>Ga0302320_10005871_pt1 | contig 27390 bp, 24 predicted proteins | sample Bog_T0_3_FD_202130 | JGI IMG/M metagenome (GOLD analysis project Ga0302320, IMG submission 202130) | Peat permafrost microbial communities from Stordalen Mire near Abisko, Sweden - Bog_T0_3 | ecosystem: Environmental > Terrestrial > Soil > Wetlands > Peat | place: Sweden: Abisko, Stordalen Mire...
CAGATGTGGTGCTTCCCGCTGGTGTTTACGGGCTTTGCGATTTTGGCGGGCATGTGGCCGTTTCACACCTGGGCGCCGACGGGCCACGTTGCTGCGCCGACGGCCGCGTCAATGCTGCTGGCCGGCGTGGTGATGAAGCTGGGCGCTTACGGCTGCCTGCGCGTGGGCATCGGGCTGTTTCCGCATGGGCTTGACCCGTGGGGCGTTTCGTATCTCGGCATCGGATCGTGGCGCGACGTGTTTGCGCTGCTGGCGGTCATCGGCATTGTGTATGGCGCGCTGGTGGCGCTGGCGCAGACCGACTTTAAATTTGTGATTGGCTACTCCAGCGTGAGCCACATGGGCTTTGTGCTGCTGGGGTTGATGACGCTGAATCAGATTGGCGTGACCGGCGCGGTGATGCAGATGTTCTCGCACGGGATTATTGCCGGGCTGCTGTTCGCGATTGTGGGCCGCGTAGTGTACGACCGGACGCATACGCGGCAGTTTGCCGAACTGGAGACCATGCACCTGGCGCGGCGGCTGCCCTTTGCGGCATGGGCGTTTGTGATTGCGGGAACGGCGTCGATGGGGCTGCCTGGGTTCTCAGGCTTTGTGGCCGAACTGCAGATACTGATTGGCGCATGGATGGCGCGGCCGTGGTGGACCGTGGCTGCGGGCGTGGGAATTGTGATTGGCGTGGCTTACACGTGGCGCGCTTTGCAGAAGGCTTTCTTTAGCGATGCAGTGCCCACAGCACACGAGCTTGAGGCGGAACACGGTCATAAATTCGCGGCCATTACCTGGCCGGAGATCACCGGCGTTACGTTGCTGGCGGGAACCAGTTTGCTGGTGGGGCTTTATCCGCGATTGCTGCTGGACCAAATTGAACCTGCCGTGAAAGCTCTGCTGGCCGGAGGAGTGCAATGAACTATATCGACCTCTTCCGCGCTACGCTGCCTGAGACCGCACTTGAAGTTGCCGTGCTCGTGGTGGTGATTGCCGATCTGGCTTTTTTGCGTAAGGCCGCACTGCAGACGCGCGTGGCCGTAGCGGCGCTCTTGGGCGTTGCCGGTTGCGCAGCCTCACTGTGGGCCGTTACGGCGACCGGGCCGTATGCGCTGGGCGGCGACCTGATTTTGACCGCGGGGGGAGCGACCGGCGTGGCGCAGGCGGGCATTCTGGTTCTGACCGCGCTTACGCTGCTGTTGTTTATCGGCGCGGGATTTACGCGCAACGTGGGCGAGTATGTCGCGGTGGTTTTGATGGCCGCAGCGGGCGGACTGCTGATTGCCGCCGCGCAGGATCTGCTGGTGATCTTTATCGGGCTTGAACTGCTGAGCCTGAGCCTCTACATCATGACCGCGTTTGCCAAACACTCGGACAAGAGCGCGGAGGCGGCCATGAAGTACTACCTTTTTGGCGGCATGTCGGCGGCGTTTCTACTGTTTGGCTTTAGCTATCTGTACGGCATTACGGGATCGACGAACCTGCACCAGATTCAACTGGCGATTTATACCCAGAATGCGATGAACGCCGCGCCCATGCTCTACGTGGCGATTGTCTTGATCGCGGCGGGACTGGGTTTCAAGGTGGCTGCGGTGCCTTTCCACCTGTGGGCGCCGGATACGTATGAGGGCGCACCCACGCCGGCAGCGGCGTTTATCGCATCGGTCTCAAAGGTGGCGAGCTTTGCGCTGCTCATCTCGATTGCCGCATCGGCGTCGCACGTTTTCGACGGACAGAGTGTGGCCAGCTCCGTGACGGCGCAGGTGATTGCGGCAGGCACGGGCAGCCGGCCGGTTTACCTCGGCTTCAGCGCGCCGTGGACGCTGATTCTGGTTGTGTTTGCGACAGCGTCAATGGTGCTGGGCAACCTGGCGGCGCTGGCGCAGACCAGCGTGCGGCGGCTGCTGGCTTACTCGGCGATTGCGCACGCGGGCTACATGCTGCTGGGGCTTGCGTTCTTTACTAAGACACCGGTGAGCACCGACGCGATTCTCTACTACATTCTGAGCTACGGCTTGACTGCGATCGGCGCATTCGGTGTGGTGGGCGTGGTGGAGCGGGCATCGGGCAGCGACAAGCTGGACGCGTTTCTTGGCCTGCATAAACGCAACCCATTGCTGGCAGGGGTTCTGCTGGTGCTGTTTCTTTCGCTCGCGGGCATTCCGCCGCTGGTGGGGTTCTGGGCCAAATTCAATCTGTTTGCGGCGGTGCTGAGCGATGCGGCCGGTCCGGTTCCGTTCCTGCTGGTGGCGCTGGCGGTGGCGATGAGCGCGGTGTCGCTCTACTACTATCTGCAGGTGCTGAAGCGGGCTTACGTGATGAACGCGGCGGACGATGCGCCGTTGCATGTGCATCCGGTAACGATGGCAGTGCTGGTGGCGATTGCGGCGGCGGTGGTGGTGCTGGGCTGCTTCCCGGCGCTGCTGCAGTCGTGGATCGCGGGATTCTAGCGGTCCTTTCCCCGATATCGGAAAACAAGACATGGGGTGCTTCTCGAATCGGCTGTGGAGGTTCGTGCTATCCCACCCATCCGCAAAAAGCGCGGATGGATGGGGCACCCACTCTCAGTGCTTAATCGAGGCCTGGGCACCGAGCTTCAGTTCAGCTATATGCGGCCAGTGTTAATTTTCCGACGGCTTCTCGACGTGATCGACGACCAATTTGTCTACCGGGCCCTTGGCCGGCACGAGCTTCAAGCCGAGCTGCTCTTCGAGTGCGGTGAAGAGAGAGGGGCCGGCGTCGGGTGTGCCTTGCTGGTCGTCGGGGGTCCATTTCAGGTCGATGTCGTAGTTGCCAGTGAGGCCGGTTTTATCGACCACTGTGCGCCCGGTCGATTGCGACACAGACAGGAAGTGCGCGAATTCAGCGATAGATCTTCCATGAAGTATTAGCTCGCCGTGGTCAAATTTGCCCCATCCCGGTTTCTGTTCCGCCGGCAGTGGTTTCAACTTTGAGCCCCCTTTCGCGAGCACGAGTTCGTAAACGGGCTGCAGCATGGATTCGTAATGAACGCGAAGCTTGAAGCGGTCGGCGAGAAGCGATTGCAGCATGCCGCGAGTGAACTGCTCCTGCTCCTTGCCAGAGAGTTTTTGCATTGCCGCGACGGTGTCGTCGTCCGCCTTGGCTTCGACGTCGAACCTATCCTTGTCAGCCCATGCCGGCAATCCCGGTGGATAATCCTGGAATGATCGAACCTGATAGGCGTTATAGATCAATCCCCACAGCGTGGTGCAGACAGCCATGTAACGGCCTGGGGGTCCACCGTAAGTGGTGAAAGAGCAGTCGGGCTTGGCGAGCTTCACGGAGGCAACTTCAAAGGATGGTTTCTTGGCCTGCGGGTTCTGCGACGTTGGAGCGCTGGCCTGTCCCCATGTTGAGGCCGCCATTGCTGCCGCAACTATCAAGCAAAGCAGACTCTTTCCTGCTGAGGTCAGCAGCGGAGTCACGCGCCGGGTCATCGTAGGAACCAGTCCTTTCTGGATTGCGCACGTCTGGGACGCGGCAGGCGGTTAGTTCTCCGAGGGCTTCTCGGCGTGATCGACGACCAATGTGTCGACCGGGCCGCGCGTGGATTCTAGCTTTAAACCGAGCTGCTCTTCGAGTGCGGTGAAGAGGGTGGGGCCGGCATCGGCTGTGCCTTGCCGATCGTCGGGCGTCCAGGTGAGCGTGATGTCGTATTTGCCGGTGAGGCCGGTTTTATCTACGACAACTTTGTCGAGCCCATCCGATAGACAAAATGCAAGCCTGTCGATGGGACCTGCTTGCAATTGAATGCGCCCGTTACCCCATGAACTGCCTTTCTGTTTCGCGTCCGCTGGCAATGGCTTCAACTTAGAGCCGCCCTTGGCGATGACGAGCGCGTAGATTGGCCGGTCCCTGGTTTCAGTGTGGACGCGGAGCTTGAAGCGGTCGGCAAGCAGCGCCTGCAACATGAATTGAATCTGCTTTTGCTTGTCCTCGCCCGGGAGCTTCTGCAAGGCCGCGATGGTGTCGTCATCCATTTTGGCGTCGACATCAAACTGCGCGGTCATAGCCCAGCCTGGCAATCCCGGAATGTTTGTGTCATTTGGCCTCAGGTCGTAGGCGTTATACATGAGCCCCCATAACGTGACGCAGTGATGCGCAATGCGGCCCGTAGATCCGCTCATCTGCATGCCGGGGCAGCCCGGTTGAGAGGGCTTGACGGAGACGACATCATAGACGAGCGATTTATTGGGCGCGTCCTGCGGTGAGCCATTGCCTGACTGCGAAAGCGCCGGCGTTGCGAGGGCTGCCGATAGGAATAGAAGCGTTGCGGTTGAAATAGACTTTGTTGCCACACGTTCGGTAAGCTTCACGTTCTTGCCTTCCTTGAGCCGCGTCGGTCCGCTTTGCACGGATCGACGCCGGCGCTCCATTGGCCCGGTCTGGACGTTGCGAAGGCGAACGCCAGGATGCAGCATACGCAGCAACGATTCACGACCGGAATCGAGGGCCCACTGCTGGAAGAGGTATTTTACTGCTTGGGTGCGCCGAGAGATTCGTGATCTCGGGAAAACATTCCCGCAGGGGCTAAAGCCCGCGATTTAATTGGCGATTTGCGGCACGACTGAAAGCCGTGCCCTGACGCTTTGCGGCCATTCAGAGGTTCACTAATCGTTTGGGAAGGACTCGGGTTCGTCGAAGAACAGCCGCAGATCCTTCGACTCACCACCCCCAAACTGAAAGACGTTTGGGGCCCCGTTCGCTCAGGATGACAGTGATTATCTTGATGCGAATTTCAGGGAAGGGGCGCTAGTCGTTAGGGAACGGCTCGGGTTTGAGAGCGCCGTCGCGCTGCTTGACGAGCATTTGCACTTTGCCTTCGGCAGCGTCCAGCTCCTGCTTACATGCTGCCGACAGGCCAACGCCCTCTTCAAAGAGCTTGAGCGAATCTTCCAGCGCGAGATCGCCTTTTTCCAACTGGTCGACGATCACTTCGAGTTTCTTGAGGGATTCTTCAAAAGATGGCATTCGTCTTACTCCATGGAGCCCTAGTGTTAACAGGCCCTAGCCTTGCGGCTGCGCGCCGGCTATGACTTCGGCGGCTACGTTGAAAAGTCCGAAGGGGGCGCTGACCTGCACGCCCTGCACAAACGGGCGCACGGCTTCAAGCATCTCGCGGGCGATGGCGATGCCCTCGCTGTGCGCGCCTTCGGGGGAATCGGCCTGCGCCATGCGCAGCATGATCTCCTCAGGCATGGCGACGCGCAGATCGTTCTTCATATATTCGGCGTTGCGCAGGCTGATGAGCGGCCAGATGCTGGCGATGATGGGGATGCGGTGATCCTTGATGCGCTCGATGAAGTTCTCAAGCAGGCGCATGTCAAAGACGGGCTGCGTGATGGCGTACTCCGCGCCGGCCTCGACTTTGTAGGCAAAGCGGCGCACCTCGTTGTCGATATCGGGCGCGCCGGGGTTGGCGACGACGCCGACGGAGAAGTTGCCGCTGGAGCCGATGGCGTTGGAGCCGATATCGAGGCCGCGATTGAGGCGCTGCACGATGTTGACCAGACCGATGGAGTCAACGTCAAACACTTGAGTCGCGTCAGGATAATTTCCCAGCTTGAGTGGATCGCCGGTGAGGCACAGGATGTTGTGCAGCCCGATGGACGATGCGCCGAGGAGATCAGATTGAATGGAGAAGATGTTCCGGTCGCGGCAGACATAACTGAGGATGGTTTCAACACCGGTGTGCTGCTGAATCTGAACGGCAAGGCTGAATGCGCCCATGCGCGCGGAAGCATGAGGCGAGTCATACACGGTGATGGCGTGGACGCCGAGCTGCGCCATGAGGCTCGCGCCTTCAATCTCGCGGGAGCAGTCAATGCCCTTGGGCGGAATGACCTCAACGAGGGAGAGAAACTGGCCGGAAGCGAGCAGGGAACCGACGCGGGACCGGGCGGCGAGCGGGGCCGCGGGTGTTTCAGGATTGGGCGCGGGCGCAGAGCCGGTGATCTCGATGGGGGTGTGCTCGTCCATGGCGCGGATGGCCGCGCGCATGGCGCGAATGTGGTTGGGGGTGGTTCCGCAGCAGCCGCCGACAAAGCGAGCGCCGGCAAGAACAGCCTTGCGCGCAAAGCTGGCCATGTACTCCGGCGAGCAGAGATACACGTTGCGTCCACCGACAGCGCGGGGCAGGCCGGCGTTGGGCATGGCGGCCAGCGGCAGGGTAGTGGCCGGGCGCATGGCCTCAATAGCGGTAAGTACGGTGGTGGGGCCCGTGGAGCAGTTGACGCCCACGGCGGTAGCGCCCCACTCGGTGAGCAAGGCGGCGGCCTGCTCGGGCGATGCGCCGTCGAGGCAGGTGATCTCGTCGTCCACAGTGACCATGGCGATGACGGGCAGATGGGGCGCGACGGCGCGGGCTGCTTCAAGCGCCTCGTGGGCCTCGTTGAGCGCAGGCATGGTTTCAAGGATAAGCAGATCGACGCCAGGCTTGTCTGCGTTGCCGGCGAGGACGCGGATCTGCTCGGCGAAGGCAGCGCGCGCTTCGTCAAGGCCGGTTTTGCCGAGCGGTTCAAGACGGACGCCGAGCGGGCCGACGGAACCGGCGACCCAGGCCTCTCCGCCTTGCTTCTCTTTAAGGTTGGCGACTGCCTGGCGGGCGATCTTGACGCCGGCGGCGTTGATCTCTTCCACCTTGTTGGCCAGGCCGTGGCGGGCCAGCCGGATGCGATTTCCGCCGAAGGTATTGGTCTCAATAATCTCCGCACCGGCCTGCAGGTACTCCTGATGAACGGAGAGGATCAGCGCGGGATCGGACAGGTTCAGTTCCTCGTAGCAGCGGTTGATGAAAATACCGCGGGCATAGAGGGCCGTGCCCATGGCTCCGTCGGCGAGCAGGGGGCGGTTGGCGAAGATCTCGGCAAGCTGGGTCATTCTGTAGCAATGCTACAGCCACCGCAGCGGGCCGCGCCAGAGCAGAGGCCTGCTTTGTTATACTTCGGGAGTCATTAGCCGAGCAGAGGCAGGGTTGGAAACGCCGGTTTTTGCACCGGCAAAGGGACCCGCAGACGCTGTCCGGCACTGTTTAAAAAAGGCCCTGAGGCCCATTGCAGAGTCATCATCCGCGGGCTGTTCCGCGCATTCGATTGAGGTAAGGGATTTTGAATAAGAGAAGTCTTTGGATGAGCGCCGGCGTTGCATTAGCGATTGCCGCAGGCTTAGCTGGTTGCGGCTCCACATCGTATTTTGCCGGTCGCGCGCTTCCCCCCAGTGGATTGCTTAACCGCGTAATGATCGCAATCCAAGACCCGGGCGCCGTAGCTGCGGGCTCGCTGCAGGTTGTGGATGCATACTACGACATTCGCAACGGGTATACGGGCACGCCGGCGAATTACACCATCTCCGGTTATGCCGGCAAGATCCCGGTTTCCATCCAAAACATGCCTGAGCAGCAAACGGGCGCGGTGTATTCGTCAGGCGACGGCTCGTATGTGCTTATCAACTACGCGACGGAAAAAGTGAATATCGCCATCGCGGGGTTGAACGGGACGTCGTCGAGCATCTATATTGCGCATGATCAGACCTGGGTTGTTGCGGCTAACCAGCAGGCACATGTATTGACCATGCTGAACCACGACACCGGAGCTTCCTATCCGCTGAGCCTGCCGGGTATTTATCGGGTGAGCATGAATCCGGGCGGCAGCATGGTGCTGGCGTTTGTGCAGAACTCAAACTATGCGTACTATCCGCGCGCGCTAACGGCAACGCAGACGCTGGCTTACTCTGGCGGACCGACTACCTGGCCCAAGGCGGCAGTCGATTGCGAACCGCAGAATGCGCCGGGCTTTTGCCTGTTCCAGGTGCAGAGCCCTGACCAGATTGACAGCACGGGCAACTACTATGGCGCGCCAATCGTATTTGACCGGCCGGTGAAGGCTCTCTTCTCAGGCGACGGCGGAACGGCCTACGTGCTGAACTGCGGACCCGAGTGCGGCGGAAACAATGCGTCTATCTCTCTGCTGCCCGTTGCACCGCTTGTCTTCCCGCTTGGCGAAGCATCTGGCCTGCTGCCGTGCAACTCCGCGCCCTGCGCCAACTCGAGCACCAAGGCGATGGTCACGATTCCGGTTCCGGGCGGCGCGAGCAACGCATTGATCGACAGCTCAACCATGTATGTTGTGGGCCAGAAGCTCATGCCCGACGGCAACTTCGGCGGCTATCTGACGGTGCTCAATCTGGCCACCAACTCAGTTGTGCCTTCCACTTCGTCCTCGCCCAATCCCGTCTCAATCAGCGACGGAATTCCTGGCGGCCCGAGCCGCATGATCGAGGCCGACGACAATACGCTGTGGATCGGCATGACCAAGTGCAACCAGGGCGAGCGTGCGTATCAAAGTCTGCCTGTAGGCTGCCTGACCATGTACAACACTTCAGCCAAACAGGTAGTGCTTCTTGAGCCTTACATTGGCGATGCGACAGGGATTGCGGCGGTCACGGGACTGCACAAAATTTACTCGGCACAGGGCGGGCAGGTTTACATTAACTCCACCAAAGATGGCTCGTCGATCGACAACCAGTATGTGACCGTGACAGGCACGGCCGCGGACGTTGTGTACATGGACGGGCTGACCGACGCCAACAACACCGTGTATTAATGCAATGATTCTGGCCAGCGCTGAACCCGCAGCCGATGTGCTGGCAATTGCCGCGCATCGCGACGACGTGGAGCAGACCTGCGGGGGAACACTGCTGCGCATGGCGGCGCGCGGCCTGCGTACAGCGATCCTTGACCTTACCCAGGGCGAAGCAGGCACGCGCGGCAGCGCCGCGGAACGCGCAAGCGAAGCCGCTGAAGCCGCAAAGCTGCTTGGGGTGAGCTGGCGCCAGGCGCTCAGCTTTCCCGATGGCGCGGTCGAAAACACACTTGAGAACCGAATAGAGATTGCGCGCGTGCTGCGGCTGGTGCGTCCGCGCGTGGTGATTCTGCCTTACTGGCAGGCGCGGCATCCCGATCATGCGATGGCCGGCCAGCTGGGCTATGACGCTTGCTTTCTCTCCGGGCTGGCCAAGGTGGACACCGGTGCGGCTCCGCACCGGCCGTTCAAGATTGTGTATGCCAGCCTGTATGCCGACGTGCGGCCCAGTTTTATCGTCGACATTACGCCCTTTATTGAACAGCGCCACACGGCTCTGATGGCGTATTGCTCGCAATATGCAAACCAGGCGGCGGGCGGCGGGCTTTTCGTTCCCGAAGAGGAGATTCGCGAGCGCACATTTGCCGAGGCGCGCCACTATGGACTGCTGGCCGGGGTGCGCTATGGCGAACCATTTGTGCAAAAGGAAGTGGGCCTGGTAGACGACCTGACACTGGTTCCGGTGCAATCGATTTAAGGCGGCTTCCGCCGTGAAACCTTCACTGGAATCGGGCCGGATTGAATTCCTCGCTCTTCTCGCATACATGTCACGGCGTGGAGCATGAGCGCCGTCCCTACGGGACTCCGAGTCAACTGCTGCATTCGTCTACCCACGCTGAAGCGCGGGGCTAAGGACCACTGCGCCTACGGCGCGGGTTGCCGGCCGCTTGGGGAACGGAGCAATTCCTTCGGTGTTCCTCTGGGGCTCGCCAAGCACAGAGCCTCCGGTTTGCTGGAGGGTGCAGATAAGTAATCCTTATCAATTCTGAAGAAATTATCACTTTGTGTTATGGCTTACTTTCCGCGACACTGGAGCGCAGGAGGTTCACTGTGGCGCAGGAATGGGATCCGCAGCAGTATGGGAAGCACGGCGCGTTTGTGCATGGGCTGGCCGGCGGCGTTCTGGAGTGGCTGAATGCACGGCCCGGCGAAAGCATTCTGGACGTGGGTTGCGGCGACGGCCAACTTACCGCGCGCATTGCTGCTGCCGGCGTGAGCGTTGTGGGCCTTGACTCTTCAGCACAGATGGCCGCAGCGGCGCGGGCGCGGGGAATTGAAGTGACGGAGGGCAGTGCGGAGAAGATGCCCTTTGCCGCGCAAAGCTTCGACGCGGTGTTTTCAAATGCCGCTCTGCACTGGGTGCGCGATCACGACGCGATGATGAGCGAAGTGAAGCGCGTGCTGAAGCCAGGCGGACGCTTTGTTGCCGAGATGGGCGGGCATGGAAACGTCGCGGCGATCCTGGTGGCGGTGTCGGCGGCCCTGTCGCGGCACGGCTTTGCGGGACGGCAGGACAGCGTGAACTACTATCCAACGCCGGAGGCTTATGCACGCAGGTTCACGGCGCATGGGTTTGCCGTGGAGCGGATGGAACTGATTCCGCGGCCTACGCCATTGGGCGAAGGCGGCATGGAGGCGTGGATCAGAACCTTTCGCCGCGGGATTCTCGAATTGTTGCCGGAAGAGGTTCGCGCGAGCGTGGTGGAGGATGCAGTAGCGATGCTGACGCCAGTGCTGTGCGACGAGGAAGGGAACTGGACCGCGGATTATGTTCGCCTGCGGTTTGCGGCCAGGAACGCCGGATGATTGCGTGAATACAGACGAGGCGTGAGTGCGGTGTCTGCGAAGTCTGTTGAAGAACGACCGCAGATCCTTCGACTCACCACCCCCAAACTGAAAAGCGTTCGGGGCCCCGTTCGCTCAGGATGACAACCGCTGTTTTGATGGGAACTTCTGGGGCTGGATACTGGACTTGGATTGAGAAAAGGGGAGCTGTCCGCAATTGCGGACAGCTCCCCTTTTTCGATGCGCTGATTTGATTGCGTGCTACTCGACTTCAAGAGCCTTGGTGCGGAACAGGAGGCCTGCGGCCGTTCCGCCCAGACTGGGCACGAGCAGGAACAGCCAGACCTGGGCCAAGGCTTTGCCGCCGACGAAGAGCGCGGGACCGAAGCTGCGTGCGGGGTTTACGCTGACGCCGGTGATGTGGATGCCGAAGATGTGAATCGCGACCAGGGTGATGCCGATGGCCAAGCCGGCAAAGCCTGCGGGCGCGCTTTTTTGCGTGGAGCCAAGGACGACAATGACGAAGATGAGCGTGGCCACGAATTCGAAGATCATTGCCGCAGCGATACTGTAGCCGCCCTGATAGCCCGGTCCCCATCCGTCCTGGCCGAGGCCGCTCGAAGCGATGTCATAACCGCCGGCGACTCCGGTTGCAATGCTGTAAAGAACCCATGCGGCCAGGATGCCGCCGATGAACTGGCCCACCCAGTAGCCGAGCAAGTCCTTGAGTGACATGCGGCCGGCGACAAAAACGCCCAGGCTCACGGCGGGGTTGATGTGACAGCCGGAGATGGGCCCGATGCCGTAAGCCGCGCCGATGAGCCCGAGTCCGAAGGCGAAGGCGATTCCCAGGATGCCGACCTTATCGCCGGCGACCACTGCCGTTCCACAGCCAAAGAGCACCAGGACAAAGGTGCCCACCAATTCCGCGAAGTATTTCTTCATCGTTCCTCCGTGCGTTGTTGCCACGACCGCGAAAATCCGGGCCACGGCTAGCTTGTATCTGTGCAGGGGCAATTCACGGGGGCAACCCGGATTTGCGTGATGCGCCGGGCGAGGGGGACCGAGTGACTGCGTGTGCAGAAATACCAACGGAGTGTTGCACAGGGCAAATGGGGAGGTCAAGAAAAAAACCGATTGCATATAGACGGCGTTTATCGAGCGTTTCCATCGCTTTAGGAGTGTGAATGCGGCGCGATCGTCTGGCGACTCCCCGATCAAATTCATCAAACGTTTGCAATCTGTTTGCCTGGCTGAATTACTCTGTTAATGGTTCCTGGCGGCCTTTTGAAGCTCGAAAAGAATCGGTCGCCGGCCGAGGGCAGATCGTTTGAGCCAGACAGTTTTTGTATTGGAAGACGACGCCGATATTGCGCGGCTGGTGCAGCACCACCTTGAATCCGCTGGATTTGATGCGCGCCTGTATCACACTCCCACCAACCTTATTCCCGATGCCGAGCGCAAACCTCCGGCGATGTTTCTGCTGGACATTATGGTTCCCGGCGGAGACGGACTGGACGTTTGCAGGCGCTTGAGGAACCATCACGGTCTTTCGACGGTGCCCATTATCTTTCTGACGGCGCGCGCCGGCGAAAACGACCGCGTGCTTGGCCTGGAGCTGGGCGCGGACGACTACATCACCAAACCGTTTTCAACGCGCGAGCTGATTGCGCGCGTGAAGGCGGTGCTGCGGCGCTTCGAGCGGCCATCGTCACCGACGGTGATCAGCTTTGAAGAGGTTGTGATTGACGCCGGGGCGATGCAACTGAAGGTGCGCGGCGAGCTGACCACGACGACGGCCACCGAGTTTCGCCTTCTGGATTACCTGGCGCGCCATCCGGGCCGGGTGTTCAGCCGCGATCATCTGCTGGATGCGGTGTGGGGCGATGCGCGCTTTGTGACTCCACGATCGGTGGATGTTTATGTTCGCCGTATTCGTGAGAAGATCGAGGTCGATCCGGAGAATCCGCGCTACTTGAAGACGGTGCGTGGGGCAGGCTATCGATTTGAGCTGCCCAAGGGCGAGTAACTCAATTGACGCACAGATTCTTTACCAAGCTGCTGGCGATTTTCGTTCTCTTGCTTGTCTTTCACACCCTGATTATGGAAGTGGCATTCCGCGGCATGGTGGCGGACTCGGGTGCAAAGACGATGGGGCGGTTTGGTGTCGAGGCGCTCTGGTCGGGGCTGATTGCGCTGGCAGTCGCCATTCCGCTGGCCATCTGGGTAACCAGGTCCATCTCGTCGCGGCTGCAGTCGGTGTTGGTTTTTGTGCGGCGTATCGCCGAGGGCGACCTTTCCGCCCGGCTTGAACAGCAAGGTAAGGATGAGCTCTCCGCAATGGAGGTTGCTCTGAACCAGACGGCGGAGCGGCTGGGCAAGAACTTTACCGAACTGGAAAGCCGCCGCCAGGAACTGGCAGCAATTCTTGACTCGATGCAGGAAGCCGTTGTGGCCATTACACCCGAGGGGTTCGTGCGCTGGTCGAATGCCGTGATGCAGCGGATTGCGGGCACACAGATTCGAGCCGGGCGGCCACTCGTCCACTTTGTACGCGATCCCGAGCTTTTGGCCTGTGTACGCGGCGCGCTGGACAGGCGCGAGGTTTGCTTTGGCCGCGCCAGCTCCCTTGCGCCGGGGCGGGTGTTTGAGATTAACGCATCGCCGCTGCCGAGCGGCGGGGCGCTGGCCGTGCTGCACGATGTAACGAGCGTGGAGCTGGCGCAGAAGTCGCGGCGCGAGTTTGTGGCCAACGTGAGCCACGAGTTGCGCACGCCGCTCACGTCAATTCAGGGATATGTTGAGACGCTGATCGAGGACGAGAATCCAAAACCGGAGACGACGCGCGAGTTTCTGGGCGTGATCTTAAAGAACGCCAGCCGCATGAACCGGCTCACGGAAGACCTGCTTGCACTGGCCAGCGTGGAGAGCCCGGACTACAAGCTCACGCTGCAACCGGCCCGCTCTCACGCGCTGGTGAAGGACGCGATCCAGTCGCTGGGCGGTATTGTTGTGGACTCTGGAGTAAAGTTGCAGTTTGCAGGCGCGCCCGATCTGCCGGTGATGGCCGATCCCGACGCCATGAATCAGGTCTTCGGCAATCTGATTGAGAACTCGCTGAAATACGCCAGGGATGGCAAGCGGATCAGGGTGGGCGCGAAGGCGCGGGAGAACGAAGTTGAGTTCACCGTGCAGGACTTTGGTCCCGGCATCGCGTCAGAGCATCTTGAGCGGATCTTCGAGAGGTTCTATCGCGTGGACAAGGCGCGCTCGCGCGAGTCCGGCGGCACCGGGCTGGGGCTTGCGATTGTGAAGCATATCGTGCAGGCCCACGGTGGACGCATCTGGGTAGAGAGCGAACTGGGCAAGGGAGCCAGCTTCCATTTCACCCTGCCGGTTGTGGCCGTTGCCGCACCCGCGACGCAGCCTGAAGCAGTTCGCAAATAAGAAAAGCCCGGCCCGAATCCAGAAAACCAATCCCAATCTGTATCGGCAGCGCGTTCCTATGTGTAGAATCGGGTCAATCGCCACCCGCGATTCTATACATAAAGGAGTTCGCCTAAATGTGCGGCATTCTTGCCATTCTGAACCTGAACGAAGCCCAATCCAACTACTCCGAATTGCGCAATCAGGCTCTGGCTATGGTGAAGAAAATTCGCCATCGCGGGCCAGACTGGAGCGGCATCTACGGCGATGAGCGGGCGATTATCGCCCACGAGCGGCTCAGCATTGTGGACGTAGAACACGGCGCTCAGCCGCTGATCGATTCGCAGAACGGAAACGTGCTTGCCGTGAATGGAGAAATCTACAACCACAAGGAACTGCGCCAGCAACTGCGGCAGCCGCACGAGTTCAAGACCGCATCGGATTGCGAGGTACTGCTTTATCTTTACGACGAGAGCGCACCCAAGGAGTTTCTGAATCGCGTAAACGGCATCTTCGCGTTTGTGCTCTACGATCCCAAACGGAAGACCTACCTGATTGCCCGCGATCCGATTGGCGTGAATCCGCTGTATGTGGGCTGGGACCACCAGGAGAATTTCTACGTTGCCTCAGAGATGAAGGCGCTGGTGCAGCACTGCGAGCGGATCAGGGAGTTTCCTCCGGGGCACTACTTTCTTGCTCACGAAGCGGAGAAGGGATTCCAGCGGTATTACGAGCCGCAATGGGCTGAGCCGGGCTTCTATCCTTCAGAGCCGTTCGATGCGGTTAAGCTCCGCGAGGCGCTGGAGGCCGCCGTGCACCGCCAACTGATGTGCGACGTGCCGTATGGAGTGCTGATCTCAGGGGGAGTGGATTCCTCGGTGGTTTCGGCGGTGGCTGCGCGGTTCAGCGCCAGGCGTGTGGACGAAGAGGATCGCGTGGAGGCGTGGTGGCCGCGGCTGCACTCCTTTGCCGTTGGGCTTGAGGGCGCGCCGGATCTGCTTGCGGCCCGCGGCGTAGCAAAGCATATTGGGTCGGTGCATCACGAGATTCACTTTACGGTGCAGGAAGGGCTCGACGCGCTCTCCGACGTGATCTATCACCTTGAGTCGTTCGACATTACCAGCATCCGCGCCACCACGCCAATGTATCTGCTGATGCGCAAGATTCGCGCCATGGGCATCAAGATGATTCTGTCGGGCGAGGGCGCCGACGAGATCTTTGGCGGCTATCTCTACTTTCACAAGGCTCCCAACGGCCGCGAGTTGCACGAGGAGACGGTGCGCAAGCTGCAGAAGTTGCACCTGTACGACTGCGCGCGTGCGAACAAGGCCTCGTCGGCGTGGGGCGTTGAAGCGCGGGTGCCGTTTCTTGACCGCGAGTTTCTGGATGTGGCCATGATGCTCAATCCCGAGGTAAAGCTGCCGCGCAACGCAGATTATGCAAGGCCGATTGAGAAGTGGCCTTTGCGCAAGGCGTTCGACGGATACATTCCCGAGGATGTGCTCTGGCGGCAGAAGGAGCAGTTCTCAGACGGCGTGGGCTATGGCTGGATTAACCAACTAAAGGCGACGGCGGAGCGCGAGGTGACCGCGGCAATGATGGCCGGCGCAGCAGAGCGGTTTCCGGTGAAAACGCCGGAGACGAAAGAGGCCTATCTCTACCGGGAGATCTTCGAGCGGCATTTTCCCTCAGCCACGGCCATCAACTGCGTGCCGTGGGAGCGCAGTGTGGCCTGCAGCACTGAGACGGCGCTGAACTGGGACGCGGCGTTTAAGAACATGGTCGATCCTTCAGGGCGGGCGGTGATGGACGTGCATGACGCAGGCTATACGCAGTCCTAAAAAACTAGCGTACGGAGCAGATTGCAGGCGGGTTACTTGCCCCGCGCGGGATTGCATGATTATTGCGTGAATACTTTCGTGAAAATGGGCGCGAAATCCGCCTAAAAAAGCGGTTCATTCAACTCCTCTTAACATTGGCTAGAGAGAATTGATCTCGGCAGTTAAGACTGCAATGGAGCGTACAGTGAAAAAGATTTTTCTTGCCGTTGCGTTGGCGGTTCTCCTCGGTTCGGCACAAGCGCAAAAGCTGACTGGGGCGGGCGCGACTTTCCCATACCCGATTTATTCGAAATGGTTCAGTGAATACAGTTCTGCGCACGCGGGCGTTCAGATCAACTATCAATCCATCGGTTCGGGTGGCGGCATCCGTCAGGTAACAGCAGGCCTTGTGGATTTTGGCGCGTCGGATATGCCGATGACTGACGATCAGCTCTCCGCATCGAAGGTAAAGCTGATTCACATTCCGACCGTCCTCGGCGCAGTAGTTCCTGTCTTCAATGTGCCGGGCGTAAGCGATCTTCGGTTCAGCGGCGCAACGCTGGCCGACATCTACCTGGGCAAAGTGACGAATTGGAATGACGGCGAAATCGCCAAGGATAATCCCAGCGCGCACCTTCCCGATCAGAAGATCGTGGTTGTGCATCGCGCCGACTCCAGCGGCACCAGCTTTATCTGGACCGACTACCTGAGCAAGGTCAGCAAGGAATGGTCCGGTGGCCCGGGCAAAGGTACGTCTCCGGGCTGGCCCACGGGCGTGGGCGGCAAGGGCAACGAAGGTGTTGCCGGGCTTGTTCGCCAGATTCCTGGCTCAATCGGCTACGTTGAGCTGATCTATGCTCTGCAGAACAAGATCACCTTTGGCGAAGTGAAGAACGCTGCCGGCAACTGGGTTCGGGCGTCGATCTCCGGCGTGACCGATGCTGCCGACGCCGTAAAGAATATGCCTGCGGACTATCGCATCTCGATCACCAACGCTCCCGGCGCCAGCTCCTATCCCATCTCCAGCTTCACTTACCTGCTGATTCCGGCCAAGGCGATCAATCCGGCCAATGCGGCTACGCTCAAGGACATGTTGAGCTGGATGATCAAGAACGGCGAAGGCGAGGTTTCTTCTCTCTCGTATGCGCCGCTGCCAAGCGCATTGGCAGAAAAGGTACTGAAGACGGTTTACGCGCTCCAGTAAAGTCGAAAGCAATTGTGAGCCTTGAAACAGAGACGGTCCGGAGAATCTTCCGGGCCGTTTCTGTTTGGCTCGAGCCAATCCGCCAGAGCCTCGATCGACTCCAAAGCCTGCGTCAGGGACCGTGTGTTTTGTGCGCCGCACCGCCGCAACGCCGCCGTGGTAAGATTGTCTCCCAACGGAGGACTGGTATGCGGAAAGCGGTCCAGATAGCAGTTGTAAGCGCATTGATTGTGTTTTCAGGCAGAGTGATTGCCAGCGAGAAGCTCGACGGCAAGTGGCAGACCACGCTGACCTGCCCGGCCAAAGGCCAAACCGAGGGCTATACCTGGAAGTTTGTGGGCGAGATTCAGGGCGGCGTGTACAAGGGCGAACGCGGCACGGCGGACGAGCCTGGCTATTTCTTGCTTCAAGGGCCGGTTGCCGACGACGGCAAAGCCAAGCTGACGGCAAGTGGCATTGTCGCCTCGCGAGAATATGCCCGCGGGGTGTTTGCGCACAAAGGTGAGAGCTACAGCTACGACGTGAAGGCTCACTTTGACGACGGCAAGGGCTCAGGCATGCGTGACCAAGGTCTCGGCATCGTTGGCCGGCCCTGCACATTCGACTTTGTGAAGCAATAAGCGGCGCTAACCGGCCAGGTGCTCGGCGATGAGGCGATCGACGAGCGGAGTGAGAGCCTCGCCTGTGCGGGGCAGAACGAAGGCCGAGAGCGCTGCGTCCCAATCGAGCTTGAAGCTGGTGGAGAGCGCGGAGATCCAAATCTGACGCACCGGTGCGTTGGGCGTGACGACGAATTTGCCGGCCGGCTCTTCAAACAGTACGTTCAACACGCCGTTCTGCTCTTCCACTTCAAAGCCCGCGTCCGCGTCTTCTTCGCGCTTAAACAGGTGCTGCTTGAGGGCGTCGAGGGCAAGCTCTGCATTACGGCGAAACTCTTGTTCATCCTGCATGGCCCCAGTCTACCAAGGCGGGGGTCACCTGGTAGCCACCCGCCCGCTCATCGCGATGAGGCTGCGATGAACGGGGCACAGATTCTCATGGCTCATTCGCAGTTTCACGTGGTTCATGCGTAGTTTCTCGTGGTTCGTGGTGATTCTTCCGGGCGGATGAGCGGGCTTACCAAGCCGAAGGCCGGTTTTCAGGAATTCTTGTATCTAGTTTGGTTCAGCTTGGGATTTCTTTGGGATTTCACGGGGCTCTCGCGGCTATTTCACCGTTGCCGGGCACACTTGGGGCAGATGCTCAACTCCAACGCTGAGGTGGTTACGATGCGTGTGCTCTGTGTGCCTGTCGCTCTCATGCTGATGGTTACAGGGGCGGCGTGCGTCTACGCCGATCCCGGCTCGCCTGCTATTTCAGCAGGTCAACTGGTGAACCAGGTTGTCTACAACGAGCTGAACGATCATGCGACGCATGGCTATTGGCGGTTCTGGCTGCAGCGGCACGCGCAAAACGGCACGGTACTTGAGGATCAGATAGAGACGGCAGACGGCCCGGTGGGGCGCATTCTGCAGCAAAACGGCCAGCCCGCCGGCCCGCAGCTTGAAGGGGCTGAGGCTGACCGGTTGCAGCGCCTGCTGACGTCGCCCCAGGAGCAGGAGCATCTGAGGCGCCAGCATGACGAAGACGAGCGCCGAATCGGAAGAATTCTGGAACTGCTGCCCAACGCATTTGTGTACACATACGACGGCGAGGAGAACGGCTGCTACCGGCTCCGCTTCAAGCCCAATCCTGACTACTCCACCAGTTCAATCGAAGGGCGGATCTTTCACTCGATGAGCGGCACGCTCTGGGTTGATGCGCGCTACAAGCGGCTGGCGCGGCTGGAAGGGCGCGTAGGAGAAGACGTGGATTTCGGCTTTGGGATTCTGGGTCGGCTGTACAAAGGGGGTTGGTTTCTGCTGGAGCGGACGCAGGTGAGTCCGACCGACTGGAAGACCGACCGGCTCGAGGTGCACATGAACGTGCGCGCGTTCATGGTAAAGTCGTTTGCCCGCGAAACCAGCGAAACGCGGGGTGGGTTTGAGCGCGTGCCTTCGGGCATGAAGCTTGCCCAAGGAGTTTCGATGCTGGAGAAACAGGCGGGCTCAGAGTCCGCAGTCTCCTCGGCGCACGCGCCTTTGCCGCCGGGAGCAATGGGATTTCGACCCTGAAACCCGTGAGCAGATTGATCCCTCCCGCTTGAGATTCCACGCAGTTCTTCTGGCAAAAACTAAAGGCCGGCGGCATACTTGTCGATAAGTCGGAATGGGAAGCTCCCACGCGAGGGTGCCCGGATGGAGATCGCCCCGATTTCCGGAATCCGCGGTTTGCCGGTGATGAAGACGCCGACGGATGAGCCTCGCCTGACGACACCGCTGCCTGTCGAGAACTCGCAAGGGCCTGGAGACGACACCTACTCGGGCGGCGGAAAGAAATCCGCCGATGGCCAGGACGGGGAAGAAGAGACCGAACAGGCTGTTGAAGAAGCCAACGCGGAACCGGCTCCCGAAGGGGAAGCCGGTGCGAGTGTAGATTATTTTGCTTGAGCGGCGGGCACGCCGGTGCAGTGTCTCTGAAGTTAGCGCAAGACCAGGGTTGCTGTATCCTGTTGTGGCTTTGTAACAAGGGTACGGCTTTAGCCGGGCCGATCAACGCGGTAAAAAACGATTGGGGCTTCAGCCCCTGCCGGGATACACCAACTGTAGGTCTGCTCTAGTTGAGAAGCAACCGCAGATCTTGAGAAGCAACCGCAGATCCTTCGACTCACCACCCCCAAACTGAAAAACGTTTGGGGCCCCGTTCGCTCAGGATGACAGCCATTGTTTTTATGCGAACCCGCGACGGTGTTCAGACTTACAGCGTTCGTTTGAAGAGCGGCGTGGCGATCAGCAGTGTGCCGATGCCGAATACAAACAAAAACAGCAGGTCGTATTGAATGGCAACAAAGCCGCCGTCTTTGAGAAGTACGGCTTTGAACCCGTGGACGCAATAGGTGAATGGGTCAATGACAGAGATGGCCTGGAGCCAGCGCGGAAAAGCCGCAATGGGATACATGCCACCCGAGGGATAGAGGAGAAGCGTGTTGAGAACGCCGAACATGGCGCGCGGTACCAGCGGATCGTCGACGCGCACCATCATCAGAAACATCATGCCGTTGAAGGCGATTGAGGATGCCACGATCAGGCAAAGAAGCTCCAGCACGGCCAGTGGATGAAAGATAACTCCGAGGCCTGCCATGAGCGATCCGATAACAGTGATGCAGATGCCGGAGAGCACTGCCTTGATTGAACCGGCAATATTCATGCCGAAAACTAACTCGAATTTTGTGATGGGAGTTACAAGATACCCCTCATGCACGCCTCGAGCTTTGTCGTCGATATATAACATGCCGCCGCCGATCATGACCGAGATATACATGGCCAGCGAGACCGTCAGGGGCAAGAGAAACTTCATGTAGTTGACGTAGGGATAGAGCTCTACGATCTCAAGTGCGATGGAGTTGGCCAGGCGTGGCTGAATCGCAGGAGAGGTGAGAGCCGCGACCAGCGACTGCATCTCGGCCTCAAGAGAGCCGGACATGAACTGGTCGGAGTTATCGACAACCAGGCCAATCTGGGGGTTGTCCTGCGAGTAAACGCGGCGCGAGTATTGCGCAGGGATGATGACTGCGGCGTCGATTCTGCCGGTGCGGACATCTTCGCGAGCCTGCAATTCGTCGCTGTACTCGACGGTCTTGAAAGTCTTGATGTTGGCGGCGATGGCATCAAAGGATTCGCGGAGCCTGACGGCTTCAGGACCGTGATCGTAGTCGACTACGGCGACCTTCGCGCCCACGATCTTTCCGCCGAATGCGTTGCCCATGATGATGAGCTGCAGAATCGGCACCATGAGCGACATGACCATGAGAGTGGGCGAGCGGAAGAACTTGCGCATCTCGCGCTCGATAATTGCGAACATTCGGTTCATGGCTGCGCTCCCGGCCGCGGCGGCATGGTGAATACGGCTGGCTTCACCTGCTCATCGCGGAGTTGCCGGCCCGTGTAGTGGACGAAGACATCGTCGAGTGTGGTGTTCTGCACGCTGAGGGAGGTGAGGGTTTCGCCCAGCGATGCGGCCAGCTCAACCAACTGCATGGTGGTTTTGGAGCCGGAAGAAGTGAGCACGCGGTAAAAGCCGGCGCTCTCAGCCTGCACGCTGGTAACGCCATCGAGCTTCTCAAGCCTGCCCTGCCATTCGGGTGTCTCGCGGTCGAAATGAACTTCAACGACATTGGCGCCGGGGACGCTTTGCTTTAACTCGAGGGGCGTGCCGAGAGCTACCAGCGTGCCGTGATCCACAATGGCGATGCGGTCGCAGAGCTTGTCGGCTTCTTCCATGTAGTGGGTGGTGAGGAGCATGGTCAGGTTGCGTGTGCGGCGCAGTTTGTCGAGCATCTCCCACACGGCGATGCGCGAAACCGGATCGAGGCCGGTGGTTGGCTCGTCGAGAAAAAAGATGCGCGGATTGTGGACCAGACCGCGCGCGATTTCAAGCCGCCGGCGCATGCCGCCGGAGAGCGTCTTGGTTTGCGCCTCGCGCCACTTGACGAGATCCACCGCTTCAAGAACTTCGTTGATGTTGATAGCCCGCTGTGCGCGCGGTACGCCGTAGAGCTTGGCGTAGATGCTCAGGTTCTCCTGCACGGTCAGGTCGGGATCGCTGGTGAGCGCCTGGGGAATGACGCCGATGGCGCGCCGCACACCGTCCGGGTCCTTGGCCACATCGAGCCCGGCTACGATGGCCTTGCCGGAGGTGATGGGAATGAGCGTGGTCATCATGCGGATGAGCGTGCTTTTGCCTGCGCCGTTAGGACCGAGCAGCCCGAAGATTTCGCCCTCGGCTACGTTGAAGCTGACGCCCTTAACGGCCTCGAATGTGCCGTAGCGTTTGACCGCGTTAATCACTTCAATGGACGCGGGCAACTGATTCGCCGGCTTTACGGCTGTGGCCGAGTTTGTGGCCGGCGCGCTCATTGTTTCACCAGCTTGTCTTTGGGGATGTAGACCTGGGCGGTCATGCCGGGCACGAATTTTTCGCCGGGATTGTCGATGAGCAGCTTGATCTCGATGGTCTTGATGTCGCGCTTGCGGGCGCTTACGTCGCGCTGCGTGGCGAAGTCGGCTTCAGCGGCCTTGTTGATGATTTTGCCGTAGACAGTAGTGCCGCTGGGCATTACGACGCGCAGGCTGTCGCCCAGTTGCACGGTGTCGGCCTGGGTTTCAGGCAGCGGCGCGTAGACCCATGTTTGCGTCAAATCCATGATGGTAACGATGGCCGTGCCCATCTGCACCACTTCGCCCTCGCGCGCGGCCCACACATTTACGCGGCCATCCACGGGCGCCAGAACTTCGGAGTAGCTTTTTTCGACGCGCGCTTCGTCGGCCAGCGCCTTGGCATTGGCCAGGTCGGCGCGGGTGGAGTCCACGGTGCTGGCAGAGACCGCGGCCAGCAGTTCATGTGCGCGCGCCTGCCGCAGCGTAGCCTGCGCGGAGGCCAGGCTATCTCCCGCCGCGTTCACGGCGGCCTGGTCGGCTTGCAGCGCGGTGACCTGCTCGTCGCGAGCCTGCGCGCTCATAATGCCCTGCTGCGCCAGAGCCACCGTGCGGCTAGTGTCAGCCTGTTGATGCTCGAGGTTGGCTTTGGCCTGGGCCAGCGAGGCCTCGGCCACCTTTACCTGGGCTTCAGCGCTGACGGTGGCGCTCTGGGTTTCGCCGCTGTTCTGGCGCTCGGTATCCACGCTGCCGTTCAGCTTCCACCGGGCGCTGGTGGCGCTGGCCTCGGCAGCTTTGAGGGCGGCCTCAAGGTCATCGCTCTCGATGATGGCGATAACCTGGCCGGCCTTTACGGTGTCGCCTTCTTTCACCGTGAGCTTTTGGATGCGGCCGGCGATGCGCGAGCTCACCACGACCTCGTTGGCGTCGACGGTGCCGATCAACTGCATGTCGCCTGTAGGCCTGACCGTGACAAAGTAGTAGATCAGCGATCCGATCGTCAGAAGTGCAAGGATGATAAAAACTCGATTGCGTGCGCTCACTTGGCTTTCCTCTCAAACAGGTTGAATTTGCCGCTTTCGGGCATCGGCGTGCCGTCAAGGACACGCGCGGCCACCTCGGCGCCGTGACTGCGGTCAGTAAAAATGGCATGGCCCAGGAATTCGATGGCGGCTTTGCGACGGAACTCCAGTGCGCCCCGCTCCAGCGGGTTGCGCCCCGTCAACATGCCTATCATGGGAGACGACAGGAAATAGAAAACATTGGCTCCGAGTGCGGAATAAATCATCTGCCACTCGTCGATCTGGATCAGCTCGCCGGTGCGCTTGCCCTCTTCAAACAGTTCGAGCAGGCGCATGGTCATGGGACGGAATACGTTCTGGATCATGGCGTCAAGGGCGTTTTTTTCGCCGCTGCGTAGCCGCATCATCTCTTGTTGCATCAGGCTCTGAAAGACGCGCTGGGAGTGGATGCGGTCAAAGTGGTCGAGCATGAAGCGGACAATCCGCTCGCCGGCTGAGCGCCCGCTTTCAAGTACCGCCAGGCTGCTTTGGAGAGCGCCCCTCGCCACCGACTCGAGCGCCGCCTGATAGAGGGCGTCTTTTCCCTTGAAGTAGTAGTAGAGCAGGGCCTTGTTGACGCCGGCAGCTTCGGCAATGTGCTCAGTGCGCGCGCCGGCGAGGCCGTTCTCACTGAACTCGTTCACAGCGGCGTCGAGTATGCGGGCGCGGGTAAGGTCTGCGCGCTCGGAATGCGGGCGAATTTGGGAGCCGTGGGCCATAATTAACTAACTGGTTAGTAAAATACGCCCGCGCGGGCTATTCTGCAAGCGCCGGATGGTGAATTGTCAGCAAAATAGTTGCAAACATTAGATTTACTGGTTGCAAGAATTTGGCGCGACGGGGGAAAGCCAGCGCTGCGCACGCACGCTGAGACTGCGATTCGTACTGCGGCTGCGGCGTTTTCTCAGGCTGGCGGGAGCGCGTCGACTACAGGCACGCCCTGGGGAGGGGTATAGCGGAAGGTTGTGGGAGGGACTGCGGCATCTGGCTGTTCGGCGGTGAAGCTGAAGCGGGTGAGCGCGCCGCCGGTCTCCTCGATCTCCATGGCGGTGATGGCGCCGTCTGCGGTGACTGTGAGCTTGAGGGTTCGCACGCGGTTCTGCTCGCCTTTGGGCTGGCCGCTGAGCGTATAGCTGCCGTTGGGGCTAGGAACGAGAGAGAGATTGTCGATTTCCTTTTCCAGCTCTGCGTGGCCGAGAAGAAAGCGGAGTGGAGAACGCAGATCGTCGAGCTGTTTTGCGGGAATGCGTTCCACCTGCGCGTCGCCCTGGGTGTAAAACCAGGCGAACTTGCCGTCGAGCAGGAAGATTTTTCCTTGAGGAGAGCTGTAGTCCCAGCGCATGCGGCCGGGCTTGGCCAGCAGCAGCGTGCCGCTCTCGGTGCGGTGAATGCCCATGCCCGCGTAAGTCTCAGAGAAGCCGGCTTTGAGCGAGTGCAACTGGTTGTAGTGGCGGTCGACGCGCTCGGCGATCTGGCGCGCAGTGGGTTGGGGCTGCTGAGCGCATACGGTAGCCGCAAGCGCGGTGGCCAGCAAGCCGCCGCGCCAGTAGAAGCGACCAAGGGTCATTGCAGGCCCTGAGTGCAGTTGGTGCCGCCCGCCAGATCGTATTTGATGTTGCCGAACTGGTCGCTGCAGAATCCCCGGTCGCCGGTTTTGCCCACGGTTTGCGGAACGGCCGTGATCTTGTAACCGTTGGAGTGGTCTGCGCCGTTGACGGTGACCTTGTCAGTGCAGGTGATGGTGAAAACATAGCCAGACTTGTATCCGGAGACGAGGTCGCCCTGCAGGATTTGCGCGGCGGCCGGCGAAGGCGCTCCGGCGCTGGGTTCTCCACCCAGAGCCTGCAACGAGCAGGCATAGCCATTGGCCGGATAGGTGGATTGGTACTGGATCTCCGATTTCATGATGGTCTGCACGGAGTTGATCGCAGAGGTCTCATTGCCTTTTTTTGTCAGCCCCTGAAAAGAAGGAATGGCCATGAGCATGAGGATGAGAATGATGGCCATGACGATGAGCAGTTCCATCAACGTGAAGCCGTTGGTCTCTGCGCCGCAGCGGGAGCGGCGGGAACGATCGGCGAGGGAGGGATTCGAAGGAGAGCGATGGCCAAATAACAGAAAAGACGTGCAATTCATGGGTTTCCAGTGCCTCGTGAGCAGGCCGGAGGCTTCCGGCCCATACGACAAAATGCTACAACGTATAGACGCGAAAGGGAAATCGAACGCTCGAAAAGCAGCTTCTAGCTTTTAGCTACTAGCTTCTAGCTTTTTCATGCTGGTTCGAATGTCCTGCTCAGCTCTATTGGATTGAGCCGCGCGGGGCTTTGGGCTAGAGGCTGCTTTTCAGCAAGCCAGATTGCCCCGTGCCCCATCCATTCGCTGTTTTCTGGCGAATGGGTGGGAAAGCACAAACCTCAAGAAACGAAATCTACGGTCAGAGACCTCGAAGCGGCGTTTCAACACACCAGGTTGCTGCGCGAGAGCTTGATGCCGTTGAGGCGGCCGAGCAGAGTTACGGCAATGCGCTCGGGGTCGAAGAGGCGCTGGGCCATGGTCTGCACCTTTTCCGCATCTACGGCGTCGATGCGGGCGATGAGATCTTCGACGGTGAAGAACTTCTGAAAGTACATCTCCTGGCGGGCGAGATTGGCCATACGCGAGTTGGAGCTTTCAAGGCCGAGCAGCACGTTTCCTTTGAGCTGATCTTTGGCGCGGGTGAGCTCCTCATGCGAGAGGGCGGCTTGCTTGAGGCTGCGAAACTCCGCCAGGATGAGGTTCACGACCTCAAGCGCCTTGCCGGCCGAGGTTCCGGCGTAGACGCAGAGCGTGCCGGTGTCGCGATAAGGGCTGAGATCGCTGAAGATGGAGTAGGCCATGCCGCGCTCTTCGCGGATGGTCTGGAAGAGCCGGGAGCTCATGCCGCCGCCAAGCACGGTGTTCAGGACAAGCGCGGCGTAGCGGCTTTCATCGGTAATGGGCGGCGCGGGAACGCCCAGGCAGATCTGCACCTGCTCGAGGGACTTTTTGTTGCGCAGAACGACGCGGGCGCTTGGCTCAGGGGCCGAAAGCTCGGCGATGGGTTGGCCGCCGGCGAGCGAGGAGAACTTGGCGGCGACGAACTCGACAAACTGGTCGTGCTCAAGATTGCCGGCGGCGGAGAAGATCATGTTGCCGGCGCAGAAGCGATCGGTGTGGTAGCTGAAGAGATTCTGCTGGGCTAGATGGCTGACGGTTTCAGTGGTTCCCAGGATGGGCGAGCCGAGCGGATGGCCCTTCCAGAAGCTCTGGGTGAATAGCTCCTGGACGAGAATGTCTGGATTGTCCTCGTCAATCTTGATCTCTTCAAGAATCACGCCGCGCTCGCGCTCAATGTCACCGGGCGCGAAGATGGGGTTGAGCACCAGGTCGGCCAGAACGTCCAGAGCCAGGGGCACATGATCGACAAGCGATTTGGCGTTGAAGCAGATGGTTTCCTTGCCGGTGAAGGCGTCGAGGTTGCCGCCGATCGAGTCCATCTCGCGGGCAATGTGCTGGGCGGTGCGCGAGCGTGTGCCCTTGAAGAGCATGTGCTCGACAAAATGGGAGATGCCGTTGGTTTCAGCCGGTTCGCAGCGGGAGCCGGATTTGATCCACACGCCCATGGCTACGGAACGCAGATAGTCCATGCGCTCGGTAAGGACGATCAGGCCGTTGGGGAGTACGGTTCTGCGGAGGTTGCGTGGTGTTGTCATCGTCATCAAGTTTGACTCGATTGTAGGGCAACAGGGTTCACATAGGCGCATCATGCTGATGGCGCGGAAGAAGCACCCTGGGCGATTCGACAGGCATTCGAGCCGAACGCATCCGGCCCAGCGAAAGAGATGAAATACTGAAAGCTGAGCCTGATTGTGACTGAAAAGCTAAATTCGTTTGTTCAGCTTGACGCGGGCGCTTCAAAAAGCGAGAAGCGGAGCCCCCTGTTTGGTTTAGATGCGGCTGGCCTGGCGGCTGTTATGCAGGAGATGGGCGAGCCGGCGTGGCGCGGAAGCCAGTTGGCAGAAGCCTTATATCGGCAGATGGTTGCGGATATAAGTGAAATTACTACATTCGGAAAAGCGCTGCGCGAAAAGCTGGTTGCGGCGGGCTGGGAGGTGGGCCGGCCGAAGATTGCGCAGGTGTTTCGTTCAGAGGATGGAACGGAGCGCTACCTGGTGGAGGGACCTGCGGGCGGCGATACGGTGGAAACGGTATGGATGCCGGAGGGGGACGGCGGCGAGGCTGGCGACGGCGGCGAAGGCGAGAACGGCGAATCGAAAATTGAAGGCGCGGCAACGAGTGGACGGAGCCGGGCGACGATCTGCGTCTCAAGCCAGGTGGGCTGTGCGGTGAACTGCCAGTTTTGCCTGACGGCGAAGCTGGGGTTGCAGCGGAATCTGACGGCGGGCGAGATTGCCG
>Ga0302320_10005872_pt1 | contig 27385 bp, 15 predicted proteins | sample Bog_T0_3_FD_202130 | JGI IMG/M metagenome (GOLD analysis project Ga0302320, IMG submission 202130) | Peat permafrost microbial communities from Stordalen Mire near Abisko, Sweden - Bog_T0_3 | ecosystem: Environmental > Terrestrial > Soil > Wetlands > Peat | place: Sweden: Abisko, Stordalen Mire...
CATACGATCATTTGCTGGCGACCGGATTTCTCAGAGCGGAGGACCGCGTAGTCCTGTTCAACACCGGTTCCGGCAACAAATACACAGACGTGATTGCAGCGAAGCTGAAGCAGGATAGGCTCTTGTAGACCCTAAGTGGTTGAGCTCGGCGTTGAAGAACTAGGTGCTGGCGCTGCTGCAGGTGCGGACGCTGGCGCAGGAGTAGAGCTTTCCGTTTTTGCAGCGGGAGCCTTGGTGTCGGCCTTACTCTCGGACGAGGGCGCTTCCGATCCGGTTTCGGACTCGCTGCTCTTGGCGGCATAGTCGTTTACATACCAGCCAGCGCCCTTGAAGTGCAGTCGGGGCGCGGTCAGAGGACGCTCAAGCACTCCATGACATTTCGGGCATTCCAACTCCGGTTCGGCCGAGAAGTTCTGGATTTTTTCAAAGCGATGGCCACACTGGGTGCAGCGATAAGCATAGAGCGGCAAGGTCCAAGTCCCTCCGGGGAAGTTCACCCACTATGCCTATTGTATCGGCAGAGAAGCAATTTGCCTGTAAATGCCTCCCTGCCGTTCGAGTCAGATGCGCTTAGCCTTATTTCACCGTAAAGGAAACAGTGGCGCTCTTGTTCTCCCACGCCAGGGTGAGAGAGCCTTTGCCGCCGCCCAGATCGGTGAGTGTGTACTTGAGATTCTCGACCAGCGCAGGGGTTGCTGAGGTAGGGAATTTCACCTTGCCAAGGTCCTTTGTGCCGTCATACGAGAGGCCCCACTCGCCGGTCTTCTTATTCACAATCAGGCTCCAGTTGTCGGGGTCGCTGATGTCGACGAACAGCGTGTAGGTGCCGGCAGGAACTGCTAGACCGGCGATGTCAAGGTCTGCGTCAGTCTTCAATGTTGTTGCGGCATTCGCGCCTGCGCGCCACACGGGATAGTGCGGGTCCTTGCCGATCTGCCCATCTTTGGTGAAGAGCGCACCGGCTCTGCCTTTCACTCCGGGTGAGCTATAGACGATGGAGATAGTCTTGCCGCCGATGATTGCCGTTTCAGTGGCAGGCGGGCTCTTTGGCGGAGGCTTCGGGGCATCAGTCTGAGCGAAAACAGTTGCGGCGGCGAACAAAAGGCCGGTACAGGCGAGAAGGTGTTTCATGCTGTTGTTTCTCCTTGAAGCGAAGTCCCGCATTCTTATTGGACGCCGCCGACCGGATGATTGTCGCACCGCGCACTCCAGTTGGGAAAGGTAGCCGATCAGGCTGTTATGATGCGGCGCAAGGCATTGCATGAATCAGAGACAAAATCGAATATCAGCTGGCGAAAAATTCCGCGCTGCATTGCGGGACGAAAAGCCACTTCAGGTTGCAGGAGCCATCAACGCTTATACGGCGCGATTGGCGGAGGCAACGGGGTTCAAGGCACTCTATTTGTCTGGCGGAGGTGTGGCGGCCAACTCGCTGGGTATGCCGGATCTCGGCATCAGCACCATGGAAGATGTGCTGACCGATGTGCGGCGGATTACGGACGCTTCAAGCCTTCCACTGCTGGTCGACATCGACACGGGCTGGGGTGGCGCTTTCAATATTGCTCGGACCATCCGGTCAATGATTAAAGCCGGTGCGGCAGCGGTCCACATCGAAGACCAGGTGGGCGCGAAGCGCTGCGGTCACAGGCCTGGCAAGGAATTGGTGCCGGCGAGCGAGATGGGCGATCGCATCAAGGCGGCCGTGGATGCGCGAACAGACGAGCAATTTGTCTTGATGGCACGGACGGATGCACTGGCCAACGAGGGGCTGGCGGCGGCCATCGAACGTGCGCAGGCCTACGTTGCCGCCGGTGCCGATATGATCTTCGCCGAGGCGCTGACGGAGTTAGCGCAGTACACGGAGTTCCGCGAAGCGGTAGGCGTGCCGATTCTTGCCAACATTACGGAATTCGGCCAGACGCCACTATTTACGCGAGACGAATTGGCGGCTGCGGGAGTGGACATCATTCTTTACTGCTGCGGGGCTTATCGCGCGATGAATGCGGCGGCGCTGAAGGTTTACGAAGCTATTCGTGCGGAGGGCACGCAGAAAAACGTGGTGTCGCTGATGCAGTCGCGGGCTGATCTTTACAAGTATCTGGATTACCATGCGTATGAAGAGAAACTCGATGAATTGTTTGCGAAAGGCAAGGAGTAAACAAGGTTTCTGCATGTTCTCTGGCGCATTTTTCTTTGGAGGGGTTCCATGAGCGAGGTGTCGGTGCATTCTCCTATTCCAGCGTTCAAGCCCAAGAAGTCCGTTGCCCTATCCGGCACGCCCGCGGGCAACACGTCACTTTGCACCGTCGGCCACACCGGCAATGATCTCCACTATCGCGGATACGACATCAAGGACCTGGCCGCACATTGCGAGTATGAAGAAGTCGCCCACCTGCTCGTTCACGGTACCCTTCCCACAAGACAGCAACTCGCCCTTTACAAGGCGCGGCTTATGACTTTGCGCGGTCTTCCGCCAGCGGTGAAGCAGGCGCTTGAACTGCTGCCGGGCTCGTCCCATCCGATGGACGTGCTGCGCACCGGTGTCTCCGTGCTGGGATGCGTGGAGCCTGAGGCCGCAGCGCACGGCGATACGGGCGCTCGGGCTATCGCCGACCAGTTGCTCGCCGTGCTCTCATCGATGATCTGCTATTGGCTGCACTTCGCACGCCACGGCAGGCGCATCGAAGTTGAGACCGAGGACGACTCCATCGCCGCGCATTTTCTCCATCTACTGCATGACAAGGAACCGAGTGCAGAGTGGACGCAAGCCATGCAGACATCGCTGATTCTGTATGCGGAGCACGAGTTCAACGCATCCACATTTACGGCGCGTGTCATTGCAGGAACCGGTTCCGATCTGCATTCATGCATCACGGGAGCCATCGGCGCGCTCAAAGGCCCCAAGCATGGCGGAGCCAACGAAGTCGCGCTTGAAATTCAGCAGCGCTATGCCAACCCAACAGAAGCGGAAGCCGACATTCGTCGCCGCGTCGGTGAGCGCGAAGTGATCATCGGCTTTGGCCATCCCGTGTACACCATCAGCGATCCACGCAGCGATATCGTGAAAGAAGTAGCGCGGGGATTGGCGTCTTCGGCGGACGACACGGGGCTTTACGACGTTGCCGAGCGCATCGAGACCGTGATGATGGACGCCAAGCGAATGTTTCCCAATCTCGACTGGTACTCCGCCGTTGCTTATCATCAGATGGGGATTCCAATTGATTTGTTTACGCCTCTGTTTGTAATTGCGCGAACGGCCGGCTGGTGCGCGCATGTGATCGAGCAGCGGCAAGACGGGAAAATCATTCGTCCGTCGGCAGACTACGTCGGGCCGGACAATCTGAAGTTTGTTCCGATCGAAGAACGGGAATAGTGTTGACACGGCCAACTTGAAATGAATCACCGCAAGACTGTCATCCTGAGCGAAGTCGAAGGACCTACGGTTGCATTTCGTCTGAAGCCTTTTCGTCAACCAAAAGGGAGAGCAAGTGTCCTCGCACATCAGTAATGAACGACCAGCGCCGGACGAAGTCTTAACCGACATCGCCGACTATGCGCTCAACTACAAAATCGATAGCGAACTGGCCTACAGCACCGCACAACATTGCCTGATCGACACGCTGGGTTGCGGCCTTGAGGCGCTCGAGTACCCAGCCTGCACTAAGCTGCTGGGGCCAATCGTTCCAGGAACCGTAGTGCCCAATGGCGCAAAAGTCCCCGGCACGAGTTATCAACTCGACCCATTGCAAGCGGCCTTCAACATTGGCGCAATGATTCGCTGGTTGGACTTCAACGACACCTGGCTAGCTGCCGAGTGGGGCCACCCTTCAGACAATCTGGGTGGCATTCTGGCAACGGCGGACTGGCTTTCGCGTACTGCTCTCGCGCAGGGCAGACCACCCAAGGTAATGCGCGATGTTTTGACCGCGATGATCAAGGCGCATGAGATTCAAGGCTGCATCGCTCTCGAGAATTCCTTCAATAAAGCCGGTCTCGATCACGTAGTGCTGGTGAAGGTCGCGTCGACAGCGGTGGTGAGCCAGTTACTGGGACTGAACCGCGATCAGACCATTGCCGCGCTCTCACTTGCATGGGTAGATGGCCAGAGCTTACGTACTTATCGCCACGCGCCCAACACGGGCTCGCGCAAGAGTTGGGCCGCGGGAGATGCCACCAGCCGGGCCGTGCGTCTGGCCCTTATGGCGCAGATCGGCGAGATGGGCTACCCGTCTGTGTTGACCGCGAAGACGTGGGGTTTCTACGACGTGTCTTTCAAGGGGCAGGAGTTCAAATTCCAGCGGCCATACGGCAGTTACGTGATGGAGAACGTGCTGTTCAAGGTCAGTTATCCGGCTGAGTTCCATGCTCAAACGGCAGTCGAGGCGGGGATGACCGTTCAAACGCAAATGGAGAGACTGGGCAAAACCGCTGAAGACATTCGCAGCATCACGATTCGTACGCATGAAGCCTGCCTGCGCATTATCGACAAGAAGGGTACACTCGCCAACCCCGCCGATCGCGACCATTGTGTTCAATACATGGTTGCGATTCCGTTGCTTTTTGGAAGACTCACTGCGGCGGACTATGAGGACTGGATCGCCACCGACCCGCGTATCGACGTATTACGCGCCAAGATGGAGTGTGTTGAGGTTCCGGCATTCACGCGCGATTATCATGATCCGGAGAAGCGCTCAATTGCCAACTCACTGCGCGTGGAACTCAACGACGGCACGGTGATCGAGGAGACGGTTGAATATCCTATCGGTCACCGTCGCCGTCGCGAAGAGGGACTGCCGCTGCTTGTAGAAAAGTTCAAGACGAACCTGCGGCGGCGTTTCGATGAAGAGAGGCAGCATCGAATTTTGGATGCCTCGCGTGATCGTGCCCGGCTTGAATCGATGGCAGTAAATGAGTATGTGGATTTATACGCGTTCTAGATTGTTCTGTAAGGGAGAACTCCGTGCCGCTTCGCATTCGGGCGTGTTTGGCCCTTTTTGTACTTCTGCTGGCGCCTTGTTTCGCGGTGTTGAAAGCTCAGCACCCGGGAAACACTAACTCCTATTACCAGCAACTTCGCAGCTTATTGCCGGGCGGCGAAGTAATTGTTGTAAACAACCTGGAACTTCACCGCGATGCGGCCACCTTTACCTTTCGTCGCGGGGATTTCGCATTCTTTGGCGAGGTGAACGGCAAGGTGACAGGCGCAGTCTTCAAAGGCGATGGCCATTTGCACATCACTCCTCCAACAGCTGAAGAGCGCCACAATCTTTCCATCGTCAACCACGTTGAAGAGTTTGACGAAGACTTCGACCAGGTGGTGCTGCGCTTTACCGACGCAACGGCAGCGGAGTTACACAAAAGTTCGACGGGCAAAGGTGAGCCGGACAAGATTTACATTCAAGCAGCAATGGAATTTCAGAGTTTTGCGCGGCTCAAGCTTCACCAGAACTACGATCTGCGCTTGCTTGAGGATGTTCTAAGCCCAACCGCGGGTGGTTATTTCATGGCCGCAATTCATGGGAAGAAGGATCCGCATCTGTCTTTCATCTTCGATCCGCAGGGAGCAGAGAACATAGCGCCGGAGGAAGTGGAACTGATGAACTGGAGCGACTGGGGTGAGAGCATTCCGCTTGCATTTCATCGCGCCAGTGAATATGTGAACGGTGCTGCCAGCGGGAATGAACTCAACGTACCCTACCGCATCCTAAGCGAAAACCTCGACGTTTCAATCGAGAAGAACGGATTTCTCAGCGGCGCCGCAACGGTCGAAATTAAAGCGGAGCAGGATGGCGTCGCGGTTGTTCCGCTGGATTTGTTTCCGACACTCCGAGTGAGCCGCGCTGAGACGACAAAGGGCGACCCGCTCGATTTTGTGCAGGAGAAAAAGGAGGACGACCCGGATTTCGGCGTGATCTTCGCGAAGGCTCTCAACAAGGGAGAGTCGACATCGATTCGCATTACATATGCCGGAAAGGACGTCGTTAGGGATGAAGGCGGCGCAAACTACTATCCCATCGCGCGCGAAAGCTGGTATCCCAACGCATCCAGTGGGCTCGGTAACTACGCGACTTATAGCATGACATTTCACGTACCCAAAGGCCTTGAGTTACTCGCCACTGGAACAAAAGTGAACGAGAGCACCGATGGAAAGGTTACAACTACAGAATGGAAAACGGACGTTCCCTTGGCCGTAGTGGGCTTCAATCTGGGCAAGTTCACCATGAAGGAAGCGACGGTTCCAGGCAAACTTGGCGATAACCTGACCATCGACGCATACGCTAATACCACCCCGCCCGATGACATGGCGAATATGGCGGGCGGGGTATTGGGGTCGCTGAACACTACTTCGATGCTCGGTGTTCAACTAAGCCAGGGGCAAGTGGCAGCGCAGCTTTACACAACCTACTTCGGCCAGCTCCCTTTTGCGCGCGTCGCACTCACGCAGCAATATGCATGTAACTACGGACAAAGCTGGCCTATGTTGGTCTATCTACCCATCTGCGGGTTTCTGGACTCAACGCAGCAGCATTTCATGGGGCTGCATCCGGAAGATATGTATTGGAAGGTTGTAACTCCGCATGAGGTAGCACACCAATGGTGGGGGCAAACCGTTGGCTTCCGCGGTTATCGCGACCAATGGATGAGTGAAGGCTTTGCCAACACTTCTGCTTCCATTTTTCTTCAAGCATCGAGACCCAAGCCGGACGATTTTCGGGAGTTCTGGAAACAGCAACGAAGACTCATTACCGAAAAGAATGCGCAGGGTTTTCGTCCCATTGACGTGGGGCCAGTGACGATGGGATTTCGGCTCAGCACGCAGAAGACGGGATGGGATATCTATCAGAACCTGGTTTATCCCAAGGGGGCATTCATCCTGCACATGGTCCGGATGATGATGTGGTCACCCAAAGAGGGGGACGACCTGTTCCGCGCCACCATGCATGATTTTCTCGCCACCTACCGTTTGCAGGCCGCCACAACGGAGGATTTCAAGGCCATTGTCGAGAAACACATGAGCGCTCAGATGAATCTTGACGGCAATCACAAAATGGATTGGTTCTTCAACGAATATGTCTATGGAACGGAACTTCCCAGCTATCACTTCGAGAGCCAGGTCACGCAGAATGGAGACGCAACCAGCCTGCATTTCAAGCTGGTGCAGTCGGGGGTTCCGGCCGGCTTCAAGATGCTGGTGCCAATCTACATCGAATTGGCAGACGGCAGGATTATGCGAATGGGAGCGGTCCCGATGGTTGGCCCTATGACCGCCGACCAGACGGTGCAATTACCGAAGCCGCCGTCGCCGGTCAAGCGTGCGTTGATCAACTACTTCTACGATGCGCTTTCAACTGAGAACTAACGCGGCCAGCCTGTTGGACACTGCGGTATACTCCAAGCGCAGCAGGTAAAAGGAGATTTCACCATGCGTTTACCAGCAATATTGAAGTTTTTCGCGGCCGGAGCAATGGTCGCGGTTATGATGGCGGCGCCGTCGGCGTCATGGTCGCAGAGTGGGGATACGGTTCTGAAGCCGGCTGATTTGCAGAAACTGCTCCCGGCCAGCGTGTATTACAAGGGCCAGTCGGCCACCACGCAATTGCGGAATTCAGGCGGAGTGAAGTTTGCTGACGGGTTCTATGTGCTGAGTACGCTTGTCGACACCAGCGGCTATTCCACCGACATTCAGGCGAAGTATTCCGCGTATTTCATCGCCGAGGTGCCGGTCAAGATAGGGGGCGAGAGCCTGCCGGCTGGAGTCTACGGTGTTGGATTCATTGGCGGAGATAAATTTGTGGTTACCGACGTGGGGGCGCATGACGTTTTAACGGTGAATTCCAGCAACGACGCGGGGTTGAAGCGGCCTACACCCCTGCAGGTGACGGCTGATCCGGCCGGAGGGTATCGGTTGTATGCAGGTCGCCGCTATGTGATCTTCAACCGCTAAATTCTTAAGCTGGTTCCACCCGGTCTCCAAAAAGTCAGGCCGGGTGGGAGACCTCAAGTACCCTCCGTGCGTCTACAATGAAAGCTGCCGGACCTTTCGCGATCCGGAGCGAACCCTCATTCCGTCTGCGCTGATCAGCGCCGGCTTTCGGCTGCGGTCGGATATCTCCAATTGCTAGCAACCCTTGAATGCTAAACAGTGGGGTGCAGAGATGCCGCTGAAACTAACGATCAACAACGTGGTTAGTACGGTAGATGTACCGCCGGAAACACCGCTTCTTTGGGTGTTGCGGGATGTTCTCAATTACAAGGGAACCAAGTTCGGGTGCGGCATGGGCCTCTGCGGTGCGTGCACTGTAATGGTTTCCGGCAAGGCTGTGCGCTCCTGCATGACCCGTGTAGGCTCGGTGACCAATGACGCTATCACCACCATTGAGGGGCTTTCGGTGGATGGATCGCACCCGGTGCAAGTGGCATGGGAGTCCCTCGACGTGCCTCAATGCGGATACTGCCAGGCCGGCCAGATCATGTCTGCCGCCGCGCTCCTGTCGCACACACCCCATCCGACGGACGCCGAGATCGACACGGCCATGAGCGGCAACCTGTGCCGCTGCGGAACCTATCCGCGCATCCGTCAGGCCATTCATGAAGCAGCTGAAGCGGCTGCCATCACCAAGTAGAAGGGAGGCTCGAACCATGCGCATCGATCGCAGATCGTTTCTTGAGTTGGGCGCCCTTGCAGGTGGCGGCCTCGCGCTGAATCTTTATCGTTCTCCCCTCGCCAGAGCACAGAGCATAGGCGCTCCGACAGAGCTTACCCCGCAGGCATTCATCAAGATTGCGCCCGACGGCGTTGTGACCATCATGGCCCGCGCTTCTGAGACCGGCCAAGGCATGCGCAACATGCTGCCTATGCTGATTGCCGAGGAACTGGATGTCGATTGGAAAGACGTCCGCGTACAGCAGGCCGATCTGAACGAAAAGATTTACGGCCCGCAGTTTTCCGGGGGCTCCGCGAATACGCCCATGGGTTGGGAACCGATGCGTCGCGTCGGTGCAGCCGGCCGTCAATTGCTCATCACTGCTGCAGCACAGACCTGGGGCGTGCCCGTTGCTGAATGCACTACCGAGCCGGGCCGCGTGCTTCAGACCAAGTCTTCCCCTGCACCTCAGCCAAGTGCGGCTCACGTGGTACAGGCATCTTCGGCCCGGGTCCTGCACGTTGCGTCCGGCCGATCTGCCGGCTATGGGGAACTGGCCGCGAAAGCCGCCGCTTTACCCCCGCCCGCGCTTAGTTCCGTCAAGCTCAAAGACCCCAAGGACTACCGCATCATTGGCCACTCGCAGGCCGGCGTCGACACTCACTCCATCGTCACAGGCAAGCCGATCTTCGGCATCGATGTAACTCTTCCAGGAATGCTGTGTGCATCTATTCAGAAGGCTCCTGTATTCGCGGGAAAAGTGAAGACCGCCAACCTGGATGAAATCAAGGCGTTGCCGGGCGTGCGCCACGTCTTGGTGATTGACGGCGGCATCACTCCGGCGGCATTCACGCCATGGGAACCGGGCATGGAGCCAGGTATCGCGATCGTGGCGGACACATGGTGGCAAGCTCAGCAGGCCCGAAAGCAGCTCAAAGTCGAATGGGATCTGGGCCCCGCGGCAGCGCAAACAAGTGAAGGCTTCGTGAAACGCGCAGAAGAGCTTCTTCAGGCACCTCCTGCAAATACGCTCCGCAAATACGGGGATGTGGACGCCGCGTTCACGTCTTCAGCCAAAGTGGTTGAAGCCACTTACAATTATCCGTTCATCGCGCATGTAACGCTTGAGCCACAAGGCGCCACCGCGCATTGGAAAGACGGCAAGCTCGAGATGTGGACGACCAGCACTCTGCCCGTTGATGGACGTGGGCTGGTAGCGAAGATGCTGGGCATCAAGGAGAGTGACATCACCACCCACCTGGTACGGGGCGGTGGAAGCTTTGGACGGCGTCTCCAAAACGATTACGCGGTTGAAGCTGCATGGATCGCAAAGCAGATCGACGCTCCCGTCAAGCTGCTCTGGTCCCGCGAAGACGACATTGCCCACGATCCCTTTCGCCCTGGTGGAACGGTTGGCCTGAAGGCCGGTCTTGACGCGCAAGGCAAGCTCACCGCATGGCGGCATCACCTGGTCACGTTCGGCGATGAGAAGCACTCCACTTCCGGCGGTGGTATCGGCGCGGATACTTACCCTTCCGGCTTTCCACCGGCTTACGCTCTCTATACTTCTGCGCAGCCGCTGATGCTGCGTACCGGAGCCATGCGCGCACCAGGGGACAACATCTACTGTTGGGTGGCGCAGTCGTTTCTGGATGAAATGGCACACGAAGCCGGTCGCGATCCATTGGAGTTTCAGCTTGAACTGTTAAGCAACAAAAAGGCGCCTTGGAAATCGAGCGGCAAGGACGAGGTAGGCGACCACGAGCCGACAGGGCCGTCGGTGCTCATCCCCGAGCGCTTCAAGGGCGTGCTGGAGTTGGTCGCGGAGAAATCCAACTGGGCAAAGCGGGCGAAAGAACCCGGCCGCGGCATGGGAATCGCCGCCTGGTTCTGCCACCTCGGCTATTTTGCCGAAGTGGCGGACGTAAGCGTGGATGCCAACAATAAAGTCACGGTTCACCATGTGTGGGCGGCTGGAGACGTGGGCAGCCAGATCATCAATCCGCGTGCCGCTGAGAGCATGGGCTTCGGAGGCGTGATCGATGGAATGGGTGAAATGGGGCAGGAGATTACTCTCTCCGAAGGCCGAGTGATGCAGAGCAACTTCCACAACCATCCGCTGATTCGCATGAGGCAGGTACCCCCAATTGAAGTCTACTGGCGGAAGACCGACTACGCGCCGACAGGTTTGGGCGAACCGACTCTGCCGCCAATTCTTCCCGCCGTGAGCAATGCAATCTTTGCGGCAACAGGCAAACGCATTCGGACATTGCCGCTGCAGAAAAGCGGCTTCAGCTGGGCGTAGATCCATTCGAAGGAAGATATGCACGATTGACGACGAAGCGCGGTAAATAGTGCACGGGGGATAGCTCTCCAAAGGAACTCTCCATCCTTTGAATCCCCCGAAAGTGCAATCCAAGTTACACCTTCCAAAAGAATATAATCCAGCGGATTCGAGCTACACAATGTGGCAAAGGTATTGCTATATATTTCAACAGCCCACCTTTTTGAACATTGCTGACGGCATTGTGTCTCGATCGTCGGGCGGGAAGAAAGGTAAGTGCGCGGAGATGTGGAATATTCGCAAGTGCCTGATTTTCGGAGCGGTGTTGTTGCTTGCCGGATGCGGCTCCATCACCAGATCTACCGGTGGCTCCAACCCCCCTGCCGCGCTCACAATCACCACGACCTCTCTTTCGAATGGAATAGTTGGCAGCTCCTACAGCGCCTCGATCACTGGATCAGGCGGCACCACTCCCTACACATACAGCGCGAGCGGCCTGCCCAGTGGCTTGTCCATCAGCAGCTCGACGGGCGCAATTACCGGCACGCCCGCACAAGGCACTGTCGGTATCTCTTCGGTTGTAGTAACAGTGACTGACTCGACTCAACCTACGGCGCAGTCCGCGACAGCAACCCTGAGCCTCACCATTCAACCCACCAAGCTGGCAATCGCGACGATCTCGCTTCCGAATGCCACGGCCGGCAGCTCCTATAGTGCCTCGATAAGCGCATCGGGCGGAGTCACGCCCTATACGTTCAGCGCGACCGGCCTGCCAAGCGGGTTGTCCATCAACAGCACGACCGGCGCAATCTCCGGCACGCCCACCCAAAGCTCCGTCGGTACAGCATCGGTGGTGATAACGGTGACGGACGCAACTCAGCCCACAGCACAATCCGCTACAGCAACTCTGAGCCTTACCGTCGTTGCCTCAGTGGCCCCAAGTCCGTTGACCATCACCACGACTTCGCTTCCAGACGCCACTGTGGGTTCCACTTATACAGCTTCGATAGGAGCATCGGGGGGCACGTCGCCGTATGCTTACGGCGCGACCGGCCTACCCACCGGCTTGTCGATCAGCAGTTCTACCGGAGCAATTACCGGCACGCCTGCCGCAACCGCCGTCGGAACCGCCCCCGTCGCGATTACTGTGACGGACTCGACACAGCCGACCCCGCAGTCAGCAAATACCACACTGAGCCTGACGGTGAATGCTGCTTCAACTCCGTCAGCCTGCGCCAGCATGAGCACGGGGGATGACGCCAGCCTCAATGGCTTCGTTCCCTTCCCGGTTACAAGCGCCTGGGACACCGATATTTCTTCGGCCCCGCTTGATCCAAATAACGCGGAAATTACGGGCGCATCAGGGTTTGCCGGCGAGCATCTGCATCACGACTTCTCCTCAACGGCGGGAGGCAATTACGGCATTCCTTATGTTGTGGTTGATTCGAGTACCACTCCGCTGGTTCCGATCAATGTCGTTTCTTATCCCAGCGAGAGCGATGTGGCTTATGCTCCGTTTCCGCCGAACGCTCCTATCGAAGGTTCGCCGGCAGCCTGCACTGGAGGGCCAAATAACTATCAGGGAGACCAGCATGTGCTGGTGCTCGACCGCAACCGCTGCATGCTCTATGAGACATTCAATTCGGTGTATTGCAACGGGGCCTGGAGTGCCGATTCAGAAACCATCTGGGACATGAAGAACTTTGAGCAACGCCCATGGGGTTGGACGTCAGCAGATGCCGCAGGGCTGGCCATCTTCCCTGGCCTCGTGCGATATGACGAGGTGGCCGCCGGCGCTATTAATCATGCCATCCGCTTCACCCTGCCGCATACAAAGAACGACGCCAACAATGGATACTTTGTGGAGCCGGCGACCCATGCGGCGGGAACCGACTGGGGCGTGAGCAATGTAATGGGAATGCGCATCCGGCTCAAGGCCAGCTTCGACATATCCGGTTACTCCGCGGCCAACCAGGTGATTCTTACCGCGATGAAGAAATATGGCATGATTCTCGCGGACAATGGCAGTTATTTCTACTTTCAAGGCGCTCCCGACCCGCGTTGGGATGACGATGACCTGCACAATCTGGACTCGATTCAGTCATCGAACTTTGAAGTTGTGCAGCTGACTCCTGAGTTTCCGGGGTGGGACTCGGCCACAGCGCCAACTGGCGCACCGCCGACTATTAACAGCTTCACTTCATCGGCTACTACGGTGACTGCTGGAACGCCTGTGACGCTCACCTGGAATACGACTAACGATTCGTATGACTTCATCGACGTACTCGGCGGAATTAGTGGCGGGACTGTAACTATCACGCCTGCTGCGACTACTACGTATACGTTGAATGCGACGAATCAGTTTGGAAGGTCTACGGCGCAGGTTACGGTAACGGTTCAGTAAAGAATACGCGAAACGGTTTCTAGAGCGTGTTTCACGCTCAAATAGATCCGCAGTCAAGATGGTGCGCCCGAAGGGTTCGCGACGCAGCGGACGGAGCCTGCTGAATGTATCGAGTTTTCGCACCTGTTGAAGTTTTGGTCGCGTCAATTCTCCCGCATCATCGTCGCTATCTCAACTCTCGATGCCCGACGAGCCGGAACCAGCGACGCCGCCACTCCCGCAACTATTACTACGGCAATCGCTCCCGCCATGGACGCCGCATCTGTGCCCGAGACTCCAAAGAGCTGAGACTTCAACCAGCGCCCCAACGCAATTCCGAGAATAGTTCCGATCGCGACTCCGACGAGCGTGAGCCTCAATCCATCCGTAACGATCAGCATGAAGATCCGCTCCACGCTGCAACCCAGCGCCATTCGAATCGCCATTTCGCCGGACCTTTGTACGGCCGCATACGCCATCACGCCGTATACCCCCACAGCCGCAATCAGCAACGCTATTCCCGCGAATATCACCAGCAGTTGGGTGCGGAATCGCGGCTGCGCGAAGTTCTGTGCTACGTTCTCATCCATCGTGCGAATGTGTACCACGGGCTGATTTGGGTTGATCTTGTGGACGGCTGTTCTCAAGTCGGGAATCACAGCGCGTGGATCAACCTCTGTCCGCATCACAATCGACATAGCTCGTACGGGCAATAGCTCATTCGCCTGCCGAAACGGAACATACATTTCTGTTGGCACATCCGAAACCAGGGACTGTTTGACATTGCCAACAACCCCAACGACCGTCATCCACGGGACGTCGTTCTCCGGAATCGCGCCAAGTTGCATCTTCTTTCCAAGCGGTGACTGGTTCCCGAAATATGTCCTGGCCATGGCTTGATTTATCACGACAACCGAAGGGGCATTCTCACGATCTGAGTCATCGATAAAACGTCCTTCGATCAACGGGATCCGAAGCGCCTCGAGATACTCAGAGCTGACCGTTCGATAGTTCGCCATGATGTATTCCGACCCATTCCGTGGCGGCCTCCCCTGAATATTGAAGTGGATCACGCTGCCCTGTCCGCTGACAGGCAGAAACGACGATCCTGCTGCCAGGCGCACCCCCGGGACTGCACGCAGTTCTCGCAGTGTCGAGTCATAAAAATCCATGTTGCGATGCGCGTCTGCGGGAGCGGTTCCGGCTGGAGGCACGGGCAGATCGGCAAGCAGAATGTGATCGCCGGAGAACCCCATGTTCACCGCGCCGAGCTGGTTCAAGCTCCGCGCGAACAGCCCTGCGCCCATCAGCAACGGCAGTGCTAGTGAAATTTCCGAGACCACCAGCGCATTGCGCCAGAACTTTGCACGCTTGCCAACGCCGCCGCGTTCTGTTTCGTTCAAAATTGATCGCAGGTTCCTTATCCGAGCATTGCCGGCCGGCGCAACCCCAAAAAATACGCCCGCGCAAAGAGACAGCCCCGCCGTGAATAGCAGGACGTGAACATCGATGCGTACGTCCGTGCCTGGCGGTAGAGACCCGCTAGCCGCATGTACCAGCAAGGGCATCAATGCGTATGCGAGCGCCACGCCGGCAACTGCTCCCATCAGTGAGAGCAGCAGCCCCTCCACAATCAACTGCTTCACAATCTGCCAGTCTGATGCGCCAAGAGAGATGCGGATCATGATCTCGCGCCTTCGCGCCGTCGCCCGCGTCAGCATGAGGTTCGCAATGTTTCCGCAAGCAATGAGCAGCACAAAAATTACGGCGCCAAGCAGCGTCAATAGTGCCGGCTTGGCCTGACTGACCAGCTGCTCGTGCATTGGATTCACCACCGCATCGAGCGCGATGTCGTTGTCGGAATACTTTGCCAGCAGCCGTTTTGCGATCGTGCTCATCTCCACGCGCGCCTGGCTCAAAGTCACGCCGGATTTCAGCCGCGCAATCGGGTAAATCCCCGGATGCCACGACCGATCGTCAGGAAGTTTACTCGCCCACGGTCCCATGGCGATGACAACGTCGGGTGTCTGCTGCAGCAGTTCATACGTCTTTGGCAAAACGCCTATCACGGTGTAGCTTTGACGGTCGAGCGTGATTGAGCGCCCGATCGCATCCTGCGACCCTCCGAACTTGCGCTGCCACATGCCATAGGCCAGCATTGCGACAGCAGGGGATGACGGCCGGTCGTCAGCGTCGGTTAGCGAACGTCCTTCAATCGCGCTCACTCCGAGCATGTGCAGCATGTTTCCGCTGATCATCTGTCCCGGGATCTGCTCCGGCTCACCGTTCCCAGTCAACGCCACAGTCATTACGCGCGCAGCCCCGAACTCCTCGAACACGGTGCTTTGCGCCTCCCAGTCTCTTAGGTTCTGCCACGAGACGGAGAGTATCGGAAATTGCGCGGCTCGCTCTGAAATCAGGACCAGGCGATCAGGATCCGGGAAGGGGAGCGGCCGAAGAAGCACGCTATAGAACACACTGAAGATCGTCGTGTTGCATCCGATTCCCAGCGTCAGCGTAACAACGGCAACAATGGCGAACACCTTACTTCTGCGCAGCTGGCGCAAAGAGAATTTCAGATCCCTGATCAGGCTCACGGTCACCTCGCAATTGTATGAGTGAGGAGTTAAGGCAGGGCTCCATCCCGCGCCTCGGTACAAGTCTCTCACAGCAAGTGGATGAGTCTTAGACCGCTGCTGCAGCGCGTATCAGGGAGATTCCAGATTCAGACAGGATTCTGCGTTTGGCTCAATGCAGCAGGGAGAGTCTACATTCTCTCCCCGGCGAACTGTGGAGCCCTTTCGACATAGACCCTGGTAATGGCTTCGGGGCAATCGAACTGGTATAGTGAGTTGCTCGAAGGCTGCCGCCCCTAAATTCGTTTGCGGTTTTCCAACTACCGGCCGGACAATTCTCCAATAGTCTTTCCTCGATATAGATCAAACTGCGGTAGTCAGCTGAACTTTTTTGCGTTCCAAGTGACCGGCGCTCCTCGGAAACCCGCCAATGCGAAGAGATTCACATGTGAGATCAATGTTTTTTGGCTCAATTTCTGTGTTAAGCCCTTGGCTAGTTTGCAGGCGCCATCGAGAATGAGGTTTGTTTATTCCTGTTTTGCAAAGAGATGCGTAAGAGAATCAGATGATGGACACGATGTCCGGATGGAAGAGGGAACGAATGGAAGCGGTTGGAACCGGCGGAGAGCAGAAGCAGATAGGTAGCAGGGATTGGTTGTCAAACCGAAGGTCGTTCCTCAAAGCTGTGGCAGCCCTCGGCTTCGTGAGTTGGGCAAAACCGGCAATACTGTGGGCCGCAGAAGCGGCAGGCTGGAGTGGACTACCGGCTCGTCCTGAAGAAAAACCGTTGGACTTTCACGCGCTTTCGAATGCCTTTGAGGCCTGGGTGATGGACCCGGCGCACGGATTGAACACAATAGCGAAGGATGGCCGCCAAGTGTTTCCTTCAGCGCTGGAAGGCGAGCAGGATGGCGGCCTGACGACCTATGCGCCCATGGCATTGGGGAAAGAGCTCCGTGGAGAGGGCCTGGAAGGGCTGTCCAAATCGCTCAAGGGGTATTTCAGCGAGCCGTATGGGCTGTTTCTTGACGGCGCCGGGGCGACGCTCTGCGAATACTGGTATCTGATGAATGTTACTGCAATGGCGTACGGGTTGATTCGATTGCGCTTTGCAAAGGATGCGGAATGGCTTGCGCGCGTTGAAAAGAGCGCAAACCGGCTCAAGGACATGACGCAGCAGTTGAAATACGACTTCAATAGCCAGGGCTACGACTTCGCCAAGGGAGCCAGCTTCACCAACCATGACATTTACAGACAACCAGACGCGGTGGGCGGCTATAGCTACGTGATGCTTCTCGCGTGGAAACTAACGGGGAACGGGAATTTCCTGACGGAAGCTAAAGCCGCAATCGATCGCTACCTGGACTTTCAAAAGAACCCCTGGTACGAAGTCCCGAGCGGAGCAATGGCTACCCTGGCGGCTGCACGGCTGGAGGCGATGGGCTACCCAGCGAACGCGAGAAAGGCGCTCGGATTTGTGCTTGATTCCGAGGTCGGATTGATGGCGGCAGGGCGTTGGGGCGGCCGCGAGGTGAACGGCCTGATGGCTGGATTCTGTACTGAGCCCGCCAACCAGACCTACAGCATGGAGTCGATGGTGACGCTACCGTATCTTTTGCCGGCAGTTCGTTTCCGTCCCGAATTGGCTGCGGAAGTAGCGCGGCATGCTCTGAACGTTGCATCGAATCTGCGATGGTTTTATCCGGATTACCTGCCGCGCGAGAATCAGAGCCGTCCGGACCTGCCTCCCATGTTTCCATACGAGCGCTTGAGCCGGGAAGAAAAGGGACACAGCCCCTATGCCACCGGCGACTTCGCAGGACACCGCTCCATCTACGGTGGCGCCTACGTGATGTGGCTGGACAAGATGATTCAACCCCAGGGAGACCCCTGGCTGCTGCGATGGGATCTAGGCAAAACAGACTTCATGGAGCCGAATCTGCCACCGGCGTTTCTTTACTACAATCCCTGGCCGAAAGAGAAGCGTGTCAAGGTCGCCACGTTGAAGAAGGAAAACCACGTATACGATCTGATTCGCAACAAGACGTTGCGAACCCATGCGGGGACGGTGGAGTTGAAGCTGGCGCCGTTCGAGGCGCAGGTTATCGAGATTCGAACCTAGAACTCTGGTGGTTGATAACTCAGGCGCAGAAATCGGCTCCCGTTCAGGGATGAATCACGCGCGTTGAGACGATGCTCGTTGCGTTGGGAGCACCAGCGACAGCTTGAGTGCGGATCAGGGCTTCAAAGTAGACAGGCTGCGTGGGGGAGCCTGAGAAACCGAGGGCCTCCTGAAGCTTTTGCCGGTTTCCAGCATCAGCCATGAAAAGCCCGGCGGCCTCGGTCCCCTCCTGTTGCAATCCTTGCAGTATGAGAACACTGCCGCGACCGTTGGCGAGTGGCAAAAGTGAGATGGTTGCGTAGTCCTCGCCTGAACTTCCCGTAAATGCCAAACCCTGATAAGTTGCTTGCTCTCCTGGTCGTGGATGCTGATTCTGGAAGAATTTGAGGCTTTCTCCCACCACGCCTTCGCGTTCCTGAAAATTAAGCTTGTCCTGAAAGTAGGATACCCATGGGTTGGAACTCGGACTACCTACAAAGACAAAAGCTCCCTGTTCAAGGTCGCGCGGGCGCAGCTCTCGAGCCGAGCGAACGGCGAGCCTATCACGCGAATCGCCGCTCAGACGCATGAGCGTGTCGACTACGACCACGTCCGCATACGAGGTCAAGAGGGAACCGGAAAGGTACTTGTTCACGCGTACGTCGCGGGGCGTTGGGTGAGCGTTCGTAAACGCGGCGCCGCTCCTGTAAGAAGCGCTCAGATATTGCTCGAGCGTCACGGATTGCTCATCGACCAGCCGCATCATGCCGTAATTGATGTCGGCAACTACAACCTGCACCGGGTTACCTGTCGAATCGAAAAGCGCAGCCAGAGGCCAGGGAGGCGGGGTTGGCTTCGGAACCGCCGGATGGCGAAACCAGGCAAAAAACGTGGTTGTTAGAAATAGCGCGGCCAGAGCCCATGGCAGAAGCTGGAACCAGGACTTCATGCCAGGGTCAGTTGCAGTCGGGTCGACAGCCGCTTCGTGTTCAACGGCCCGAAAGAGAGTTGTGTACGCACCTTTTGGAATCTCGACGACCAGCGCTTCGGCGCGGCCTTCGCCATCAAAGTATTCATGCAGCTTAAGCCGCAGTTGCCGCACGTGGACGCGAACTGAGCTGTCCTCGACAACGCTGTAGTCCTGGGCCTTACCAAAAACCGCGCTGCCGATGCGGTGTTCGCTTAAATCCTGAGACTGCCCATGGAGAGTTCTCTCCGCGAGATAGCACAGCAAATCCCTGAGCCGCGCCGACTTTTGGAAGGGTGGGCTGGCGACGATTCTTTCTATCAATTGCCAGCGGGCGTCTGCCCGAAGAGCAGGATCAACTTCCGTCATTCCCGGACGATCCCCATCTAAATCTGACTGAATCGGATTGTGAGCAGTTTTATACACATTGCAAAAACATCGCGTACTCGACGCATCCTAGCACACCCAATGCTTAGCGGGATACCCAATCGCGGATAGCAGCGCCCTTATGGAGGGCGGAGAATCCTTGGGAGTGATTTCTGGCGCTCCGGCAGAGATTTAGAGCTGGTTTTTGCCGAACTAACTCAACGCTGAATGTTTAGGATCTTCATTTTTGCGAGATCTTTCCAACGGTCTAACTGTGAATTACATGTAATTCGCATTGATTCTAAATGATTTTCTTCGTGAGTCCCTTTTCAGTGCTCGCGGCTTTGGTTGAGGGTTACTGTTGCCCTCAGAACTCCGGCCTAACAGGTCGCGAAACAGCGGCTCGAAGGTCTGGTCCCCGAGAACCCCGATGGTCTCATGATGAATGATCTAGCTCAACGCTTTCGCGAAAACCCCATCCTTAAGCCGCAGGACCTCCGTCCGAGCGTGGAAGGCATGGAGGTGACGTGCCTGCTGAATCCGGGGGTGTTCCGATACCAGGGCAAGATCTTTCTGCTTGTGAGGGTTGCGGAGCGTCCTGTCCAAACGCCGGGGAGAACTTCTTTTCCCATACTGAGCGCCGACGGCAGGTTGGAGGTGCTTGAATTTGATTCGACCGATCCGCGGCTCGATCTGAGCGATCCCCGCGTGATTAGCTTCGATGGGAAAGACTATCTCACCACGCTCTCTCATCTCCGCCTGCTTTCGAGCGACGACGGACTTCACTTTACCGAGCCGGAAGACAGCCGACCGCTCATGGGAAGCGGAGAACTGGAGACATACGGCATCGAGGACTGTCGCGTAACCCAGATCGGTGACACATACTATCTGACCTACACGCAGGTCTCCAGCAACGGTGTCGGAGTCGGTTTAAGAACGACGCGCAACTGGAAAGACTTTGACCATGTGGGAATGATTTTCGCACCGCACAACAAGGATTGCGCGATTTTCGTCGAACAGATAAGCGGCAAGTATTATGCGCTGCATCGCCCAAGCAGTCCAGAGCTCGGCGGCAACTACATCTGGCTGGCTGAGTCGCCCGACCTAATTCATTGGGGTAGGCATCGTTGTCTCGCCCACAGCCGCGAAGGGTACTGGGACGGAGCCCGGGTTGGGGCTGGAGCCGCACCGATCCGGACAGCCGCAGGCTGGTTGGAGATCTATCACGGCGCGACCAAAGAGAATCGCTACTGCCTTGGCGCCCTGCTGCTCGACCTCGACGAACCCTGGCGGGTGTTGGCTCGCTCCGAGACGCCCATTATGGAGCCGTCGACCCCGTACGAACTGGAAGGCTTTTTCGGTCAGGTCATCTTCACCAACGGTCATCTGGTCGATGGGGATCGGGTCACGATGTACTACGGCGCGGCAGACAGCGTGATCTGCGCTGCGCATTTGTCTATATCTGACATCCTGGCCTCCCTTGGCATTCCCCAAGGAGCGAAGGCATGAATTACTTGCGGAAGGAATTCGAGGTCTTCCTTCGCTGCCCGCACTCCATGCAGGTATTGATCGTGTCGAACATGATCTATGCCCTTGTGCTGCCTGTGATTGAGGTCTTTGTTGCCGCCTACGTGATGCGGAACTCGCACGCAGTGTCAAAGGTGGTGACGTATCAGCTATCCATTTACGCTGCCACCCCGCTGGCGTTCTATCTCAACGGCAAGCTTCTGGGCCGCGTCGGCGCGAAGCATCTCTACGCAGCCGGCATGTTGTTCTCGGGAGTGGCAATGATGCTCATGATGCAGTTGAGCATCCTTACTCCCATTGGCGTTGCGACCTCAGGATTCACCATGGGACTGGCCACCGGAATCTTCTGGGCCAATCGCGGATACCTCGCATTGACCGCAACCAACGACGACAACAGAAACTACTACTACGGACTGGAGAACTTCGTAGCCTCATTGGCGTCCGTCGCGGTTCCGGCACTCATCGGCTTTTTCATCAGCGGCACTGCCCTTTACGGCTGGCTGGGTGGAATCGCGAATCGCGCCTACCACATCATCGCGATGGTCGTGTTTGGGCTGACTATATTGGCCGCTGGAATCCTCGAGCGGGGCACCTTCCGCAACCCGAAACGCACCCGATTCGTCTTCTTCCATTTTCATCCTCTGTGGTGGAAGATGCTGCAGTTGGCGCTGCTCAAGGGACTCGCACAGGGATACATTGTTACCGCGCCGGCGATGCTCATCATGCTGCTGGTGGGCCAGGAGGGGACCCTTGGCACCACGCAGGCCATCGGCGGCATCTTCTCCGCCTTCCTCATGTATCTAGCAGGCCGGATGGCCGCACCCAAACACCGCATCTTCGTCTTCTCTGCCGGACTTCTCCTGTTCTTTCTGGGCGCAGTCATCAATACCGTGCTCTTCAACGCCCTTGGCGTGCTTATCTTCATCGGGTGTCTTCTGCTGGCCAAACCGCTGCTGGATCTTGCTTACTACCCAATCCAGCTGCAAGTGGTCGATGTGGTCTCCCGGATTGAAGGACGCAACGAGTACGCCTATATCTTCAACCACGAGTTCGGACTGTTTCTAGGGCGAGCAATGGGCTGCTGCTTGTTCCTGGCGATCGCATATTGGGGATCGGGAATCGCAGCCCTCAAGTATGCCTTGCCTGTCATTGCACTGCTGCAGTTGCTCTCAATCAGGGTAGCCGGCCAGATCTTTCGAGGCCTTGCCGCGGCGGGAAACGGTACCTCCTCCTCCGTGAGCTTTACCGCAACCGAGTTGGAGGCCTGAAAACCATGCAAACGTATAGAGGAGACACAATGAATCGCATTCGACCGGCGGCGCCCAAGACGTGGCGTCTATTTTTACTGTTGTTGGTGGCGTTTGGCTTGGTGGCAGGCGTCCCCGTCGTGGCACAATCGGCCAGAGGCACTCTAACAGGTACTGTTACAGATGCAAACGGCGCATCTATTCCGGGTGCCGCAGTTAACCTGAAGGAAGTAAACACAGGCAGCGGCTATTCCACCAAGTCCAACGCGGTAGGCTTGTACACGTTCAATGAACTCCCCCCGGGAAGCTATTCAATTACCGTAACCGCGCCTGGATTCGAAACCTTCACTCAAACCGGCATCGGTGTCGAAGTAGCCAGCACATCCACGGTGATCGCCGCATTGAAGGTTGGCTCCGCATCGTCAACCGTCACCGTGAACAGCGATGCATCCCACCTCGAAACGGACTCTTCCGCTGTCGGATTTGCGCTGTCGCCCGATTTGATTGAATCGCTCCCCTTGCAGTTCAGCGGTGAGATCCGAAATCCTCTCGATTTTGCAGCACTCGCGCCCGGATTCGCCGGCACTATGACCAACAACCCGTCCTCCCCTCCCTCGGGAAACTTCAAGCTGAGTGGCGGACAGCAGGGCGGTGAGGACATCCTCCTTGATGGCGCAACCACGGAACTCGCCTCGGCCAACATGCAGGTCACCTATAACTTCAGCGTCGAGGCTGTCTCCGAGTTCAAAGTAATTACCAATACTTTCGACGCTCAGTTTGGAAGCGCCAGCGGCGGCGTGGTCAACCTGGTATCTAAATCAGGAGCAAACAGCTTTCACGGTTCGGCATACGATCTTCTCAAGAACAGCGTGCTCGATGCCAATAGCTGGACCAATAACTACCAAAACGCTCAAGCCGGGAAAGACGAGTATAAGACGCCCACCGACACACAGAACGACTTCGGCGCCAGCTTCGGGGGTCCGGTGCGCATTCCCTGGCTCTACAACGGCAAAGACAAGACCTTCTTCTTCTTCAATTACGAGGGTTTCCGGCAAGTGAATGGAAATACATCGCTTCTGTCGGCTCCCACCCCGGCGATGCTGGGCGGCGATTTCTCGGCCCTTTTGACCCCGATGGTTGTAAACGGTCAAACCTTTCCGGCCCATATTCTCTACGACTACTCGACTTGCACCGGCGCAAATCAGGGACAGCCCTGCCAGGCTTATCCGAATAACAAAATTACCGAGACCCCTGACCCGGTTTTTGTGGCCGCACAAAAGGTCATGCCCGTCGCCCCTTCCGGCGCCGGCCCTTACTTCAACATCAATGACGTTGGTTCGAACCACGAGCAAGCCGACGAGTGGTCCGTACGGATTGACGAAAACGTGAACCAGCGCAACAAAATCTCAGCAAGTTACTTCACCGGCAACATGCCTTACGTCAGCACCCAGAGCCTGGGCCCGCTTTACACGGGCGGCAATACGCAGGGCAACAAATACCTGCGCCTCGGTTATGACTATCTCATCACGCCCACCATGCTGAATCACTTCAATGCCGGTTTCACTCGGCGCCACCGCGTCGAGGGCTCGGGTGAGGGCGGATATGGTGGCAACTGGGCCACCAAGTTCGGTTTGAAGGGCGTGGGCGACGCAGTTTTCCCTCGCTTCAGCTATAACTATCCCGGAAATGGAATCAACACTCCAAGCGATGGCGCCAGCGCTTTCGACGACAATGTCTTTCAATACGACGACGCCGTCTCGTGGCAGAAGGGTCGTCACAGCTTCAAGTTTGGCGGCGAATTTCGGGCAGGGCAGTTCAACCTTAATATTTTGACCGGGAGTGCCGGCCAGTTCAACTTTACCCAAGGTCCGACCAGCACTCCGGCTGACCCGAACTCAGGCTTTGGCTTTGCCAGCTTCTACCTTGGGTCCGCCTCCAATGCGTCCATCTCCATCCCACAGATCAACGGTTGGCGCGCAAAGTATCTCGCTTTCTACGGCTCTGACGATTGGAAAGTCAATAACAAGCTCACCCTCAACCTGGGCTTGCGCTACGACATGCCGATCCCGGTGACCGAGGCGCAAGACCGCATGTCCTATGTGAACCCAACCCTGGCGAACCCCGGGGCGGGCGGCCTTCCCGGCGCGTATGTCTTCGAAGGCAGCGGCGCCGGGCGCCTGGGAGGTAGTTCTCCCCAGTCGATCTTCAAGAAGGCATTCGGCCCCCGCGTCGGCCTCGCCTATTCGGCTGATTCCAACACCGTCATTCGCGCCGGCTACGGCATTTATTTCTCCACCCAACGCGTAGGCGGCTTCGCTGAGAATGATAGCCAGGGCTTCTTCTCCAGCTACAACTACCCGACCCCGGCCAGCACTCAAACTCCGGCGGTTGTGCTCTCGCAGATCACCGCCTATCCTGGCAAGCTGCCGCCCTTCATCGACCCTACGGTCATGAACGGACAAAACAACGCGCTCTTCATCGAGTCGAAAGTTGACCGCCCCGGCACCATACAAAATTGGACCCTGGATATCCAACGTCAATTGCCCTTTCAGACCATTGTGGACGTCGCCTACGTTGGCGCTCATGGCGACCACCTGCAGGCGTTTCTCCATGACCCCAACCAGGGCAATCCGGCAAACATGGCGCTTGGCGCATGTTTGCAACAGTCAATCACGGCCCAGGGTGCCGGCACACCTTGCGCAGGCCAGGCTACGGTTGCGGCCCCCTTTCCTGGATTCAGCGGCACTGTCTCTCAGGCCCTGCGTCCCTACCCGCAATACGGGACCGTCTCGGTGGATTCGGCCACCATGGACGATCCTTTCGGCGACTACACCTACCATGCCCTTCAGATCCAGGCAAATAAGCGGATCAGCGCTGGCCTGACTGTGTTGGCGAACTACAGCTGGTCCAAAAACATCACCAATGCTGATTCCGAGTATCCGAGCGAGGCCGGCTGGGAAGGGAGCGGTGCAGCCGGCGCACTGAACACCTACAACCTGAAGGTTGAAAAAGCCCTCAGCGAGTTCGACATCCCCCAGCGCGTCGTCCTGGCTTGGACTTACGACCTGCCCTTCGGAAAAGGCAAGAAGTTCGCTAATGAAGGAGGACCCGTCAACGTGATCGTTGGAGGATGGAAGATTGCCGCCGTCCAGAAGTATCAAAGCGGCACCCCACTCAGCGTAAATTCGCCGAATTGGACCTCCGGCATCTTCGCCGGACCTGAAGGCGCAACCGGCTCATCCAGCCGCCCCAACGTCGTTCCAGGGGTGAGTCCGCGCGGCGTCAACAGCAGCAGCAAATTCGTCTATGGGCAGAGCTACCGGATCAATCCAGCAGCGTTCACACCGGCGCCGAACTTCACCTTCGGCAACGCGCCTCGTGTTCTTGGCATTCGCGAACTCTTCAACACCGGCGAAGATTTCAACGTCACCAAGGCCATCCCCATGTTCACCGAACGAGTCCACACCGATTTCCGCATGGAGTTCTTTGACATCTTCAACCGTCACCGCTTCACCGGATTCGACACATCAATCACTTGTACGCCATCGCCGACTGATAATTGCGCAAGCTCAGGCGAGGGAGAGGGCACGGGCCTTGCCTATGGACCAAGAAACGTTCAGGCCTCCTTGCGGATAACCTTCTGACCCTATCTTGCAATCCAACCAGGAACGTCTGAAGTTTTCAACAACTCGACAGTCCAGGATCTCTTCACCGAGGTCCTGGACTGTTGCAATTCTAAGCACTGAAAAAATGCTGACAGCAGAACCATCTGTTCGATGGAGAAAACCAGGCAGGTCCGCGCAATAGCACTCACCAACATGAAAATACTCTACTATCGATCCATGTTTCGAACCCGCAGCTCGAGATTTCTGTTTTTTCCAACGGCGATTTCGATTGCATGTGTGTTCTCGTTAGTTGGGAACGGACAAGTCACCAGCTCACAGATCCAGGATCAAGTTCAAGAACACTTTCGCGCTGCTCAGCAAGCACAGCAGCAGGACCGGCTTGATGATGCGGTCAATGAATACAAGGAAGTCTTGCGGCTTCAGTCCCGATTGCCCGAGGCGTATGCAAACCTGGGACTCGTCTATTATGCGCAGTCGAAATTCAGCGACTCCGCTCAGGCGCTCTCAACAGCACTGAGGCTGAGGCCCGGCATGCATGGAGTGAGCCTCTGGCTTGGAATCGATGAAGTGAGGATGAATCGTTCAGCGCAGGGAGTGCCTTTGTTGCGCGAGGCGGTTCGTTTGAATCCGCAGGAAAAGCTGGCCCAAAGCTGGCTGGGGACCGCCCTCTGGGATGCAGGACAGATGGATGAGGCATTGATTCAACTGAGAAAAGCTGCCACGCTATTTCCTGACGATCCCGATCTGCTTTTCGCGCTTGGCGAGGCATACGGCAAAGCCGCCAGGCAGCAGTCGGAGCAGCTACTGGAAGACTCGACTGGAACAGCTATCTCAGATCGAATCTACGCCAGCACGTATGCTGCTGACCACGATTGGACCAAAGCCGAGGGACACCTGCGCCGCGCTATTCGGCGCGATCCAAACTCAGTCGATGCGCGCCTCGATCTTGCTGAGGTGTTTCTCGATCAAGCTCAACTTCAGGCCGCGCTCGATCAGCTTCAACAGGCCGGTTCTCTGTCTCCACACTCGGCAACTGTGCTGGCAAAAAGCGGAGAGTTGCTGATTCTCTCCGGTCAAGTACCAGAAGGACTTTCCCGTGTTGAGCAGGCTGTCAAATCTGATGAAAACGAAGCTCTCGACGCACTGGGGCTTCCAGTGGAACGCCGCATCTCCGCTAGTGAGGCGGGCGCAGGCCTTCTCGCGCTCTGTGATTCGGCCGTAAAGAATCTGGAAGCGATGCAAACATCGAGTATTGCAAAAGATGTAGCGCTGGCGGGCTTGTATGCACTCGCAGGAGACGACGCCAGCGCTGCTCGAGCCTACCAGCAACTTGCCCCCGCTCCACAAATCGCGAAACCAGCTGAGAGTGCTTTTGAGCAGGCAATGGATGCGATGCACCAGCGCCATTTTGATGCGGCCGAAGCAGCTCTTCTTCGGTGGCTGGCACTTCACCCCGGCGATCTTTCGGCGCGCTATGAGTTAGTTGCCGTGCGTCGTCAATTTGCCATGGCGCAGATTGCCCGTCTGCTCCAAGTTGCGCCGGATTCCTACCATGTGAATCAGTTGCTGGGCCAGCTTTATGTCGACCAAGGTGAGGACGAAAAGGCCCTGACTGAATACCTCGCTGTGGCCTCGGCACGCCCGAATCTTCCGGACGTACACT
>Ga0302320_10005876_pt1 | contig 27382 bp, 20 predicted proteins | sample Bog_T0_3_FD_202130 | JGI IMG/M metagenome (GOLD analysis project Ga0302320, IMG submission 202130) | Peat permafrost microbial communities from Stordalen Mire near Abisko, Sweden - Bog_T0_3 | ecosystem: Environmental > Terrestrial > Soil > Wetlands > Peat | place: Sweden: Abisko, Stordalen Mire...
GAATGATCCGGCGCAGCTCTTCTTCTGTGGTGCAGTTGGTCACGCCCGCAGCCCTTACTACATTTTCTTCTAACATCACCGAGCCTACGTCGTTGCCGCCGAAGCGGAGGCCCATCTGGCAGACTTTTAGGCCTTGCGTGACCCAACTGGATTGCACGTTGAGGAAGTTCGAGAGATAGAGGCGCGATATGGCTAGGACTTTGAGGTATTCGACAGCGGTGGCTTCGTCCCAGTGGCGTCCGCCTAGGGCGGTATTTTGGGGCTGGAAGCTCCAGGGGATGAAGGCGGTGAAGCCGCCGGTTTCTTCCTGCAGGTTATAAAGTTCCTGCAGGTGGTTGATGCGGTTTTCGTAGTTCTCGCCCACGCCGAACATCATGGTCGCGGTGGTGCGCATGCCGATTTGGTGGGCGGTGCGGTGGACGTTGATCCAGTTGTTAGTGAGGCATTTGAGACGGGCAATTTTGTAGCGGACTTCGTCATCGAGAATTTCGGCGCCGCCGCCGGGGATGGAGTCAAGTCCGGCATCGCGCAGGCGGAGAATGGTGTCGCGAATGCTGAGGGCGCTGTATTCGGCGATCGCGATGATCTCGGACGCGGAGTAGCAGTGCAAATGAACTTGCGGAAAACGCTGTTTGATGCCGCGCAGCATTTTCTCATGCCAGTCGATTTTGAGGTCGGGATGCAGACCCCCTTGCATCAGGACTCCGGTGCCGCCGAGTTCGACAGTCTCGCGAATCTTTTCGTAGATGGTGTCGAAATCGAGGATGTAGCCTTCCTTCGCGCCAGAGCCTTTCAGCGGGCGATAGAAGGCGCAGAAGGTGCAATATTCGGTGCAGAAGTTGGTGTAGTTAATGTTGCGGTCGATGATGTAGGTTACGGTGCCTTCGGGATGAAGCTGGCGGCGGAGAGCGTCGGCCTCCATGCCGATGCCGATGAGGTCATCGGAGTGGAAGAGATCGAGGGCTTGGGATTTGGTGAGGGACATTTACAGTTCAATTCTAACGGAGGGTGGGGGGTTGGGCCAAATGCGCTGGACGCCTAAATTCTTCAATACAGGGGACACAGGGGTTCACAGAGTAATTCCTCATTTCTTGTTGTAGCGACGATATTGGATTAGCGAGAGGATCGCGCCTAGGACCGCGAGGCCGATCAGGACTGCCATGGCGGGTTTGTAGTAGTGCGAGAAGAATCGCAAGATGTGGCGGCCATAGTGGAATCCCAGGTAGGCGAGGATGGTGTAGCGAAGGCCGCGGCCGAGGACTAAAGCTGCCAGGAACTTTTTTCGCGAGTACTGCATGGCGCCGGCTGCGAGCAGCGACGGAAGAAACGGAAATGGCGGAGGCAATAAGGCAGGGATCGCGATGGCGGCGAATCCCCAGCGTGCGAAAGCTTTGCAAACCTGGTCTGTTCTTTTTTTCGAGAGCTTGCGCTCCATGGCCTCTTTGCCACCCTTGCGAGCCAAGCTGTAAGTGATGTAGCCGCCGATGACCGCACCCAGGGTCGCCATGAAGGCATAGTAGGGCCACGGCTCACGGTGACGGGCGGCTAGCCAGACGGTGAGAACGTCCATGCTGCCGGTGAGCGGAATCAGGGAATTGTCGGCAAGGCCTAACAGGATTAGACCGATACCGCCCAGATGGCGCAGCTGTCGCCAGAAAGGAACTGCCAGCAGGGGATGGAGATGGAGGAGCATTCGAGATTGGTAGAGTTTACAGGGCAGGTGGTCGATTGCGCTAACGTCGATTGTGCTAACAAAAAGCGATCCAAACCCCGTTATTGCGTCGCAAAGAACGCTTGTTCGGAATGAGAATCAAACAATTGCGGCATTTGTGGGGACTAAGAAGCGCATCTCCGGCGCGGGGGGCAAGGCTCCGATCTCGGCCGCGTAGCGATAGAACAGTTGCAGGCCTTCGAGGCAAGGCTCGTCGAGTTGGTAATAAATGTTTTCGGTGAGATAGGAGCGGACATCGGCGTTGGAGATGCCGAGGCGCGGAGCCCATGCGCGGGCAATATGGTCGAGGCTGGCGGGCTCAAGTCCGTGATCGCGGGATTGTTGGAAGATTGTTGCCAAGTCCTGCGACGGCAGTTGAGCGTCGCTTCGCGACGCGGACAGCCGAGGGCGGCTGTCCCCACATAATCCGTCCTCCTGCAGAGCGGCCTGGCGCACGGCCCAGAAGGCGAAGACGAAGGGTTTGCTGGTGTGGCGAATCCATTCCTCGGCGAGGTCGAGCGTGAGATAGAGCGAGCGGTCGATCTGCAGCGCGGGATCTCCAATCACGAGTCCGGCATCGTGGTGGGCGAGCATGGTATCGATGTCGGGCGCCATTGGGGTGAAGGTCCGGCCGCCGCCCAGCCATTTTTCAAACAGAACCTTGGTCAGAGCAACGGAGGTCATCGAGGAAGTATCGAGAGCCACGGTGCGAATCTTGTCTACCGGAACTTTGCTGACCAGCAGGATGGAACGTACCGGCCGGCGCGAGGCGATGGCGATGCCGGGCAAGACCATTAATCCGGGAACTTGGGCATAGGCTGCTGCGGGGATGATTCCGATGTCGGCGGTTCCGGCCTCGAGCGCGCGGGCGCAGGCCGACGGCAGAGTGTAGGAAATGTCGAACTCGCTCCCAGCCTCGCCGTGTTCGAAATCCCACATGAGGGGGGCGGTGTTGAGGTAGGAAATCGCAGAGATGCGCAGACGTCTCATTCCTGTTTTGATTTTAGCAGAGCCTTTTTCAACAAGCTCTGTGACGACTGCCCTTGACGCCGGTTTCGGAAGAATGACTACAGTCCCGCCAGTCTCTAGCCGGAAGCCGCCATCCCGGAGTCTGAGTAAAGATCGGAGTATGGACGTGCCCAACGCCGTTGCCGCCGCTACATCGCAAACTCACATTCTGGAGTGGCTTGCCATCTCGCTGACGGCGGGCCTGGGGCCGACGAAGGCGCGGAAGCTGGTTGAGCATTTCGGCAGCGCCGAGGCCGTCTTTCACGCGTCGCTCACGGAACTCGAAGGCACGGGAATTCAGGCGGTCTCGGCACAATCGATCGCGACGGGGAAATCGGCGGAACTGGCACGGGAGGAGATCGCCAAGGCCGCCGCGGCGGGAGTGACGGTGCTCTCGATGGAAGATGCCTGTTACCCGCCGCGGTTGAAGGAAATCTATGACCCGCCGTTGGTGCTTTATGTTCGCGGCAATCCGGAGGTGCTGCCGCAGCCGGGGATCGCCATGGTGGGCACGCGGCATCCCACACCGTATGGTTCAGGGATGGCAGAGCGGTTAGCGTGCGACCTGGCGGCACAAGGACTGGTGATCATTAGCGGCATGGCCCGCGGGGTGGACACTGCCAGCCATCGGGGAGCGATCTCGGCCAAAGGCAAGACGGTGGCGGTGTTTGGCACGGGGGTTAACGTGATTTATCCAAAAGAGAATTCGCGGCTGTCGGAGCAGATTCTGGCGCTGGGCGGCGCGCTCATTTCCGAGTTTGCGATGGGAACGTTTGCGGCGCCGCAGAATTTTCCGATTCGCAACCGGATTTTGAGCGGGATGTCGATCGGTGTGCTGGTAGTAGAGGCTGCGGAGTATTCTGGAACGCGCATCACGGCGCGCTGCGCGCTGGAGCAAAATCGAGATGTCTTTGCCGTGCCGGGCAACGTGACGAACAAGAATTCCTGGGGGCCAAACACGCTGATTAAGCAGGGCGCGAAGCTGGTCGCCACCTGGGAAGATGTGTGGGAAGATCTGCCGACGGAAGTGAAGCTTGCGCTCACGCCGGCGGCCGCGGGTGAATCCGGGGACGCTTCTTCGGCATCTCTATTCCCGGACGAAGGGCTGCCACCGCACGAGAAACGAATTCTAAGCCTGCTGAAAGCGGATGAAGCTACACACATCGATGAACTCGTGGAGAAATTGGAGGCAGAAATGTCATCGTCAGAAATCTTCGCGGCTTTGTTTGAGCTAGAGCTGACAGGTAAGGTGCGGCAGATGCCCGGCAAGAATTTCGTAAAAAGCTTTTAGCGTCAGCATAGGTCGGGCAACGAAAAGCTTTTAACCGCAAAGGTCGCGACGGCTCGCGAAGGACGCGAAGAGAGGCAGTGAGTCCGGCGGGACATCTCGATTTGTGCTCTGAATTTTCGCGATGCGAAATTCGCCGGTCGGCCATCAGAGTTCACCGGTTACTTGTTGTCTTCGTCCCATTCGTGCTAGCTTCAAAACGAAATCTCAGGAACTGAGGGGGCCATTGGTAAAAAGTTTAGTCATTGTCGAATCGCCGGCGAAGGCGAAGACCATCCAGAAATATCTGGGAAAGGGATTTACGGTCGAGGCCTCGCTCGGCCACGTGAAAGATCTGCCCAAGAGCACGCTGGGCGTGGACACGAGCAACAACTTTGACACCGACTACGTCGTCATTCCCGGCAAAGAGAAAGTTCTGGCCAAGCTGAAGAAGCTGGCGGGGCCGATGGATGCGATCTATCTGGCGCCTGACCCGGACCGTGAAGGCGAGGCCATTGCGGCGCATCTTGCGTTCGAGCTCAGCGGTAACGGCCACGCGAAGAAAGCGAAAAAGAAGAAAAAAGGAGAGGCAGACGCTCCGCCGCGCATCCAGCGCGTGACGTTCAACGAGATTACTAAGCGGGCGGTGCAGGCGGCATTCGAACATCCTCGTGCTATCGACCAGAATCTGGTGGACGCGCAGCAGGCGCGGCGGGTGCTCGACCGGCTGGTCGGCTATCAAGTTTCTCCGCTGTTGTGGGATAAGGTTCGGCGCGGACTTTCTGCCGGACGCGTGCAAACCGTCGCGCTGCGTTTGATCGTGGAGCGCGAACGCGAAATTAAAGCGTTCGAGAAGAAAGAGTATTGGACCATCGACGCGAACCTGGCGGGCAGCAAGCCGCCGTCATTCGACGCCCGGTTCCTGGGCAAGGGCGAAGAGAAGATCGAAGTCACGAACGGCGAGGATGCGGAAAAGATCCGCGCGGCGCTTGAGCAGGCCGACTGGCTGGTGCGGTCGGTGGATAAAAAAGAACGCCGCCGCAACGCCGCGCCTCCATTCACTACCAGCAAGTTGCAGCAGGACTCTTCGCGCAAATTGCGCTTCAGCGTGAAGCGCACGATGATGATTGCGCAACGGCTGTACGAAGGCGTGGAACTGGGCGAAGAAGGCCTGGTTGGTTTGATCACCTACATGCGTACTGACTCGACGCGGGTTGCGCCCGAAGCGATTCAGGAAGTGCGCGAATATGTGGGCAAGGAATATGGCGCGGCCTACCTGCCCGAGACTCCGAATACATATAAAGAGAAGAAGGCAGTGCAGGCGGCGCACGAGGCCATCCGACCGACTTCGGCGATGCGCCATCCCGACCTGGTAAAGCAGTACTTAAAAGAAGATGAATTCAAGGTCTACAAGCTGATCTGGCAGCGCTTTGTGGCCTCGCAGATTATGCCGGCGGTTTTCGACCAGACCACGGTGGATATCGACGCAAAAGCAAAGACGAGCAGCGATGTTTTCTGGTTTCGCGTCACCGGGTCGGTGATGAAGTTCGACGGATTCCTGAGGGTCTACGAGGAATCGAAGGAAGGCAAGGATGAAGAAGACGAAGAACTGAAGCACAAGCTGCCCGCGCTGGAAGCCGGACAGAAGCTCACGCTGAAGGAGTTGAAGCCGGAGCAGCATTTCACCGAACCGCCGCCGCGTTACAACGAAGCGTCGCTGGTGAAAGAGCTGGAAGAGCGCGGCATTGGGCGGCCTTCCACGTACTCGGCGATTCTCTCCACCATCCAAGAGCGGCAGTATGTGCAGAAGTTGGGGGGGAAGTTTACACCGACCGAGATTGGCTTGGTGGTCACGGACCTATTGGTAGAAAACTTCCGCGACATTTTCGACATCGCCTACACGGCCGGCCTGGAAGAAAAGCTCGACGAGATCGAAGAGGGCAAGGAGAAGTGGACGGACACGCTCGCCGAGTTCTACAAGAAGTTTACGAAAGATCTCAAATATGCCGAAAAGCATATGGAGAACATCAAGCGGATGGAAAAGCCCACAGACGAGAAGTGCGAGAACTGTGGCGCGCCGCTGGTGATCAAGTGGGGAAAGCACGGGTCGTTCTACGCCTGCAGCACGTACGACAAGGAAGATCCGAACACTTGCAAGTTCACGAAAGAAAATCCAATCAACCTACCCGACCTGGACTCAGCCGATGTGCAGGAAACGACACAGGAAGAATACTGCGAGAACTGCGGACGGGTGATGGTGCTCAAGCGCGGCCGGTTTGGGCAGTTCATGGCGTGCACGGGTTATCCTGACTGCAAGACCACGCGGCGGCTTGACCAGGGAAAGAAAGTTCCCGATATTCCGCTGGATGAGCCGTGCCCGAAGTGCGGGCGCAACATGATGATCCGCCACGGACGCTTCGGCGAGTTCACAGCGTGCAGTGGATATCCCGAGTGCAAGTACGTGAAGCAGAACTTCATCGGGGTAAAGTGCCCGGAGTGCAAAGAGGGCGACCTGGTGGAGAAGCGGGCGCGGAAGGGCAACACGTTTTATGGGTGCGGGAATTATCCGAATTGCAAATTCACTTCGGCGCACAAGCCGATTGCCGAAAAGTGTCCGAGCTGCGGGAGCGAGTATCTGGTCGAGAAGTTCTTGAAAGCGGGACCGGTGATCGCTTGCCCGAACAAGGAGTGCGACTACGAGCGGGCCGCGCCGCCGGAAGCGGCAGCGACGACCGCTTAGGAATCAATTTGGTAATTGGGACGTTTAGCAATTGAGTAATTTCAAGAACTCTCCGCAGAGTGCGGATGCAGAGGGAATGATTCCGCAATTCCTCAATTGCCAAATTTCCCTATTACTCAATTTCAGTGACTCAATTTCACGAGGTGCTCTCATGTCCAAGAAACCGACCGCGACCGATGCTCAACTCATTCTTCAACTCTACGATCTGCGCCGCGAGGCGGAAATGCGCAAGGCGCGCCACTGGTGGGTCGTGGAGTTCTGGCCGCAAAGCGCCGACGATGTGATGAAAATTGTTGGGGCCATGGGTTCGCAGGAAAACAACTGGCTGCGCCAGGTCGGCGGGTACTGGAACATGGCCGCATCCTTCGTATTGCTAGGGGCGCTGAGTGAGGAGTTGTTCATTCAGCCCGCGGTGAGCGGGGAAATGTTTCTAATATTTGCGAAGGTTCATCCTTTCCTCAAAGAGCTGCGTGAAAAGATGGGGGACCCGCACATGTTTGGGAACATCGAGAAGATCGTCACGGGTTCCAAGTTCGCGCGGGAACGGCTGAAGCTCACGCTGAAGCGCGTCGAAGCGATGCGCGAGAAGAGGGCCGCGGCGAAGACAAGTTAGAGAGATTTGCAGGCCACAACCCTTCTGTTTTCCAACCACCCGGCCCGGACTGCCGGTTTGACTGCCCGATCATCTGTTATCCTAGACGGCTGTGCGAATGATCTGGTGGTTTCTGATCCTGGGTGTAAGTACCCTGGTCGTGGTGTGCGTTGCAATCGCCTTGTACATGCGTTTGCGCCGCCATTTGCAGGCCGCGCATGCAGCGCAGGACGGAAGTTCCACAGAAGTGGGACGCGAGCAGTCGGGACGAGATTGAGCACTGAAGCCCCAACGCTTTTCGATTCGGAGGCTCTCCCATGGAAAAACCGGCAATGCAAACTTTAGGTGTTCGGCAGGAGCGCAGTTTCGTATTCGACGCCGCGCGGCAGGTCGCACTGGTAGTTGGCGCGAGCTTATTTGTGGCGTTGTGCGCACACATCGCGATTCCTTTGCCGGGTACGCCCGTGCCGTTGACGGTGCAGAACTTCGCGGTTTTGTTGGTCGGTCTGGTGCTGGGGAGCCGGCGCGGATTTGCGGCACTCACGCTCTATCTGGCCGAAGGTGCGATGGGCATGCCGGTGTTCAGCCCCATAGGTGCGGGAGGAATCGCTCAGCTGCTGGGGCCCACTGGCGGATTTCTACTGGCTTACCCGCTGGTGGCATGGGTGGCGGGTTTCATCATGGAGCATGGACGCAAGAATTTCGCACGGGCCGCGATGGGCGGGCTGCTGGGCGAGGTTGTACTTTTCACCGGAGGTCTGGCCTGGCTTGCGGTTCTGACACATTCGGTGGCGCAAGCCTTCCGCTGGGGCCTTTACTGGTTTCTGTTTGCGGAAGTGATCAAGGTGATGATGGCCGCCGGAATTGCGGCGCGCTGGCAGCGCAGCCGGGCGGACAGCTCGAAAACGGAGTAGGTAAGAAGTTGGAGTTCAAACGATGACGGTAATTTCGGAAGCAGAAGCGAAACATTCCAGCGGCAATCCGGCGTCGCAGGTGCGCGAGATTTCTATCGCTCACAGCCCGGATTCCGACGATGCATTCATGTTCTATGGCCTTGCCACCAGCAAGGTTCGCGTCCCCGGCCTGCGTTTTACTCATACGCTTTGCGATATCGAGACGCTGAACCAGAAGGCGCGCGAAGGGGTCTACGACGTGACCGCGATTTCTTTTCACGCCTATCCTTATATTCAGGACTTATACGCGCTGATGTCGTGTGGCGGGAGCGTGGGCGAAGGCTATGGACCGATGATCGTTTCGCCGAGGCCGTTCACTCCGACAGAGATCAAGGAGAAACGGATCGCCGTTCCGGGCACGCTCACCACGGCGTACCTCGCGCTGCAGCTTTTTGCGCCGGGCGTGCAGACGGAAGTTGTCCCTTTCGACCAGATTATTCCGCAGGTGCTTGAGGGAAAGTACGAAGCTGGACTCATCATCCACGAAGGCCAGTTGACCTATGACAAGGCCGGATTGCATCGCATTGTCGATCTCGGAAGATGGTGGCAGAAGGTGACGGGCTTGCCCCTGCCGCTGGGAGGCAACGCTATTCGCCGGGCGCTTGGGCCGGAGCTGATTTCCGCAGTTAACAGCGCATTGCGCGACAGCATTCAGTACGCGCTCGACCACCGCGAAGAAGCTTTGTCCTATGCGATGCAGTTCGCCCGCGATCTCGACTCGTCGACCGCCGACCGTTTCGTCGGGATGTATGTAAACGAGCGCACGCTGGATTATGGGCCTGACGGCCGCGAGGCAGTTGTGCGTTTACTCGACATGGGGCACAAGGCGGGGATTATCGGGCCTGAGGCGAGGGTGGATTGGGTAGGGTGAAGCTTCTAGCTGCTAGCTTCTAGCCCAGAGAGAGCAGAGCTGATGAAGCGAGTTTTGCGGCTATTGGCGCTGCGCGGAGTAAGAGTTCAATTCCGAAATAGTCCCGCTATTGAATCACGAAGTGCATACGCGGCTTCGCTAGAAGCTAGCGGCTAGGAGCTAGAAGTTTGTCCCCCCAGACCCTGCTAATCGACGCCGACGACACGCTCTGGGAGAACAACATCTATTTCGAGCGGGCCATCGAGCATTTCATTTCGTTTCTCAATCACCACGAGTTTTCGTCCGAGCAGGTGCGCGAAGTGCTCAACGACGTGGAGCGCGAGTGCATTGTGACTCACGGCTACGGCCTGCATAGCTTTGCGCACGCGCTGGTGCACACGTTTGAACGACTCAGCGTCCGGCCGGTCACGCCCGAACTGCACGCTCAGATCAACAGCTTCACGCATTCGATTGCCGACCATCCGATAGAGCTTTTGCCGGAGATTCCGCAGACGCTGCAGTACCTAGCCGGCCGGCACCGGCTCATCCTGGTAACCAAGGGTGCGGTCGTCGAGCAAACCGGAAAGATAGAGCGCTCCGGTCTGAAACAATATTTCGCGGCGACCGAGATCGTCGCAGAAAAAGATTCCGCGGCTTATCACGCGCTGGTCGAAAAACACTCACTCGCGCACGATTCCACCTGGATGATCGGCAACAGTCCCAAGTCTGACATCAATCCCGCGCTGGCCGCAGGATTGCATGCGGTGTTCGTGCCGCACGGCAACACCTGGATCCTCGAACATGACGAAGTGAACCCGGCTCCGCCGCCGCAGCGGTTGCTGATCGTGGGGCGGTTCGCAGAGCTGCGCGAGCACTTTTGAACGCCGCTTTTTCAGTGCGGCGGGCGGGCACCACGGGGGCTGAAGCCCGGGTTCAGGACATACGCTTTACGCGGCGCTGAAGCGCCGCTCTTCCACGCCATTTCCTCCCCGGTATTGCCGCTCGCACGCACCAAACTAACCAACAAGCCGCCCGCGCCGCGCGGGTTCCCGCGTGGTACGCTCATTCTGCTCAGCGTTCTTTCCTCACTCATCGTGGCCGTGGAGACCAATAATTTCCGCCGGCTGTTGCGCACGGTTGAAGCTCTCTCCGAACTGGGGCCGGAGCTCACCGCCGAGCGCGATTTCACCGAAACATCGCGCCGCATGCTCTCCGCTGTCATGGAAGCGGCAGGGGCGCGCGAAGGCGCGCTTTTCGTTTTCAACGAAAAGCCCACCATGCTGACCTCGGTGGCAGCGGACGGCTTCGCCATGCTGCCGGAACCGGCCTTCATTCCTCTTCTTCCCAAGCATGCGCACGCGCTTACGGCGGCGCGTGGACCGATTGTGCTGAACGCTTCCACCTACTCGGTGTTTCTCAGTTCCAACGGCAACGTTGCGCCCGAGCTTTTCAAGTGCCTGGCCCCGCTCCGGTCAGTTGGCAAACTCGCCGGCGTGGTCGCTCTGGGACGGCGTCCGGGGGATGCGCCTTATCTCGAAGCCGAACTGGATGCGATGGATCTGCTGTGCAACTACATCGGCCTTGCCGTACACAACCATGCTCTGACCCAGACGCTGGCGCAGCGGGTCACCGACAATCTGCGCCTTATGGCCTCCCTGCACGGGTTCTATGACACCGCGCTGGAGGCATTCGCGACCGCCATTGACGTGAAGCATGTCAACATTCATGGGCACTCTCTGCGGGTGGGTCGCTACGCGGCCGGCATCGGCGAAGCGATGGGCATGGACGCCAGCGAAATCGCGGCACTGCGCAGCGCCGGATATCTGCATGACATCGGCAAGGTGGCCGTGGACCGGAGGCTGTTCAGCAAGCCGGGAGCGCTGAATCCCGAGGAATTCCGCGAGATGGCGGACCACACCGTGGTGGGCCATCAGATTGTCAGCAGCGTGCAGTTTCCCTGGCCGAAGATTCATGAGTCGGTGCGGTGGCATCATGAACGCAGCGACGGCTCGGGGTATCCGGATGCTTTGGGCAACGAGGAATTGCCCATGCCGGTGCGGATCATGGCATTGGCCGACACTTTCGACGCCATGACCAGCGCGCGTCCCTATCGCGAACCGCTTTCTCTGGGCGCCGCGTTGAGCGATCTGGTGCGCATGACTCCTCTAAAATACGATCCTGCCGTGGTGCAAGCGTTGCTGATCCAGGTGCGGCGCGACGCCGTGGGCAGCAATCGAATGCCGCTCCTGACCGATCACATGGCGGTGAACATAGCTCCCGGCGACATCGACCAGTTGGCCGCGACACTGCAACACAAGGTATCCCGCGGAAAGACCTATCTGACGTAAAATCAGCTTCTAGCTGCTAGCTCCTAGACCTCCAACGTCTTTGGTAACCACGAGCAGCAACTATTCCTTCCGGTTCGGGTTGATAATGGGAGGATATTTGTCGTCTTTCCTGGGGTGTCTTCATGCGCGTGGGCCGCACCAAGTCCGTTCGTAGATGGTCCGCCGTTTTCCTGGTGTGCCTCAGCCTGGCGTGTGCCGTGCCGCAGCTGCTGGCCAGAAAAAAAGAGAAGGATAAGACGGCCTCCAGCGCCAGTGATCAGAGGCGCGCCCTGCACGCGCTCAATCGCCTCACCTTCGGTCCGCGCCCTGGGGATGTACAGCAAGTAATGGCAATGGGCGTGGATCAGTGGATTGACCTGCAATTGCATCCCGAGAAGATCGACGACAGCGCTCTCGTCTCCCGCCTGGAGCCGATGCGGACTCTCCGCATGAGCACGAGAGAGATTGCCGCGGACTTCCCCGACCCGCAAGAGATCAATCAGGTGATGAATGGCAAGAGGGCGATGCCGACCGATCCGGCGCGGCGCGCGGTGTTTGAGGTGCAACTGGCTCGACTTCAGGATCGTAAAGACCGCAAAGAGGAGGCTGGCAAGAACGCGGTCTCCACCCCCGCACCAGACAAAGCCTCAGAAAAAACTGGTGACGCATCAGTCGAGGCGCCGGCGACGGCCGCCAATGCCGCGCCAGACGCCGCCAGCGGCGCTGCGGAAAGTCCCACAACCAGCGGCACGATGACGGATGCCAACGGCGCGATGAACTCTGCTGCGATGAACTCCAGCGCCGCTGGCAGCGACAATACGATGGCGGCCGCCGCACCGGCAAAACCGACGCGCGAGGAAGAAGAGCGGGCGCGGCGCGACGAGCCCCCTCGCACCGACCCCGAAATCCAGCGACTGTCGAGCCTTCCTCCCGATCAACGTTTCAAAGAGATTCTCAGCTTGTCGGCGACGGACCTGGTTGCGTTCGCCGATTCTGTGCGCGGAGGCAAAGGCCAGCAGGTTGTCGAGGGCATGTCTCCCAAGCAGAAGGAAACTGTGCTCGCCCTGAATTATCCGGCCGGCGTGGTTACGGACGAACTGACGCAGGCGAAGCTGCTGCGCGCCATCTACAGCCAGCGCCAGCTTGAAGAAGTAATGACCGACTTCTGGTGCAACCACTTCAACGTGTTTGTGGGCAAGGGATTCGACCGCCTGATGCTGACCAGCTATGAACGGGATGTGATCCGTCCCCATACGCTCGGCAAGTTCGAGGATCTGCTAGTGGCTACGGCGAAGAGCCCGGCGATGTTGTTCTATTTGGACAATTGGCTGAGCGTGGGTCCGGGCTCCGCGAGAGCTCTGGGAGTTCCGGAGCATCCCGGGACGTACGGGAACCGCTATCCGCCGCGGCCGAACGCGGGCAAGCGCCCCAGCGGACTCAATGAGAATTATGGCCGCGAGTTGCTGGAGTTGCACACGCTGAGCGTGAACGGCGGCTACTCGCAGCGCGATGTCACCGAAGTTGCCAAAGTGTTTACAGGGTGGACTATTGAGAACCCGGCCATAGGTGGTGGCTTCAAGTTCGATCCCCGCATGCACGAGCCCGGACCCAAGTTCGTGCTAGGCCATCGCATCAAGCCCAAGGGCGAAGACGAGGGACTGGAAGTGCTTCACCGTTTGGCCACGAGTCCGCGGACGGCGCACTTCATTTCTCTGAAACTGGCAGAGCGCTTTGTCTCCGACGATCCGCCGCCGGCTCTGGTTGATCGCATGGCGAAAACCTTCTTGAAGAAAAAGGGAGACATCCGGGAAGTGCTCAACACGCTGTTCCACTCCCCCGAGTTCTGGGATGACGGAACTTATCGCGCGAAAGTGAAAACGCCTCTGGAGTTCGTGGCGTCCGCGGTGCGAGCCACCGGGGCCGAAGTGGAAGATGCGTCGCCGTTGGCCAGGCAACTCAACAACATGGGCATGCCACTTTACGGTGCGCAGCCGCCGACGGGCTACTCCATGAAGGCGGAGACCTGGGTGAGTTCTTCGGCGTTGCTCAACCGCATGAATTTTGCGTTAGCATTCACCAGCGGCAGAATCAAAGGCGTGAAAGTAGATGCGGCGCAGTTGGCGGGAAACAATTCTTCGGCTGCGGATTCGGGTGTGACGCTCTCCACGCTGGAAGCGAGCCTGATCGCTGGCGGCGTATCGAAACAGACGCACGATTCGATTGTGGCCCAGATCGAAGCGGCCGGGAAAAACGGCGCGCAGAAGAGTCCGGACAACAAGGCTGCACCGCGCAAACCCGATAATGCAGCACGTCCGCCGGAGGCAAGCACGATCGCGGGATTGCTGCTAGGTTCGCCGGAATTTCAGAGAAGATAGCTTTTAGCCATTAGCTCTTGGCTCTTAGCTTGAATCCCATGACGCTGGCAAGTGGTACAGACTTACGGTGTTAGGTCCGCTAAGAGCTAAAGGCTAAGAGCTAGGAGCTGTCTTTATGTCCATCACACGTCGCGTTTTTCTTCGCAACAGTGCGCTCGCTGTCGTCGGCACGGCGGCGGTGCCGAGCTTTCTGGCGCGAGCCGCATGGGGCGCGGCTGAACCGGGCACGCGCAACAAGCGCCTGGTCGTCATTTTTCAGCGTGGCGCGGCCGACGGTCTGAACATCGTAGTTCCGCACGCCGAGCCGCAGTATTACGCGATGCGGCCCAGCATCAACATTCCGCGCAAGGCGGTGCTCGATCTCGATGGGTTTTTCGGGCTGCATCCGTCGCTCGCGCCTTTCCAGCCGCTTTGGCAGCAGCGTCAACTGGCGATTGTGCACGCCGCCGGATCGCCCGACCCCAACCGCTCCCACTTCGATGCGCAGGATTTCATGGAATCGGGCACGCCGGGTGTAAAGTCCACGGAAGACGGATGGCTCAACCGCTCGCTGCACAATCTGCCGCAGCAGGCGCCAAGAACGGCATTCCAGGCCATCGCCATGGGCCCGTCGATCCCGCGCATCCTGAGCGGCCTCGAGCCGGCCATCGCGATGAACAATATCAACGACTTTTCGGTCGGCGGACGCAATCCGAAAGCTTCGCCAGTCGCCACTGCGTTCGAGGCCATGTATGACCACTCCGCCGACACCGTGCTGCACGGCACCGGCGAGGAAACTTTCGACGCGGTGAAGATGCTGAAGGCCGCGGACCCGTCGAAGTACAAGCCCGCATCCGGCGCAGATTATCCCAAGGGGCGCTTCGGCGACAGCCTGCGCCAGCTCGCGCAGCTCATCAAAGCGAACCTGGGCGTGCAGGTGGCGTTTGCCGACATTGGCGGCTGGGACCATCACGTGAACGAAGGCGCAACCGAAGGTCAGATTGCCAACGTGTTGCGCGACTTCTCGCAGTCGCTGGCTGCCTTCTGGACCGATCTTGGAGATCTCGGAGAAGACACAGTGGTCGTGACCATGTCGGAATTCGGCCGCACCGCGCGCGAAAACGGCAACCGCGGCACCGACCACGGCCACGCCAACGTGATGTTCGTCCTCGGAGGACCAGTGAAAGGCGGCAAAGTGTATGGACGCTGGCCGGGACTCGATCAGTCGCAGTTGTATGAAGGCCGCGATCTGGCGCTTACTACCGACTTCCGGCAAGTGCTCGGCGAAGCCGTGGCGCGGCATTTGGGGAACAAGAATTTGAATGAGGTGTTCCCGGGATATGAGAATCAGCCGGGGAAATTCTTGAGATTGCTGGGATAGGAAGTCAGATTAATCGGACGAGGATGTTCCACTCAGATTTCAATCAACACGTCGCCGTTCTCAATCTTCAGCGGATACACAGCCACCTTCATGCTGGGATTCTGCTCGGCGGCGCCGGTCTTCGTATCCCACGCCCAGCCGTGCCAGGGGCACACAACTTTGCCGCCCTCGATCATTCCCTGCCCCAGCGGACCGCCGCGATGCAGGCAGACGTTGTCCATGGCGCTGTAGACGCCGTTCACGTTAGCGACGCAAATGGTTTTATTGCCGCAGGGAAATTCTTTGGCTTCGTCGGTGGGAGGGAGTTCGGATTGAATGGTGAGTTTCGTGAACATTGGGCAGTGACCGTCAGCGTGTGTGGCGCGACTTCACGAGGCTGGCTATGATTCCGCCGGCGCAAACAACAAACGCAACCATGCATATTATTGTCAGGGACAGAAACAGAAGCCAGTCGCTTTGCGCTCCTTCAACTCCGTAATGATCTGCATATGCCGCAAGCAGCGTATGCCGGAAACATAGTAGAGATCCGATCGGCGACAACAGAAGCCCGGCGATCAGCATCTTTCGCACTCCAACCCCCCCCGTGACTATTTCGGCTGCGTCGTCTGCGCGATCATCACCTGGCGCTTGAAGTTCTCCAGCATATTCGGGTCGAGCCGGACTTCCGTGGGGCGCCTCGCCACCGTCATGGTGTCGATTTTGTCCTGCAGCTTGAGCAGCGCGTAGAAAAGATTTTCGGGCCGCGGCGGGCAGCCGGTGACGTAAACATCCGTAGGCACGATTTTATCGACGCCCTGCAACACGGCGTAGGTATTGAACGGCCCGCCCACAGAGGAGCACGCGCCCATCGAGATCACCCACTTGGGGTCGGGCATCTGGTCATAGATGCGCTTCACCACCGGCGCCATCTTCAAAGTTACGGTTCCTGAAACGATCATCAGATCGGCCTGCCGCGGGCTGGGACGAAACACCTCCGCGCCGAAGCGCGCAATATCGAATCGCGAGGTAGAGGCTGCGATCATCTCAATCGCGCAGCAAGCCAGGCCGAAGGTCATCGGCCACACGGCGGACTTCCGCGCCCAGTTGAAGACGTAGTCCACCGTGCTGATCATGAAATTCTTTTCAAACTTGTTTTGCAGCCAACTCATGAAGTGACCTCGGTTTGACAACGAATCGTTCCAATTATACGTTCAAGCGCCCGGCAATGGCGCGAAGCACCTCAGTCTAGGTATACCTGGGACGGGTGTCAATCAGCCGGCCCCGGTGGTTGAGTTGCCGTCACGTCGCGACTCAGCTACAAATAGATCATTCATGGATTCCAGACCCGCGGCGGCCGTTGGCCCCGAACCCACCTTTTCTGTGTTCGTGCGTACGTGGGCGCATATCCGCACATCGCAGTTTTGGATGGTGGCTATCGCGCTCTTTCTGCGAGTGGGCTGGATCCTGATCGGCCACACTTACAAGTTTAAAAGTACCGAAGAAAACTTTGGCTTCGGGTGGGAGATGGGACGCATCGGCGCGGCCATCGCCTCGGGACACGGATTCAGCAACGCCTTTGGCGCGCCCACCGGGCCGACTGCCTGGGAACCGCCGCTTTATCCCTACCTGACGGCTGCGGTGTTTCACTTCTTCGGCATCTATTCGCGGGCGTCGGCTTTCGTGCTGCTCAGCATCAACAGCGTTTTCTCCGCGCTGACCTGCATTCCGATTTTTCTCATCGCGCGCCGGATTTTTTCCGAGAAGGTCGCGGTCGGCTCGGCCTGGACCTGGGCTCTTCTGCCTTATGTCATGTTCTGGTGCACGCGCTGGGTGTGGGAGACAAGTTTTTCGGCTCTGCTGTTGGCCGTGATTTTCTGGCTAGCGCTCACCATGGAAGATCGCAACGGCGTGAAACCGTGGCTCCAGTTCGGATTGCTCTGGGGCATCGCCGCGCTGAACAGCACGGTGTTGATCGCGTTCCTGCCGGCCTCGGGGCTGTGGGCCTGGTATCACCGCGCGAGGCGGCACAAGCCATCGTTTGCCGGCGTGGCGCTGGCCTCCGTGGTTTTCATTGCCTGTGTCACACCCTGGACGGTGCGCAACTATCAAACTTTCGGGAAATTTATTTTCATCCGCGATAATCTCGGCGCGGAACTGCGCTTGGGAAACGGCACCGGCGCCGACGGCACCTGGATGCAGTACTTGCATCCCACGCAGGATACTTTCGCGATGCGCCAGTACACTTCCATGGGCGAGTTGGCCTATATCGAGCACCGCAAGCGGCAGGCGCTCGATTACATCGAGGCCGATTACCCGCGCTTTGCCGTGCTCTGCCTCAAGCGTTTCATCTATTTCTGGGCCGGACCGCCGCGCCTGGCGAAAATTTGGTGGCTGGCCGAAGTGAAGAATTCGCTATTCCTGGCCTCCTCCGTGCTCATGTTCTGGGGACTGGGGCGCGCTCTGCGCCAGCGCAAACCCGGCGCCTGGCTGCTGTTTTGGCTGATCTTGTTGTATCCGGCAATCTACTACGTGGTCTATCCTGGCCAGCGCTACCGCCATCCCATCGAGCCGGAGATGGTGATCCTCGGAGTTTTCTTGCTCACCGAAGCGGGAAAGAAGCGTCCAGCTTTCGCCGAGAAATAGTCGGGAACATTGCCGGCCTAGCCTTCGTATATCCGTGTATCCAGAGGAACCCTCGCGGCCTCGGCTCTAACCAATTCCAAACCGCCGCGTCTAACCGGATAACGGAGAAACCCATGAACCGTAAACGCGGCTTGCACGCTGGATCCGGAATCGTTCTCAGTATCTGCGCAGTATTCGTTCTCGCGCTGACAGCCCACGCTTCCGATCGTCGCGGCGCCTTTACCGAGGAATTTCATCAAACCTACGCGCTCACTCCCGGCGGACGCGTGGCTCTCGACAACATCAACGGCGACGTTCACATCTCCACCTGGGACCGGAATGAAGTGAAGGTGGACGCTGTGAAGTCTGCCGACTCGAAAGATCGATTGGACGAGGCACGGATCGAGATCGATTCGGGCAGTGACTACCTTTCGATCCGCACCAAGTATCGCGACCACGATCTCACTTTCAACTGGGGTTCACACAATAATCCCCCCAGCGTCGAATACACGCTGACCGTGCCGCGCGGTGTGCGGCTTGACGAAATCAAGCTGATCAATGGCTCCCTCGACGTCACTGGTGTAAGCGGTGAGGTGCGCGCGTCGTGCATCAATGGCGCACTGGAAGCGCACAATCTCTCGGGCCGCGCCGAGCTCTCAACCATCAATGGCCACCTGGACGCCAGGTTTGACCAGCTATCGGGTTCATCCATCGAACTGAAATCGGTCAACGGCTCGGTTGAGTTGACGATCCCATCGGATTCGAAAGCGGAAATCGAGGCCAGCACGGTTTCTGGCGGAATCGAGAATGACTTCGGACTGCACGTGAATCATCACAGGTTCGTCGGCCACGACTTGCGCGGAGAACTCGGCAGCGGCGGCCCACACCTTAAACTGGAGAACGTGAATGGCCACATCGAGATTCGCCACGCCTCCGATGGCCGCGCCCTGAGCCCGGCGAAAGATCTGAGCCATCGCGACAAAGACGACGATGACGACAGCGAAATCTAGTTTTGAAAGGGCGCGGCTTTCAGACGCGCCGCTAGTCCGATCCAGAAAACAACTGGGCTTCAGCCGTTGAATCAAGGTTTTGGAGTCGTTAATAAATCACATACCCCGGAGCGGGCGTGCGGAGATCGGGCTTCGAAGCCATCAACAACAACGCGCCCTCGCGCTTGAAAGCCCGCAAGTCATCCAGACTGTGAAACGACTTCGTCTGGTAGTCGTCGGGCGTCGGCGTGTCGTCGGGAATGCGGCAGGCCTCAACATTTTCGAAAGCGTGCTTCTTCAGCAGCTCTACGTATTCCGCTTCCGAGCGCACGTGCACCGACACCTTCAACTTGTCCACCCACTGCAGCGAGTACGGATTGTCTTTGTACAGATTGATGAGGATAAATAATCTTCCCCGCGGCGCCATCACGCGAAAAAGCTCCATCAGCGCGCGGTCCTGGTCGGCGTAGTAGTAAAACGACTCCACCGACAACACTTTGTCAAAGAAGTTTTCTTCCCACGGAATCTGCTGGGCCGATCCCCAGACATAGAGCACGTTGTCGAAATCTTTCGAGGCCGCGCGCGCCTCGCGAATGATCTCGTCGGAGACATCGAGGCCAACCACCTGCCCGAAACCATCCGGCCCTTCACCCACCAGCCGCGCCAGCAGCCGCGTCGCCCATCCCGAGCCGCAGCCGAGGTCGAGTACGCGCTCGCCCGGACGCAGCTCCATACGGCGAAGCGTCTTCGCCGTGATGTCGAGATGGTGATTCTCCATCTTCGGGCCTTCGCCGGCAGCGGCCCAGCGGTTGAATTCCTGCTGCAGTTTTTCGTCGGGAGTAAGAGGTTTTTCTGGCATGAGAAGGATTTTATCGCGTTGCCGAGTATCGCGGTCGCTCCCAGTTTGTCCGTGAGTATCCGGACCGATCCCTTCCCAGATATGGGTGCTATGGCCGGGTTACATCGGTCATGCTGGAATTGGTACAGAGAACCCACTGTGGCACACGAGCGTCTAGCGGGGAAACGGCCGTAACTTGCGTAACCGTTTAGAACCCTCGACAATCCCGTTATGCGGCTACGAATAGAGCCTTTCTGGACTGTAGCGATCCTCATCGTCGCAGCGTCACTTTGCCATGCTCAGGTAGTTGAAACCGATCAGGGTGAGGCGAGGGCCGGATCAGCCCTGTCAGTTCGGCAGAAAGCAGACGCAGGCGACAGCGGAGCGCAGTACGAACTAGGGCTGGAGGCTGAACAGCGGCAGGATTATCGAGACGCATTTAAATGGTTCCAGCTCGCGGCAAAACAGGGATTGAACGGAGCTCAGGTAGATCTGGCATATTTATATGTGACAGGGTTTGGCACCGTAAAAGACCTAGAGCAAGCGGTGCATTGGTACAGCTTAGCCGCTGCTCAGGGCAATCCTAATGGCGAATATAGCCTCGGGATATGCTATTTGCACGGCGAGGGCATAGAGCAGAATTCTGCGCTTGCTAGAAAATGGATTTCTCTAGCGCTCAGCCACGGTGATGGTTCGCGATCGGTAAATGCGATGGGCCTAACGTACGAAACTGGCCCTGAGACCGACCTAAACGAAGCTCTGAAGTGGTACCAGAAGGCAGCCGAGATGGGATATCGTGAGGCTCAATACAACGTGTGCCGGTTGACCGCCCAAGGTCTCGTTTCTCCCGCTGATTACAAACGTGCAACTGACTGGTGCTCTACGCTCGCAGAAAGTGGCGACCCCTGGGGTGAATACGGTCTCGCACGAATGCTTGAAGAAGGCGTCGGAACGCAGCCTGATCTGAAGAAGGCAGCCGAGTGGTACACGAAATCAGCCGAGCAAGGGAATCCTGCCGCTCAGTTTAGCTTGGCCGCGGTGTACTCTCAAGGCAAGGGGGTTCCGAAGGATCTCGTCGAAGCCTATAAATGGGCAATGATCGCGGGTGCAAAGAAACATCCAGAGGCCCGCGATTTTATGGAGGGCCTGACGGTCCGAATGACCAGTAGGCAGATATCTTCGGCTCAGTCCCTCGCGCTAAAGTGGACGCAGGAGCACCCGCTTGATCCGGAGAGCAGCCAGACTCTCGATCACATCGTTTACAACACGCCGTAAAGTTACGATTCAAAGTCAACAGTTCGCACTACGTTCACAGCTCGGCACACGATTGTCGATAAATCGCCATATCAGTCGCAATGCCAAAATCATTTCGCAACTGGTTAGTCAGCAGTCCGAAAGACTGAACCACCACCTCGTCTCACCGCTACCCCTAGCCTCGCGGCTATGCTACAGTTTCCCTCCACATGGCGACACGTCCTCGGAATCCTTCTCAGCCTGATCCCGGCCCAGAGTCCCTGTACTGCCCGAACTGCGCGAAAGAAGTGAACGATCCCCTGACGTGCGGCGACTGCTCTGCCGTGATCTGCCGCCGCTGTGGCACGCCGCTTGAATCTCCCGACGAACTGGGAATCGGATAATGGACCCAATATCTGTCACCACCACCACCGAAGCTGTCGCCGAAGGCCGGAAGCCGGAAGCCGCATCTCCCACCCTGGTTCGCGGGCTCGGCCTGCTCGATTCAGTGCTGCTGCTGGTCAGCGGCATTATCGGCTCTTCGATTTTTCTCACCGCAAAAGACATCGCCGGCCCGCTGCCACAGCCCATGTTGTTCCTGCTCGTGTGGGTGATCGGCGGCGTGATTTCGCTCTTCGGCTGCGTTGCGTTCGCCGAACTTGGATCGATGTTTCCGGAGTCCGGCGGCCAGTACGTTTATCTTCGCGAGGCCTATGGCGACATCGTCGCCTTCCTCTACGGCTGGATGCTGTTCGCAGTTGCCAATGGCGGCAGCATCGCCGCGCTTGCAGTCGCAGCGGCCGTCTATACGGGGCAGGTCGTCCCTTTCGTTTCACAAGAACATGTGGTTCTCTCGGTAGCCGGAATCACCATCACCCGCGCGCACCTGTTCGGCCTGCTGCTCATCGCGATCCTCACTTACGTCAACGTCGTGGGCCTGCGCTGGGGCACGCTGCTGCAGAATGTTTCCACCTGGACCAAGTTCATCGCCATGGCGTCCTTCGTGGTTCTCGGATTCGCTATCGGAAAAGGCGACTGGTCTCACTTCCGCGGGCACGGAGTCGGCCTCACCATGGGATTACACCCCACGCAACTGATCTCCGCCATGGGCATCGCATTGATTGCCGTCTTCTGGGCCTATGACGGATGGGTTTACATTACGTGGGTCGCGGGCGAAGTGAAGGAACCACGCCGCAACGTACCGCTGGCCATGGTTCTGGGCGTAATCGTCGTCGGCGCCATCTACATGGCCATGAACGTCACTTACCTCTACGCTCTGCCGCTCACCGAGATCGCCAAGCATGAAACCATTGCCCATGCGGCTGCGACCGCATTATTTTCTCCTCATGCCGCAGTGTGGCTCTCGCTCATGATCGCGGTTTCGTGCTTCAGCGCTGCGGCTACCTGCACGTTATCGGGCGCGCGCGTCTATCTCGCCATGGCGCAGGACGGAGTCTTCTTCAAGCGCATGGCGGTCATCCATCCCAAGTGGCGCACGCCGGCCTTCAGCCTGATTGGACAAGGCATCTGGGCTGCGCTGCTCACCGTCAGCGGCCGCTATGATCAGCTCTACACCTATGTGATCTACGGCATGGTGCTCTCCTACACGCTGACCGTGATCGGGATGTTTCTGCTGCGCTGGAAGCGCCCTGAGATTCCCCGTCCCTACCGCTGCACGGGATATCCCTGGCTCCCTGCCATCTATGTGCTGGTCGGCACCGCCTGGACGCTGAACACCATCCTCACACGCCCCACCGAAGCCTTCTGGGGCACCGCGATCGTGCTCGTCGGCGTGCCGGGATATCTATATTGGAAGCGCAGCAGCCGGAAGGCAGCCGCAAGGGAGTAGCAGCCCACTGGCATTGCAAAGATCCTTCCCGATAGTTCGTTCAGAAATATCTGAACCGTGGAGCCGGAGAGTCGTATCCAGACCGCGCCCTTTCTCTCACGGTGTAACAGCGGTAACTTTATCTTGCACCCCGGTTTGCAGTACCTTGGTGTAGTCGCTACAGGTGCGTAATCGTCCGCGCCTGCGCGCTTGCATTGGAGAAGACATGAGCCGCTCCGTAGTCGTCCGCCTGTTTCTCGTCGGGTTCTTCATCCCTGTCCTGTTTACCGCTTGTTCGCGCGATCCCAATGTGCGCAAACAAAAATATCTGGAGAGCGGTGACCGCTATTTCGAGAAGGGCAAGTACGCCGAGGCAGCTATCCAGTATTCCAACGCGATCCAGGTGGATGCCCGTTTCGCCCAGGCTCATTACCAGCTAGGCGAGACTTATCTCAAGCAAGGCGACGCCTCTCGCGCTTTTCAGGAGCTCTCGCGCGCTGTCGACCTGGCTCCTGACAACTATCACGCCCACATCGATCTCGCCAACCTTTTAGTCGCAGTGCGCAATCCGGATGGGTCTCCGAATAACGACTACGTGAAGCAGGCGCGGGTTCACCTCGACCTTCTCCGCGAAAGGCAGCCTCAGAATCCCGAGGTCTTCCAGGCCTGGGCCGACTATTACGCCGCTCAGAACAACCTGGGATCGGCCATGCAGGAGATGCAGAAAGGAATTGCGGCCGACCCCAGCCGCTCAGAATCGTATCTGGATCTGGCGCTCCTGCAACTGCGCTCAAACTTGCCCGAACAAGCCGAAGTCAATTTCAAGAAAGCCGCCGAGCTCGGTCCGAAAGCCATGAATGCCCAGATGGCACTGGCAGGCTTCTACCAGTCGCGCAACCGCATGCCCGAAGCCGAACAGCAGTTCAAGCACGCCATCAGCGTCGATTTCAAGGATCCCGCTCCGCGCGAAGCGTTGGTGCGGCTCTACATGGTGGAAGGCAAGAAGACAGAAATCGAAGGCTTTCTGAAGCAAACCAAGAACGACCTGCCGGATAATTCCGATGGCTACCGCATGCTGGGCGATTTCTATTTTGCCTCGGGCGACATCGACAAGGCCACCACAGAGTATGCCTCGCTGTATAGCGCACACCCCAGGGACGCTCAGGTGAAGAAAAACTTCGTCCAGCTTCTGATCCTGAAGGACCGTTTGGAAGAAGCCACCAAGCTGAACAACGAGATTCTGAAATCAAATCCGCGGGAAGCGGACGCGTTGGTCTATCGTGGCCAGATACAGATCCGCCAGAATGACGCCAGCGGCGCCGTGGATTCGTTGCAGCAGGCGATCAAGAACGATCCCGGCAACGCGGTCGCTCACTATCAGCTCGGCATCGCCTTTGACATGCAACACAACGAGCAGCGCGCGGAATCGGAATGGCGCGAGTCGGTGCGTCTGCGTCCCGATCTCACGGACGCCCAACGCGCGCTGGCCGCCCTGGCATTGCGCCGCGGCGATCTCGATGCGCTCACCCAAACCGCCCAGCAGATCATTGCCAACGCACCTTATGCTCCCGACGGCTACCTGATGCGAGCGCTAGCTGAGATGAATCGGCAAAAGTATTCCGATGCCGAACAGGACCTGCACAAAGCGATGGAGATTGTTCCAGGCAGCCCGGCGCCCTACGTGCAAATGGGCAACCTTCACCAGGTACAGAAGCAATACGCGGAGGGAATTAAGTTTTATCAGCAGGCGCTCGATAAGGATCCGTCGTCCACCGATGCGCTGCAGGGAATCATGAATACCTACCTGGCGCAGAAGCAGCCCGACCTGGCCATCGGCGCCGCCCGGGCTCAGGTGGCCAAGTCGCCCAACACTAGCGGATTCTATGATCTGTTGGGCACAGCGCTTTATCAGAAAAAAGATTTCGGCGGCGCCCATGCCGCCTTTCAAAAGGCAATCGAGCTCGATAAGAACAATTCCGATGCGCTTCTGAAGCTGGGCCAGGTGCAGGCCGCGGAAGGCTCGGTGAGCCAGGCGCTGGCCACATATCAGCAATCCATCAGGGATCACCCGCGCGAGATCGCCTTTTACATTCTGGCGGGTGAGATGTATGAATCGCAAAGCAATTGGGATCAGGCCAAGGGGATGTATCAGAAGGCGCTGGAGATTCAGCCGGACAATCCGCTGGCCTCAAACAATCTTGCGTATGTGATGCTAGAGCAAGGCGGCAACGTAGACGTGGCGCTGGAAATGGCGCAGACAGCGCGCCGAGGTATGCCCGACTCGTCAAATGCCGCCGACACTTTGGGCTGGGCCTATTTTCAGAAGGGTGTGTACCGTTCGGCGATCGACATGTTCCAGGAATCGCTGCGGCTTAGCGAGAAGCGAGGCGGGGCTGACGACACGACGGTGCACTATCATCTAGGGCTCGCTTACCAGAAAGCGAACCAGCCAGCGCAGGCGCGCCAGCAACTGGAGCGCGCGTTGAAGATCAATCCCAATAACAGCGAGGCGCGCAAGGCGCTGGCGGAGTTGCGGGGGTAGTGGATCTCGGCTGGAATTGTCCAGCAGCCAGCCGATGATTAGAAATTTTTTCTCAGAAACTCCCGGAGGCGGTGGAGACGGAAGGTGGCGTCGCCGATTTCGATCTGAAGCAGCAATTGGGCTGTGGTTAGCTGGTTGTGGAAATCGAGGGCGGCGGTGGTCTCGGCGCTGGACACAAGTTGAAGGTTGCTTTCGATTTGCTTCTGCTCTTCCTGGAGAGCTTTGAGGCGGTTGTCCTGGACGGAGATGCCGCTTACGACCTGCTGCTTGAGGATTTCGGCGTTGCGGATGACATCGCCTTCCTGAACCTTCTTCCAATCGTCGTAGGCGTCGGCGGCCTCATCCAGATGTTTGTTGACGGCGTGGCTGGCGAGATTGTAGCTGATCGAGACCTCGCCGTAAGCGCCTTCGTTTCCAACCCACGGACTGATCTGCTGGTGTGCGCCGACGGAAAGCGCGACGTCCCAGTCATTCTGGCGATTCAGTTTGTCGAGGGCTTTCTGTTGGTTCACTTCTCTGCCCTGCTTTTCGGCGACCAGTTCCTTCAGCGGCCGATCGCTCAATGGCGGCGTATAGAGAGAGACAATCTTCGTCTGGGTGTCGGCGCGATCGGCGTCCAGCTTGATCTTCGAGGTTTGCAGGGCGAAGGCCATAGGTCGGGTCATGTTCTCGGCACTCACCATCTTTGCGGTGGTGGCGAGCAGCGCGTCCAGGTTTTCGGTCGCGTGTTGGATGAGCTCCAACCGGTGTTGCAGCGCCTGCTTCTCCAGGCTGGGCAGGACATATTGAATGTCCTGCTGGGTGGAAGTGGCCGCGGTGTAGAGGTCGCAGTTCTTGCGCGCCGTGTCCATTGTAAGTACGCCTTTCCTTACACTCGAAAGGCTGCCGGAGACTCCCCACACCGCTTGCATGGGCAAGCCGGTATTGGGTTGGGTGACGCCGGCGATCGCGCTGGGCGTCATCAGAAGATCCCGTTGCGCCGCGGCCTGTTCGGTTACGTACTTGCAAAAGGCCTGTTGATCTTTGCTTTTGTCTTTATCTTCATTGTGCGCGTCGGCCGCAAAGGCGGCGGGGATCAGCAGCAGCGCAACCGCAAAGCCCGCGGTGACTTTTCCTGGAAAGGGCTTGGATTTTGCTGGCTTTACTCCGGGCTCTACTTTGGTCGGGGGCATCGAGTGTCTCCTCACTGGGCCTGCTCAGAAGAAAAGCGGTTTGCGGTTCAGGAATACGGTTTTCGATTTCGCGGATTCAGCGTGGTCGAGCTGCATCTGGATCAAGAAGCCGCGTATGTCTGTCCTGAAGATGGGATGGATGGCGTGTTCTTCGCCGGCAAAAATCTGCTTCACCGTGCCCACCTTCCGGCACAAAATCATGTTCAGGTAACAGTCGTAGACCGCCGAACCGACGGCGGCGCTGCTCTGGTTGTCATAGGGCACGAAAGCGAAGTACACGGCGTTATTTCCAGAGACGCTGAGGTAATAGGGCGTCTGCTTGGCCGTGGTGAGCGCCTGTTTCAGACGGTCGATCTGTTTCGTCTCTTCGTAAATCTGTTTCTGCGCGACGCTCATGGCAATGTCAAGCTGCGCAATTTCCGAGATCAGTTCGGCCTGCTTGTCGAGGACGTCGAGAGTTTTGGTGTCGGTGGTGGTTTTTTCCAGAATGTTGTCGGTAAGCAGGACCGCGCCGATCTGGCTATCGGTATACGCACTCTGGACCTGGTTCAGCGCGGCGCGCTGGGTAGCGGCGTCGCCTTTGGTGATGAGGCCGGCGGCGAGATCTTTGTCGATGCCGGCTTCCACTTCTTTCACTTGCGCCATGACCGCTTGGGTTTTCAGATTGTCCGCCTGCTTCTGCTTGTCGAGATCCAGGAGCTGCGGGCCGGTGGCCCGGTTGTGTTGTTGTTCGCGGGCGATCGCGGTCCGAAGTTCGGGTTCGAGTGCTTCCAGCGCAGCCCGGTGTTTTTTCATTTCATCGACGCCATCTGACAACCGCTTCTTGTCTACGTTCAGATCCTCCAAAGTCTGGCGGCTGGTCACAAGTTTCTCGGTGAAATCGAGACTCTTGTCATCGGCGGGAGAAAGAATCACAGGGCCGGCCCACGATGTGTTCAACGCGTAGAAGCCCATGACGAATCCGTATGACAGCACTCCGATGAGCACGAGGTAGAG
>Ga0302320_10005878_pt1 | contig 27380 bp, 14 predicted proteins | sample Bog_T0_3_FD_202130 | JGI IMG/M metagenome (GOLD analysis project Ga0302320, IMG submission 202130) | Peat permafrost microbial communities from Stordalen Mire near Abisko, Sweden - Bog_T0_3 | ecosystem: Environmental > Terrestrial > Soil > Wetlands > Peat | place: Sweden: Abisko, Stordalen Mire...
CAATCATTTTATCAAGGAAACTTTCACCGGGATCTGTAGTCACTTTTACTTTTATTTTATCGCTGAGAACTTTTGTGCCACCAGTAACAGATGATTTGTCGCCGCCTGATTCCCTGATTACCGGTGATGATTCACCTGTGATAGCTGATTCATCAATTGTGGCAATACCTTCAATAATCTCTCCATCCATCGGTATAGTATCACCTGTCTCGCATATAAACATATCCCCTTTTCTGAGCTGAGAGGATGGGACAACCTTCACTTCATTTACGTATATGTCTCCAACAGGAAAGACCTTTTTTGCGGGGGTGTCTTCTCTTGTTTTGCGCAAGCTATCGGCCTGTGCTTTACCTCTTGCCTCTGCTATGGCTTCTGCAAAATTGGCAAATAACAGCGTCACAAACAAAACAGCGAATATCACCATGTTGTACGCTAAGCTCCCCTGTGATTTTTCTCCAACACCTACCCAGATGCATACAGCCAGCATAATGATCGTGCCGATATACACGGTGAACATCACCGGGTTTTTTAACATCACCATTGGCTTAAGCTTTACAAAAGATTGCTTAAATGATTCCATCACCAGATCGCGTGGGAATAATGATTTTTGGTTCTGCCTTTTCATAATATTATTCTTTTCAACTTTTATTACTGATGCATGCTGAAATATTCAGCAAATGGGCCTAATGCCAGCGGCGGAAAATAAGAAAGCGCAGTAATAATAACTATTACTGCAATTGTCATCACACCAAATGTTATAGAATCTGTTTTCAACGTACCGGCTGATTCAGGAATGTATTTCTTGTTAGCAAGAATCCCCGCAATGGCAACCGGCCCAATGATTGGAAGAAATCTTGCAAGCAGCATCGCAATGCCTGCTGTAACGTTCCAAAAAATATTATTATCAGCAAGGCCTTCAAAACCGCTGCCGTTATTGGCAGTAGAAGAAGTATATTGATAAAGCATTTCTGAAAAACCATGATAGCCCGGATTATTGAGCCAGGCAGAAGGCTTTACGGCCCAGTCCGCATTTGGATGATGAACAAAAACGTAAGCAGCCAAGGCAGTTCCTGATTTTATCAGGAATGCACATAACAGCGTAACAATAGCTGCGATCTTTACTTCTCTCGCCTCCACTTTGTGCCCCATCAGTTCGGGCGTTCGCCCCACCATCAATCCTGAAATAAATACAGCAACAATGATATAAATATAATAATTAAGAATGCCTACACCTACCCCACCATACAATGCATTGATCATCATGTCGAGCATCACAATGCCACCGGAAAGAGGCATTAAACTGTCGTGCATACCATTCACCGAGCCATTTGATGTTGATGTAGTAGCAACGCTCCAGTAGGCCGTGCCCGCAGAGCCGCACCTGATTTCTTTTCCTTCGAGGCTACCGGCTTTTTGAGAAATGCCCAGCCTGTCAATTTCAGGATTGCCTTTTGTTTCAAAATAAATATTGTTGATACAAAAAAGCACAAAGAAAAAAGACATCACACCGAATATCACATACGCAAATTTTTTCCGGTTGATATAGAACCCAAATGCAAAAACCAAAGCAATAGATATAACAATAATAGAAACTGCTTCTACTATATTGGTAAGGTAATTTGGGTTCTCAAATGGATGAGCTGAGTTTGCTCCAAAGTAGCCTCCGCCATTTGTGCCAAGCTGTTTGATGGCTATCATTGCTGCGGCTGGCCCACGCGACACCTGCACGGTATCTCCCTGCAATGTGGTAATGGTGTCTTTGCCATCAAAACTTGTCGGAGTGCCGTTGAAGGCAAGTATTACTGCTACTATGATTGATGCAGGAAGCAACAGGCGTGTTATGGATTTTACAAAAATGCTCCAGAAGTTGCCGAGGTTATTTGTTGTCTTTTCTTTCATGCCATTGAACAATGCGATTAAGCAGGCAATGCCAGTTGCAGCGCTCACAAACTGAAGGAAAGTAAATATAAAAAGTTGGGTTAAATAAGTTGCCCCACTCTCGCCCGAATAGTCCTGAAGGTTTGTGTTTGTTACAAAACTGATAGCGGAATTGAACGCGAGGTCTGGTGTTTGCCCGGAGTTGCCATCAGGATTGAAGGGCAATTTGTCCTGGAAGATCAGCACAAAAAAAGCATACACCAACCACAAAAGATTAATGGTCAGCATTGCTTTCAGGAACTCTTTCCAGTTCATCTTCTTAGTGGGGTCAATACCACAAATGCGAAAAATAAATTTTTCGAGCGGGCTGATAAAATCAAGCAGTGTTTTTTCTCCCTTGAATACTTTTGCGATATAGCGCCCAAGCGGGTAAGCCAATATCAGCGTTATCAGGAAGGTGGCTATGACTCCAATTAATTCTGTGCTCATGCTAATTCGTTTAGGCGGTTAAAATTTTTCCGGTTTCAGCAATACATATATCAGGTATATAAATACCATGATTGATAAAATAAACAAGGTTGTTATCATGATTTTAAGAATTTATATATTTTCAAAAAAATCTATGGCCTTAAAAAAAATAACGAAGCAAATAAGACACGCTAAAAAAAGAATTACGGTCATCATATTTTTTGTTTTAGTAAAATTTTCTGTCAATGAGATATCACCCTGAATTTCAGATAAACGAGATAAATCAATGCCACCACAAACACCCAGACTGCTGCAACGACCACCTTTCCTTTCACATTAAATTTCTTCTCTCCTCCCATTGGTAAAGTTTAAAAGCATTTCTGTAAAAAGAAATTGATTGCTATTAAGGCAACTGATGATATTCGTCACCGTTCACTTAGTGAAAAAGACGACAGGCAATACCCGCCACAATCAGAAAAGAATAAATGGCGAGCAATAAATGAAATGGTTTAATAAGGCCTGCCATTCTCGATCGAACTTTCATTTTTTATTTTCCATTATATGCCAAATGGTATGCCTGTGGATAGAATAAGATATCCTGCCTGCTAAAACTTAACACAGAAAAGAGTTTGACGAGATAATATTTTTTAATATATTTTTTATTATCAGCTATACCGTTCCATTTTGGTATGGCATTTTTCAAAATGAAATGATAATGAGGCCTGGCAGGTAAGGAGTAAACCTCAAGTATCACCTACGTGAAGAATATCCCGCATCAGCAAATTCGGGGTACAAATTGTATTCTTCTATTTTCCTGTACACTGTGGTCAGGCCAATATTCAGCAGTTTAGCAGCCTCCACTTTATTGCCGCGTGTATGTTTTAGCACACGCTGAATATGCATTTTCTCAATGCTGTTTAAATTGAAAGAGGAAGTAGCGTGGGATTCGTTTCCTATTGATAAGAATTCTAAAGGCAGGTTACTAACCGTCAACTCCGGCCCGGTTGACAATATTACCGCACGCTCGATTACATTTTTCAATTCGCGGATATTGCCCCTCCATTCATGTTGCTGCAGCAACTCAAGAAATTCTTTGTTCATGCCCGTTACCGGATGAGTTGATTTTTGCCGGAATATACGCAGAAAATATTCGGCCAGCAGCGGTATATCTTTTTTCCGTTCTCTCAACGGCGGGATATGGATAGTAAAAACATTCAGGCGATAAAACAAATCCTTACGGAATTTTCCGTGCTTTACGTCGTCCTCCAGGTTTCTGTTTGTAGCGGCAATGATGCGGAAATCTACTTTGGTATACTTTGTATCACCCACTTTGATAAACTCATTTGTTTCCAACACGCGCAATAATTTTGCCTGTAATTCAATGTCCATTTCACCAATCTCGTCTAAAAATAGAGTGCCGCAACTGGCTGCTTCCACCAATCCTTGTTTATCCTTTATTGCACCGGTAAATGCGCCTGCTTTATGGCCAAATATCTCGCTCTCTAAAAGATTTCTTGAAAATGCGCTGCAGTTAAGGGCTACAAATGTGCCAGCAGCCCTTTTGCCTGCCACATGAATAGCTTTTGCAAATAACTCTTTCCCGGTGCCGGTTTCCCCTGATAAAAGCACCGTAGTATCCGCAGGAGCTACTTTTTCTGCCAAGGTAATTGTTTCGAGTACCTGAGGCGATCTGCCAATAATATTTTCAAAACTAAAGCTTTGCTTTGCCTGTTTCTCCATTTCAACCAGTTTTGCCTGAAGCTGTGCTTTTTCCATCGCATGGCCCACTAATGGTATCAGCTTATCATTATCATCTCCTTTGGTGATATAATCAAAAGCACCATTGCGCATAGCCTGCACCCCATCTGGAATATTTGCATGAGCCGTCAGAATAATTATTTCGGCGTTGCTGTACCTGCTCTTTATATCTTTGGTGAATTCAATCCCATTGCCATCTGGCAGCATCACATCGGAGATAATCACTTCAATCCTTTCTTTAAAAAGCACTCTCAATGCCGAGCGCAGGTCACCCGCTTCAAATACTGTGTACCCTTCCAGTGAAAGGATGCGCTTTAGTAACGAACGGATTTTTACGTCATCCTCAACCACTAAAATATTGCCATGCCGCATGCAATTTTATTTTACGGATTGCTTAAATAAATATTTCACCTTATAATTTTTCGCAAAACTGTCATAAGCAAGCAGATCCTTATCAGACCTGAAGTTGGCATCAAGCGCATAGCGAAATGAGCTATTGGCCGGAAATGCGTTCTTGAGGTTATCAATTGTCAATAGCTGCAAATCCCCTACTGGGATTTTGCTGAAAAAATAGGCATCTTTTTTAATCAGGCTCTTGCCTTTCACATTTTCTTCAAGCCTGTATTGATAATAGATATAAAAGCCTGCCGTGTCAACGAGCAGATATTCTTCACCATTGTAAAAGCGATAATTTTTATTCTGACAACTGCGATATCCATATACAATCTTCTTATTGAACTCATGTTTTTCTCCTTTTGACAAAACATAACCAATGGATGAGCCAAAAAAACCATTTGTTTTTATTTTATCATTTTTATTGCCACAGTCAATCTCATAGCTAAGTTTTTGTTGCTGAAAATCATCTGCGGTCAAATACAAACCGCTTGTTGCGGTTGTTTTATTTTGAGCATTTACTGAGCCTGTAGTAACTGAGATTAAAGTCACAGTAGATAATATCATTAAAGTTTTCATGACTTATTATTTTAAAATTGCTTTTGCTGGAAAACAGCGCCGCAGGTTGAATACGGCGCTGCATTTATTAATGTTTTTGTCCTATATCGCTGATCAGCCAGCCGACTGTCGGACGGGATTATCGGTTTCTTGGTTAGAACCTCACTAGGAATGCCAGTATGATGCGCGATTCTGAATTGACCATATCCGGCTGCCACCCGCCCCAACTGCTCAATGGCGGCGCGACAGAAGCCCCGCTGGAGGTGTAGGTATACCCGCCAGTGTTGGCAAAGCCGGTCGGCGATGTGACGCCGCCAGGGCCTGCGAAATACCCTTTCAGCGGGGTGGTGCCGGGGGCCGCGCCCAAAGTGGTGACAGCCCGGTGGACGAACTCCAGTTTTATGGTCATGTTCTGGTTGGGCATGTAGTCGAACGTGGCCGAGAAATCCCAGGCATTGAATGTCGAGCCGGGGCCTGTCTGCTGCTGGTACAGCGTGTCCGCGTAGCCTGTCGGCGCCAGCACAAGGTATTGCCCGGGGTTGTGCATATAGCCGCCCCCGAAATTGAACGCGAAATGGTCGCCGAACCAGAGCCTGTTGTAGAACATGCCGCTGATGAAATTCTGCGCTGGCAGGTTGGCGCCCGTCTTCGCGTCTGTCTTCCCGAACGGGCTGACGCCGTCCCCGTCCTCAAAGCCAAAGTCGCCCGTCAGCGAGAACGCTGCCTTTGTCAGGAACTTCGCGTGCGGGTTGTTGTAGTAGCGGCGCTCATAGCTGTAATCAAGGTGCAGGCGGTACCTGCCCGGGGCCCCCTGGTCATCCTTCCCGTAATAGTTATTGAACACATAGTCCACTTTCTCGTTCGGCCTGTAGTAAACCGAAAGGCCTCCGCCCGGCGAGCGGTTGAACATGCCATAGCTTTGCCAGCCATTGATCAGCCAAAGCTCCACTTTCAGCTTATCGGTCGGGAAGGCCTGCAGCCTCAGGCCGTTGAAGAACCATGGCGTGTTGTCCGAAGTGTACGAAGGCTGGTACCCCCAGTTCTCGAAATTGTTATAAGAGAACAGCCCGATGTAGGACATAAAGATCCCTGCATCGAGGTTGATGCCGTGCCATTTGTCCCAGTGGTAGCCGGCATAGGCTTCGCTGATATAGCGGTAAATGGTCTGCAGGTCATATTGCCCCTTGTAAGAGCTCCCATCGTTCCTCGGCACCACGGTCGAGCGCGTGCCGAACTGCATCATCACTCTCCCGCGGACGTTGTTCACATGGATGTCCCCGCCGACCCCCATGAAAGAAAGCTGGAGCTCGTTGTCCCTGGCAAGCGCCGTAGAGCCGACAACGGTATTGTCGATCGGGTCATTGTAGGAATGGGTATAGTTGAAATCGAAGGTCACATCCCCGGTGAAGTATTTCGAGTCGAAAGCAGGAGGGGTGGTCTTGCGGCTCGTGCCATTGAGCCAGGAAAAATCCCCAAACGCAAATGGGTCCGATGCCTTCACCTCAACGGCAGAATCTTTCTTGTCAGATGTTGCAGTATCTTTTGCTTCTTTTCTATTAAGCATTCTTTTAACTTCCCAAAGCAAGGTCTGTCCCTGCGGGCCAGATATATCAGAATGTTGTCGTGCTTTGGCGGTATCTCTGTCATTTAAATATGTTATGGTCTCACTTTTCGTATCGGCACCAGATTCCACCGCGATATCGTTATTTTGACCAAAACCTTTGTATCCAAAAAAAAACATTGAAAAAAAGCAAATGGTCAATAATTTATTTCTATTCATAAAAATTGTTTTAAAAATTAGAATTCATCAAACAATAGGCTTACAATAAGGTATTTTATGGAAAAACTACCTACTGTATTTTTTCGAAACACTCGTTAGAAGACGAACCGTCTGAAGATCAAAAATCACTGGTTGATAATTTGCCAAACACGTACCAAATGAAAAACTAAATTCCGAAAACTCTGTATAAGTCAATATCAGTAAGCCTTTGAGATATTTTTGGCAGATAAAATCACAAATGAAAACCGGGTAAAAAAATTTTCATTTTGAAAATTAATTTTCAAAGCGGAAATAGAACAATATTAAAATGGTGGCAGTGAATCAAAATGAAGTGAGCCAACAGTCAACTATAAGACAAAGATGTTGGCATTATTGATTTGAAAATAGTTTTCAAAATGAAAAGATATTTTCATTTTGAAATACATCTTTCAACCTTTTTTGCAGGGCAAACATTATGCTGATTTTGTAATGCACAATACAGTCAAGGGCTTGCTGTATCGGTGCTTTTTAATTAATAAAAAGGCATATCATTTGAAATATATAAGGAATCAGATAATAAAATAACCCTGCATATGATTTGAAGATTTTCTTAGTATCACAATTTGGTTAGGCCGTTCCGTTTCTACGGAATGGCCATTTTTTTCGAAATGGAAATTGTGTAATGGTATTATGATGTTATGCCATACTCTTCTATCTTTCTATACAAAGTAGTGAGACCAATATTCAGCAGTCTGGCGGCTTCCGTTTTATTTCCTCTTGTATGATTAAGAACACGCTGGATATGCAATTTTTCTACGCTCGCCATATCAAATGCAGACAAAGCTTGTGGTTTGTAGTTTGTAGTTTGTAGTTCCATGGGCAAGCTATCTACAGTTAGTTCTGATGTATTTGCCAATATCACGGCACGTTCCATGACATTCTTTAGCTCGCGGATATTACCTTTCCATTCGTGCTGTTGCAAATGCTCAAGAAATTCTTTGCTCATCTTTTCAATGCGATGATCTGTTTTTTGGGAGAACATCGTCATAAAATATTCGGCCAGCAAAGGGATGTCTTTTTTTCTTTCTCGCAATGAAGGCAAATAAATAGTGAAAACATTTAATCTGTAAAAAAGGTCTTCACGAAACCGGCCTTCGCTCACTTCCAACTGCAAATCCCTGTTGGTGGCAGCAATGATGCGCACATTCACTCTGGTCGATTTTGTGTCCCCCACTTTAATAAATTCGCTTGTTTCCAGCACACGAAGCAATTTCGACTGCAGTTCAATGTGCATTTCTCCAATCTCATCCAAAAACAAAGTTCCTCCGTCGGCTTCTTCAATCAATCCCTTTTTATCCTTGTTAGCGCCGGTAAAAGCACCCATCTTGTGACCAAATATTTCGCTTTCCAGAATCTCTTTTCCAAATGCGCTGCAATTCAATGCGAGAAAGAGTTTGCTGCTTCTTCTGCTTCCATTATGTATAGCCTGGGCAAATACTTCTTTCCCTGTTCCTGTTTCACCAAGCAAAAGAACTGTTGCATCAGACGATGCCACTTTCTTTGCAAGGGCAACCGCATCTTTTATCAATGAGGATTCGCCTAAAATAGTATCGAAATTATATTTTTTTCCTACCTGCTTTTCTAATAGTTCTATCCTTTTTTGCAACTGGCCTTTTTCAAGCGCACGATTCAGCAACGGGATAATTTTATCATTATCATCTCCCTTAATGATGTAGTCAAATGCTCCGTTCTTTATTGCTTTCACACCATCTGCAATGTTGCCGTAAGCTGTCAGTAAAATAATTTCAACTGCGGGAAATTTTGATTTTGTCTGTTGTGTGAACTCAACTCCATTGCCGTCTGGCAACTTAACATCGCAGAGCACCACATCAATATTTTCTTTATCTAAAATCCTGTTGCCAGCTTTTAGGGAAGCTGCTTCATATATTTCAAAACCCTCCAGGCTGATGATCCGCTTCAAAAGCGCCCTCAGCTTTTCTTCATCATCAATTAATAGAATAGTTCCTGTCGGCATAAGATAAAAACGGATGCAAAGCTATGGATAAAATAATTGGGGGAATTTTATGCAGCGTTTCCGGTGGCCATTTTTTTGTTGACAGTTCTGAACTCAGGCATTCGTTATCAAATAGTATTTGCAATAATTTTTGAGGAAGCTTCGAACTGAAGACAGGAAACCGGCTGTCGGCAAATTTGTTGAGTCTATCCCCTGATATGATAAGCCTTAGGCTGCACAAATGCCCGGATACCCTGATAAGACAACGTGCTTCCCAATCCCGAATGCTTTCTCCCGCTCCATGGCAATGATGCACTGACGCGGTCGCAGCAATTCCAGTATACTGTTCCGGTATTTAATTGCTTCATTATTTTTTCAGCACGCTCATAACTTTTTGAATATACCGCAGCGGTCAACCCATATTCGGTATCCTGCATCAATGACACAGCTTCTTCATCGTCTTTCACTTTTTGAATACCTGTTACCGGGCCGAAAGATTCTTCTTTCATGATCCGCATGTTGTGGTTCACATTCACCAGAACTGCAGGTTCAATAAAATATCCTTTGCCAGATAGTTTATTGCCTCCATATAAAACACCAGCACCTTGATTTTTCGCGTCCTCAATCTGGCTAAGTAAAAAATCAAGTTGCTCCTTTCTGCTGAGTGCCCCAATTTCAGTTGCTTTATCAAGAGGGTCGCCTACTTTCAATCTCTTTACCTGTTCTACATAGCTTTTCACAAAAGCATCATAAATTTTTTCATGCACATAAATTCTTTCCACTGCGCAACAACTCTGGCCATTATTATAAATAACGCCTTCTAAAGCAGCAGCAGCAACATTTTCTATATCGTCCACATCGTCCATTACATACAATGGATCTTTCCCGCCAAGCTCTAACTGGCAAGGCACTAATTTATGAGCAACCTGCTCTGCAATAAATTTTCCTGTTTTATAACTGCCGGTGAAATAATAGCCATTCAATGGCAATTGCAGCAAAGAAGCGCCTGCATTTCCCTTACCGATAGCCAACTCCAAACAATTTTCATGCACTCCTCCCTGATACAATAATTTTTGGATATGCATTCCTGTTAAAACCGTATATTCAGATGGTTTATAAAAAACTGTATTACCGCCAATCAGCGCAGGGATAACAACGTTAATGGCAACCAGATAAGGATAGTTCCATGCTGAAATATTTGCAATTACACCAAGCGGCTCATAAACGATTTTTTCTCTGGTTGCGCCTTCTTTCACAATCCACTCTTCAGCCAGCCATTTCTCAGAATGATCGATAAAGAATTGAATTTTAGCTCTGGCACCATTCAGCTCATTGTAAGATTGCTGTAACGGCTTCCCCATTTCATCAGTCAGGGTTTTTGCAAGATCATCTTTATGTACATCAAGCAATGCCACAAATTTTTTTATGCATTCAATTCGTTCTTTTACCTGCAGGGCCGCCCATGCAGGTTGTGCTTTTTTCAGTAACTGAAATTTTTGTTCAATGGTCTCTGCTGTATCCGTATTTACGCTGGCAATCAGCTCTTCTGTCGCCGGGTTGATCAATGATAATTTTTCCATGTTCGTTTTTCTTATTTCCTTCAAAAATCTTTCTTTGATATTTTTTGAGAACGGGCTTTCTTCTTTTCCTGCCAATCGTTCCGGATGCCATTGCACGCACAGCATGAAACTCTTTCCTGACCTATCATCAAACTCAATGCCTTCAATGGTTTCATCATCCGATGCTGAAAATGCATTAGCCTTCAAATTTTTCCCCAACTCCTCTTTATGAATCGCCTGATGATGCGCACTGTTTATAAGCCCATATAATAATCCGGTAATTTCATGCATCAGTGAATTTGCAATCACGTTTATTTCATGTTGCTTATCCACTTTTCCCTTTTTATGAATGTCATTATGAACGCCTAAATCCTGTATCAATTTGCCGCCCTGCAGCGTATTTACCAACTGCATGCCCCGGCAAATTCCGAGCAATGGCAAATGTTGCTGTTGAGAGTAGTCAAATATTTCTTTTTCGAAAAGATCCCTTTCGATTTGAAAATCATCGGGTGCATTACTATATTCAGAAGTGTGATCATAAAGAGAAGGCTCAATATCAACTCCTCCCGTCAGAATAAAACCATCGCAGGTGGCAATTTCATCCGTGTTCATTTTTTCAAATGATAACTCTATCAGCTCCACATCATCTTTCAAATCTTCTTTAGTGAACCAATCCCAATAATAATGGAAATTTGTTTTGGTGAAGCTGATGCCGATTCGCTTTTTCATTGTGAATAGTGAAAGGTCAATTGTGAATGGAAGAACTATGATATAAAGCTCTGACTTCAGGCTCAGAACTTTCAACTCCCGCTTATATAGCTTCCCCGTAAAGCCTTCTGAAATCTTTCCTGGTAACGGGTTTCGGGTTGTTAGGGTGGCAGAAATCGGCAAAGCCCAAATCCGCCAGTGTTTCCAGATGCTCATCCTTTACTCCAATATCTCGTAGCTTAACAGGCAAGCCTATCAGTTTATTCAATTCAAATAAATGATCCACTACCGCTTCGCCTGTCTCCTTTTTCAATTCCATGCTCCGGGCTATTCTTCTGAACCGGTCTTCGAATCCTTCAATATTAAAATGCATGCCATAAGGCAGGTTCACTGCATTGGCCAGTCCATGATGGGTATCAAGTAATGACGACAATGGATGTGCAAGCGAATGCACAACGCCAAGCCCTTTTTGAAATGCCACTGCTCCCATCAAAGAAGCGATCATCATTTTACCTCTGGATTCAAGGGATGGTTTATTTACTGCATCGGCGATTGATTCATTGATGAGCCTGATTCCTTCAAGGGCGATGCCATCTGCTAACGGATGAAAACCCTTTGCCAGAAACGCTTCCATATTATGCGTCAGCGCATCCATGCCCGTTGCTGCAGTAACGAATGGCGGCAGATCCATTGTCAACAACGGATCTGCAAAGACTATTTTTGCAAGCAGTTTCGGTGAGAACAAAATTCTTTTGCGATGCGTATCATCTTCTGAAATGATTGCACTCCGCCCAACTTCACTGCCAGTGCCGCTTGTAGTGGGTATAGTAATAAAATAAGGAACCGCTTCTGTTACATATTTGTCGCCACCGATCAAATCATCGTATTCAAATAAGTCACGGAAATGGTTGATGCGTAAAGCAATCGCCCGGGCAACATCCATAGCAGCCCCACCGCCTATGCCTATAATGGAATCTCTTTTTGTTGCGTTAAAAACTTCTGCCCCTTTAAGCACATCTGTCTTAACCGGGTTCTTGTGTATATCCGAAAACACCTCAACGGAAATATTTTTTGATGCGAGATTATCTGTTATCTTTTTAAAAAAATCCAGTTGTGCAACCACCGGGTCTGTGACAAGCAGCGGTTGTGCAAGGCCGTTAGCATGTAAATGCTCCGGCAGTTCGTTCACTGCGCCGGCTCCAAAACGGATTATTGTTGGGAAACTATATTGGCGAACAATATTAAAATCTGTCATAATTATAAATTAGGTTGCAAATTTAAGTATATGCAACCATCAATTATCCGCAGGACAGATATAAGCTTATCTGTTAAAGGATAAATATTAAACCAGCCTCATATTGACTGGATCCCAGTTTATAATTTTTTTCTGAAAATAACTTTCATTAGCAGCAAGGCATGGCGCTGCAGCGCGAAAACCGAATACCGGATCTTCCGTCACAGGTTTGCCTGAGCGCACACCATCCAGGAAATTGGCGAGATGATCTACATGCTCATCATAACCTTCGGGCGTTTTATAAATAGTTGGCGGCAAACTGATCTCCTGTTGGTCTGCCTTGGAATACTTCTGATCGTACGCTTTCAGCAATTCTTCCTGCATTGCTTCAGGATATGTTTCCAGTGCGTCCCATCCCCCAATGCCATGAGCCTTGGCCATTTTATGGTGTGTGATAGTAAAATGGTTGTCATTCATATCCAGCACGCCTTCTGAGCCGATGAACTTCGTAGTGCCTGTTTCGCCCTGTCCACTGATGAAATTAACGCGCAGGACTACCTGAAAAGCGGGAAGCTCCGGCGTTTCCGGATACTGCATGATGCCGCACATCACATCCGGCACATCGCGGCCATCTTTCCAATAGCACAATTGTCCGGATGCAAATATTTTCTCAGGCCCTTTAGATCCGGTGATAAAATGAATGCCGGAAAATAAATGCACAAACAAATCGCCGGCTACACCGGTGCCGAAGTCGCGGTAGTTGCGCCACCAGAAAAATTTCTTTGCATCATAAGTCTGCTTAGGCATGCCGGCAACATAGCGATCCCAGTCAACAGTCTTTGGCCCTTGATCGGTCGGCATTGTGTATTCCCATGCACCCAATGCGCTTTGCCTGTCAGTGAACGCTTCAATGCAACTCAACTGTCCAATTTCGCCGGCTTTGAATAATTCCCGGGCTTTTGCGAATGCAATGCTGCTCACACGTTGGCTGCCTACTTGCATGGTTTTTTTTGTGCGCTGCTGTGTGGCAATCACCTCCAGCCCCTGATCTAATTTATGCACCATCGGTTTTTCGCAGTACACCGCTTTGCCTTTGTTCATAGCGTCTATGGAAATACGTGCATGCCAATAATCGTTGGTGGCAATGATCACCGCATCCACATCTTTTCGTTCCAGTATTTCCCGGTAATCGGCCGTGGTGAAAATATCTTTGCCATATAATTCTTTTGCCCGTTCCAGCCTTCCTTTATACAAATCGCACGCAGCCACCATTTGTGCGCCCGGCACTTTCAATGCGGTTGAAAGATCATGGTTTCCCTGTATTCCCAACCCGATAACGGCGAGATTGATTTTATCATTGGAACCGTATTTTTTTTCATACTGCAGTGTTCGCTCTGTTGCTTTTTCTTCTGCAGCAATGGCGGCCAATGAACCGGCAGACAATAGCAATCCGGTGCTTCCGAGCTGCTGCAAAAACTTGCGGCGTGAATTAGATTGATGTGTAAGCATTGCGATTGATATTTTGTGAGTAGCAAATTTATTTGTCTGCACTACTGATTTATGCTATTATTTTGATTAACCTGATTTCATTGCCCGCGGCTCTTAGCTCAAGGCTCAAAGCTTGACAAATAGACTATTTCAATTTTGCAATCTGCTCTTCAAAATATTTTCTGGTATTGATAACATCAGGCACATTATTGTACCAATTGCTTTCCTGCTCAATGGAGAGCATACCGCTGAATCCCTGGCGTTTTAGTTCTGCGAAAATTGCCGGGAAATCATTGATTCCCTTGCCAACAACGGTATCTTCTGCATCTGTTTTGTCAAATACTTTGATGTCTTTAAGATGTACTCCAAAAACATGGCCCTCCAATTTCTTTAAGCACTCCACCGGGTTCAAACCATTGCGTGACCAGTGGCCCACATCTGCACAAGAACCGATGTTTGGATGACCCACCGTAGCTGCAAGCACAGAATCAGGTGACCAATAAACGTTAGGCTTGGGGTGATCATGAATAGCTACTTTGATGCCATACACACCTGCCAGGCTATCGACCTGGTTCCATTGGTCTTTATGTGGTTCCGCGGTAATATAGCTCAGCCCAAACTCTTTTGCCAGGTCAAAATACTTTTTCCATTCATCAATCGTCTCGGGAGCAATCACGCCAAAAGCGATCATGCTGATACCTTTTGCCTGAAGAAGCTGTTTCAATTTAGCTCTTGTGTCTGCAGACATATCGATGCCAAATGAACCCGGCATACCTGCTCCCAAAGGTTGACCCGGAAAGGCTTCTATATACTTTATCCCGGCACTGTCAACTTTGGCTAATGCAGTATCAAAAGAGAAGTAGTGAAACGTCCACATTTGAACACCCAACTTCCAGCTTTTGGTTACGTCAGCAGAATCCTTAGCAGAGGCACCGTCTGTTTTTGGTTCTGTGGTATTGTTGCAGTTTGTAAAAATCAAACTCGCAAAAAAGAAGAAGAACAATGAGAAAATCAATTTTTTCATACAGCAATTTTTTGTAAGATGTAAAATAATAAGCAATGAAGTTAAGGGTTATCTTTTAATAGCGAATGGTTGTATGCTCATCTTAATTGTTTACTATCTGCCACTAACTACTTTAGGCTTGCCACCTGCTCCTCAAAAAAATTCCTGGTGCTGACCACATCCGGCACATTGTTGTACCAGTTGCTTTCCTGTTCTATGGAGAGCATACCTTTAAACCCCTGACGTTTCAGTTCTGCAAAAATAGCCGGGAAATTAATAATGCCTTTGCCTACTGGGGTGTCGGCAGCATTTGTGCGATTAAACTCTGTGATGTCTTTAAGATGCACGCCGAATACATGGCCTTCTAACTTTTCCAGGCATTCTACCGGATTCAAACCGTTGCGGGCCCAGTGTCCGATATCTGCGCAGGAACCGATGTTGGGATGACCAACTGTTGCTACCAATACAGAATCCGGCGACCAGTACACATTTGGTTTTGGATGGTCATGTATGGCGACTTTGATTTTATACACCGCGGCGAGGCTGTCTATCTGGCCCCATTGATTTTTGTGGGGTTCTGCAGTGATATAGCTGAGGCCAAACTCTTTTGCCAGCTCGAAATATTTTTGCCAGTCATCAATCGTTCTTGGAACAACTACGCCCATGGCTACAATATGGATACCTTTTTTTTTAAGCAATCCCTTGAGTACCGTTTTGTCCTCTTCAGACATGCCGAGACCAAATTTACTTTTCATGCCACCACCCAATGCCTGTCCGGGAAAGGCTTCAATGAATTTTATACCTGCACTGTCTGCTTTGTCCAGAGCTTCCACAAAGGAAAAATAATGAAAAGTCCACATCTGCACACCAAGCTTCCAGTCCTTGCTGACATCACTATGATCGCTTGCAGCGGTAAGAAGCAGCATGGTAAAAAATAAGAGGAAAAAACAGGAGAGGCGATTTTTCATATTGCAAATTTTATTTTGATAAAAATAGCAGAATTGAAGTTACTGAATTATTGGTCACTGGAGAATGCATCATACTGGCTGGAAATAAATTTATCCTGGAGATGTGAGCCTGCCTCACAAATCAAAATACCACTGATAACTGATGGCTCACCATTACATTTGCAAAATGATTAAATGGATTTTGTTGTGCGTGGCACATACGTTCATAATTGATTTCTCCTTTGCCCAAACAAGAAGAGAAGACATCTACACAGATTTTGTTCTTTATCAGAAAAGAGCATCTTTGGAAAAAGACCTAAGGGAGCGTGTCATAGCTAAAGCATTTTCAATGCCGCTTGACAGCAATACCGAATATAAATATGCTTCTGCCTGCGATGCAGTAACACAATTCCTCTTTGCCAATTCGGACGTGGAAAATGGTTTCAGGAAGTTATTCTATTACTATGACAGTTTAGAATATGATACAAAAAGGTCTTTCCTGGAAGCTTTGTATACCGCATATCCGAAGCGGTTCAGAGATGATGTACATGCAGTAATACAAAAAGAAAATGATGCAAGGTTATTTTGCATCTGCGCGGCATATTTATACCGCTGCGATTCATCTATAAATAATTGCAATTTTCTTAAGATAAGGATGGTCGAGAAATTCCCGGGCTATGATTCACTGAGCATACTTGCAGAGCTTGAAAAATATCTCAGCTACCATAACTCTTTTGTTCTTCAAAAAACTCCTGACATTATCGAGCTTTTTAAATATCAACGAACCAACGGGAATAAAACAATTTATTCTTTTCAGCGGTATAACCGCGATTACCCCGGCATTGCCATTGTGCAAAATGCAAATGGAAGCTTTGTGAAAAATACAGATGGAAGCTTAATGATAATCGAACAACTTGCCCGGTCTGGCTCCGACCTGCCTTATTTTGTCACCAATGGCAGCACACCGCAGGGCGTTTATAGCGTTCAGGGAACTTATGTTTCTCATAATAATTTTATTGGCCCGACGCCAACGCTACAACTTATTCTCCCTTTTGAAAATAAATGGGAGAAATATTTTCAGCAAGATTGGGATGCTTCTGAAGACTCGCTTGTATTGTATAAAAAATTATTGCCCCCAAACTGGCGAAAATATGAACCCATAATGGAGGCATGGTATGCTGGTAAAATCGGGCGCACCGCCATCATCGCTCATGGCACGGCCCTGGACCCCAAGTATTTTAAAGGCAAGCCATTTTATCCGCTTGCTCCTTCACAGGGATGCTTATGCGCAAAAGAACTGTGGAATGAAACTACGGGAAAATTACTCATGAGCGAACAATTCAATTTGGTAAGCGCATTTCAGTCCACGCCCGGCAACAAAGGCTATTTGTATGTGATCAATTTAGATAATCAGCAAAAAGCCGTAAGCAGACAAGAAGCAGAAACGTTGGTAAAAAAATTTGAAGCAGCCAGATAATATTCAATGACCGTTGAAATCAACATGCTTTCTGCTAAAAGTATTCGTATAATAGTTCAAGAGTACGGCAAGTTCATACCTCCTGATATTTCTCTGCAAATTGAAGTCATTCAATCCCAGATCATTTTTCCAAAATGGCTCATCAAAAAAATAGCCCGCATGAAAACCCGCACGGCTTTCTAAGACTTTCATATGGAGCAGTTCTCCATTGGATACAATTATCTGCATTGCTTTTTCAATGGTCAGCAAACTGGTATCATTCGGATTACTGATGATATATGTTGAATCGAATCTTTTAACCCCTTCTTCAAATTCATGAATGCTTATTGTGCTGTCCGGATAAAAAAGCGTTTTGTTCTCCCATCCTTCAGGCTTTCCAAAGCCTTTCAAAATTCCGGTTGCACCTGCACGTTGGACTGCCTGCCAGTAAACGCTTTCTGGTTTCACATCTGCAAAAGGCATGATATAGCATTTTTCATCCAGCAATTTTTGCTGGACTGCCCTTATGTCCATACTGCGCGGTTGCTGTTCATGTTGAGCGCACAATGCTGCTATCATTCCTGCCGCTTGTCCTGTTAGCAAAACAACAGGCTGCAGCCTGGTGGCACCATTCACAATATTGGAAACAGAAATGCCTTTTTCACAAATCACGAGGCCATCCATTGCTGCTGGAATTAATGCTCCCATGGGGATATTAAAAGAAGGTATTTTTGGAAAATCAATGAATGGCGTTTTTGGATTTTGGCCATGATGATGATCTACCGGATAATCTCCAACGGCAATGCCTGTGCGATATAATTGCTCCGGCTGATTATACGGGTCGAGAATATGATTGACATTAAAACGAACCATCCCTTTCACCCTCCTGCTTTCACGGTTGTAAGGAATCAATGCTATCCCATTGTCCAGTTCATCATCTGCAAGCCCCAGATTTTTAAATCCCAGTGCTGTTTGAATAAAATAGACGAAACCCAAGGTATGAAGCTTTGCTGCTTCGTATTTATCACTTCTTGTTTCTTCATTATCCTCGATTACATTTAAGTAAGAATCGTTGCCATGTGCCGGCCAGTTGAGCATGTATTTATTATGCGGAAGCTTCGCATAATTGAGCATTGACTGTGCGTCAGCATTATACGGCTTATCGTAACAAGGAGCAGAAGTACAACTGCAATAATAATTTTTTTCATCATAACCGGGTGGAGGAAGAATTGTTTTGTTTGACTTCGCTCCGTAGTCTTTTAAAATGGCCACCCAGGTCAGATCCTGGATAATATTGGTTTTGCCCGGAGCCATTATTTCTTTTGAATACACCCTGTCTTCGGTGCCTATATCATAATCAGTGCCTGCATTTGCAAATACATCACCCAGTTCGCTGGCATCAACCGTTATTTTTGCCTGTATAATGAGCGTTCCTTTTTTCCCATTTTTAAAAACAGCGCCGGTGATTTTATTTCCTTCTTTTTCTGCTCTTTCAAAAACCCATCCATAGATGAGTTTCAGATTTGTTTCCCTTGATGCCCAGGCTTTAAAAATACTATCTCCGACATGCGGCTCAAAACAGGTTTCACTGACCCATCCTGTTGCCAGATTAGTCGTTCCATAATGGGCATATAATGCTTTCCTGAATTCCTGCCACATGCCGCCAGGCAATAGATCATTGCCATCGGTGCAGCTTACCCCTGCCGCAGTAAGCATCCCTCCAAGCCATTTTGTTTTTTCCACAAGGATGGTTTTTGAGCCAGATCGAGCAGACTGAATACCGGCGGCCGTTCCACCTGTTCCACCGCCTATCACCAGAACATCGGTCGTCAAAATAGTTTGAGCATAAAGTGAAGAAGAAAAAATAAAAAGCAGGAAATAGAAAGCAGGGGACAAGCATCTCATCAACCAAAATTTTGTTCAATATAAAAAATATAATCAAGCCAAAAATAACAATGCCCTGCTATAGCAGGGCAAATTGTTATACTTCTAACTGACCAATGAAAACTAAAATGGAAGATCGTCCACCGGTTCGGTGATATCGCTTGCTGAAGGCACTGCATTTGCATGCGCTGCAGGCTGCTGATATGACTGGCCTTCATTTGTTGGCGCCACGCCGGAATAATCGCCACCTGTTTTGCCGCCTATTAATTGAACAGTGAACACGCGAAGCGTTAGCGAAACACCGGGGGTGCCATCATTTTTAGTATACGTCCTCAATTCCGGGATGCCATCAGCATACACCTGCTGCCCTTTTTTTAAATATGGTGCGATGCCCGTGCGGTCAGTCCAATAAGCACATTCAACCCATATGGTTTTGTCCTTCTGGTTGCCCTGCGCATCTTTGGTTTTCTCAGTATGGGCGACACTGAAGTTAATCACGCTTTTTCCATTCACTGTATTTGTAATGCAATCCTTACCAAGGTTGCCGATTACCTGTAACTTGATCATACTTTAAAATTTAACTGGTACTTAAAATTGTTTGATGCGGCAAATTAGTCAATTATCATATCCGAAAAATACCACTTTGCGGGTATGTTTTCACAAATTGCTCCCGTCGTTTCACAAATTGCTCAACATATTTTGCAAGTTATCAGCCAAATCTGCCAACTGCTCATTCCCATCGCAACCAATGGCTATGTAAATTAAATTTAGATATCAATTGCTTCAGGGTCTCAGGCTTATTTGTTTCATGAAATATCGAACCTGTTGGCTTTTTGAAGTATCTCAAAATCCATTCTTATCAACCCTTGTTACTGCTTATCTCCACTTCAAAAAGACGGCTCATAATGCTTTAGCTTTTATGACCGCCTTAAATCCAATGGTATTGATTTGCTGAATAGCTGATTGGTTACTTTAAAAGTATGCGGTATTTATTGTGGCTCCCCATGAATGAATACCATTGTTGGTTACCCGGTCTTAACACGAATAGCTGCTGAAGTTTGCTGTATCTCACAGCAAGCATTTTAATTACTATCCCATCAGGTAGCACATACTTCTTTAAAGTGCCGGTTGCAGGCGCAAAAAATGAATGACAGGTTTGGGTCACGATGAGTTGCAAAGATGATGTGCCATCTTACTGCTTCATTTATCATGCGTGCTTTCAGTAACAATTCCCTCTTTCATTCACAAATCTGATCGATAACAAAACATATTTTGTTCACCCTTTAATAGTACTATAATGAAAAAAATTTTACCCTTATTCAAGAAACTTGGTTTGGTATTGGCCGCGATCTTGTTGATTGCTTTTGCAAATAGGAGCTTTGGGCAGGTTACAGGCGATTACAGGTCAAATGTTGCCAACGGAAATTGGAACACACTTGGTAACTGGCAGAGATGGAGTGGCACAGCTTGGGTAACAGTGACTACTGGAAATGGTTATGGTTATCCGGGACAAAATGCCGCTTCCTCTACCGCAAACGTGTACATAGTTCAAGGTGATAACATCACTTTGAATGTATCTCCCGCATATAATATTGCAAGCCTTCAATTAGGAACAACAAGCATTACTATTGGAGTGGGTAAAGGAACGCTAACTTTTGGTAATGGCGGCCCCTACACATTAAACATAACTGGTGCAGTTACTTTGGGGGTTGCTGGCAGTAATGACAATGGAACAATAACCATGACTAATGGAGGAACCCTTGGTTGCGGTTCAATTGTCGATACATACAATGGATCAGGTAGTCCAAGTGTTTGGACTTCTGGTTCTGGTACTTTACAGTTAAGTAATACCAACACGTTGCCCGGAACCGCTACATTTGCTACATATAACAACTTAATTGTAAATGGTGGCACAACTTCACTTGGCCAGGCTATTACTGTAAAAAGTACAATCACACTTACTTCAGGTACTTTAAATGTTTCAGCCAGCAATTTTAGTATTTCAATAGCTGGCAACTGGACAAACAATGGAGGCACATTTACAGCAGGCACAGGCACAGTTAATTTCAATAGTACGACTGCTGCTCAGACAATGAATGCGGGTGCAAGCAATCCTTTTTACAATTTAACCATCAGTAATAGCCACGGAGTTTCCCTATCTTCAGGTGCTGCCGTTTCAAATCAGCTTTTGTTGACCAGCGGCGTTCTGACAACGACATCACAAGTACTGAGCGTGACCAATACAGCGAATACCGGCATATCTGGTGGTTCTGCAGCAGCGTATATCAATGGCCCGGTAAGTTGGAGTATGCCAGGCAGTTCTTCAACCACCTATATCTTTCCGGTTGGTTCTGGAACCTCCACTTATCTCCCATTTGCCATCACTAATCCAGGTGGCACTTCATCTGTCGCGACTGTTCAGGCCATCATACCAAACGCAAACTCAGGATATGATAATACCCTGTCAGGTGTGAGCAGCACTGAATACTGGACGCTGACATATACCGGAACTTTGACGGGAGGTACTGTCTCGCTTGCCAAAGCGAGTTTAGGGAATTACAACACAGTAGCATATAGCCCCAACGGAGATGCTGGTGTTTCAGCTACACCATACACATCGTGGGGGGGCGCGATTAACAGCACTTTGATCAACAACAACACGGTCACATCTTCTACTGCACTTACTGTAGCTAGCCCCTTATATTTTGCTTTAGCGACAAGGACTATCAACTACTACTACAAAGGCACAGGTAACTTCAATTCTGTCACAAGTTGGGGAACAAATACTGATGGCACAGGAACTAACCCAAGTAATTTCACTACTAGCAATCAGGTATTCAATATTAGAAATGGAACTGGCATCGGAACTCTAAATGCTGCGTGGACAGTTTCGGGAACAAACTCTAAAGTAGTTGTTGGAGATGGCACCAATAACTGGAACTTCACTATACCATCAGGCGCTGCCTACACTGGACTTATTGATGTTTCTGCTACTGGAACTTTAACAATTGCCAATGGCAGCATCCCAAACCTTGGCACTTTGAATGCATCAAGCACAGTGATTTTCAACGGCACTACAGCACAGACCGTCCCGTCGGCGACTTACGGAAACCTCACAATAAGCAATTCCGGGGCGACCGCAACAGCCAACGGCGCATTGACCATTGCGGGCAGCGTATCGATAAGCAGCGGGGCAGCTTTCGCAGGTAGTACTTATTCTCATACAGTCTCAGGGGATTGGACCAATAGCGGAGGCACTTACACCTCGGGCACTGCGACTGTAACATTCAACGGCACAGGCTCCCAAACAATCACAGGGTCTTCGAACTTCTACAACTTGAGTATAACCAATGCCAGCCCTGCAACAAACATGAACCTGGCGAGCGGGAGCATAACCGGCATCGCAGGTGCTTTCACCCCAAATGGCACAAGCTTTGCATCAATAGCTGGCAGCACTGTCAATTTCAATGGCACTGGTGCGCAGACAGTGCCGGCGTTCAACTACAATAGTTTGATAATAAGCGGTGCTCATACAACAAACAGTGTAACACTTGCGAATGGAGGCATTATAGATGTCGCCGGAACTTTCGCAGCATCAGCAACTTTCACTTCAGGGAATTATATCATAACGAACAATACCTTTAATTATAATGGAACAGGGCAAACTATATCTGCCTTTAATTATAACAACCTCACCAACACCGGCAACATTGCACTTGCAGGTACTGGGATTGTAGGCATTGCTGGCACATTTACTCCCGTAGGCACTTATACAGTCACAGGAAGTACCGTAAGCTTCAATGGCTCAGCCGCTCAGGCAATCCCGGCATTCACATTCAATAACCTGACGCTGAACAATGCAGCAGGGGCTTCTTTGGGTGGTGCAGTAAATGTAGGCTCAACACTGGCGCTCACGAGCGGCGTGCTGACACTAGGCGCATATAACCTGACCATAAGCTCAGGTACTGCTATCGCCGGTGGCCCATTTTCATCAACCTTATATATAAAGACCAGCGGAGCCGGGCAATTAATACAAATGCTAGGAGCAACGGCAATGACCTATCCGATCGGCAACGCAGCATACAACCCGATTACGTTCACCAATGCTGGCGTCTCCAACTCATATGGTGTAAGTGTTACAGATGGAGCCATTCCCAATGCGGTGGATGCCAATGCGGGGGTAAACGAGATCTGGAATGTCACTGCTGCGACTGGAGGCTTGGGCAATCTCGCCGTTGTGGCTCAGTTTAATCAAAATCAGGAAGCCGTCGGTTATAATAGTAATGCAGGAGATTTTATTGGTTATTACAATGGCACTTCCTGGACACCAGAGAATGCTGCAGTAGCTGGTTCAAATCCCTACACATTTTCATCGGCTGCTAATTTTAATGTAAACATAGCAAGTTCAGGGACGCAATATTTCGCTGTCGGCACGGGAGATTGCTTTGTCGGCTTCTGTGCTGCACCCGGCACTATCGGAGGGCTGCTGAGTCCAACGAGCACTATTACAAGTATTTCAGCAACTATTATACCCCCCAGCCCTGCGCCTGCAGGAGGTTATATTATCTTCTACAGCTTGAGCAGTGCACCTCCTTCCGTTGCAAACGGAACGACGTATACTCTGGGCAACACCTATTTTAGTAATGCAGATACTGTAGGTTATGTAGGCACTAACACTAATTTTACAATCAACAACCTGACGCCGGGATTAACCTATTGGTTATTTATCGTGTCATACAATCCCGGTACTGGTACTTGCAATGGCCCGGTTTATTCACCCGTATTTTCTCTCAGTTTTGCGACAAAAGATGGCAGCTATGCAACAGATCAATTCCAGACCAATTCCGGAAATATAACCAATAACGGTGAATGGTCTACTTCTTCAAACTGGCAGAGCAGGCACGGATCAGCGGGCACATGGATCACTGCTACATTATCGCCGGGGAGCCAGGCATCAAGCATCACGATTTTAGGTACAGATTTGATAGCGGTTGGCACTACATCAAACGCAAATGAATCAGTTACTGGATCAAATGTTACGGTAACCGGAGAGCTCGATATTGATCAGGGGGCAACATTTACAATAAACCATACAGGCAGCGCAGATATGACAGTAAGTGGCACACTAAATAACGCCAGCACTATTGCCGAGGCTACAAGCGCAACTTTGACTTTCAGTAGCACTGCTTCTTATATTCATTCACAGGATGGCGGCACAGTACCGATAGCTACATGGAATGTATCTTCCACTTTAAATATCACAGGAGTCGTTTCAAATACGCCCACTGGCTTATCCGGGCAGGTGTTTGGCAATGTTGTTTGGAACTGCGCTAGCCAATCGCAGGAAGCTACTTTGGATAATGACATACCTGGCCAGATTGCGGGGAACCTGACCGTTTCCAGTACAGGGGCTTCTGATCTTTCAATAGCCAATATAAACGCTTCCACTTTAAATGTGGCCGGGAACCTGGTTGTGTCAGGCGGCAATTTCTACACCGATGATTATGAGGTGGCGAACACCTTGAACGTAAATGGGAATATAACCATATCAGGTGGTAGCTTTGGGCCTCAAGGCGGCAATGCTGACATCATCAATGTGCGCGGCAACTGGACATTACAAAGCGCAGGTTCCTATATCTCTTCAGGAACTGAAACTGTTAACTTTAATAGCGGGTCGGCCAGTCAAACAATAAATAGCGATGTCTCCAATCAAATTAATTTTGGCATACTGGAAATTAGTACCATTAGTAGTAGCTCAACAGTACTTGGAAATAATATTATGGCGGGGACGATTAGCATTTCTTCCAATAGCACTTTTGATATTTCCACTTTTAATGTAACTGGAAATGGAAGCGGGAATTTAAATCTTTACAGCGGGTCAGTATTAAAATTATCCGGGGCTTCTAATTTCCCTCCGAACGCGCAGGCTTTTCCTAATACAGGGTATAATTTTTCAAATACAATTGACCCGGCAAGCACAGTTTGGTACTATGGAGGGAACCAAACTGTGGCCGGAGGGCTATCTTGTGGAATTCTCACACTTTCAAATAACGCAGGCGGAACCGTCAGGAAATCACTATCATCGCTTATCCATATTCAAAAAAACCTGAATATACAAAGCAATACAATATTTGACGTAGGAAAATATGCTGCAAATTGCTCAGGTTCTCAATCGTTCAGTTCCGGTTCAACTAGCACCATAGTTAATTATGATTTTAATTCAGGCAATTCTTATGGGAGTTTAGTAAATCACGGGACAGACCCTAATGTTAGCTGTTCAGTGAGCGGTTCAAGTTCTGCCGGGTTTGCCAGCTCAACCAGCATTTCAACAGCAACAGATGCGAATGCATTTACACAAAACAGCGTGGCTGGAAATAGCATTTATGTGCAGCCGACTATCCCTACTTTCCTTTTTGGCAATATTTATCCTAACAATACTCCTTCTTATAACTCCGGCAATACTTATTGGCAATTCAATTTAAGCGGGTCTTCATTGAATACATATACAAATTTCAAAATTTACTTTCAGTACAACATGCCCAGTATTGGTGGGTTAATTAAAGGCGATATTGCTGTGTATTACAGTACGGATGGTGGAAATACATATAATTCAGTGGGTGGTGATATTGCTGTTAATAACCCGGGATGGACCACTTTTGCCGACTATCCATTTTCATTAGCTCTTACTAATCTAACTCAGCTTCAGATATTGATTGTGGCTAACTCGAATACTACCACCACCGCAAATGTATACCTTGACAATTTTCAGGTTCAGGCATCAACATCCGGCAGTTCGACTTTGACTTATGGTAGCCTCAGCATTAGCCCTAACGGGAAATTGATGGTAGGTAGTTACAATGGCGGTTTGGCGCAACCCGGTAATACTGCTATTGGCAGCAATTTCCCTGGCGGCTTTGCAACTTATTCATTAGATCCTGCAAGCACAGTAGAATATTATGCGGCTGTTAGCCCCTACACCACAGCACAAACCGTATATTCACCACTTACTTATGGCAACCTCACCCTTTCCAACTACACTGGTGCAGCGGGTGTTACTGCTTTACCTAAAAAAATCACGTCAAGCATCACAGGTATTGCAGGGAATTTTACGATCAATGATTCTGTGAAATTTGATATGGGAACCTATTCAGCAAATTATACAGGTACGGGAACCCCGGGTTCAACAATGTCTGTCAAAGGCACTTATGGATATTTGAAGCTAGCTGGTATTTCCGGTGGTATTTCCGGAAGCAATTTCCCGAATGGCTTCAGTACTTACGTACTGAGCCCAAGCAGCACCGTTGAATACTATGGATCCGGCGCAACACAGAATCAAACGGTTGCTTTGGTTCCTGGTACATCACAAACAACCGGAACCAACGGCAGCGCGACTGGAACCGGCGGTTATGGAAACCTAATTATTGGTGATGCAACTAACCCACAACCCAATACCATTGCAACAGCAGGTGGCAATTTAAACATCCAAACAAATCTGCTGATTAATTCCAAAGCAACTTTTTCCGGAAGTAGTTATTTCCACACGGTTGGTAGCAACTGGACAAATAATGGCACATTTACCGGAGGAACAAGTACGGTAACACTGGATGGGACTTCATTAACAACGGCGCAAACCATCGGTGGTTCGGCATCTACCACTTTTACCGGGCTTGCTATTAATAATTCGGGAAAAGGCGTCACATTAATTGATCCAAGTAATTCCAAAATAAACAAAACAGTAGCCGGGCCATTAACATTAAGCAGCGGGCTCATTGCAACAGATTCATTAGACCTGCTGATTCTGTCCAGCTCTGCAACGGTGAGTGTACCTTCACCTTATGGTGTGAATCTCGCGGCAAGTACAAACTATTATAATAACCCTTCCTATGTGAATGGGCCGATGGTGGATACTGTGGGAACAAATGCCGGGACCACATATACATTTCCTATAGGCAAGGCCGGGACAGGATACATGCCAATCACTATTTCGGGCGTGGCGAATGCAAATGGCCCTCAGGCTTTCGGTGCCGAGTATTATCATATCAGTGCAGAGACATTTGGCCCGATAGGAGCGGCCAATCCCCAATTGGTGCATGTGAGCGGCTGCGATTACTGGAGACTTGAGTTATTGACACCTTCCTCTGGAAACCTGACTTTCGTAAATAGCCTTAGCAGCAATCAGAATGGTGCGCTTTCTGCAGGAACGGCAAATATTACTATGTATTGGAATCCTAATAGTTCAGCTAGTCCATGTATTAACACAAATGGAACTGCAG
>Ga0302320_10005881_pt1 | contig 27367 bp, 23 predicted proteins | sample Bog_T0_3_FD_202130 | JGI IMG/M metagenome (GOLD analysis project Ga0302320, IMG submission 202130) | Peat permafrost microbial communities from Stordalen Mire near Abisko, Sweden - Bog_T0_3 | ecosystem: Environmental > Terrestrial > Soil > Wetlands > Peat | place: Sweden: Abisko, Stordalen Mire...
GCCCCGATGATGGCTCAGGGTTTGCCCTAAAAGCAAGTTAAGACTGCGCGCCCGCAGTACCCTTTCGGTGAGTGACGAACGGGCGACGCATTGGCGTTGCGGCGAAGGCTGTGAGATCTCCGCCGCTAGGCTAGGATTTGGCGAGCCGAGCGTACCGAGGATCGAAGTTAAGATGAAAACCATCGAGATTCGTGCGGCTGCCGCTCGCGACTTCGAGCAGATTTGCGCGTTGAATCGTGCCGTGGCCCTGCACACCAGCACGATGGACGGGCCGCGCTTGGTCGAGTTGCACGCCTTGTGCTGCTATCACAAGGTTGGCATGGTCGACGGCTCGGTGGCCGCCTTCCTCCTCGCGATGCGCAGCGATGCGCCTTATCAGAACGAGAACTTTGCCTGGTTCGAGCGCAGGTACAAGAGGTTCATCTACGTGGATCGCGTAGTCGTGTCGGGGAACCATCGGGGCCTGCGCCTCGGGTCGCTGCTCTACGAGGATTTATTTCAGCATGCACGCACCGAAGGGATCTCACTCGTCACTTGTGAATTTAACACCGTCCCACCGAACGAGCCCTCTCGGGCGTTCCACGCCAAATTCGGGTTCACCGAGCAAGGCCGGCGGTGGCTGGCTGACGGCACCAAGCAGGTTTCGATGCAGGCCGTGAAGATCTGAGACGCGGCGCGATCGACTGAACCGGCGACAATCGTGGCCCGCCTAGTTCGACCAAGTCCACTCTGCGGACGATTTCCGGCATCCGCCGCCGGGTGCGCCGGTCCAAGCCCGTCCTCGGAGCACGCGGCCGGTGGGCGCGCCGGTCGCCTTGCCGTCACGGAGCGCCAGCCGACCGTTGATGATCACCGCGTCGACGCCGGTCGCGAGCTGAGCGGGTTCGCTGAACGTGGCGTGGTCTTGAACCGTGTTCGGATCGAACACGACGACGTCGGCAAAATAACCCGCCTTCAAGAGACCCCGATCCCGGAGCGAGAGGTTCTGCGCCGGCGCGGCGGACAGCTTGCGCACCGCTTCGGCGAGGCTCAGACGATGTTCGGCGCGCACGTAGCGGGCGAGCACGCGCGCGAAGTTGCCATAGGCCCGCGGATGGTTGTGCGACTTCAGGAACGCTCCCTCCGGCGCGGGCGCGGCCTCATCGGATCCGAAACTCATCCAAGGCAGAGTCACTTCACGGCGAATATTGTCCTCGGACATCAGGAAGTAGGCGACGCCGACGCGGGTGCCGTCTTCGATCACGAGTTCGATCGCCGCTTCCTGGGGTGAGACATTGCGTTCCTTGGCAACTGCGGCGAGCGTCATACCCGTATATGGCTTCAGCGCAGCATTCTTGAACGCCAGCATCAAGGTACCATCGGGACCCGCTGCGGCCATGAGATTTTCCCAGTCGGCCGGATGCGCGATCTGCATCTCACCGATCACCTTCGCCCGGAGCACAGGGTCCTTGAGCCGTTCCGCCCACTTGTAATAGCCGCCTTCCTGAACCCAGGTCGGCATGGCTGCATCGAGGCCGGTCGCACCCGCGACGTAAGTGTACATGTCGGCCGTGATGCGAACGCCGGCGGCGCGAGCCGCTTCGATGCGCGCGATCGCGGCGTCGAGCTTCGACCAGTTGTCGCGTCCCGACTGCTTGAAATGATAAATCTCGGCGGGTGCGCCGGATTGCTTCGCGATCTCGATCGTCTCGTCGACGGCCTCGAGCAGACGATCACCCTCGCTGCGGATATGCGCGATGTACATGCCGCCGCAGCGCGCGGATTCCTGCGCGAGGGCGACGAGTTCGGGCGTCTTTGCGTAGGTGTTGGGCGCATAGATGAGCGCCGTGGTCACGCCGAGCGCACCCTCCTCCATGGCCTGCCGAACGAGGCCTCTCATCCGGGCCACTTGTTCCGGTGAGGGCTGGGTGCTCTCCTCGAGGAACAGATTCTCGCGCACCGTGCCTGCGCCGACGAACGACGCGACGTTCGGCGACACGCCGCGCTTCTGCAAGCCGTCGAGATAGTCACCGAGCGTCGTCCAGTCGATGGCATATTTCAAGTCGCCCTGCTGGGACAGGGCGTAAGCCTTCATGGCGGCGGACAACGGTCCCATGGAATCCTCTCCCATGACCTCGAGAGTGACGCCCTGCACGAGATCGCTGAGCGCACGCGGGTCGATCAGCAGGCTCTCCTCGGGATGCGCCAGCATATTGACGAACCCGGGCGACACCGCCTTGCCCGCCGCGTCGATCTCATCCTTGCCGTGTCCAAGAACGTGGCGGCTGATCCGCGCAATGCGATCACCCTTGACCGCAACGTCGGCAACGAACTCATGGCCGCCGGAACCGTCGTAAACGGTGCCGCCGCGGATCACGAGATCCCACGCAGGGCCGTCGGGCGCGGAGTGCACCGCACCGGTCATTGCAAGCAGAGTCGCCGCCGAGAAACGTCGCCACATGGGAGTCCTCCGGAGCCCAGCCCCTTGTTCAGCCCGCACTCTTGAGACAGACCGTGACGCGAAGTCCGGGCAGGGCATCGGAAAATCGCAGGCTTGCATCATGCAGTTTCGCGATCGCATTGGCGAGACTCAGGCCGAGTCCGTTGCCGGGCGTGGTCCGGCTTTGCTCGAGACGAAAAAAGCGCTGCACGACCTTCGAGCGCATGTCGGCCGGAATGCCCGGTCCCGTGTCGCTCACGCTGATTTCGACGCGGTCTTCGCTGCGCACGGCGCGGATTTCGATCGCCGCCCCGCGTGGCGAGTGACGGATCGCATTTTCGAGCAGATTGGCGATGAGCTGCAACAGCAGTTCTCGATCGCCCATGACGAGGAGGGGGCTCTGCACGAATTCGGTCAGCCGCTGATCCCGCTCCTCGATCATGGGATGATAGAGCTCGACGATCGTGTCCATGAGCATACCGACGTCGACGACGGCAACGCCGGATTGCCGCGCACCGCTTTCGATTTGTGCGATCCGCAGCAGCGCGCCGAAGACGCCGAGTATTGCGTCGACCTCGCCGACGGTGCGACCGAGCACCCCGCGCAGCGACTCCGCGTCGATCTCCGCACTTCGGGCGAGCTCCAGCCGCTGGCGCAGACGGGTGAGCGGCGTGCGCAAATCGTGCGCGATGTCGGTGGTGACCTGCCGGAGATCGTCCATCAAGGTTTCGATGCGATCCAGCATCGCATTGATGCTGCCGGTCAAATGATCGAGCTCGTCGCCGGCCGGCGTCACCGGCAGGCGCTGGCGCAAATCCGCTGCGATGATGTCGCGGCTCTTACGGCTGATGGTCTCGATTCGCTGCATCAATCGGCCGCTCACGACGCTGCCCCACGCGAGTGCGAGCGCCACGGATGCGGCGAGGCCCCACGCGAACGTGCGGATCACCATCTCTTCCATTTCATGCAGCTGATGCGTGCTCCACCCGACGAACAGGTAGGCGTCCGGCAGCATGACGCCCCGCCCGCGAATCGCGGCGACCGGTGCCTTCGCCGAGGGTGGCGCCACGCCCCATTCGAGAACGCCCTCGTGCGGCTCGAGCGCCGGAAGGTTGCCCGCAAGCACGACGCGGTGCGTATCCTCCAGCAGATAGTAAAACCCGGCGGGATGCTGCGACAGCGATCGCACCACGGTCGTGTACGCGTCGCGGCCGCCGCCGCGCACATCGGTGAGAATTTCACCCAGTTCACTCTCGACACTGTCGTCGATCTGATGGCGCATGAAATGCGTCGTCGAGAGGAAAATCACGCCGAAGAGCACGAGGAAGCTCACGCCGGTGAGCACCGCGTGCATGAGCGCAAGCCGGAAACTCGACGTCCGAAACAACCTAGTTCGGGACATGCAGGCTGTACCCCGTGCCGCGCAGCGTGTGGATCAATTCGACCGTGTGGCCGCGGTCGATCTTGCCGCGCAGCCGGCTGATGTGCGTCTCCACGACCGTCGTGTTCGGGTCGAAATGCACGTCCCAGACCTTCTCCAGCAGCATCGTGCGCGTGACGATCTGCCCCGCGTGTTTCATCAGGTATTCGAGCAAGCGGTATTCGCGCGGCATCAAGCCGATGAGCACTCCGGCGCGCATCACGGTTCGCGCCAGCAGATCGAGCTCGAGATCGGCGACCCTGAGTTTCGTCGGCTGGGCCGATATCGCACTGCGCCGGCACAGGGCGGCGACGCGCGCCAGCAACTCCGCCGGGGAAAACGGCTTCACCAGATAATCGTCGCCGCCCGCGTTCAGACCGTCCACCCGGTCATCGACGCCGGCCATCGTCGTGAGGAATAGAATCGGCGTGACGGCGCCCGACTCGCGCAGCTCGCGCACGACATGCAGGCCGTCGATTCCGGGCAGCATCCGATCCACGATGAGCACGTCCCAGGGCTCGCGGTTTGCGCGCACCAGGCCGCTGCTCCCGTCCGATTCGACGCTCGTTTCGTGGCCGCCGTCGCCCAGGCAACGGGACACGTAATACGCGGTCTCGACGTCGTCCTCGATCAGCAGGATTTTCATTCGCCTCTGCGTCTCCTCGCGATTTCCGGAGCGAAGTCGCGTCTCGACCATGATATCCGCACTCGAGGCCGCGCGGCGCGGCGGCGGCCTCGAGCCTCAGAATCCGACGGCCTCGGCGCCCGCCTCCACGGCCTCCGGCCGCAGGCGCACGAAGCGGTGCGCAAGCGCCGGCAGAACGAACAGGTTCAACAACGTCGAAGAGAGCAAACCGCCGAGCACGGTGATCGCCATCGGACCCTCGATTTCCTGACCCGGCCGGTGCATGCCGAGCGCGAGCGGCGCGAGGCCGAGGGCGGTTACTGCCGCCGTCATCAAGATGGGGACCAGGCGCTCGTTGGCGCCGCGGATGACGACGGCCACGTTCCACGGGGCACCCTCGACGAGCACCAGATGTTCATAGTGCGCGAGCTGCAGAATCGCATTGCGCGCGCTTACGCCGAATACCGTGACCAGACCCACGGCGGTTCCCAGGGAAATGCCGATGCCCGTCGCCGCAATCGCGACGACGCTGCCGATCAGGCTGAACGGCAAATTGGCGAGAACCAACCACGCATTCGCCCGCCAGCGGAACGATATGAACAGGATCAGGACGATCAAGGCCAGAGCGAGAGTGGAATACAGCAGCAGCTCGGTCCGGGTGCGGGCCTCCGCTTCGGCGGCGCCGCTGAATTCGATGAACACTCCGGCGGGCAGCTTGACGTCGCGCGAGATCGCGGATTGCGCGCGGGCGACGATGTCCTGCAGCGTGCCTTTCACGTTGAACGTCACGCTGACGCGCCTTTGGCCGCCGTCGTGCTCGATGCTGTAGCGATCCTGCGTCGGGATCACGTGCGCGACCGCGCCCAAGGGAATCCGGCCGAAACTTCCGGCAATCATCAGTCCGGCGAGATCCGCCGGCCGATGCCGTGCCGGATCCGGCAGCAGGACGACGACGTCGACGGTGCGCGTGCCGCGATAGGTCTGGCCGACGACCTTTCCGGCGTAGGCCGACTCGACCGCATCGAGCACGTCCTGGACCTTGAGGCCGGTCGCAGCCAGCAGGTTCGGCTCGACCTCGATGGCGATCGTCGGCGTGCCGCTCTGGCGCTTGAACTGCAAGTCGATGATGCCGGGAATCTTGCCGAGCGTGGCGACGATCTTCTCGCTGGTCGCCTCGAGCACATCGAGATCGTCGCCGAACACTTTGACGGCGACCTGCGCGGTTTCGCCGTTCAGGCTTTCGCTGATCCGATCGCCGAGGAACGTCACCACTTCGCTCTGAATGCCCGGATATTTCCCGAGGATTGCGCGCAGCTCCGCCTGGGCCGCGCCCTGATCGATGGTCGAATCCGGTTTCAGCTCGACGTGAAATTCGCTGCGATGCGGGCCCCAGGTATCCTCGCCGAGCTCGGCGCGGCCGACCTGCTGTTCGACGGTTGCAACGAAGGGCAGCGCGAGCACGTCGGCGCTGACCCGCTTGCCCAAGTCGAGCATCGCATCGAGCGAAGTTCCGGTCGTCGAACTCGTGACCTGCATGACGAAATGGCCTTCCCGAAAATCCGGCATGAAGGTGCCCCCGACGAGCTCGAGCGCCGCGAACGAGCCCGCCACCGCGACTGAGAGGATCATGAGTGTCAGGCCCATGTGCGCGCCGACGCGATGGACCGCAGCGCTCTGCCAGCGCTTGAGCGCGACGAGCCAGCGGGCCTCGGGCCGGGTGTCGTGGCGGCGCAGGAACAAGGCGCAAAGCGCGGGCGTCGAGGTCATCGCGACCAGCAGCGAGGCCACCACGGCGAATATGAAAGCGAGCGCCAGAGGAGCGACGAAGCGCCCTTGCACGCTCGATGTGAACAATTCCGGGAGAAAAACCGCGATGACGACGGCGGTCGCGTAGATGACCGGTCCGCGAACCTCGAGCGAGGAGTCGCGTACGACGACGAGTCGCGGCCGGGGCGGCGAGAGCGTCGCATTTTCGCGCAGGCGCCGCAGAATGTTCTCGATGCCGATGATCGCATCGTCGACGAGGACGCCGAGGGCGACGGCGAAACCGCCGAGCGTCATGGTGTTCAGCGTGTACCCGAGATGGTCGAGCACGGCGACCGCCGCGAGTAGCGAGAGCGGAATCGCGGTGAAAGCGATCAGCGCCGCACGCCAATCGCGCAGGAACACGTACAGCACGGCGAGAATGAGCACGGCCGCGATCGCCAGCGACTCCTTGAGGTTGCCGAGTGCGCGCTCGATGAAATTCGCGGGTCGCTGCAGACTCGCGTAGAGCTCGATGCCGCGGCTCTCGAGCGCGGGCTGCAAGTCCGCGAGCGCCTTCTCGACGGCGACGGTCGCCGTCAGCGTGTTCGCGCCATATTGGCTGGCAAGCGACATCATGACCCCCGGCTTGCCCATGACGAGCGCATCGCCCGAACGCAGCGCCGGGGCGATGGCCACCCGGGCGACGTCCCGGATCAGGATCGGAACGTCGTTGCGCACGGTCACGACGGCCTGCGCGAGCGCCTCGACATCCGGTGCGGGCGTCGGCGATCGCAGCAGAATGCGTTGCGCCGGAATGTCGATGAACCCCGCCCCGCGCAGCGGCAGGGCACTGCGCGCCGCGTCGCTCAAGTCGGCGAGCGTGATGTCGAATGCCGCCAATTTCTGCGGGTTCGGAAGAATTTGCAGCTGCCGCACACTGCCGCCGAAGACGAGCACGTGCGCGACTCCCGGAACCGCGAGCAGCCGCGGCTTGACGATCCAATCCGCCGTATCACGCAGCTCGTAGGCGTCGACCTTGTCGGATACGAGTCCGATCTTGAGCAGATCCATCGTGCTCGACACGAGCGGGGAGAGCTTCGGCGTGCCGACTCCGGCCGGCAGCGTGCTTCCCAGCTCGGAAAGGCGCTCCGAAATCCCCTGGCGCGCAATGTGTACGTCGACGCCGTTGGCGAACGTGATCGTGACCACGGAAAGCCCCGGGATGGACTCGGAACGCAGGGTCGCGAGACCGGCGGCACCGCTGACCGCATTTTCGACCTGCTTGGTGACCAGTTCCTCGACTTGCTGCGGAGCGAATCCCGGCGCTTCGGTCTGAATGTCGACCTGCGAGGGGACGAACTCGGGGAACACGTCGAGCGGTGCCCGCAATGCGCCCCAACAACCGAGCACCAAGGCGAGCACGGTGAGCGCGGTCACCGCCCCATGGTGCCGCACGCAGAGAGTGACGATGGTTCGCAACATGCTCAGTCGGGCTCCGCGGCACCCGCGGATTCCTGCGCGAGCAGTTGCCCGACCGCCGTTTCAACCACCTTGTCTCCCGCGGCCACGCCATCCGCCACGAAGTAGCCGTCCGCCGTGGGCTTCGACAGCTCGATCTCGATCCGCACGAATTTCCCGGGCGCCTTCTCGACGTAGCACCAATACTTGCCGTCGCGGAGCACGGTGGCCGCGCTCGGTATCACGACGCCCGTCTCGGCCTCGCCGATCGGTACCCACACTTGCAGCCGCTCGCCTTCGCTGACGTCGCGGGCGTTGAGCGTTGCAAAGAAGCTGCGTCCCGGGATGCCGGCATCCGCGGCAGCGTCCCAGATGACTCGCGAAGTCCAGCCGGCGCCGCCCGGCGTGCCGATGCGCTCGGCGCGCAGGCTCGTCGGAGTGCCGCCACGGAGCGCGCCGAGGGCGAACGTCGCGCGCAGCAGTTTGATCCTGCCGCTCGCAAGTTCGCCGAGCGTCGCGTTGCCGGCGGCATCCTTCCAGGGCGGATTCATGCCGAACGCTCCGGACAGACGCTGTCGCGTCAGATTCAAGGCCGCCTGATCCACCGCCGCCTTCTCGGCCGCGGTCTCCTCGACATCGGCCGAGACCGCACCGGGCGTGCCATCGAGCTTGCGCGTGCGCTCGAGCGCGGACCGGCTGAGCCGCGCCGTTGCCTGCGCGGAGGCGAGTTCCGCCGCCGCTTGCGCGATCGCATCGTGAGCGACGACGAGGCCGAATCCCGCCGTCTGCCGCGTATATCGGATCGTTCGGGCGGCGCGAGTCACGAGCCCCATTTTCTCGATTTGCGCCGGCGTCAAGCTCACGCCATCCGCTTGCGCGGATTTCGCCCGCCACGCCGCCTGGTCCACGGCGCCGGCTTTGCCGTCCGCAGCGTCGGCCTCGGCGTCCGCTGCGGGCGGCGACTCGCCGCGGTGGCATGCGCCGACCAGCAAGCAGACCGCGACGACGTAGAGACCGCCGGGTCCGCGCCCCGAGCGGCGGTGCCGCGGCATTGATTTCGGCCGCGCCTCGCGTGCATCGCACGGTGATTGCTGCATCGCTGTTACCCCGGCGGCGCGTGGCCGCTCTGGTCCGCCCGTTGCCCTTCGCTCGGCTGTACACCGACGTCCGACGCTTGCCAGCCGCCCCCCAGTGCTTTGCAGAGGCCCACGAGCGCCATCAATCGGGCGAGCTTGTATTGACTGGATTGATCGCGCGCGGCGTCGAAGCTGCGCTCCGCCTCGAGCACCGTGAGAAAATCTCCCTGACCGGCTTGGTAGCGCAAGCGCGCACCTTCGAATGCGCGTTCGTTCGCGGCGACGTTGTCGGCCTCGAATTCCCTCGCCTCATTGAGATGATTGAGCGCCGACAGCGAATTCTCGACATCGACCAGGGCCGCGAGAATGGCGTTCCGATAGCTCGCCTCCAGTTCTTGCTGCCGCGCTTCGGCCTCCGCGCGAACCGCACGGAGCCTCCCCGCGTCGAAAATCGGCCGGGTAATCGCAGCGCCGAGATCGAGAGTCGGCCCCAAGCCGGCGAGCGTCGTCACAGCCGCGTTGAGCGCGGGGTTCTGCAACCCCGCTGCGGCGGTGAGACTCAGCGACGGGAACAACGCGGCGCGCGCGGCGGTGAGGTCGGCGCCGGCCGACTCAAGATTCGCTTCGGCCGTGAAAATGTCGGGCCGGCGTCGCAGTAATTCCGCGGGCAATCCGGCCGCCACGGTGGGTTCCCGCAGCGACTCGAGCGCGCCGCCCGCGATGTGAAAGCCCTCGGGCGGCCGGCCCAGCAACACCGCGAGGGATGCCAGCGCTTCGTCTCGTTGACGCTCGAGGTCGGGAATCGCCAATTCCGCCGCGGCAAGCGCAGCGCGCTGCGCGGCGACTTCGACCGGATTCGAGGCGCCGGCCGCGAAACGTGCCGCGACCACATCGAACAAGCGGCGCGCCGCAGCGACGTTGGCTCGCGCGATCTCGATCCGCTCGTGCAGACCGAGCGCCGCGAAGTAGCCGGCGGCGACGCCCGCGAGCGTCGTGATGACGAGCGTGGCCCGCTCCCCGCGTGAGGCCACGGCGAGGTAGCGCGCCGCGTCCGCTGCGGCGCGGTTCTTGCCCCAGAAGTCGATTTCATAACTTGCCGACAGCAGCACGGACCAGTCGGTCTCGTGCGCGCTGCCATCGGCCGAGTGGCCGGCGAGGAAGTTGCCGGTGCCGCCGACATCGACGCTCGGCAGGATCTGCGCGTGTGCACGGCGCGCTCGCGCTTCGGCTTGTGCGACTCGCGCGCGCGCGGCGGACAAGTCGAAGCTGTTGGCGCTCGCCTCGGCGATCAATGCATCGAGTTCCGGACTCTCGAAACCGCGGTACCAGTCGCGACTCGGCCACGCAGCCGCCGCTGCCGGCGTTGCTTGTTCGAAGGCCGGCGGGAGATCCGGCGCGACGCGATTCGCGGCCTGCAGCGAGCACCCGCCGCAGATTAGTGCGATAACGACCCAGGTCATGTCAACTCGTCGGCAAAGCATGCGCCCCTCGATTCCTCGAGCGGCGCTCGGCGCCGCGTTCCGGCGGATCGCTTCTGGCGCCTCGCCGAGGTCGGCCAGGAAGCTAGCACGCGCCGGACACGGGCTCCTGTACAGTTTTGTAAGCTCGGCGCCCCCTCGGGGTGGCATCCTGGAAAGAACGAGTTATATTGATTCAACCGGCACGGAGACCCACATGACTTCGAGGTTCGTGAATATCCATCGCTCCATGCGGATCGGCTTGAGCGCGGCTTTTCTCGTGGGTTCGTGCGTCCAAGCGGCGCCCGCTCGTGCGGCCGACGCGCCGCTCGAGCACTGGGCCGTCGGCGGCGACGGCGGTTGGGATTATTTGACCCTCGATTCGGCCGGTCGCCGCCTGTTCATCAGTCGCGGCAACCGGGTTGACGTCGTCGACACCGGCACCGGAAAGGTATCCGGTTCGATCGCGAATACGAACGGCGTGCACGGCATCGCCTTGGCCGAAGCGGCGAAGCGCGGTTACACCAGCAACGGCAAGGCCGATTCCGTGACGATGTTCGATCTCACGAGCCTGCAGGTCATCAAGGAGGCACCCGTGCCGGGTCATAATCCCGACGCCATTCTCTACGAGCCCAAGGGCAAGCACGTGTTCACGTTCAATGGGAAGAGCAAGGACGTCTCGATCCTGGATGCCGGCACACTCGCCGTGGTCCGTACGATTCCGGTACCCGACAAGCCGGAGTTCGCGGCCGACGACGGCGCGGGGCAAGTCTTCGTGAACATCGAGAGCGATCGGGGCCAGCTCGTCGTGATCGACGGCCTCAAGCTGACGATCAAGGCAACCTGGGCGCTGCCGGGCTGCGCAAGTCCCACCGGGCTTTCGATCGACAAGGTGCATCACCGGCTGTTCTCGGTATGCGATGGCGGCGTCATGGCCGTCACGGATGCGGCGACCGGTGCGCACGTCGCCACGGTCAAGATCGGCGAGGGTCCGGATGCGGCGGCGTACGAGCCGGCTCGCGGACTCGTGTTCAGCTCGAATGGAGACGGTACGCTGACGGTCGTTCGCCAGGAAAGCGCCGATCGCTATCAAGTCGCGGAGACGCTGCCGACGCAGCGCGGCGCGCGCACGATGGCGCTCGATCCGACGAGCGGGCGCGTCTACCTGGTCACCGCCGAGTTCGATCCGGCGCCCGCGGCGACCGCCGAGACGCCGCATCCGCGTCCCATCCCGAGGCCCGGCACGTTCACCGTTCTCGTCGCCTGCCCGCTGTGCGAGAAGCGGCCCTAGCGCGGCACGCACATGACGAACCCTGGCAGTGCGTTTCTGTTCGACCTGGACGGGACCCTGGTCGACAGTGTGTACCAGCACGTCCTGGCATGGCACGAAGCCCTGCGGGCCGAAAAGATCGACCTATCGGTTTGGCGCATTCATCGCAAGATCGGCATGAGCGGAGGTCTGTTTGCCGACCAGTTGCTGCGTGAAATCGATCGCGAGGTGAGCGTCGAATCGATCCGGCGCTTGGCCGAACTGCACGCGGAGGCCTATCGGGGTCTGTCGGCGGGCGTCACCCCGCTGCCGGGGGCCCGTGAACTCTTGAGTGGTTTGACGGACGCGGGGATTCCCTGGGCCATCGCGACGAGCGGCCGCATCGCAACCGCGGCGCCGAATCTCGCTGCGCTGGGCGTGGACCCCGCCACCCAGGTCGTCGTCACCCGGGATCAGGTTCGGTTTGCGAAACCAGACCCGGATTTATTCCTGGAGGCCGCGCGTCGCCTCGGGGTTCCGATCGAACGGTCGATCGTCGTGGGCGACAGCATCTGGGACATGCTGGCCGCGGCGCGTTGCAGAGCCCTGGGCGTCGGCCTCCTGTCGGGCGGGTACGGATCGGAAGAACTGAAAGGTAGCGGTGCGCTTCGCGTCTACGAGGATCCCGCCGACCTGCATCGGCACATCGACGAGGTCGCTTCGCGCCATCGCTGACGGCGCCTGCTGCCGGTCAACGTTGCGCGCACACCAAAGACCGGTCGCACCTCAATTTGATCGGCGGCCGGCCGACTCCCCTGGCGACACCCACGACGTGGCCGCCCGAATTCAAAGATGACGATCAGTTCACAGTTCGCCGCCAGCCTCCTCCACCCGAGCCACTCCGGAAAACGCTTCCTCAGGCGTCTGTCGGTCGGCGCCAAGCTCTGGATCATGACCGTGATCTTCAGCGTGCCGATACTTGGATTAGGTGCTGTTTACATCCAATCCTTGGGATCGACGCTCTGGTTCACGGCGACCGAGCAACGCGGATTTCTGCTGTTCGAATCGCTCGACCGGTTCGATCGGGTCGTCTCGCGGCGCGCCGAGCTTCGCGCGACGAATTCCCCCGAATCGCCCGATCCCGCAGCGGAGCTGAGGCAGCTCACGGAACGAGCCGACTCGGCACTCGCCGCTTTCGCAATTCTCGAGGGTCGCGACGGCAATGCGCATACCCACGCCGGGATCCGTACTCTTGCGGAGCTCTGGAATGCCTTGAATTCATCGAAGTCTGCCTCCGTCGCCGCCGATTTGTCCGCCCATGCAACGCTCATGGACGCCTCGCCATCGGAGCGGCATTCGCGGCGCTCCTGTTCGCATTCGTTGCGCTGCTCGCGCGGCTGAATTAGCCGCCAAATGGCGTTCAATGACCCCTTGTGATAAACAGGCACCCTGCGCCGCTGCCCGCGAGGTTTCATCCAGGTGTTCGGAAAATTTTTTGATACGGCCGATGTAGACCGGTTCGGCGATTGGATACTCGGCGAAATGCGCAAGGCCCTGCCGCCGAGCCACGATGCCTCCGTGAAAAACATCGGCCAGAGAGCGGACCGGCTCAACAAGCAAATCGAGCAGCAGACGGCGGTGTTCTGCAAATCGGCCAAGCTCAACATTTACAAGAAGGCGCGCTTGGCGGCCCGCGTGCGTGAAGGCATGCAAGCCGACGGCTACCCGAAACCCTTCGTCCAATCCTTCTCCATCCACTTGCTGAGAACGATCGAGGTCGTCTCCAAGCGGTCTTCTTAGGGTGGCGGGCGAGGCACCGCGGGCCGGCTCGCCGGCCGATGACGGTCAAACGGCGATGGTCCGAGCGGTCGCGTTGCAGAATCAGGGTCGCCTCGCCGAGGCCGCCGAGATTTACCGGCGGATTCTGGCGCATTCGCCCAAGGATTTCGATGCCACCCATTTGCTCGGCGTCGTGGCCCTGCAGCAGGGTCATTACGAGGAGGCCCGGCGTCTGATCCAGGAAGCACTCGCGCTCAACCCGCGCGACGCGGCCGCGATGGGCAACCTCGGCACGAGCTACATGCGCAATGGTCAGGTGGGCACGGCGCTGCATTGGTTCGAACGTGCTCTCAAATTCGAGCCCGACTCAACGTATGCGCTCATCAACGCCGCCACGGCGATGCACCACATGAGCCGATACCGGGAGGCCATTCCGCTCTTGCGCCGCGCCTACGCGTCGCAGCCGGATTCCTACCTGGTGTGCAACCTGCTGGGCGCCTGTCTCATGAAGATCGGTCAGGAGCACGAAGCCGTGAACTTTTTCGACGCGGCGGTTCGTACCGACCCCGCGGAAGCGGAGGGCTGGGCCAATTTGTCGGTCGCCTTGCACGCCACCGGTGAAGCCGCCCGAGCGCGCGATTGCGCCGCCGAGGCGCTCAAACTCAAACCGGGTTCGGCGGGTGCGCTGGTTGCGCTGGCGGCGGCGCAATTCGCCCAGGGCAAGCTCAGGGAATCGGTCGAAAGCTATCGGCGGGCAATGGACTTGACCGCCCCGTCGGTGCAGGTGCTCGCAGACTGTGCCAATGTCCTGCTGGCGAGTGGTCTTCAGCAGGAAGCCGTCGAACTTCTGCGGCGCGCTCTGCTCCTCGACGAGAAGAACCTGGTGTTCCGCTGGACCATCGTGATGGCGCAATTACCGGCCGTCGCGGCCAGCGAATCGGAGGTCGTCGCTGCCCGCGAGAATTTCTCGACGGGACTCGAGGAGATCGAGAACTGGTATCGGAGCACGGTCGGGATCAAACGCCCCTTTGAAGCCGTCGGTGTGCAACAGCCCTTCTACCTTGCCTATCAGCCGTTCAACAATCTCGCATTATTGACCCGCTACGGCGATCTTTGCGCGCTGTGGATGGCGACGTTTCCCGCTCCGGTTCGCCTGCCGGGCGGAGCGGGCGCGAACGCGGCGCCCGTGTCCGCGCCGGGTCGTAAACTGCGGATCGGGTTCGTATCGGCCCATATTTGCGAACACTCCGTCTGGAATGCCATCACCAAGGGCTGGGTGCATCACCTCGATCGGTCCCGATTCGAGGTGCATCTGTTCCATTTGAGTGCGACGCTCGATGAGCAAACCGACCAGGCAAAGGCCATCGTCGACGGCTACATTGACGATCCCACGGATGAAGCCGGCTGGATCGAGACGATCGTCCGCGGGCGCATGGACGTGCTCATCTATCCTGAGGTTGGCATGACGCCGTTGACGCTGCGCCTCGCGGCACTGCGGCTCGCGCCCGTCCAGGCCACGACCTGGGGGCATCCCGAGACGAGCGGCCTGCCGACGATGGATCTGTTTTTCTCGGCCGACGCCCTCGAATCCCGCGACGGGGCAAACAATTATCGTGAGCGACTCATACGTCTGCCGAACCTCGGCGTATACGTCGAGCCGCTGACGCCGCCGAACCTGAAAGTTTCGCGGCGGTCGGTCGCGATTCCGGGCAGCGAGCCGCTGCTGCTGTGTCCGGGCTCGCCGTTCAAGTATTCGCCGCTCCACGACGATGTCTGGGTGCGGATTGCCGCGCGCCTGCAGAGGAAATTTCTGCGGTTCAACAGCGGCGGCCGGCTGATCTTCTTCCGCAGTCGCGGTGAGGCGATGGACGAACAGCTGCAAACGCGCCTGCGCGCCGCCTTCGAGCGAGCCGGCGTCGACTTCGACACCCACGTGAGCCTGATCGCCTACCTGAGTCGCCCAAGGTTTTTCGGTTTGATGCGACAGTCGGCGCTCATGCTCGATACCCTTGGATTTTCCGGATTCAATACCGCTCTGCAGGCGGTCGAATGCGGTCTGCCGATACTGACCTTCGAAGCGCAGTTCATGCGAGGACGACTGGCGAGCGCGATCATGCGGGAGCTCGACCTGCCCGACCTCATTGCAACCTCGATCGACGAATTCGTCGACAAGACCGTGGAGCTGGCGGGAGACGCCCGAAATCGCGCGAGGCTCTCGGCCCTGATCACCGAGCGGCGGTCGGCGTTGTTCCGCAACCTCGCACCCGTGCGCGCGCTCGAGCAGCGCCTCGGCGAGGCGGTCCTGCAGCAGGCCCGAGCGTGATCTCCTTTACCATCCGTCGCGCGACACCGGCCGACGCCGCCACCATCGCCGCGCACCGGGTCGCCATGTTCCGCGACATGGGCAAGGTGCCGACCGAGGACCTGGGTCTCGAACTGCATGCCGCGTCGACGCACATGCTGGAACAGCTGCTGAGGACCGATGCCTATGTCGGATGGCTTGCAAACACCGAGTGCGGGAGGGTCATTGCCGGGGCCGGTGCGCACATCAGGACGCAACTGCCCCGCATCGCGCCCGGCGGCCGGCGCATCGAGATCGCCCCGGTGCCGCTCGTCGTGAACGTCTACACCGAACCGAACTTTCGACGCCGGGGCGTCTCACGCGCCCTGATGCAAACGGTGCAGCAGTGGACGACGGAAAGTCGCTACGACCGGGTCGTCCTGCATGCCTCGGATGCGGGGCGGCCCCTGTATCGCGCGCTCGGATTCGAGTCGAGCAACGAGATGCTCTGGATTTCCCCGGGCGGTGGTTCCGATTAGGCCGGCGGTCGGGCGGTCACGTCCCGCGATCGCAGCCGTTTGCCGAGCCAGACGAAAGGCCGCACCCAGGCTGCCGTGGTTCCGCAGCTCTCACATCCGAAGATCGGCCTGGAATCGGCGAGAATGAGATAGGCGAGATTGAGCAGCGACTGGCAGGGCCGCCAGCCGAAGATACGCACCGAGAAGCACCGCGCAAACCCGCGAGTCGCCGGCAGGCGCCGGAGCACCTCCGCCACAGCCTCCCCCCCGAGCTTCATGGAACCATCGGGCATGACGAGATGGATGGTGGCGTAGGCGTCCCATATCGTGAGATGTGGATTCAGCAGGCGCAGTACCGCCGGATCGTCCCCGATGGGCCGCCCGAGCAGGCGGGTCTCGCCGGCCGCGTTCGTCGAAACCCTGCGAACCCACTCACCGATATGTCGGCAGACGGCGCACTCGTCGTTGTACAACAGGATCGGCTTCGTGTCCGCCGCGACTCCGACGCTCTGAACTTCAGTCATGTTGCGACTCGAATGGCCCGCGAATCGCGGCCACGAGAGCCGCCAGTTGTGGCGCGGAACCCTCCACGCGGCCTGCTTCAGCCCCTTGCGCGAACATGACGATCGTCGGCGTACCCGTGATCCGGTATTCGGCTGCGAGGCCGTGCTCAACCGCCACGTTGACGCGGTAACAGGCGACCTCGGACTTGAGCAGCTCCGCCGCCTCCTGCAGGACGGGTTCCAATTCGGCACAGTGGCCGCACCCATAGGACATGAACTCCACCGCCACCGGACCGATGTTCTCGTCGACCGCCCGTTTGAAGGTCGAGTGCGTCAGAGTGCCGATCGCATCGGCGACATCGATTGTGGCGGACATTTTGAGGGGATGCCTAGACGTGCGTGGCGCGACAGACTCGCCCACGAACCTTACCCGTGGGGCCTCCCCGGCGTCGGTTCGCTGCGGCACATACGACGCCCGCGCCCCTCGGCTCTCTGCAGGCCCGTGTCCGACCACGGCAAGGACGCTGAGGCCGCAGGCTGGTGAGCGCCGCGCCGATCGCTCGGTGAGGGTGCTATTCTGCGTACCCCGGAGGATTCGGAGTAATAGCATGTCGACATCATTCGTGCTGAACGGCGCCCCGACCACGCTGGATGCGGACCCGGCAATGCCGCTGCTCTGGGCCATTCGCGAGATCGCGGGACTGCATGGGACCAAGTTCGGCTGCGGCATGGCCTTATGCGGCGCGTGCACGGTGCACATCGGGGGAGAGGCGGTCCGCTCCTGCGTCACGCCGTTGTCGGCCGTCGCGGGCAAACCGGTGACGACGATCGAGGGGCTGCGGAGCAAGCCCGCGCAAGCCGTCCAAGCGGCTTGGATCGAACTCCAGGTTCCGCAGTGCGGCTACTGCCAGAGCGGTCAGGTCATGTCGGCAACGGCGCTCCTCGAAAAGAATTCGGCGCCGACCGATGCCGATATCGATGCGGCGATGAGCGGCAATATTTGCCGCTGCGCCACGTACTCCCGTATCCGTGCCGCGATTCACGTCGCCGCGCGCTCCATCAAGGCCTAAGCTCATGCCACATCAAACGGCTCCCGGCCGAGGCCGCTCTTCGCGGCGCGAGTTCCTGAAAGCAGGCGGCTCGGTGACGGCGCTTGCGCTCACGATCGGCTTCGAATGGCTGGGCCCGGCGCGCCGGGCGGCGGCCGTTGCCGCAGGCGCCGCGGCATTTGCGCCAAACGCGTTTCTGCGCATCGGCGCGGACGGCACCGTGACGATCATCGCCAAGCACATTGAAATGGGCCAGGGTGCCTATACGGGCATCGCCACCGTGCTCGCCGAGGAACTCGACGCCAATTGGGCAGACGTGCGGGTTGAGAGCGCACCGGCGAACGCCAAGCTGTACTCGAATCTCGCCTTCGGCATGCAGGGAACCGGCGGCAGTTCGGCAATGGCGAATTCCTGGTCGCAGCTGCGCGAAGCCGGCGCCAAGGGACGCGCGATGCTGCTCACCGCGGCGGCACAGCAGTGGAAGGTTCCGGTCGAGGAACTCTCCACCGAGCAAGGCGTCGTTCTGCATGCGGCGAGCAAGCGCCGCGCGGGCTATGGCGAACTGTCGGCCAAAGCTGCGGCACTGCCCGTACCGGAACATGTCGCGCTCAAGGATCCCAAGGATTTCAAGTTGATCGGCCGGCGACCGCCGCGCGTCGACGTGCCCGCGAAGGTCGATGGGACGGCGCAGTTCACCTTGGATGTCGAACTGCCGGGCATGCTCGTGGCTCTGTTGAAACGACCCCCGCTGTTCGGCGCGACCGTGCGCACTTTCGATCCGGCCGCGGCGGCGGCCGTGCCGGGCGTCGTCAAGGTGGTTCAAGTGCCGCGCGGCATCGCGGTGATCGCGAAGAGTTTTTGGGCAGCCAAGCAGGGCCGCGAGGCGCTCGTCGTGGAGTGGGACGAGAGCCACGCGGAGAAGCGCGGTTCGGCCGAGATCATGGGCGAGTACCGGGCGCTCGCCGAGCAGCCCGCGATATCGGCGCGCAAGGTGGGGGACGCGGCCCCGGCGATCAAGAGCGCGGCCCGCACGGTGACGGCGAGCTTCGAGTTTCCGTATCTTGCGCATGCGCCGATGGAGCCGCTCGATGCCGTCGTCAAGCTCACGGCCTCGAGCTGCGAGATCTGGGCCGGCGACCAATTTCAGACGCTCGATCAGGCGAATGCCGCCAAGACGGCCGGCCTCGATCCCCAGCAGGTCAGCATTCATACGCTCTATGCGGGTGGCAGCTTCGGCCGGCGCGCCAATGTCGGCTCGGACTACATCGTCGAAGCCGTCTCGATCGCCAAAGCCCACGGCGCCGACGGCACGCCGATCAAGCTGCAATGGACGCGCGAGGACGATTTGCGCGGCGGGATGTATCGACCGATGTACTTTCACAAGCTCGAGGCCGGATTGAACGCGAAGAACGAGCTCGTCGGCTGGCGGCACGTCATCGTCGGCCAGTCGATCATGGCCGGCGGTCCCTTCGAAGTCATGGTCAAGAACGGCATCGACCCGACTTCGGTCGAGGGCGCCGCAAACATTGCCTACGCGATTCCCAATATCGATGTCGAGCTCGCGACGACCAAGACCGGCGTGCCGGTGCTCTGGTGGCGCGTCGTCGGCAGCTCGCACACCACCTTCGCGGTCGAGGCCTTCATCGACGAGGTCGCCCATGCGGCGGGCAAGGATCCGTTCGCGTTCCGGCGCGACCTGCTCGCACACGAACCGCGCATGCGCGCCGTCCTCGAACTCGCAGCGACCAAGGCGGGGTGGAGCAGCGGTCCGCTGCCCAAGGGCAAGGGCCGCGGCATCGCGGTCGGCGAGGCGTTCAAAACCTACGTCGCCCAGGTGGCCGAGGTCAGCGTCGATGCGGCGGGCCAGGTGACCGTCGACCGGGTCGTCTGTGCGGTGGATTGCGGCATACCGATCAACCCCGACGTGATCGCGGCCCAGATGGAGGGCGGCATCGGCTTCGGCTTGGGAGCGGTGCTGTACGGCGCCGTGACGCTCAAGGACGGGCGTGTGGAACAGGATAACTTCAATGGTTACCGCGTGCTTCGCATCAACGAGATGCCGAAGGTAGAGGTCCACATCGTACCCTCGGCCGAGGCGCCGACCGGAGTCGGAGAACCGGGCGTCGCGCCGATTGGGCCGGCGGTCGCCAATGCGGTCTTCGCCGCGACGGGGCGCCGGTTCCGGCTCTTGCCGTTCCCGCAATCCGCCAAGGCTTGACCGCTAGACCCGCGTCCGCGAACTTGGACTCAGCCGATGCGCGCGTCCCGTTCAAGGATCAGTTCGCGCAGCACGGACCGGTGGCAGCGTGATTCGTCTGCGCAATAGCAACCGACAGAAAAATCGGTTTGGTGCGAGAGCGCGGCGAGCAGGTCGAGCACCGCCCGAGCGGGAGCGGCGGACATCTCCCGACGATACGCTTTCACGCAACGTGACCACTCGCGCTGGGTGCGGGCCGCCTTGACCGTCGTAGCGCGCTGAACGGCGCACGAGTTCAGGTGCCGCCGATCCATACCGTGACGGGTTCCGACGGTATGCCGTTCGCCACGACGACCAGGGTGCTCTCGCCGCTCTCGATGCTCACGGGCACGTCGAATTTGGTCCAGACGATCCGATCGCCCGTCGCGACAGCCATCGTGCTGTGATCGTGGGTTCTCGCATAGAACACATGGCCGCTCGCCTTGTTCCGGATGCGCACCAGCGGATAATTCTGTGCCGCTTGAAGTTCGTCGCCGAACGCTTGCGCTTGCGACAAGCCGTTGAACTGTCTGCCCCAGACCCGGTGTATCGTACCGGGCCGGAGCGTCTGCGCGTCGATCTCGGTGATCGACGGCGCCCACGCGCTTGAGTAGGTCCCCGTCGATGCATAGACCAGAGTCGGGTACCCGGGAGCGTAGACGGCGGGAAACCCGCCGGCAAGCACCTCTCCCGTCGGCAGCACGCTGAGGCTGCCCAAATAGACCGAGGTCGACGTGGTCGCGATCAAACGCGACCCGTCGAACTCGTACCCGGAGCCGAATTCGACACCCTCGACGAGCACGTGGCCGTTCGGCAGCAGCACGGCGAAGGAGTCCCCCGCATTGTCCTCGAGCGGGAAGTCCGGCCCCGTCGTCCAGCGCTTCGTGTGCGTGTCGTAGATCGCCGAATGTCCGGCGCTACCCGCGCCGAAATTCGGATCGTTGTTTGCAAAGGAACCGGTCGCGAAAACCGTGCCGTCCGGACGCAGAATCGCCGGCCCGATTTCGCCCGGCGGATAATAGCAATCGCGGGCGGCGGGTCCATACGAGAGGCAGCCGACGACGGCCGTCGGCGAATGCAGGTCGACGATCGTACTGCCGGCAGCTTCCCATGCATGACGGTAAGGCGAGTAGATTTCGGCATGCGGAGCGTCTTTGACGTCGGCCGTGAGCACCGTGCCGTCGGGCAGCAAGGTCCAGCCTTCCTCGGCATTGAAGTACTGCTTGCCCTTCGCGCTGACCTCCGTCCAGCAAAGCGACTTCGGATCGAGCTCGCTGATCCGTGTCGTGAGCTTCTGACCCAGCAGAAAGCGGCCGTCGGGCAGCACGACGGACGGCGAATCGCCAATCGTCTCCCATCCGTCCGGTGCCGGGACCGGAGTCCAGAAATCCGCGACCGGATCGTAGATCGCACCCTGATTCGTGAGACTGAAGGTGAATTGCAGCGTCGAATATTCGCCGCCCATGATGAGGAGCCTCCCATCGGCGAGCACGGCGGACGCGAAATCCGAGGGGGCATAAGCGGCCGGCGGACTCGCGCGCGGGGTCCACGTACCCTTCACATAGCTGCCATTGATGTCGGGAGTCAGCCTCCACCAGAGAGCCGGGTCCACGCCGTCCTGTGACATGACCGTCCCATCGGTCAGCACGAAGGACAGCGTGACTCCGCTCGGCAATTGATGGAGAAGCGGCGTCAGCGTCTGGGCACGCGACGCGTTCGCCATCAGGAAATACGCGACACCCGCGCAAAGCATCCCGGCAATCACGGATCGCATGGCCTTTACTCCCCCATCGTTTTGGGCATGATTTGGCGCCCGTTCGAAGCCTGTGTCAACGGGCACGCCGGTGCGCACGCGCCGCGATTTCGGTTCGCCAGCGCACAGAGCGCGCGCCGCACCGCGCTATATGGTCGGAAGCGTCCAGTCCATTTCGACGCGAGGATCCGCATTGCCCGGCGTTCTAGACCCTCGAGGACCCATCGCCGCGGCTGAGCGCCTGATTCTGCTCGATGCCACGGCGATCATGTTGGTCGTCGTGGTACCCGTCATCGTGATGACTCTGGCGTTCGCATGGTGGTACCGCGCCGCGAACCGGCGGGCGCTCTATCGCCCCGACTGGGCTTATTCCGGCCAAATCGAGCTTACCGTATGGGCCATCCCCGCGATGGTCGTTCTGCTGCTGGGCGGTGTCGGCTGGATCGCCTCCCACGATCTCGATCCGGGCCGCTCCCTGCAGGCGGGCGCCGCGCCGCTGCGCATCGACGCGGTCTCGCTCGATTGGAAATGGCTGTTCATCTACCCCGACGCGGGAGTGGCGACGGTCGATGAACTGGTCGTACCGGTTGGAGTTCCGCTGCGGTTCGAGCTGACGTCGGCGACGGTCATGAACGCGTTTTTCGTGCCGCAGCTGGGCAGCCAGATTTATACGATGCCGGGGATGACCACACACCTTAATTTGCTCGCCGCCGGCACGGGGGACTTTCCAGGCCTGTCCTCGCATTTCAGCGGCAGCGGCTTTTCCGACATGCGCTTCATCGTGCGCTCCGTTTCAGCGCCGCAATACGCCGCCTGGCTTGCACGCACGCGCAGTGCCGCCCCGACGCTCGACCGGACCTCCTACGCGAGCTTGGCGCGGGCCGGCAGCCGCTCACCGTTCAGTGCCTACGGGCAGGTCACACCGATGCTGTTCGAACAGATCATCGAATGGTCCGCCCCGGCGACGGCCGCCCGGGCGCAGGCGCGATAAGTGGGCAAGCTCCACTGGGCGGCGATTCCACTCGATCAACCGCTCGCGATGGCCGCATCGCTCACGATCATCGTGGGATTTCTCGTGTTGTTCGCGATCGTGACCTGGAAGGGCTGGTGGCCGACCCTTTGGCGGGAGTGGCTCACGAGCGTCGACCATAAGCGTATCGGCGTCATGTACGTGCTGTTGGCCTTCGTGCTGCTGCTGCGCGGATTCATCGACGCCCTCATGATGCGTTCGCAGCTCGCAATCGCGGCGGGCGCAGCCCCCGGTTACCTGCCGCCCGAGCACTACGACCAGATCTTCTCGGCGCACGGCACGATCATGATCTTCTTCATGGCGATGCCGTTCATGGTCGGCCTGATGAACTTCGTCGTGCCGCTTCAACTCGGCGTGCGCGACGTTGCCTTCCCCGTGCTCAATTCCGTGAGTTTCTGGCTCACGGCCTCCGGCGCCCTGCTCGTCAACGTGTCCCTCGTCATTGGAGAATTCGCGCGAACGGGCTGGCTCGCCTACCCGCCGCTCTCGGAGCTGCAATTCTCACCAGGGGTCGGCGTGGACTACTATCTCTGGGCCCTGCAAATAGCGGGCGTCGGCACGCTTCTGGCCGGCATCAACCTGGTGACGACCATCCTCAAGGTGCGGGCGCCGGGCATGAGCTACATGCGCATGCCGGTATTTTGCTGGACGGCGCTCGCCTCCAACATGCTGATCGTGGCGGCGTTCCCGATCCTGACGGCAACCTTTGCGATGCTCCTGCTCGACCGCTATGTCGGCATGCATTTCTTCACGAACGACGGCGGCGGCAATGCCATGCTTTACTTCAATCTGATCTGGGCCTGGGGCCATCCCGAGGTTTACATCCTGATCCTGCCGGCATTCGGCGTTTTTTCCGAGGTCATCGCCGTATTTGCGGGAAAGCGGCTGTTCGGCTACCGCTCCATGGTCATGGCGACCTTGGCGATTTGCGTGCTGTCATTCATGGTGTGGCTGCACCATTTCTTCACGATGGGTGCGGGCGCCGACGTCAATGGCTTCTTCGGGATCATGACGATGATCATTGCGGTGCCGACTGGCGTGAAGATCTTCAGCTGGCTGTTCACGCTCTACCGGGGCAGGATCCGCTTCGAGGTTCCGCTGCTCTGGGCGATCGGCTTCATGGTGACCTTCGTGATCGGCGGGATGACAGGCGTTCTGATGGCCGTGCCGCCCGCCGATTTCGTCCTGCACAACAGCCTCTTTCTCGTCGCGCACTTCCACAACGTCATCATCGGCGGCGTCTTGTTCGGCGGCATGGCCGGATTCAACTATTGGTTTCCGAAGGCCTTCGGCTTCACGCTCGACCGTCGCTGGGGAACCGTGAGCTTTTGGTGCTGGCTCGTCGGCTTCTATTTCGCTTTCATGCCGCTGTATGCGCTCGGACTCCTCGGCATGACCCGCCGTATGCAGCACTATGCCGATGCGAGTTGGCAGCCCTATCTGATCGTGGCCGAATTCGGCGCCCTCATCATCCTCTGCGGAATCGTGGCGATGATCGTGCAGCTCGTCGTCAGCATTCGAACGCGCGACCGGCGCCGCGACCTCTCCGGCGACCCGTGGAACGGCCGCACGCTCGAATGGTCCACGGCCTCGCCGCCGCCTACGTACAACTTCGCCGTGCTCCCGGTCGTGGAGTCCCTTGATGCCCATTGGGAGTCGAAGCACCGGGCATCGCAACCCCCCGCTGCTGCGCGCGCGCCGACGGACTATGCGGACATCGAAATCCCAGCCCGCAGCGCCAATGGCTTCGTCACCGCGGTCTTCGCGGTTCTCACCGGATTCGCCCTCGTCTGGCACGTCTGGTGGGTCGTCATCGCCGGCATGACCGGCGCTCTGCTGACCTTGCTCGCGTTCGGCTGGACTCCGCGCCGCGACTCCATCGTGGCGGCCGGCGATCTCGCGTCCGACGATATCGCGCGCCGAGAAATGCGAGCCGGCGCCGGCGGGAACACTCCCGCATGAATGCCGCCGCCCCGACGGCAGATCCCGCGGCGGCCACCGGCGGCAGCGGCCCCGCCTCCGTGGCCATCACGGTGGCTTACGGCTTTTGGATCTTTCTGCTCAGCGACATCATCATGTTCTCCGCGATGTTCGCGAGCTATGCGGTGCTCACGCCGCGAATTGCGGGCGGACCGGGTCCCCGGGAACTGTTCGAGCTGCGGCCTGCCGGCATCGAAACGCTGTGCCTTTTGTTCTCGAGTTTTACCTGCGGACTCGGCGTGCTGGCGGTGGAGCATCGCCGTATGCGCATGTTTTTTATCTGCTTTGCCCTGACATTCGTGCTCGGGGCCGCCTTTCTGGCGCTGGAGCTCAGCGAATTTTCCCGACTGTTGGCCGCGGGTGCGGGCCCGGCGCGCAGTGCGTTCCTCTCGGCGTTCTTCAGCTTGGTCGGACTGCACGGTGTGCACATCGCGGCGGGGCTGCTGTGGCTCACGTTCAACGTGGCCCAGATCGCCGTGAACGGTCCGCTGGAGTTCGTCATTCGACGACTCGGGTGTTTCGGCTTGTTTTGGCATGCACTCGACATCGTCTGGGTGGGGATTCTGACCCTGGTCTATTTGATGGGAGCGCGATGATGGCAGCACGTGTGGCGAGTTATACGGCGGGATTGGCGCTTGCGCTTTTGCTGACCGCGGCATCCTTCCTGGTCTCGAAATCCGGACTGATCTGGGCGCCCGGCGTGCCGGTCGGTCTCGCGGTGCTCGCCGTTGCCCAGATGGGGGTGCATTTGGTGTTCTTCCTGCGGATGAGCACGGGACCAGACAACGTCAACAATGCCCTGGCGCTCGCCTTCGGCGTTCTCATCGTCACTCTCGTCGTCGCCGGGACTCTGTGGATCATGACCCACCTGAACGCCAACATGATGCCGGCGCGCGCGCTCATGGAGATGTCGCGCTGAGATGGTCGCGCTGGTTGCGAATATCCCGGCAGCTGGCGTGCCCGCGTCGTCGTCGCGGCGGATCTAATGGTCCATCAGCAACCAGAACTCGTAACGACCGCGATGCTCGTCGGATCGCACGCTGATGGGATTGTCGAGATGCAGCACGGGATCGCCCTGGCCATATACCGGCCATTGCGGCAGTTTCCCGCCCGTGCCGTCCGCGCCATTGGGATCTCCGGTCCTCGCGAAGTTGGTCCAGTAGCTCATGATCTGGTCGCTGAGCTTGAAATCCTCGGCACGCCAGAGGGCTTCCGGTCGGGTAGCGAGCGTGCCGAACACATATTCGATGTCATCCGAGTGGAACGCGAACGAGCCCGGATGAAACTTGCTGGGCGGCGCCGCAAGATCGAACTCGTAGCGGTAGACATTGCGGTTGCCGGTCCCACGATCGGTCTCCAGCCACTTCCACGTGCCGTAGGCGATGAATTGATCTCCCCCGAAGTCGGCCGCGGAAAGCGCTGCGGCTGCATCCGTCGAGCCCGGATAGAGCGCGAGAAAGGCAGCGGCCTTGTCGCCGAGCCGCTGCTGGGCCATCGCGGACCATTTTGCCGCGGTCATGTCCTTGGCAAAGGAGGAGCCTTCGTCGTGATTCCAGCCGCCGAGCAAAGGAACTTGCGCCTGTCTGCCCGCCTTGTACACGGCCGGAATCGCCTCGGGAAGAAACCGGCCGTCGACCACGGGACTGAAGCGCACGGTACGTTCCTTGCCGGCCGCCGCGAGCAGGCGCTCCGTGGGGAGCGCGCGAAGGTCCGCAAGCGTCGTGGCTCCGATCGACGAGGCCCAAGCCGCATTCTTCGGACCGGCGACGGGGAGTTCCTCCATCGTCAGCGGACCTGTGACAGCCAAGGCGCCGCCGCTCTCTCCGATCGCACGCTCGAAGAGTCCGGAGGCGGACGGCGCGGCCATCAGCGTGCTTACGGCAAAGGATCCGGCACTCTCGCCGAAGATCGTCACCGCCTGCGGGTCGCCGCCAAACGCGGCGATGTTCATGCGCACCCAGCGAAGCGCCGCGACCATGTCCATCAAGCCGTAGTTGCCGCTCGAGCCGCCCTGCTCGCGTGCCAGTTCCGGCAACGCCAGAAAGCCGAAGACACCGAGCCGGTAGTTCAGCGTGACCAGAACGACTCCCTTGAGCGGCAGGAAGTCCCCGTTATGGCGCGGTTCCGAATTCGCTCCCCCCGTATAGCCGCCTCCGTGTATCCAAACCATCACCGGGAGCCTGGCCTCGCCCTTGCGACTGTCGGGGGCATACACATTCAAATTGAGGCAATCCTCGGAGCCCGAGTCGGCGGCACTCGCGCTGTCCTGAAACACCATGTCCTCGAAGATGTGATTTTGCGCGCAGTGACGGCCGTAATGCGTTGCGTCGCGCAGCTCGGCCCAGCGCGCGGCCGGCTGCGGCGGCCGCCATCGAAGATCCCCCACGGGCGGCGCGGCATAAGGGATGCCTTGCCAAGCGCGCACCTTGCCGTCGTTGATGAGCTTGCCGCGGACGGGCCCGTCCGCGGTCTTGACCACCAAGGGATCGGCGTGAACGCTGAGACACGCAGTCAAAGCCGAGGCCGCGAGTGCGGTGAGTCCCGACGCACGGTCTCCTGATGTCCGGATATTCATCGTTCAACCCCCGCACGGCCTCGAGCGCGTCCAGGTCGCCTTATCCCAACGGCTTGCGCTCCCCCATGGACATTGTATCCGCGAAAGCGCAAAAACTCGCATCGTGGCCGGTCGGCGCTCGCCGCCGTCAACGCAAGACGAATCCCAGATCGGCGCGCGACACCCAACCGCGTTGACCCTCCGGGGCTTGAACGAGCACGAATTCTTCATGCT
>Ga0302320_10005885_pt1 | contig 27355 bp, 25 predicted proteins | sample Bog_T0_3_FD_202130 | JGI IMG/M metagenome (GOLD analysis project Ga0302320, IMG submission 202130) | Peat permafrost microbial communities from Stordalen Mire near Abisko, Sweden - Bog_T0_3 | ecosystem: Environmental > Terrestrial > Soil > Wetlands > Peat | place: Sweden: Abisko, Stordalen Mire...
CACACACGATTTCGAAGAAGCGCGACTGACAAATTTTCGTGATTGAAAACACGCAGAAGACGGATAGACTCTTTGCTCCAATGGTTCGGGACGTAGCGTAGCTTGGTAGCGCGCTTGCTTGGGGTGCAAGAGGTCGTGAGTTCAAATCTCACCGTCCCGACCATTTTTTACAACCCGTCTTGCTACTCCCGGTCAAAAATAAACGTATCGCTGTCCGTCTTAAGCGTGAGTTGGGAGCCGTTAATCGTGGCGGTGGCAGGTTTGTTCGCGCTGCTGCTGGCCAGCGTCAAATCATAATTGTCCCCGTCCTTTTTCCATTGGCCCTGCCATGTGGCGGTGTCATAGGTGGTCGGCTGGTTGGGCTGCGATTTGAAATGTTGCGGCAGGGTTTTCAAAAAGGCCTGCCCGTCTGACCCGGCAACAAACGTCGTCTTGGCGTAGGCCGCTGACCACAACGCCCGCATCGCCGCCATGTCGCTGCTGGGAACGTTGGCCCGCGTCTGAACCAGCGCGGTCAACGATGTCATGGCGTTGAAATCCCAGCGGCCCAGGATTTTTTCCTGACTGAATTTCTCGGACTGGCCGGTTTGCAGATAACTTTGCAGGTCGTCGAGATTGGTGGATACAATGTTCCAAACCATGCTGACGGTGTCCTGGTTCTGCCGGATGGCTACGACCTGCGGGTTGTTCCATAATTCGCTGAAGGTGGAATGATTTTTCCATGCTGTCTGGAAATCCGCGTTCTGACCGAGCTTTTTGAAGTCGTCACGTTCGGCCAGCGATAGAAATGCCGGGTAAGCCGACAGCCGGTCGAGCAACTGCGGATTTTGATAAATCAGCCCGGCAAGGTCGGCGGTCTTGAAGTATATCTCCGGCAACGGGTCAATCGCGCGGGCGGCCCGGATCACGCCCGTGTCCTGCAAATCCCGGCCCATCCGGTTCAACATTCTTACGCTGAACTTTTCCTGGTCAGACGGCGCCACCTGCACTGTCCAGTAGCTGAAATCGTAGATGACGAATGTAATGAGGACGAAATATGCAAGTCCGTTCAACAAACCGAGTCCGAGGCCAACCCGCTTGTTCAATCGCTCCCACAAAAGCCGCTGGAGGTCGTCCGTCTTGTATTTGTAATAAACATTCGTCTTGTGATGCGCCAACATTCCAATGGACTTGAACACGCTCAATAAGATGATGAAAACCAGAAATGGCGGCAGCAACCAGATCGTGACGGGGTTGTGAAAGCCGACGTGGGGCAGTACGGGTCGGATAATGCCGGACAACGGCCACGCCAGCAGTGCTGATATGATGATTCCGACAAATGAGATGGCCACGCGAATCGCTCCCTGCCGAAGCCCCATTCCAGCCCCCGCTCCCAGTAGCAACAAAGCAAGAATCCAAATGGTCATGCCCACAATTAAAACCATTTAACTGAAAAAGCACGACAAAAAATAAGACACGAACCGGATTTGCCACAAAAGAGCACAAAGAGCACAAAAGTTTTTAACCGCTAATCCACGCTAATGGAAAGATGGCGAGGGGCGGGGAGCGGAGGGAAAAGCGGAGGATGGAAGATAGAAGATTGAAGATGGCAGGAGTGGGGAGCAAGGAACGGTATGAGCCAACGAGACAAAAATTGAAAAGCATAAATGGTGTGAGGTGCTGCGCATAAATCTGACGGCCCTACCTCACCCAATGCCCTCACCCCCCAGCCCCTCTCCCATCCGATGGGCCGGAGAGGGAAATGGACGATGGAGATGGAAGTCACCCGGTTTGAAGTTTGAGCGAAGACTCGTTCGCTGCTATATTGACGCGGTGAAAATATCCATCGTCGTTCCGGCGTTCAATGAAGAGCGGCTGCTGGGCGCTTCGCTCGCCCAGATCAAATCCGCCACCGGCGCGTTCACCCGCATTGGCTGGGAAACCGAACTGATTGTCTGTGACAATAATTCCACGGACAGAACAGCGGAAATCGCGCGGGCGGCAGGCGCGACGGTGGTTTTTGAGCCAATCAACCAGATCGCCCGTGCGCGAAATTGTGGTGCGGCGGCGGCTACCGGCGACTGGCTCGTCTTTGTAGATGCGGATTCGCATCCGAGTGCTGAATTGTTCGCAGATGTGACCGAACAAATCCAATCCGGCAAATGCCTGGCCGGGGGCGTGACGGTGCGGCTGGATGAAAGCCACTTCGTGGCTGGCTGCATCACCCAACTTTGGAACTGCGCCAGCCGGTCTCTCAAGCTGCTGGCCGGTTCGTTTATTTTTGTCGAGACGGCTGTGTTCCGCAACGTGGGCGGCTTCAGCCATGAACTGTTTGTGGCGGAGGAATTGGATTTGAGCAAAAGGCTTAAACGATTCGCGCACGTGCAGGGCAGGGGGATCGTCGTTTTGCACCGGCACCCGCTCGTGACTTCCGCGCGCAAGATGCGTCTTTATACAATGCGGGAACATCTTCGCTTTCTTGGCAAGGTGATATTCAGCAACGGACGCGCGCTGGGTAGCCGCGAGAAGGCGCATTTGTGGTATGACGGGCGGAGGTAACACGAAGCATTTAACGCAAAGACGCGAAGATTGAAGATGGAAGATGGAGGACTACTAGACCACGGACTACGGGACAACGGGGAGGCGGAAACATCGAACATCCAACGCCGAACATTGAACATCGAACGGAGGGCAACTGGGGAAAAGCAGAAAGTTGAAATGGGACAAAAAGTAAAAGCTGAAATGAGACACGGATTTCACGAATTAAGACGCGGCAGCAGCTTTTCTCCCGGCGGTGAAAAAATCCAGATAACCAATCAGCCGCTCCTTCATTTCCTTGCGCGGCACGATGGAGTCAATCAGGCCGTGGTTGAGGAGAAATTCGGCGGTTTGAAAATCGGGCGGCAGTTCGGCCTGTGTGGTGTCCTTGATGACGCGCGGGCCGGCGAAACCGATCATTGCGCCCGGCTCGGCCAGTATCAGGTCGCCCAGGCTCGCGTAGCTGGCCATCACCCCAGCCGTTGTAGGATGCGTGAGCACGCTGATGTAAGGGAGGCGTTGTTGCGCATGGTAGGCGAGTGCCGCGGAGGTCTTGGCCATTTGCATGAGGCTGAACATGCCTTCATACATCCGCGCCCCGCCGCTCGTGGAGATGATGATGACGGGCATTTCCTTTTCCGTCGCACGCTCGATGAGCCGCGTCAATTTCTCGCCGACCACCGAGCCCATCGAGCCGCCTAGAAAGCCAAAATCCATCACGCCGAGCGCGAGGCGATGCGGGCCGACTTTGCCCAGGCCCGTCACCACGGCATCCTTGAGCGTGGTGTTTTTTTGATACTGTTCCAGCTTCGACTTGTAGGTGGACACGCCCTTGAAGCGCAGCACGTCCACGCTTGTCATGCCTGCGTCCATTTCCTCGAACGTGCAGGTTTCGACGAGTGAATGGATGCGTTCGCGCGAGCCGATGGGAAAATGATGGCCGCACTTGGGGCAAACCTTCAGGCCTTCGTCCAGTTCCTTGTCGAAAATCATCGCCTCGCAGGTCGGGCATTTGGTCCAAAGCCCTTCTGGAATGTCGCGTTTCTTGGATTTGCCGGCACCCACCTTCGGCTTCTTTGTGAAAGACGTCTGCGTGGTTCCGACCGGCGGCGGCGTCAACGCCGGCTCGACCGAGTCGTTGCCAAGCGATTTCTTCGTATACGAAGTCGTATCCATGAGTGTTTCAATCATATGAAACTTAAAGCCCGCGCGCAACTGTCCAGACGCAAACGTCCGATGCGCCGGCGGCCCGCAGAACCTTCGCGCAGGCGCTCGTAGTCGCGCCAGTTGTGAACACGTCGTCCAACAAGACGATTCGCTGGCCATCCAAACCGGATTGGCCGGTCATCGCAAACGCACCGCGCATGTTCTTCGCGCGTTGTTCGCGCGTGAGCAGAGCCTGAGTGGCCGTGGGCATGATGCGCCGGAGTAATCTTTTATTCAGTGGAATCCCCGTGGCCGCGCTCAAGTGGGTCGCCAGACGCTCCGCTTGGTTGAATTCGCGTTGGCGCTGTTTGACCGGGTGCAATGGGACCGGCACGATGTAATCCCAGGGTTGTTCGCGCAAAACGGGCTTCGCTTCGCCGATGAGCAGGTCGGCGAGGAACGGCTCGAACCACAGCGCACGCTGGTATTTGTAACGGTGGATTGCCTCCCGTACCATGCCGCGCGCAACCACCGCCGAGCGCGCCGAACTGAAATGCAGTTCCACCTCGCGGCAGTTGGAGCATTCAAACGGCGTTGTCAGGTCGCCGGGGTAGGGCAGGCCGCAGCGTCCACAAAACGGCGGGCGGATGAATCGCACCTGCGTCCGGCAATCCCCGCAGACATAGCCTTCCCGAGCGGTCGCCCGCTGTTCGCCGCAAAGCTGGCAGTTTTCGGGGTAAAGAAATCCGAGGCCGGTGTTGAGCCAGTGTTGGATTGACGCCGCAAACAAAGTCATTTGGGGATCGCGTAGTGCGGACGCCGCTGGTCCAGCGGCAGGATTTTGAAAACGGCAAGCATGGCGGCGAGCACAAAAAAAGCGAGCCAACCATCGGTCATTTTGCCTGTGCCCCAAAACCAGGTTGCGGTGCCCGGCGCATCGGCGGTGAACGCACCATAGGTTCTCAGGCAGAAAATCCAGCCTGCGTGCAGACCGATGGAAAAATAAAGGTTGCCCGTGCGCTGATACGCGAGGCCCAGCAGCACGCCGGCAAGCGTGAGGCTGAAAAATCCCGGCACAAGAGCGTGAAAATTGGCGAAGCCGCCCAGGGTTTGCGGGAGAAGGGCAAGTCCCGAACTCCAGGTGACCGGGCCGGTGAGTTCCGAGTGCTCTAGAAAATGCACTAGCGCATAAATCGTACCGCTGATAAGAAGTGCAAACGGCCAGTAAAGCACACGGCGCAGTCCGCCAAAAATGCCGCCACGAAACAGAATTTCCTCGAGCGTTGCCACAACGGCCGCCGTCATAATGGCGCCAAAAATGACTCCGACAACCTTGTGCGACGTCAGATCATGAACCGCACATCGTCCGCCAGCCGCCATGGCGATGCAGGCGACGGCGACCAGCGACAGGAATCCGAGCAGTAATCCGCCGAAAAATATTTTCCACCGCCCATAGGGCGGGACGAGTCCGACGTCGCGAAATGAAGCAGCTCCTAGCGACCGCATCACCGGCCACAATCCGGCCAGCGCGACAATCAGGAAGGAACGGTCCAGAAAACGGTGAAACGGGGCGTTGGCGGCTTGGGGAAACAGATGCCCAAACAATTGCGCCAGCCGGTAAAGCCGCGGTGCGAGGAGTGCGCCGCCGATGAAGACGACTGCTATGTAAATGACCAGCGCCCGAAGAGGTCGCATGGCCGGAGGATAGTTTTCCAGGCATGGCGAGCCAAGCGCTAATTGCCGCTGGTTTATTGATCTCCTCACGATCTTTTTAACCACGGATTAACACAGATGGACACGGATTTTAACGCAAAGGCGCAAAGTGGGAAAAGGCGCAAGGAGCGAAGGGGAGAGGGAAAGGAGCGAAAGGAAGATGGCGAAGATTGAAGAGAACGGGAAACACCGAACACCGAACATCGAACGGAGGGCAACTGGGGAAAAAGCAGAAATTGAGAAAGTAGAAAGCTGAAATGGGACAAAACGTAAAAGCTGAAACGCTGACATACTGAAATGCTGAAATTGAAAACATCGAACATCCAACATCGAATGAAGAGCGGGAATCATTGGTCTCCTCACGGACTTTTTAACCAGGGATTAACACAAATGGACACGGGTGGGAAAGCAAGGAGCAAGGAGCAGGGAGCGAAGGGGGAAGGGAAAGGGGCGAAGTGGCGCTGGTCTCAATTGAAAAATAAAGTCCCCTCACCCTGGCCCTCTCCCCGCTTGGGCGGGGAGAGGGAAACTTCCGTCAATTGCATAATCCGAAAAATTGGTTCGCGGCACCGGAATTTTTGTGTTAAGAAACAAGTAGAATGGCGAACGAAACAACGACACAAGCTGCGGACGGGTCAGCCACGAAGGAACGTTTCGGAGGGCGTTTTTATCCCCACGAACTCATCAACAGCGGTGGGATGGCAGATATCTGGCTCGTCACGGATTTGCGCGGCAAACCCTATGCGCTCCGGAAACTCAAGCCCGGACTGAGGTTCAACCTCCGCGCTCGCCGGCGCTTCGTGCGCGGATGCGAGGTTCTGTCTCAACTCAACGAAAGCGAGTTTATCGTCGGTTACGTCGAGCACGGCAAGCTGGATGGCACGCTCTTTCTGCTCATGGACTACGTAGAGGCATCCAATTTAAAGCTGCTGCTTGCGCGGCAGGACCCGGTGCTGACGGAGAACGTGGCGCAAATTCTCATAGACATGGCCGTCGCCCTGAATGAAGTTCATGAATGCGGGTTCATGCACCTGGATTTCAAGCCGGAAAACATCCTCGTGACCGGCAACGGCAATGTGCGGTTGATTGATTTTGACCTGGCACTGCCGATTCTCGAAAAGCCGAAAAAAATGTCGGGCAATCCCGGCACCCCCGGCTATATGTCACCGGAGCAATTACAGGGGAAGCCGATTGATGCGCGCGTGGATATTTTTGCCTATGGCGTTGCCGCCTACGAGCTGGTGACCAACCACAAGCCGTTTCCCGGCGAGACGCCCGCGGAAATCCTCGGTGCCCAGCTTGAACCGGCCGGCCCAATCCCGCCAAGCGAGCATAATCCTGATATTCCCGCCACGCTCGAACGGATCATTCTCAAATGCCTCGCGCGCGATCCCGACCGACGTCATCCCTTCGTGAGCGTCCTCGTGCGCGAATTGCAGGCCGCGCTCTACGTTTGAGCGCCTGAAATTTTCTTTACTTGTCTTGAGGCTGGATTATCCTGCACTTCCAATTTTTTAGAAATTGAAACATTTTGTATGGCAAAACTCACTGTTCGAGATTTGGATGTCCGGGGCAAACGCGTCTTTCTGCGCGTGGATTACAACGTGCCCTTGGAGGAAAAAGACGGGCAAATGGTCATCACCGACGCCACACGCATCGTGGCGACGCTGCCGACCTTGAAGCTGCTGATTGAAAAGGGCGGTAAACTGATCCTGACCGCGCACCTCGGACGGCCCAAGGGCAAGCGCGACGTGACCATGTCCCTCAAGCCCGTCGCGACGCGGTTGTCTGAATTGCTCGGCAAGCCGGTGGTGTTCGTGGACGATTGCATCGGCGAAAAGGTCGAGCAGGCCGTGGCCGCGATGAAAGACGGCGATGTGGTGCTGCTGGAAAACGTCCGCTACTACAGCGAAGAGGAAAAGAACGACCCGGCATTCGCCGAAAAGCTGGCAAAGGTCGCCGATATTTATGTGAATGACGCCTTCGGCGCGGCGCATCGCGCCCATGCCTCCACCGAAGGCGTGGCGCGCTTCGTCGCCCGGCGCGGCGGCAAGTGCGCAGCGGGCCTGCTGATGGAGCTTGAGCTGAAATTTCTCGGTGACGAATTGGATAAACCCGCGCGCCCCTTCGTCGTCATCCTCGGCGGCGCGAAGGTTTCCGACAAGATCAAGGTCATTGACCGTTTGCTGGAAAAGGCTGATACGATTCTGATTGGCGGCGCGATGGCTTACACCTTCCGGCTCGCGCAAGGATTCAAGACCGGCAAATCGCTGGTGGAACCCGATGCGACCGGCACGGCAAATTCCGCGCTGGCCAAGGCCAAGGCTAAGAATGTGAAATTTTTGCTGCCGGTGGACGATGTTGTCGCCGTGCCGTTCAAGACCGACAAGCTCGATAAAAAAGGCAAGCCAGTCATCGAATGGCAGAATCCCCGGGTAAATTCCGACATGAATTGTCCGGATGACGCCGCCGGCCTCGACATCGGCCCGGCCACGGTCAAGGCCTATTCCGCCGAGGTTGCCACGGCGAAGACGATTTTATGGAACGGCCCGATGGGTCTGTTCGAGAACAAACAATTTGCCGCAGGCACAAACGCCGTCGCGCAGGCTGTGGCCGACGCCACGCAAAAGAGCGGTGCCAAGAGCATCATCGGCGGCGGTGACAGCGTGAAAGCGCTCAACAAGGCCAAGCTCGGCGACAAGGTGACATTCATGAGCACCGGCGGCGGCGCGAGCCTCGAATTTCTGGAAGGGGCGGTCCTGCCCGGCGTGGCGGCGTTGAGCGAAAAGAATTAACGCAAAGGCCCTCTAAACCTTTGCGCCTTTGCGTTAAATAAATTTGAAATTATATGAATAAAGAACGAAAACTCATCATTGCAGGCAACTGGAAAATGAACAAGACGGTTGCCGAGGCGCTGGCTTTGGTCAACGACCTCAAACTTGAACTCGCGAGCGTGAAGGAAGTGGACATCGTGGTATGCCCGCCCTATACCGCGCTGGAATCCGTCTCCAAGGCGATTTGGGAAGCCAAGAATATCAGGCTCGGCGCGCAGAACATGAGCGAAAACAATTTCGGCGCGTTCACCGGCGAGATTTGCGCCGGTATGCTCAAGGAATTTTCCGTGCGCTACGTCATCCTCGGCCACAGCGAGCGGCGCCAATATCAAAAAGAATCGGACGCCCTCATCGCCAAAAAGGCCAAGGCCGTCCACGGCGCATCGCTCAAGCCGATTGTCTGCGTCGGCGAAACATTGGCGGAACGCGAGGGTGGACAGATGGAAAAGGTGCTGGACACGCAGGTGCGCGGCAGCCTCGCCGGGTTGACCAAGGAGCAGATGGTCGAAACCATCGTCGCCTACGAGCCGGTATGGGCGATTGGCACGGGCAAGACCGCCACAACGCAACAGGCCCAGGACGCTCACGCGTTCATCCGTGGCGTTCTGGTCAAGATGTTCGATGCGCCCACGGCTAAAAAGGTGCGCATCCAATACGGCGGCAGTGTGAAGCCGAACAACGCCAAGGAGCTGATGAGCCAGCCGGACGTTGACGGCGCTCTGGTCGGCGGCGCGGCGCTTGAGTCGCGGAGTTTTGCTGACATCATCAAGAATTCCATCTAACATACCCCCATGAGCTTTATCGCTGGAATTTTAACTGTGTTGCTGGTCCTCAACTGCCTGCTGTTGATCCTGTTGGTGCTGGTTCAACTGCCCAAAAAGGACGCGGGCGCGGGCATTGCCTTCGGCGGCGGCGCGGCGGACGCCCTTTTCGGCGCGGGTTCGGGCAACGTCCTGACAAAAATCACCAAATGGGGGACCGGCGTTTTTTTCGGGATGGCCCTGATTCTCGGCCTTGTGCAGCAGAGCGCCCATAGCAGCAACGCCCCGGCGTTTGAACAGGCAGTGCAACAAAAACAAGCGCAGCAGATGCCGGTTGCCGTTCCGCCTGCCACACCCATGCCGGGCACACTAACGACTCCCAGCAATTCATCTGCTTTGCCCGCAATCCCGGCCAGCAGCGCGCCTGCAACGCCGCAGACGAATTAGGCCGTCATTTTGAAACGCGCCCCGGTCAGAGGTCAGATGGCGGATGGCGGATGGTGGAATGGTGGCGCGTCGCGGGTGATTGCGATATGTTTCTTCTTCGCTTTTTGCCTTTGTCTTCTGACTACTGGCTGCACCGGTCGCGAACCGCCCGCCGACATCACCATCATCAACAACGGCGAACCGGAAACGCTCGATCCCGCGCTGCTCACCGGCATTCCCGAAATGCGCATTGCGATTGGCCTGTTCGAAGGGCTGGCGCGGCTCGATCCAAAAACTGCACAACCGATTCCCGGTCTGGCTGAACGTTGGGAGATTTCGCCCGATGGAAAAACCTATACATTTCATCTCCGCACAAACCTCGTCTGGTCCACTGGCGAACCGATTCGCGCCGACGATGTGGTTTATTCCTGGATCCGCGCATTGGACCCGGCGACGGCCAGCGATTATGCCGGGCAGCTTTTTTATATTAAGAACGCGGAAAAATTCAATGCAGGGGAAATCAAGGATGCCTCGCTCGTCGGTGTTCACGCGCTTGATCCGTTCACCGTTCGCGTGGAATTGAATGATCCCACGGCATTTTTCCTGGACGTCTGCACGCTGCCGGTGACATATGTTGTGCCGCGCCGGACGATTGAAAAATACGGTGACCGCTGGATGATGGCGAAGCCCTTGCCGAGCAGCGGGTCTTACGAATTGGCTTACTGGCGGCTCAACGACAAAGTCCGCCTCAAAAAAAATCCGCGCTATTGGGACGCCGCGAACACGCAATCCGATGTCATAGACATTTTGCCGATGGGTTCACCGTCCACATCGTTCGACCTTTACGAGCAAGGCGCCGTGGACATCATTTGGGACAAGGAAGTCGTCCCGGCGGAATTGCTCGACGTGTTGATGAAACGTTCCGACGCGCATCGGTTCAATTATCTGGCCACCTATTGGATTAGCTTCAACGTCACTCGCAAACCGTTCGACGACCCCCGGGTCCGCAAAGCGCTCGCGCTTGCCGTTGACCGCGACAGCATCGTAAAAAAAATCGGGCGGGGAGGGGAGCGGCCCGTTTCGCACATCGTTCCCGACGGCACGGCGAATTACACGTCGCCCGACGGGCTTGATTACAATCTCGCGCTCGCAAAAAAATTGCTGGCGGAAGCCGGCTATCCCGACGGCAAAGGTTTTCCGCGCTTCGAATACATTTTCAACGCGGCGGCGGGAGGCGGCGTTAAAACGCACGAAGACATCGCCGTCGAATTGCAGCAAATGTGGCGCGACAACCTGGGCATCAACATGGATTTGCGGCCGGTGGAATGGAAAGTGTGGTTGAGCTCGACCGCGCATCTGGATTACGACGTCGGGCGCGGCGATTGGGTCGGTGATTACGACGATGCGAACACTTTTCTCGCATTATTCCAGAGCAACAACGGCAACAACCGCACTGGCTGGAAAAATGCCAGATACGATTCGCTCATCAACGAAGGCAACGCGCAAACCGATTTGAAGAAACGCGAAACACTTTTCCAGCAGGCCGAGACCATCATTGTGCGCGACGAACTGCCGGTTGTTCCGCTTTATATTTACTCGGGCATCAATTACTACCACACCAACATCGTGGGCATTTACCAGAATATTCTGGACGACCATCCGTTGCAGGCCATCCGAAAAATTAAAACAAACTAAAATTCTTTTGTAAGTCTGGATTTACCAAGGCTATTTTTGGACTTTTTGCCCGTGCCTGACCATCTCACAATCCATGGCCTGAATAAAAATAACAACACTGCAAGGGATAATAATAGAAAGAAAAGGCACACTAATAAAGAAACCCACACTCCATGATATACGATTTCAATAAGCGAATATGAGAGGCAACCAAAAGGCACCGTGAATAATACAATGAAAACCCATCGTATTACTTCTGAAACATACCAGCCTATCGAACGCTTTTCTGGTGATTTTTCAATTTCTCTTTCGTAATTTTTTTCATCGGACTTTTGAGGTGGCTTCGAGGAATCGTCCGGCGAAGATGTTGTCATCTTCCTTGAACTAAAATCTGGCCGCAACGCCGGCAGGTCTGATTCCTCGCCGGTCAATTCCAATGTTTCATAGGCTTCTTCCAACCGTCGCAAGGCTTCGCGATATTTATTTTGCAATCCCGGCGTCGGGGCCTGCGCCAGCTTTTGTTCCAGCTTCGCACGCTGACTTTTGAAAGCCCCTTCGCGTTCCTTCTCCGTTGCTCCTTCCAGCAATCCCAATATTTTGATGGCGTCTTCTGGTTTCATGTTTTCATATTAGCTGCTGGTGAGGCCGCCTGCCTTGAAAGTTCGGTGATTTTTGTCGAAAGTTCCAAACGGACACGGTCAAGGCCGCGAACGAGGTTCTGAACTTCGGCCCTTTGTGCTTCCAACTGGCGGATGCGGTCATCAATGTTGCGGGACTGTTCGGCTGCCTGCTGCCGTTGTGAATCCGTTGTTTTGCGCTTTTGTTGTTCAAATTGCTGGATCTGCAGTTGGATTTGTTGCCCCAGGTTACGTGAGGTCTGTTGGAAAAAATGATTCAACAATCCTTGCTCCTCCCGGATTATGTCCGCAAGAATCTTGCGCAATTCTTGAAAAACCCCCTCGCGCAACTTATCTATTTCCTTATCCATTAAAAATAGCTGCCTTCTCTTGAAGGAAACAAAAGTCCAGATAAGACCCGTGATAAATACTGGCAACATAAGAAAACCGGCATATGCTTGAAGTGTTTCCTTACCTTTTTCACCATTCATCATGAATGCCATCCCGCCAAAAATCATGACACTCATCATTACCATCATGAGCGGCTGGCGGGCTTGGTTGAGGCGATCCATAAAGGTGACCTGGGGCAGCTGGCCCTTGTATTTCAATTCGGGCCGGGACAAGGCAACGACCGAGTCCCAAAATTTTTTGTGGTCTGGAAAATCAATCGGGAGCCGGAGTATTGACCCCGTGGTTTCACCTAATCTCCGACTCAACTCCTCATTCGTGTTGTCAAGCGTCTCATGCACCAGACGCAAATCGTCATTCAGCCGGTTATGCCCCAACTCGATGAGCACATTCCTGAATTTTCCAGCGGCCTCATCTGTGAGTGACAATTGAATGATGTTTCCCTTGTTCACCTGCTCCAAATCCATCGGGGCAATCGAATCCATGGTCTGCTTCAAAATCTGATAAGCTGCGCCTTCATTCAACAGGGCCAATTTTGCTGACTCTTCAATCTTTCGCCGGAGCGACTCCACATCTTCTTGAAGCCGGGTGCGCAATTCTTCCGAAATGGCGCGTAAATGTTGATCTTCATCAGGGCGGTTCACCAAGCCCCCCATCATCAACCGCTTGCGATTGCGAAACTGGCTGACCTGCCGCACAAGGCTGTCTTCCAGCAGCAGTAACGCGCTTTCAACTTGAACCCGTTTCCTCGTTTCAATCAATGCCAGGCGCAACTCACTGTTTTCCGATGTTAGCCGGTTCAGAATTTCCGAAGATCGGACCTGATTTGCCACGGACGACGTAAAAATCGGCGGCAACATACTTACGCCCATGGACTGGTTCCAGCCGGATGCCGGAGCCGGAGGAGTGGTTTGATCGTCTGTAAAAATGGCCAGGAAACCGTTGCTGCGGCTAATCAATGTTTTTAACAGTGATTGTTCTTTTTCAGGAATGGAAGCATTCACTGGCCCAGCAACAAAAACAAAATCCGCTTGATCGGCCAAAGTGGACAAGAGCGCGGAGTTTTCAATCAGCCCGCGCAGGCCGTCGGGAACCAATAGCCGCAATCCCCGGCGTATGCTGGAACTGGCTAGTTTGAGGCGGAGTGGGTCCATCCAGTTGCTGGTATTCCCGGTCTGAATCAAATCCTCCTGCTGCAATGCGGCAACAAAAGAAGAAACCTCGTCAAAATCTTTCCGCATCGCGCCGCGTTCAACGCTGTAACCATTTTCCTGCAAGGTGATCTCCGTGTATCCCACCCGTTGCGGAACCGCCACTCGGAAGACATGATAGTCCTGCCCCAAAAGGAACGATAATGATAGGGAAGTTGATTCCGGTTCCAAACCCACCAGCACAACCGTCAATGATTCAGCCACCGCAGGCGAATAAAGGCTTTGGAACACCTCGCTCAAAGGTGCTTGTGCCTGTCCGGCTTCAATGATTCCCGCAAGCTGGGCACCGCGCGCCGCCGTTTTTTGCAGTTCAGGGTTCAGGGTAATAAAAGTGAACTATGACCATCTTCATCCGGAAAATAGTCCATCATTGGTTACAAGCTTGAATGCGACACTGTTCGGCTTGATTTGCGTTAGCGGCTGCGTTAGCGGCTGCGTCTGCGGCTTGTTGTTGGTAGTTTTGAATCATTTGCAGGAGACTGTCCGCCTGTTCCTGCAAACTTTGTACTATTTGAGCCGCAGAATCAGCCGATGCTTGGGCTTTAGCAGATGAAGCCGCCGCGTCACCCGCTGCGCTGCGGGCTCGATTATCAAAATCTTGGGCATCTTCTTCGTATTCTTTCGCATTTGAGGCGGAAGTTTGCGCTTGCTGCGCCTGTTGGTCAGCCTGCTGGGCGGATTCTGTTGCAGACTGCAACTGTTGCTGGGTTTGGCTTTCAGCTTGAGCTGCAGATTGCGCTGACTGCTGTGCCTGACTTTCAGCTTGAGCTGCAGATTGTGCTGATTGTTGAGCCTGACTATCGGACTGTGCAGCTGACTGTGCGTGCTGCTGTGCCTGATTGTCAGCCAAAGCGGCGGCTTGGGCGTGTTGATGGGCTTGAGTATCCGCTTGTGCGGCGGCTTGGGCATGTTGCTGGGCTTGTGCGGCAGCTTGAGCAGCAGCTTGGGCGTGCTGCTGGGCTTGAGCATCTGCCTGCGCGACGGCTTGAGCATGTTGTTGGGCTTGGGCAGCGGCTTGAGCGGCGGCTTGGGCGTGCTGCTGGGCTTGGGCATCCGATTGGGCAGCGGTTTGCGCATGTTGTTGGGCTTGCGTGGCAGACTGCGCTGAAAGCTGTGAATGCTGCTGGGATAGCGCCTCGGCTTGTGCGGCAGACTGCGCGTGCTGCTGGGCCTGGGTGTCGGCTTGGGCAGCAGATTGAGAATGTTGCTGTGACTGACTGTCGGCTTGGGCAGCAGATTGAGAATGTTGCTGTGACTGACTGTCGGCTTGGGCTGCACTTTGGGCGTGTTGCTGGGCTTGCGCCTCCGCCTGCTGTGTTTGCTGGGCAGCTTGTTGCGCCTGTTGGTCAACGCCTGTAGGTGCAGTCTTGGTGGTAGCCATAATATTCCTTTGGTCGAAACAACTTAATCATTTGTTTAGCGAAACTTTTTTGCTTGTCAAGCATCAACCCTAACCTCTGCTTGGTTTCCTGGTTTCTTCAGGCACAATGCCTTTTTTGGCTCAAAGATGAATCATTCAGGTATGCCCAGCCTTTGAAGAGCTTGCTTGGCATCATTATTTCCCAGTTTTGCCGCCTTAAGATACCACCATGCGGCCTTGGAGCTATCTTGGTTCACGCCCAAACCGGTTTCATACATCGAGCCAATGTGGACCATGGCTTCACTTTGACCGGCACTGGCGGCGCCGAGAAATAAATTCATTGCTGTGGTATAATTAATGTCCACCCCAAACCCGTTTTCATACATATAGCCAATCCAAAACATGGCTGCGTTGTTACCGGCGTGGACTCCATGGCCAAACCAACTCAGCGCTATGGTATAATCCTTGTCCACGCCCACCCCATATAAATACATATAGCCGAGCTTCGTCATGGCTACACTGTTCCCGGCGTCGGCCAATTTATTCAGCGCAACCACATCAGTCCCCCTCAAAATATGTTTTTCCTCTGTTGCTTTTGCCACCTGTTGGGCTTGTTGTGCTGCATGCTGGGCAGCTTCCTCTGCGGCTTGTGCGGCGGCTTGTCCGGCGACCCGAAGTTTTTGTTCCTCCGCCGGTTTTTCCACCACAAAATACCATCCCAACCCAATCACCAAAAGCACCGCTGTAACCAACGCCCATTTGGCATTGCCGCCACCTGACTTTGCAGCGGCGCTCCCAAGCGGTTGTTCTTGTGTCTTCTCGTCCTTCGATTCGACCGTACTTGAGTCATGCCTTGAATCCAAGTCAGACTTGTCAACAGGATGACTTTTCTGAATCGGCTCAATCTTGGAGTGAACAGGGGTTGTTTTAGATGTGCCTCCGCCAAAATCAGGATTCAGTGCTGGCAAATCCGAATCTTCATTCAGTAGTTCCAGTGTTTCGTAGGCTTCCTCAAGCCTGCGTATGCTTTCGCGATATTTGTTTTGCAGTCCCGGTGTCGGCGCCTGTGCCAGCTTCTGTTCCAGCTTTGCACGCTGGCTTTTAAAAGCCTCTTCGCGCTCCCGTTCCGTCACTCCTTCCGGCAGCCCCAATATTTTTAACGCTTCATCTGGTTTCATATTTCAATCCTGAATCACCAGGTTTTGCAAATGCTTGAATACGCGGCCAAGTTCCTGCTCCTCCTTGCCGCCGAATTCACGGGCAATCGTTTTGGCCGAGCGCGGGTCGGAGGCGGTGACGGTAACCCGTCCATTGGAATCGTAGCCCATCACCACTTCAACCGGATGATTTTTCTCAAGGGTTTTTAACGGGCCGAAAGTGAAAGTGCCGAGCGTCTCCGGTTCTGAATAGTTGTCCTTTCGCTGGAGAATTTCCAGTGAAACATTTTCCTGGTTTTCACGCCGGGTATATATGGTCTGCTTGTAGGTAACAGGCAGGGGGGTGTTTTTTGCGATCATCACATAGAACTCCGGGCGGCCCTTCTCATTGTCATAAAGGCGCAAACCAAGGTCGTTGCTGGTGACGAGCTGGCGCAAGGGAGGCGCAGCGGTTTTGCCAGAGCCGTGAAATTGTTCAGCCAGCAGTGCCGCACCGTAAGCGATTGCGGCATGTGGATGCTGACGACGAATCCGGTCCGTCGGGAGATTGCTAATCCGGCGGATCATGCGCTCGACAGCCGGAACCAGACTGGACCCACCAGTCATGACTAAATCATCAATCTCGTTCCAATGAATGCCGGCGGCCTTGAGCGAATCCTGGCAGACCACCGAGCAGGCGTCCAACCATGGCTCAATGGATGTTTCAAATTGGTCGCGTGTCAAGGTGACCCGCGCGCTTTTCCCTGCGAGAAGCAGCGGGCGGGTGATGGCACCGGTTCCAGCCGTGCATAATTCAATTTTTGCCGCCGTGGCAAACTGTCGCAATTTTTGCCAGGAGGCCACGTCTTCACTCACGTCCACCCGGTGTTGTGCCATGAACTGTTCTCGAACCAGTTGCATGATGGCATCATCAAAGTTTTTGCCGCCAATGTTTTTTGAGCCTTCAGTGGCCAAAACATAAAGGCCGTCGGGTGTGGCTTGCAACAAAGTTGCGTCCAAAGTTCCCCCGCCGATGTCGAAAACAAAAATGGTTTTCTCGCCACGCTTTGCCTCCAATCCAAAAAATGTTGCGGCAGCCACCGGTTCTTCTACCAAACCCAACACCGGCAAATCCGCCAGCCGCCCGGCATTTTGCGTGGCCTGTCGTTGTGCTTCATTAAAATGAGCCGGCACGGAAATGACCACCCCGGTCACAGTTTCATTGAGCGCGGTTTCAGCATCATTGCGGAGTTTCCTTAAAATGACGGCGGAAATGGCTTCGGCAGAATAATTGAAGTCGGTATGGTCGGTAAACACCGTTGTGTTTTCGCCCATGGACAGCTTCGGAAACCGGCAGATTTCGAGGCCGGGTTCTTCAACGAGCAATTCTTCAACGATGTCTCCCACCAGGCAACCGCGTGGACCGATGTGAACGAGCGAGGGGGTTTGAAATTTTTGGCCGTTGGAACGACAAGGGCAAACCGCCGGAATGCCGGAGGCATTGAGGTGACTTATCAATGAGAACGTGGTTCCAAGGTCTATTCCAAAAATCATTGTATTTAAATTAAAATGTTCTCCCAAACTATCAAGCAGTTTTATGAAATACATGAAGGGTTCTTATTTAATTTTACCGTTTTGGGCCATTTGGTTTTTCACCATACATTGACGAGTAAATTTTACTCTGCATGGCCGCGTCTCTACGGTTAAATATCCGCCGATGTATTTTCTCAAGCGCATCCTCTTCGCCGTGCCGCTGCTGCTCGTCATCAGCGCGCTGGCGTTTGCGCTCGTCCATCTCGCGCCCGGCGGTCCGTTTGACCGCGAACGCGTGCCCGCCTCGCCCGAAATCGAGCGGAATTTGAAGGCCAAATACCATCTCGACGAACCGGTCTGGAAACAATACGCCCGATACCTCGGCGATCTGGCTCACGGCGATTTTGGCGTCTCTCTCAAATACCGCAACCATACCGTCAACGACATCATCGCGCAGGGCCTACCGGTTTCGATTACGCTGGGAGGGTTGGCGTTTTGCTTCGCCATGGCCGTCGGCTTGCCGGTAGGCTTCCTTACGGCGGCCCGGCGCGGACGTTGGGAGGATTTTGTCGGAAGCTTTCTCGCCATTCTTGCCGTGTGCGTACCGGCCTTTGTCGTCGCGCCCGTTTTGATTCTGATTTTTTCAATCAAACTGCAATGGCTGCCCGTCGCACTTTGGGAATCGCCGTGGCACATGATTTTGCCGCCCATCGCGCTCGGATTGTATTTTGCCGGGAAAATTGCGCGCCTTTTTCGCGAGGGAATGCTGAACGCGATGCAATCCGAATTCGTCACCTCAGCGCGCGCGAAGGGCCTTGGCGAAAAGATGCTTTTGCTCAAGCACGCCGTCCGCATCGCCATTCTGCCCGTCGTTTCCTATTCCGGTCCGATGCTTGCCGACTTGCTTACCGGCTCGTTCGTCATTGAAAACATTTTCCAGATCCCCGGCATCGGCGTCTTCCTCATCAACGGCTCGCTCAACCGCGACTACACCGTCGTCGTCGGCCTCTCGATCCTTTACGCGATGCTCCTCATCGCCATGAACCTGGTCGTGGACTTCGCCTACACTTTGCTCGACCCGCGCGTGAAATATGAATGACAAAAATGTTGAGAGTTCAAAGTTGAGAGTTGATGGCCAGGGCGCAGGCTCTTCGGCCTCAACCCTCAACCCCCGACAACTCGCTTTGCAGCGGTTCCAAAAGAACCATCCCGCCGTCTTGAGCGCGTGGTATCTGGTGTTATTGCTGGCGGTCATCCTTGCATGGCCGCTGCTCTTGAAAATATCCAGCACGGCGTTCGCCCAATTGCATAATCCCGACCAGTTATCCGATGCCCAATTCGCGCCGCCCGATGCGCAACACTGGTTCGGCACAGACCTGCATGGGCGCGACCTCTTCTCCCGCGTCCTGTTTGGCGCGCAAATCTCGCTGCTCGTCGGCGTCGTCGGCGCGGGCGTAAGCCTCGTCATCGGCGTTTTGTGGGGTGCCATCGCCGGTTACGTCGGAGGGCGCGTGGATAGTGTTCTGATGCGCATCGTGGACGTGCTTTACTCGCTGCCCTCCATCATCTTTGTCATCGTGCTGATAACCACGCTGGGCGAACTCCTCAAACAATCGCATTTCATCCAAAGCTCCCCCGCGCTGGAGGGCGGACTGCGCGTGACGCTGCTGTTCGTCGGCCTTGGTGCAGTGTCATGGCTGACGATGGCGCGGATTGTTCGCGGACAAGTCTTGTCGCTACGGACGCGTGCCTTTGTCGAGGCCAGCCGCGCGATGGGCGCAAAGCCGCATTGGATTCTGGCGCGGCACATCATCCCGAATATTTTCGGCGTCGTCATCACCTACCTGGCGCTCACGATGCCGGCCATCATCCTTTACGAATCCTTTTTGAGCTATCTCGGCTTGGGCGTGCAGGCGCCGATGGCGAGTTGGGGCACGCTTATCTCCGAGGGCGTCTCCAATATCAATCCCATCCGCATCTACTGGTGGCTGATTGCGTTTCCGGGCGGTGTGCTGGTGACGACACTGCTCGCTCTGAACTTTCTCGGCGATGGCCTCCGCGACGCGTGGGATGTCAAAGGCCGCACTTAAAATCCTGCTTCGCTCCTGGCGAAAAGAGGGCAGGGGATGCTTCTGATTTCTGCTTTCTCAATTTCTGCTTTTCCCCGTGCTTTCAGCGTTTCAGCGTTTCAGAATTTCAGCTTTTGCTTTCATGCCCTCATCTGTTGCGACACGGGAATTGCCGCCGCGCGCCGGGCGGCGTGATTTCGGATATGGTCGAAATCCCCCTGTTCGCAACCCGCCACAAAACCTTCCGTGACGGACTTGAGCTGCTCCCACCGCGCACGGATTTGTTTCGCCTCGGACGAGTTGACTTCGTTGTCATGCGCGGCCTTGGCGATGACCGCGAGCAGGTCGGCGAATTCCTGCACGATCTGGTTGGTGGCGGGGATCAGATAATGCGGATGCGGAACGCTCTTGGGATTGGGGATGAAAAATCCGTTGGCGCGCTGGCAGACCCATTGGGCGATGCGCGGGTCGCCGGTGCTTTTGAGCAGCGCTTCGACGCGGTCGAGCGGATTGCCCACGCCGCTGCCGGAGGCGTGTTCGGGCGGCTCGGCCCATTTGTAAAGCACCGAGGACGAAACCCCGATGTCATCAGAAACCTGTTTCGTTGACTTCGTCTTAAAAACTTCGCGCAGGAGTTCGTAGGATTGCATGCCCAGACTTTGAAAAAGCCGGAGGGCCTTGGCAAGCCCAAGCCGTTACAAAATGCAGCCAAAATTATAACCGCACGGATTCTTCCTTCCTAATTCGTAATTCGCAACCGGCTGGCGGAGATTGCGGAGAAAGGTTATCGTGTTCTCCGTGTCGTATGCGATCCGCGGGCGAATCCGCTTAAGATTGTCACAGTGCATTTTGACCGGAGCATGAAAGGTAAATTATGAAACTGACGATTGATCCCGAAGTTGACGCGCTGTATCTGCGGTTGAATGACGCGCAGATCGTGGACTCCGAGCAGGTTGCGCCCGGCGTGGTGCTGGATTACGACGCCCAGGACAACGTGGTGGGCGTGGAGATGCTGCACGTCTCCAAACGCGCGCCCAAAGTGGATATTAAACACCTGCTGTTCGAGACGGCGGAGGCATCAATGCCGGAAGAAATAACACTGCGCGAAACACCCCCGCCTTACGGCACAAAAGCCCCTTGAGCTTCGGAAGTTGCCATTCTCGCCTCTTTCCTCTGATTTCAAATTTCTGCTTTTCCCCGCTCCCATCTCCTTGCTCTGCGCTCCTCGCCATCTTTCCATTAGCGTTAATCAGCGGTTAAAAATCCGTGTCCATCTGTGTCCATTCGCGGTTAAAAAATGTCTTGTCCGGCTGAAAATAATTCGTGTTTATTCGTGAAATACGAGTCTCCCATTGTCACACTGGTTGCCTGTGAATGGGGACTCTTATGACGCTCTGATAATCGGTTGTGGGCCCGGCGGCAGCAGCGCCGCCACGTTTCTGGCGCGTGCCGGCAAACGCGTGCTGGTGCTGGAAAAGGAGGTTTTCCCGCGTTTCCACATCGGCGAATCCCTCCTGCCTTGCAACATGGCCATCTTCCGCGAGATGGGCGTGCTGCCCGCATTGCAGGCGGCGGGTTTCCCTCGAAAATTCGGGGCGCGGTTCGATTTGAGCAACGGCACGCTCGGCACCCGGTTCCCGTTCCGCGCGGGCAAATACAACCGTGAGCCGGAAGCCATCCAGGTGGAACGCTCTGTCTTCGATCACATCCTCCTCAAACATGCACGCGTCAGCGGAGCCGACATCCGCGAAGGCTGGTCCGTCTCGAAATTTACGACCGACGCCGACGGCGTCAGTGTCGAGGCATCTGATCCCGACGGAAAAGTTCACAATTTTCGTGCGTCCTATCTGATTGACGCCAGTGGTCGTGGCAATTTCACCGGCAACCAGGAGGGACTCCGCATCACCCATCCCCGGCATAAGAAGCTCGCGGTCTTCGGCCACTTCACCGGTGTGCTGCGCGAGCCCGGCGAGGCCAACAACGACATCATCATCGTCCGCCTTCCGAACAAATGGTTTTGGATTATCCCTATCTCCGCCGAGAAAACGAGCGTGGGACTGGTGATTGACAAGGATGAGTTTGCGCAGGAAAAAGGCACGCCGCAGGAAATCTTTGACCGCTGGGTCGAGACCAGTTCCGCCGTGAAAGATCGCATGATGAACGCGCGGCGGGTGAATGAAACCCGGACCACGAGCGATTTCAGCTATTACAACAGCCGGCTCACGGGAGACCGCCTGTTGCGCGTGGGCGACGCCGCCGGGTTCATGGACCCGATTTTCTCCGCAGGGGTCTTTCTCGCCATGTGGTCGGGAAAACTCTCCGCTGAAGTCGTCCGGAAATCCCTGGCGCAGGGCAGACCCGATCGCCGGGCGTTTGCCAGTTACGAAAAGCGCGTCCGGAAGGGCCTGATATTTTACTGGCGCATGGTGGAGAATTATTACACGACGCCGTTTATGGAACTTTTTTTGCGCCCGACCGAACGCTGGAATCTTTTTTCCGCCGTCATAGGCGTGCTCGCCGGCGAAGTGGAGGGAAGCTGGTCGCTCCGCTGGCGGATGGAACTGTTCTTCCTGTTGGTCAAAATCCAAGCCCGCTGGCCGTTTTCACCGCGCATCAACTTTCGGCCCATCGTCATCGTGACCAAAAAAGCTCCCTCATCCGCGCCCTCCGCATGAAACTGCACGGCCTGTCTTTCGCTCTTCTGCTTGCCGTCCTTGCTGCTGGCTGTCGCACCACCTCTGCGCCGCCGCCCGCGGATTTCTCCGCGCCCGGCTGGAGCGTCCAGCAGGGCCAGGCCATCTGGAAACCTTCATCAAACCGGGCTGAACTCGCCGGTGACCTGTTGTTGGCCACCAATGCCAATGGAAATTTCTTTGTTCAGTTTTCAAAAATTCCATTTCCAATGGCGACGGCCCGGGTTTCCGGCGATCAATGGCAGATTGAATTCGGTGCGAACAAGTATTCATGGCACGGGCATGGCACGCCGCCGGCCCGTTTCGCCTGGTTTCAACTGGCGCCGGCCCTCCTCGACGCCAAAACCGGCGGCAACTGGCAGTTCACCCGCGTTGATACCAATTCGTGGCGATTGGAAAATCCACATACCGGCGAATCCCTGGAGGGTGAATTTTTCCAATGAAGCATCGCTGGTTTCGCTGGTGGTGGCTTCTGCTGCTCGTTCCGATTGTCGCCAGACTCGCGCGGTTGCATTTTGATGTCGAGGTGCTCGACCTCCTGCCCTCAAATGTTCCCGCCGTTCAAGGCCTGAAGCTTTACCAGCAACATTTCGCCAATGCGCGCGAACTCATCGTCACTGTCAAGGCGCCGGACCGCGAAGCCGCGGAATACGCCGCAAAATCCATCGCCGATAATTTGCAACGCGCGACGAACCTTGTCGCCGATGCCACATGGCAGCCGCCGTGGTTTGAACATCCCGATCAAACGGCCGAACTCATCGCCTATCTCTGGCTCAACCAGCCGCCGGAACAATTTGCCAGCCTCACCGCGCGGCTTTCTGAAACGAATCTTGCAAGTATCCTTGCTGCCACGCGCGATGAACTCGCCACCACGCTGTCCCCAAATGAAATCGGACAATTGAGTTACGACCCGTTCGGCCTGACGCGCCTGCCAGAAAACGTTGCCGGAACCGTTTCCGGCTTTGGGCAGGGACAGGAATTGTTCAGCTCCGCCGACGGCACGTTCCGGATCGTTTTCGTCAAGGCCCGAGGCGATTTAAACGGCTACCGCGAATGCACCGATTGGTTCAATGCCGTGAAGCAAAACGTCAATACCGCGGTGCCTGCGGATGAAGTGAAGATAGGCTACACTGGCCGGCCCGTGTTCGTCACCGAAATTTCCGGCAGCATGAAACACGACATCATGCTGTCTGTCGGCGGCACATCGGTCATCATCGCGATTTTATTTTGGATTGCCCACCGTCGCATCAAGCCGATGCTCTGGCTGCTCACGCTGCTGGCGCTGATTCTGGCCGCGACCCTCGCGCTCGGCGAATTGATTTTTGGCGCGATCAATGTCATCAGCATGGGCTTCGCGGCCATCCTGCTCGGCCTCGCGGTGGACTACGCCGTCGTCCATTATCAGGAGGCGCTCGCGCACCCGGATTTGACCATTCCCCAGGTGCGCCGCACCATCGCGCCTGCCATATTTTGGGCTGCGGTCACCACCATCTCGGCGTTTCTCGTCTTGAACTTCGGCGGCCTGCCCGGCCTGGCGCAGCTCGGCTCGCTCGTCGGCATCGGTGTCGTGCTATCGGCCTGTGTGATGATTTTCGCATTCCTGCCGCCGTTGTTTCCAGACCGGATGCAGCCGCAACCTGGTAGGGACGCGCTGCCGCGCGTCCAGGCCGACCGGCAGGTCGGCCCTACCGAAAATGGCGGAAACAGTCGCGCCAAAATCGTCTTCGCGGTCACGGCATTCTTGATTTTCTTCTGCGCCGCAATTTTGTTTTCCGGACTGCCGAAAATGGACGCGAGCGCGAACGCCCTCCAACCGCGCAACAGCCAGGCAACCGGGACACTCGAGGCGATAAAGACAAATCTCGGTCAAAAACGCGAACCGCTTTGGCTGTTCATTTCCGGCCACGACGAAAGTGAAGTCGCGCACAGGCTCGACGCCGTTCTGCCGGCGCTCAATGCCGCGGTTTCCAATCAGACGCTTTCTGGGTTCACGCTGCCCAACTCGCTCTGGCCGCGTCCGGAATTCCAATCCGCCAACCGCGTAAGCGCCCAACTACTCGCAGCCGGTCTCGACTCCATGCGCACCGCTGTGACCAACGCCGGCTTTTCTGAAAACGCCCTTGGCCTGGCCATGGGCATTTTTGAAACGTGGCAGCGCGCCGCCGCGACCACGAACGTTTTCTGGCCGACGAATCAGCTCTGCTCGTGGATTTTTGAAAAACTGGTGGCGCGCGAACCGCAAAACCTTTTCGCCGTCGGCTTCCTCTATCCCGCGACCAACGCGACGCCAATGTCATTCGCTCAACTCGATTCGCAACTGCCCCGGAATGGTGTCAGGCTTTCGGGCTGGGAACTGCTCGGTCAAAACATTCTGGCCGCAGTCAAAAATAATCTTTGGAAACTGTTGCTGCCGATGGCCGGCCTCATTTTGCTTTCCCTCTGGCTGGCGTTCCGGCGGTTCACGGAAATTTCATTGAGCCTCTCGGTGCTGGCGTTGAGCGGATTTTGCCTGCTTGCGGTCATGAAAATCCTTGGCTGGCAATGGAATCTGCTCAACCTCATGGCGTTGCCGCTCATCCTCGGCACCGGCGTGGATTACAGCATCTTCATGCAACTCGCGCTGCGGCGGCTCGGCGGTGACCTGCGCCTCGCACACCGCTCGGTCGGGCGCGCGCTGCTGCTCTGTGGCGGGACTGCCATCGCCGGTTTCGGCTCGCTCGGCCTCTCAAGCAACGCGGGCATGTCGAGCCTTGGCCGGGTCTGCGCCGTCGGCATCGCGGGCAATATGTTGTTTTCCATTTTCCTCCTGCCAGTCTGGTGGTGCGTTTTTCGTCCAAAGTCCAAACCCCAAAGTCCAAAAATTCCCGTTTCGACCCCATCCTCGCTTTATGGCGCGCGCCTCTGGCAGACCGGCCTGACATTGACGCGCATCTTTCCAAAGTCGTTTTTGCTTTCTCTCGCAAAGCTATCCGGCGCGATTTATTGGAGGCTTGCCGCGCATCGGCGCGAAATTGTCATCCAAAATCTGCTGCCCGTCTTTGACGGCGACAGCAAACGGGCCGCCGCTGCCGCGCGACAATTGTTTTCAGAGTTCTCCCTCAAGCTTGCGGACTTGTGGTCTTACGAGGGAGGCGAGGCCGTCTCCAACTGGTTCGTGGACTGGAACGGCTGGGAGATATTCGCCGCGGCCGAGGCGCGCGGTCGTGGCGTCCTGCTTGTGACCCCGCATCTTGGCAACTGGGAACTCGGCGGTGCGTTCATGGCGCGGCAAGGCTGCAAATTGGTCGTGCTCACGCAGGCCGAACCCGACCCGCGCCTCACCGCCATGCGCCAGGCGTCGCGGGCGCGCTGGGGCATCGAGACCCTCGTTGTTGGCGGTGATGCGTTCGCCTTCATCGAGATCATCAAGCGCTTGCAGCAGGGCGCCACCGTCGCGCTGCTCGTGGACCGGCCGCCCGCGCCGACGGGGGTGGCCGTGGACTTGTTCGGCAAAAAGTATTTTGCCTCGATTGCCGCTGCTGAACTGGCGCGTGCTTCGGGTTGCGCCATCGTTCCCACGTTCATCGTGCGCGAAGCGGAGGGTTATCGCGCGCATATATTGCCGGAAGTTGCCTATGATCGCGCCTCGATCGGCAACCGCCAGGCGCGCATCGCGTTGACACAAGAAATCCTGCGTGCGTTCGAGCCGGTCATCCGGCAGCATGTCACGCAATGGTTCCACTTCGTCCCGGTCTGGCCGGAGGAAAAACCGGAATGAAAATGCTCCGACAATTCATTTTCGCACTCGCTGTCCTTTCCGCGTTGCATGCGGCAGGCACCGATGAAACCAATTCCGTGTTGGACGCGTGGTTTGCCGCGCAGGCCGGAGTTCACACCTGGTCCGCGGATTTTGTCCAGACCCGCGCGCTCAAAACCCTGACCCAGCCGCTCGTCGCCAAAGGCCGCCTGGCGTTTGCCATGCCGGATGATTTCCGTTGGGAACTGGGGCAGCCCGCCCAAACCATCGCCTTGCGGCACGGCGACGAAATGTTCGTGATTTATCCGCGATTGAAACGCGCGGAGCATTATCCGATGGGTGCCGGAACCCCGGCTGAATGGCGCGACACCATGTCCCTGTTGCAGGCCGGCTTTCCCCGCGACCGCAGGCAATTTGAGTCGCAATTCCAGGTCTTGTCGCTCATGCAAACCAACGGCGTATGGCAGCTCTCGCTCCAGCCGAAAAGTATTTTTGCGCGGCGGATAATGCCGGAGCTGCGCATCGGCCTCACAACGAATGATTTTTCACTGGCCAGCACCGAACTGGTTTTTGTGGACGGCTCCCGGATGCGGAACGATTTCACCAATGCCGTCTTGAATCCGACGCTGGACGATAAATTGTTCGACTGGACTCCGCCCGCTGATTTCAAAGTCACTGAACCATTCAAACAATGATTTGTGGCAGCGGACGTGAGTCCGCTCTGATAAAAAATGAATGACCTTGTTACAGCCTTGAATCTTCTGCCGCATGGCGCGGAATTCCGGTTCATTGACCGCCTCCTGAAGTTGGATCCGGGCCGGAGCGGGGAAGGGGAATACACGGTTCGCGGCGACGAACCGTTTCTGCGTGGCCACTTTCCCGGCCAGCCGATTTTCCCCGGCGTGCTGCTCGTCGAGGCGGCGGCGCAACTCGCGGGCGTCGTGGCGCAGAGCGACCCGAATATCCCGCCGATGGCCGGATTGAAACTCACCGCGCTGCGAAACGTGAAGATTCTCGGCACGGCGAAACCCGGCGAAACCATTTTGCTCGAAGCTAAAATCGCCGGACGTCTTGGCAATCTGGTTCAAGCCCAGGCATCGGCAAAAGTTGGCGGTCAAATAGTTTTGACGGCGGAACTGACACTAAGCGGAAGCTAACCAAACGCGGCTGAATTTGCCGGACAGTCAATCAATTTACCGGGACCGCAATTGATCAATCCTCTCCCCGGGGGAGAGGACACAGGTGAGGGCGAGCTTCAAAACATACTTTTCATTTCATCTCTTGGCAGATCGTTGGCTGACTCTAGCTCTGCCGCCGTGAAAAATCAGGGCACTACCAACACTGTCCCCTCTCCTCGGGGGAGAGGGTCAGGGTGAGGGCGAGCGTAAAACAAACTTCATTTTTCGACCCGGCATTTTATAACATCCGCCGCTTTAAAAAAAATCACGCGGCTGAATTTGCCGGACAGTCAATCAATTTACCGGGACCGTGATTGATCAATCCTCTCCCCGGGGGAGAGGA
>Ga0302320_10005887_pt1 | contig 27352 bp, 27 predicted proteins | sample Bog_T0_3_FD_202130 | JGI IMG/M metagenome (GOLD analysis project Ga0302320, IMG submission 202130) | Peat permafrost microbial communities from Stordalen Mire near Abisko, Sweden - Bog_T0_3 | ecosystem: Environmental > Terrestrial > Soil > Wetlands > Peat | place: Sweden: Abisko, Stordalen Mire...
TCGTGGCAAACCCGCGAGCATAACAGCGCCGCCAGTTCGAGGGCGTCGGGGGCCGGACCGGGAGACGAAGTGCCAGACATCAGATGTTCCTGGAAATCCGCTGATGGCGCGGGCTAATGGCGAATCACGCGTTGATGCTGGTTTGATACACTGCGGATGCGCGCCCTGCCAACACAAGGGTGCGAGCGGCGTGACCCTCAGGGAACCGGAGCCCGGCCCGGCATCGACGCCGTGAACCCGGCCCAGCACAGATAGAGCCCGATCAGCATTGAAGGCGCGAGATAAAGCTGGAAATGGGTGCCATATTGGGTCTGTTCGAACATGCGGGAGAGCGCGTCGGGGGAGAGAAAAATCAGCAGCAGACCCTTGGCGAGAACCAGCCATCCGACCAATGTGACGATCACCGGCAGCGCGCCGCCGGACCAGACATTGTGGCCGAGGATCATGGCGATGCCGATGGCCAGGCTGGTGATGGCGTAGAACAGCATGACCGGCCCGTTGGCGGCGGTGGCCTCGACAATCGCGCCCCCGCGCACCAGGAAAGCGACCACGAGCAGGATTGTGAAAAGTCCGATCAAGCGAGCAAGGAAGACAGTGAGACGCGACATCCGACCCTCCGCGACATCTGGTGAACCTGCATGGCCGAGACTACAGCCTTGCCTGCCGCCGCTCCAGCGCCTTCCCGGCGCGCGAATGAGGCCCGCCGATGAATGAGGCGATCGATCGCGATGCCGCGGCCAGGCTGATGCAGCCTTTGACCGATCTGGTGATCCGGGCCGGGGCCGCCATTCTTGCCGTCAATCGCGCCGCCATGAAGGTCGACGGCAAGGCGGACGGATCGCCGCTGACGGAAGCCGACCTCGCCGCCGACCGTATCATCGGCGATGGCCTGGCGAGCCTCGCGCCAACGGTGCCGGCGATATCCGAGGAACGCGTGCAGCTGGCCAAACCGCCTTACGACGGCAGCTTCTTCCTGATCGATCCGCTCGACGGCACCAAGGAGTTCGTCGCCGGGCGCGACGAGTTTACGGTCAATCTCGCGCTGGTGAGCCACGGCAAACCCTTGCTCGGCATCGTCGGCGCGCCGGCGCTCGGATTGATATGGCGCGGAATCGTCGGTCTCGGCGCCGAGCGGCTGACGACGCGGGAAGGCTCGGTGGCCGAGCCGATCCACACCCGCGCGTTGCCGCGACCCGGCACGCCCTGGATCGTGGCGGTCAGCCGCTCGCACGGCGACGCCTCTACCGAGGCTTTCATCGCTGGCCGGCCGGGCGCGGTCCGGCAGATGCTCGGCTCGGCGGTCAAATTCGGCCGCATCGCCGAAGGCGCTGCCGATATCTATCCGCGGCTGGCGCCGACCTGCGAATGGGACGTCGCGGCGGGACACGCGGTCGTCACCGCGGCCGGCGGCCGGATCACCGATGCGAAGGGAGCGGAACTGCAGTTTGGCAAGGGCAGCCCGGGCTTCATCGTGCCTGATTTCATCGCCTGGGGCGATCCGAAGGCGGCGGGGTGAGCATTTGTAGCCCGGATGAGCCGACTCTATTGCGCCAGGCCTTGCTCCAGCGCCGGCCAGCGGGAATTGGCTTCGCGCAGAAAGTGCTGGGGATCGGCGGCAAAGGCGTCGCGGCTTTCCTCGTGGCCGAACAGATAGAGCCGCTGGCCTGCGATCAGCCAGAGCCGGGGATTGCCAGGATAGGTGACGCCGCGGGCGACATCGACCGGGTCGTAGCCGCCGAACCGGGGGCCGTAGACCTCGGGATGGGCAACGAAGGAGGCCCGATTGCCCTCATTGCGGAAACGCCAGACCGCGCCGGCCTGCGATGCCTCGAAATCGGCTAGACCCGGCTCCGCGGCCGCGTCGACGAAATAGGCCACGGGGTCGAAACCCTCGATGGCCAGACCGGTATAATGGTTGACGACCACGCGCTCGGTGGTTGCGGCCTCTGCGACCGAATAGCAGGCCAATACGACCATATCTATCCACGCAGCGCCTGCCAGCAGGGCGATAACGGCTATTCCGGGGCGAAACGCTGTTTCGCGATGCCCGCGGTTTCTTTCCTGCCGTTGTGCCGTCATAGTTGGAACCGATAACATCCGAGTCGGGGGACACTGGGCGCAACCTAGAGCGGTGCATGTTGGCATCAGGTTAAGGCGGCGGCCAGGATTTCGATACCCAGGGGTTCTTTCATGATTTTCGCCTCACGCCTTGCCGCGGTGGCGCTTGCTGCGCTGATGTGCTGGACCGTGCCGGCTTCCGCCCAACAGGCGGCGGCGCCGCCGGAGCCGCCGCCGCAACGCCAGCCCGCCGCATCCACCTACGGCCCGGACGAACTGACCAGCGCCGGCCACCGGTTTTTCGGCAATGTCTCGCGCGGCCTCGCTTCGGTGATTGAGCGCGCGGTCAGCCAATGGGGCCTGCCGAACGGCTATATCCTCGGCGAGGAAGGCTCCGGCGCCTTTGTCGCGGGATTGCGCTACGGCGAAGGCACGCTCTACACCAAGAATGCCGGCGACTTGCGGGTCTACTGGCAGGGACCCTCGGTCGGCTTCGACTGGGGCGGCGACGGCGCGCGCACCATGACGCTGGTCTACAATCTGCCGGCGACCAATGCGATCTACCAGCGCTTTGCCGGCATCGACGGCTCCGCCTATATCATCGGCGGCTTCGGGATGACCGCGCTGACCGCCAACAACATCGTGCTGGTGCCGATCCGTTCGGGCCTCGGCCTGCGGCTGGGGGCCAATATCGGTTATCTCAAATATACCCCGCGCGCGACATGGAACCCGTTCTGACCTGATTGAAACGCAAATTTCCGGCGCGCGGACGGCACTGGTTAGGGATTCACGTTAACACGGCATTAAGCTGGCGTTTACCCTGTGCCCCATGGCATTGTAATTAACAGTTTTCTTGTGGGGAGTTAGCGCTGATGATCGAACCGATCATGTATCTGGCGATCGGTTTTCTGGTCTCGATGTTGTTCGGGCTGATGATCGTTCCCCTGGTGCACAACCGCGCGGTGCGGCTGACGACGCGGCGGCTCGAGGCGGCGACGCCGCTGTCGATGGCCGAGATCCAGGCCGACAAGGATCAGCTGCGCGCGGAATTCGCGATGTCGGCGCGGCGGCTGGAAATGAGCGTCGACCAGCTCAAGAACAAGACCACCAGCCAGCTCGCCGAACTCGGCAAGAAATCCGACGCCATCAATCGCATGAAGCTCGAGCTCGGCGAAAAGAACGCCACCATCTTTTCGCTGGAAGCGCGCGAGAAGGCGGTCAAGGAGCAGTTGCGCGCCACCGAAGAGGAATTCGCCGCCAAGACCGAGGCGCTGCGCGGCGCCGAGCAGGCGCTGACCGACAAGCAGCGCGAGCTCGCCAAGATCAATGCGGAACTGTCCGACCGTTCGATGATGGCGGAGAGCCGCCAGGTCGAGCTGGTGGCGGTACGCGCCCAGATCGACGAATTGAAGAACCGCGTCGGCGACGCCGAAAAGGAATTCGCCTCCACCCAAATGCGGCTCGAACAGGAGCGCAAGGATTCGGAATCCGCGACCCGCGAGCTTGGCGATGCGCGCGGCCGGGTCGAAAACCTCAGCCAGCGCGTCACCGATCTCGATCGCCAGCTGATCGTCCAGGTCAAGGAAGCCGAAATGCTCGGCAACCGCGTCAATGACCTGGAAGCGCGGCTGACCACGCAAGGCAAGCTATTGGCCGAGCGAGACTATGAAAACAACGCGCTGCGCCAGGCCAGCGCCGCCGCCGAGCGCACGACGCAGGAACTGCGCAGCGAGATCGCCGCCTTGAATGCCGGCGGCAAATCGCCTGTGATCGAAAAGCTGCAGAACGAGAAGGCGGCCGCCGAGGAAGCGCTCCGCATCGCGCGCGACGAACGCGCCAAGCTGCAGCGCGACATCAACGCGATCCAGCAGCAGGCCGAAAGTTCATGGGCGACCGAGCGCATGGAAAATGCGCTGCTGCGCGAACGCATCAACGACATCGCCGCCGAGGTGGCAAAACTCGCAATGGCGCTGGAAGGACCGAATTCGCCGATCGAGGCCATGCTGGCCGCGACCGATCCGGCGATCCCGGCCAAAGCAGTGGCCAAACCCGCCAATGGCGCCAGCGTCCATGGTGCGGCGTCAAATGGTGCAGTTCCGAGCGAAATCCCGGAAGGGGGCGGCACCTTGGCCGAACGCATCCGGGCGCTGCAGTCCCACGCCTCTCGGGCGCGCCAGCAGCAGCAGGGCTGAAACTTCCCGTTCAGTTTGGTGCTGGCTGCTTGACACCCACGCCCCGCACTTCGTAAATCGCTGGCTCTGACGGGCAGGTATTGTTCGATCCGACGCTGCTTTGGCAGGCCTTTGATCGTGCACGACAATCCCGGGCGCATAGCTCAGCGGGAGAGCGTTCCCTTCACACGGGAGAGGTCCAAGGTTCGATCCCTTGTGCGCCCACCATCACCGTCAGCGCAGTTCGTCACATCGCTGCGCGACGAGATCGGACCGGTCAAATCCCGAGAAGCCACACCGCAACGATGGCACCGAGTACGACCAGACCGGAAATTGTCCAGCCCGTCGCATAGACCGCGCCATCGGTTTCAGGTCTGTCCACCATCGTATCGTGCCAGTGACTCATGACCGCCTCCTGGAACTTGTCCCTGGTGATTATGTCTCCGCCAGTGGCACAAGGTTCAAACAGGTTAATCGCGGCCATAGCCGCCGGTTCCGTTGCTGCAGTGCGCTGTGGCGGATTTAATCCACGCCCAACCCCGCTTCCTTCAGCCGCCCCGCCAGCCAGCCGGAGGCGGGCCGATCGATCGCGCCGCCGACATAGACATCCGAGACCACGCTGGTCTTGCCCAGCACCAGATAGACGCCGATGCCATAGGCGAACCACAGATGCGGATCGGTCAGCGCGCGCAGCTTGTGCTGGTCGTGTTCCGGCGGCTGGTGATTGCCGGCCTTGCGCACCTCGACCGCGAGCAGGTTGATCGGGGTCGCGCGCTGGTGCACGACGATGTCGGGATAAACCGATTTGCCGAGATGATCGTCGGTCGAGACGATGCTGCCCTTCGGCAGCCGCAGCGTGCGCTCGCCGAGCCGGTTGTAATCGCAATCGACTTCCCAGCCCGCGAATTGCTTTTCGAGATACACCGCGAGCCGATGCGTCAGCGTGCGCTCGCCGAGGTCCTTTTCAAACAGAAAGCCTTCGTGCGCGTAGAATTCCTGCAGCGCGGCGACCAGTTTGTTCAGTTCGGTCTGCATGGTGCCCCCACCTACGCTCCGTCATTCCGGGATGCGCGAAGCGCAGACCCGGAATCTCGAGATTCCGGGCTCGATGCTTCGCATCGCCCCGGAATGACGACCTCAAACCTCTTCGCGCCCGCGCTCCGCCGGCACCCTCACATCTGCACTTCGATCAGCCGCGGCCCCTTTTCCGCAACCCCTTCCGCCAGCGCCTTGACGAAATCGTCGACATTGCTGACCGCGCGGCCGGGAACGCCCATGCCCTTGGCGAGCGAGACAAAATCGATCTGCGGGCGGTCGATCTTCAGCATGTCCATGGCGCGCTGGCCGGGCTCGCCGGCGCCGACGCCGTCGAATTCGCCACGCAAAATTTGATAGATGCGGTTGGCGAACACGATGGTCAGGACGTTGAGGCCCTCGCGCGCCTGGGTCCACAGCGATTGCAGCGTGTACATCGCGCTGCCGTCGCCGACCATGCAGATGACCTTGCGGTCGGGACAGGCGACCGCGGCGCCGGTCGCGACCGGCGTCGAAAATCCGATCGAGCCGCCCATGTTCTGCAGCCAGTCATGCGGCGCGGCCGCGGCCGTCGGCGGGAAGAAGCCGCGGCCGGTGGTGATGGATTCATCGACGATGATGGCGTTTTCCGGGATCGCCATCGCGATCGCCTGCGCGATCGAGGCATGGGTCAGCGCGCCGGTCGGTTTGGTCAGCTCAGTGAGCTTCTGCGGCTTGACGTCCTGCGGTTTGGCGCCGAGCGCATCCGCCAGCGCCTCCAACGCTGCGACCGAATTGTCGCCCCACGCGGTCATGCGGTGGACCTCGCACCCCTCGGGCTTGAGCTGGCTCGGCTTGTTCGGATAGGCGAAAAACGCCACGGGATCGTTGGCCTCGACCAGGATGATGTTCTTGAAGTCCTTCAGCAGCGGCAGCGCCTGCTCGATCACGTAGGGAATCCGGTCGATCGAGAAGCGGCCGCGGCCGCGCGCCATGCGCGGATGATAGGTCTGGCCCATCACCTTGCAGCCGGTCTTGCCGGCGATCTGCTGCGCCAGCGCCAGTGCCTTCTCGGTCAGCGCGCTGCCGGTGATCAGCATCAGGTTTTCGGTGCCGCCGGAATGCAGGATCTTCGCCGCCTTCTCGACCGCCTCGGTGGAAAAGCCGGCGCGCTGCGAAGGCTGCGGCACCTTGGCGATGCCATCGGCTTCGCCCCAGGCGGTGTCGGCGGGCAGGATCAGGGTCGCGATCTGCGGCGGCGCGCTCTTGGCCGCGGCAATCGCCGCCGCACCGTCGGCGGCGACGGATTTGGCGTCCGGCGAGGTCCGCACCCATTCCGACATCGGCCGCGCCAGGCCCTCGATATCCGACGTCAGAGGTGCGTTGAAGCCGATGTGATAGACCGCGTGCTGACCGACGATGTTGACGATGCCGGAATGCGCCTTCTTGGCGTTGTGCAGATTGGCCAGGCCATTGGCGAGGCCGGGTCCCAGATGCAGCAGCGTCGAGGCTGGCGTCCCCTTCATGCGGAAATAGCCGTCGGCTGCCCCCGTCACAACGCCCTCGAACAGGCCGAGCACGCAGCGCATGCCCTCGACCCGGTCGAGCGCTGCGACAAAATGCATCTCGGAGGTGCCGGGATTGGCGAAGCAGACGTCAACTCCGCCCGCAACCAGGGTCCGCACCAGACTTTCCGCACCGTTCATTCTTTCACTCCCGTTCGCGATCATTGCTTTGGCCTGGTGCAAGATCAATCATTCCCGGCGCGTTTCGTCAAAGGTTTCGGCGACACACCGCCGTCAACAGTGGAGTCTTTCTTAACCGCAGCCTTCGAAAATCAGTCGCCTCACGGGCTCGTTGCTTGCGAAATCGCGCCGATTGTGGCCTGTCTCGCTGCCGAATTCGTATTTTTCGAGCGGACCAAATGACCCGGGTGTTCAACTACCTGCTGGCGGTGGCAGTTTTGCTGGCCAGCGCCGGCCTTGCGCGGGCCCAGGAGGGTTACCAGGGCTACAACATGCGCGATGTGATGGGAGGCGGCCCCAATTTCGGGGTCACGGGTTCGAGCCCGATCCCGCGCACGACCGTAAACTTTACCGGCCAGTATGCGCCCGGCACCATCTTCATCAACACCGCCGAGCGGCGGCTTTACCTCGTCCTCCCCAACGGCCAGGCGCTGCGTTACGGCATCGGCGTCGGACGCGACGGCTTTCGCTGGAGCGGCGTCCACCGCATCTCCGCCAAGAAGGAATGGCCGGGCTGGACGCCGCCCTCGCAGATGCGGGCGCGGCGCCCCGATCTGCCGCGCTACATGGCCGGCGGCATCGCAAACCCCCTGGGCGCGCGCGCGATGTATCTGGGCTCGACGCTGTATCGCATTCACGGTTCCAACGAACCGGAGACCATCGGCCAGGCGGTATCATCCGGCTGCTTCCGCATGACCAATGAAGACGTCACCGATCTTTACAATCGCGTCTCGGTGGGAGCGACGGTGGTGGTGAAGAACTAGATCGGCCATGGCGGAAAACATCGCCATGAAGCCCCCGCCGATCGGGGTGGCGAGGTCGATATAAATTGCGATCAAGCAGCAGACGTAGAAGGCCCGGAGCGCGACAAGCGCATGCGTCGGAGCTTAAGCTGGAGGCGCCAATATCTCGCCGACAAAAGTCCGCATTTGGGACCGTGTACGCAAGAATTCCCGGGCCGTCTTGAGGATTTTTAGGCGCGTTCGGCGAAGCCGGAACCGCGAGATCGGATTGTTGCGTGCCGCGATGGAACGCCTCAACAGCCGGCTTTTTGAATTCATCGAGCAGCGAAAGTACGACGTCCCCAGATCGTTGCACTTTTGCAATCCAACCCTCAAGTCCTCCATGCTCGTGGTTTCTTCACCAAGCGAGGCAAGCACAGGTGCGAATTCGAGGCAGTCTTTGCATATGCGCAGAGCCCATCGCGTTAGTGCTTCACTGCCGCGCGCCTGTTCGTCTCTTAAAAGCTGAAAAGCACCCTCAATCTGCTGCTGAAACGAGCTACGCAACAATGCAAGGTTTGCGCGGGATGACTCTCTCATAGCAAGCGTTAGCTTATCCAATTCGTCAAGTCGCCGCTCAATCCCTCGTTGCCATCGGCGGTAGTGTGCTTGATGGTCGCCGGGGTAGAGTCTCTCCGCAACATTACTCAATTTCTCCATTGGCCTATAAGCAACGACACTACTCGATGAAACTATCGCGCCCTCCACGAGAACAAGGTTGGATTTGGCGAGGTGATTAGGTGAAATCTCTGCTGCCGGCTGGCCATGCTCAAACAGAGCGAGTCCCATTCGCTCATAAACGCGTGACACAAGTTCGGAACAGAACGGTCCCGGGATTTGATCCGCAAGCGTATGGCGTTCGTGGAATTGGAAAGCAGCAGAGACAAGCGGCTTTAACAGATCAGGAAGGTCGGCGAGCGGCACAAGACGATACATTTCAGAATAGTCTCGCCCATAGGAATGCTCGATTTCGTCACGAAGAGCCGCCGCGAAGGTGCCATCCGCTAAAGTCCGGGGGCGCGAATGTCTGTACACGGCCCACCGCTTTGGATTAGTCAGAAGGCGTGCGAGCCTCGCTTGTTCGCCGGCGATCGTACCCCAACCAAGCCATTGAATGGCTTTGTGACCAATGACCCCACCGTCGGACTCGAACAGCATGGCCTGGTTGACCACGAGTGCGGCGTGCGAAAAGTCGCCGCCGCTCAGATTAGAGATGATCTCCGATTCCCAACCGCCGCCGTGCGTCAGCAGCACGTCACCGGGTTCAATCATTTCCGAGCGCAATACGGTCCGAGGCAAGTGCGAGGGCTCGCTCGGCGTCGGGGGGATACCATCCATTTTTCTGGCTCCGCTTCGCCTGATAAAATTGGCCGCTTGATGATTGAGATTCGTGCGCAGAGCGCGCTGCGCGCTCACGCCAGCCGCGGCTTCACCACCAGTTGCACGCCGAGCGCGCCGAGCACCTTGCGGATGGTCTCGAATTCAGGCCGGGTATCGCCACTGAGCGCGCGATACAGATTTTCCCTGGAGACGCCCGCCGTCTCCGCAACGGCGCCCATGCCCTGCGCGCGCGCGACGGTGCCGATCGCCTTTGCGATAACCACCTCGTCATCGGTTTCGAGCGCTTCGGTGAGGTATTCGGCAACGACTTCCGGACTGTCCAGAAATTCTGCCGGATCATAGGCCCGGGCTGTTTTGATCTTTGCCATCGTCAGTACTCCTGTGCGAGTCGCTTGGCGGTCTCGATATCGCGCTGCTGGCTGTCCTTGTCCCCGCCGATCAGCAACAGGATCAGCGTGGCGCCGCGGTTGGCGAAATAAACGCGGTAGCCCGGCCCGTAATGAATCCGCAGCTCGCTGAGGCCATCGCCGATGGGTGCAACGTCTCCGGCGTTGCCATCCACCAGGCGATCGATCCGGGTCAGGATTTTCGCTTTGGCCCGGGGATCACGAAGCTTGCGGAACCACGAGGCGTATTCTTCAGTCCGCGTAACTGTCGGCATTTGTAGCTTATACGCTACAATCCGATTGTTGACAACCAGTTTCCGCGTGGATTTTCGCCCAACGCGCGGCTTGATATTCGAGCCTTGCACGGTCACTCCGATTACGGCAGCGTCATTGCAATGAGCGCTTTGGTCCGGTCTTCGCAGTCTCTAAAGATCCTCGCCGCCGCCATGGCAGCCATCGCGTTCGAGAGCGCGGTCGTGCCGCCGGCAGCATCGGCCGAAAATCCCGCGATCGCATCGCGCCAGCGCGCCGAGCGGAAGACCTTCACCGATGTCGAGATCACCGACGGCTTCCTGAAGACCGCGTTCGGCGCCGAATTTCATCTCGCCGGCCGGGTCGACCGCATCAGGAAATACGACGTGCCGGTGCGGGTGTTTGTCGACGGCAATCGCCCCGATCGCAAGGCGCAGCTGGCGAAAGTCGTGACCGACATCGGGCAGCGGATCGCGCATCTCGACATCGCCATGGCCGAGACGCTCGATGCCGCCAATGTCGTGGTCAAGATGGTGCGCGACCGCGACCTGTTTCGCACCATCACCGGCATGTACGGCAGGGAACGGGCGGGCGAGATCAAATCCTCACTCGATCCGCAATGCCTGTCGGGCTTTCGCAAAAGCGATAAATACGAGATCGAGCATTCCGAGGTGATCCTCACCGTCGACAACGGCGATTTCGTTTTCCTCGATTGCGCCTATGAGGAATTGCTGCAGTCGCTGGGCCCGATCAACGATACCGCCTCGGTGCCCTGGACCATGTTCAACGACAATGTGTCGATGGGATTTTTCGACATCTACGATCAGTACATCCTCAACGCGCTCTACGACCCGCGCATCAAGGCCGGCATGACCGTCGAACAGGTCAAGGCGTTGCTGCCCGAGGTGCTCGCCGACGTGCGGGTGTGGGTGCGGAAGGTGAATGATCTGCCGGAGTGAAATTGTCGTGTCCCGGACGCGGCGCAGCGTTCTTCACGCTGCTCCGCAGAGCCGGGACCCAGCCGCGACGTACCATGGGCCCCGGCTCAACAGCGCGCCGCTTCGCGCTGCGCTGCGTCCGGGGCACGAGTACGCCATTGACCACCCTGCGACACTGACGAAGTGAGACAGCCTCATGCCGATTTCTCGAACAGCTCCCTCCCGATCAGCATGCGGCGGATCTCGCTGGTGCCGGCGCCGATCTCGTAGAGCTTGGCGTCGCGCAGCAATCGCCCGGTGGGGTAGTCGTTGATATAGCCGTTGCCGCCGAGCAGCTGGATGGCGTCGAGCGCGCATTGCGTGGCCTTTTCCGAGGCATAGAGAATGGCGCCTGCGGCATCCTCGCGCGTGGTCTCGCCGCGGTCGCAGGCTTTCGCCACCGCGTAGACATAGGCGCGCGAGGCATTCATGGTGGTGTACATGTCGGCGATCTTGCCCTGCACCAATTGAAAACTGCCGATCGGCTGGCCGAACTGCTTGCGCTCGTGGACATAGGGCATCACCACGTCCATGCAGGCCTGCATGATGCCGAGCGGACCGGCGGCCAGCACCGAACGTTCGTAATCGAGGCCGGACATCAGCACGTTGACGCCGCGGCCGACTTCGCCGAGCACGTTGTCTTCCGGCACTTCGCAATCCTCGAAAACGAGTTCGCCGGTGTCGGAGCCGCGCATGCCGAGCTTGTCGAGCTTTTGCGCGGTGGAAAATCCCTTCATGCCCTTTTCGATGATGAAGGCGGTGATGCCGCGCGGCCCCGCCGAAGGATCGGTCTTGGCGTAGACCACGAGCGTCTCCGCGATCGGCCCGTTGGTGATCCACATCTTGCTGCCGTTGATGACGTAGCGGTCGCCCTTTTTCTCGGCGCGGGTCGACATCGACACCACGTCGGAACCCGCGCCGGGCTCCGACATCGCCAGCGCGCCGACGTCTTCGCCGGAAATCAGTTTTGGCAGATATTTGCGCTTCTGCGCTTCGCTGCCGTTGCGGCGCAGCTGGTTGACGCAGAGATTGGAATGCGCGCCGTAGGACAGCCCAACCGCCGCCGAGGCCCGCGAGATTTCCTCCATCGCGATGCAGTGCTCGAGGTAGCCGAGCCCGGAGCCACCATATTCCTCCTCGACGGTAATGCCGTGCAGGCCGAGCGCGCCGAGCTTAGGCCACAGGTCCCTCGGAAACTGATTGCTGCGGTCGATTTCGGCGGCGCGCGGCGCAATCTCGTGGGTCGAGAAATCATGAACGGTTTCGCGGATCGCGTCCGCGGTCTCGCCGAGGTCGAAATTGAACATCCTGTGCGCGTTAGGGATCATGTCGGGCGGCCTCCGGGCAAATCATGCGGCTTTTTCCCGCACAGGCTTATGCCTTGCCAACAAGCTTGTCACGGGGCAGCGAAGCTGAGAAGAGGCGACCCTGCCGCATCGCGGGATGCGCCAAACTCTCGCTTGCGCCTGCCCGCGCGACGGGTTGTAATTCGTCCCAACGAGACCCGCTGCGGTCGAAGATCGTCCGGAAAGAAATCCTCACTCTCTTCGACAATATTGAGGTGGTCGGGGGGCCGAAGCGGGTGTATTCGAGCTTCGCCAAGACCATGAGACCCTGCCGGTGCGAATCGGCCGATAACAGGGCATTTCGGGAACCATCCACGATGAACATCCAGAGCGCCGTCAGAGCCGACCGAGAACAGCTTCAGCGCCTCGCGCGCGAGGAAGCCTACTCGACGCCGCTGAAGGATTTTCACCCGGGCGCGCCGCGACTGTTCCAGAACGATACGCTGTGGCCGTGGTTCGAGCGGCTGCGCAAGGAAGAACCGGTGCATTACTGCACCAACGCGCCGATCGAACCGTACTGGTCGGTCACCCGATACAACGACATCATGCATGTCGATACCAATCATGGCATCTTCTCTTCCGACTCCACCCTCGGCGGCATCTCGATCCGCGACGCGCCGGTCGGCTATGACTGGCCGAGCTTCATCGCCATGGACCAGCCGCGGCACTCCGCCCAGCGCAAGACGGTGTCGCCGATGTTCACGCCGGCGCATCTGGACCAGCTCGCCGTCCTGATCCGCGAACGCGCCGGCAAGGTGCTGGACGCGCTGCCGCGCAACGAGACCTTTGATTTCGTCGACCGGGTCTCGATCGAACTGACCACGCAGATGCTGGCGACGCTGTTCGACTTTCCGTGGGAAGAGCGCCGCAGGCTGACGCGCTGGTCCGACGTCGCGACCGCGCTGCCGAAAGGCGGGATCGTGGAATCCCACGAACAGCGCCGGACCGAGATGGACGAATGCGCGGTGTATTTCGCCAATCTCTGGAACGAGCGCGTCAATACCGAGCCGCGCAACGACCTGATCTCGATGATGGCGCACAGCGACGCCACAAGGAACATGGACCGCGACAATCTGATGGGCAACATCGTGCTCCTGATCGTCGGCGGCAACGACACCACCCGCAACACCATGAGCGGCTCGGTGCTGGCGCTGAACGAGAATCCCGACCAGTACCAGAAGCTGCGCGACAATCCGGCGCTGATCGATTCGATGGTGCCGGAAGTGATCCGCTGGCAGACGCCGCTGGCGCATATGCGGCGCACCGCGCTGGAGGATACCGAGCTCGGCGGCAAGACCATCAAAAAGGGCGACCGCGTCGTGATGTGGTACGTCTCCGGCAACCGCGACGAAGAAGGCATCGAGAACCCCAACGATTTCATCATCGAGCGCGCCCGGCCGCGCACCCATCTGTCGTTCGGCTTCGGCATCCATCGCTGCGTCGGCATGCGGCTCGCCGAGCTGCAGCTCAAGATCGTGTGGCAGGAAATGCTGAAGCGCTTCGACAATATCGAAGTGGTCGGCGAGCCAAAGCGGATATATTCGAGCTTCGTGCGCGGCATCGAGTCCCTCCCGGTCCGCATTCCAGCATGAACAGAACAACGCCTTGAACAGCAGCCTCAACCCTCCGAGCCTTGCCGAAGCCGTTAACGCCAAAGGCTTCAGTCACGCCGCCGGCTTCCGCATCGTGGCCGTCGAGCCGGGTCGCGCCGAAGTCGCGTTGGCGCGCCGGCCGGACCTGCTGCAGTTCTTCGGTCATTTTCACGGCGGCGTCATCACCGCGCTGGCCGACCAGGCCGCCGGGATCGCCGTCACCTCGGGATTGCCGAAGGGGCGGATCGGCGTCACCGTGGAGATCAAGGTCAATTTCCTGTCCCCCGCGGACGGCAGCGAACTGATCGCCCGCGCCAAGATGCTGAAAATGTCGGGCTCGATCGGGGTTGCCACGGTCGAGGTCTTCAGCAAGAACGAGGCCTCTGAAACCCTCTGCGCCTTCTGCACCGCCACCATGCGCGCCCTCGATCTGCCCGCCGAGTTCCGATGACTGAACCAGAACCAGACGAATATGCCGACATCCGCGACGCGGTGGCCAAACTGTGCGCCCAGTTCCCCGGCGAATACTGGCGCAAGCTCGACCGCGAGATGGCCTATCCCTCGGCTTTCGTCGATGCGCTGACGCAGGCCGGCTATCTCTCGGTTCTGATCCCGGAAGAATATGGCGGGGCCGGACTGAAATTGTCCGCCGCCGCCGCCATCCTCGAAGAGATCCAGCGCGCCGGCTGCAATGGCGGCGGCTGCCACGCCCAGATGTACACCATGGGCACGCTGCTGCGGCACGGCAGCGACACGCAAAAAGCGAAATGGCTGCCGAAGGTCGCCAGCGGCGAATTGCGGTTGCAGGCGTTCGGCGTCACCGAACCCACCAGCGGCACCGACACCTCCTCGCTGAAGACGTTTGCGAAACGCGAAGGCAATGACAGTTACATCGTCAACGGCCAGAAGATCTGGACCAGCCGCGCCGAATATTCCGACCTGATGATCCTGCTGGCGCGCACCACGCCGAAGGAACAATCCAAGAAGCGCACCGACGGCCTGTCGGTGTTCATCGTCGACATGAAGGCGGCCAAGGGCAACGGGCTCACGATCAGTCCGATCCGCACCATGATGAACCACTCCACGACAGAAGTGTTCTTCACCGACCTCAAGGTGCCGGCGGAAAACCTGATCGGCGAGGAAGGCAACGGCTTTCGCTACATCCTGTCCGGCATGAATGCCGAGCGCATCCTGATCGCGGCGGAATGCGTCGGCGACGCCAAATGGTTCATCGCCAAGGCATCGAGCTACGCCAGGGAGCGCGCGGTGTTTGGCCGCCCGATCGGCCAAAATCAGGGCATCCAGTTTCCCATCGCCAAAGCCTACGCGGCGATGCGCGCGGCCGAACTGATGGTGAGGGAAGCCACCCGCAGATACGAGGCCGGCCTCGATTGCGGCGCCGAAGCCAACATGGCCAAGATGCTGGCGGCGGACGCCTCCTGGGAAGCGGCCAACGCCTGCGTGCAGACCCATGGCGGCTTTGGCTTTGCCGAGGAATACGATATCGAACGCAAGTTCCGCGAGACAAGGCTGTATCAGGTGGCGCCGATCTCGACCAACCTCATTTTGTCGTACCTCGCCGAGCACGTGCTCGGCATGCCCCGCTCCTACTGAGACAATCCGATGCTGCCACTTCAGGGACTGACCGTCATTGCCGTCGAACAGGCGGTCGCCGCACCCTTCTGCAGCTCGCGGCTGGCGGATGCCGGCGCCCACGTCATCAAGGTGGAGCGGCCCGAGGGCGATTTTGCCCGCGGTTACGACGCCGCGGCCAAGGGCCAGAGCAGCTATTTCGTCTGGCTCAACCGCGGCAAGGATTCCGAGGTCATCGACCTCGCCACCAAGGAAGGCCGCGCCAGCCTCGAGCGGCTGATCGCGGGCGCCGACATCCTGCTGCAGAACCTGAAGCCGGGATCGATGGATCGGCTCGGCTTCCCGCTCGATCGCCTGAAAAAGGAATACCCAAAGCTGATCTGCTGCACCATCACCGGTTATGGCGATGACGGCCCCTATGCCGATCGCAAGGCCTACGACATGCTGATTCAGGCCGAGAGCGGGCTCGCCTCGATCACCGGCGGCCCGGAGGGCGCTTCGCGGGTCGGGCTGTCAATCGTCGATATCGCCACTGGCGCCGCCGCGCATGCCGCCATCCTCGAGGCGCTGATCGGGCGCGCGCGCAGCGGCAAGGGCGCCGATATCAGGATATCGATGTTCGACGTGATGGCCGACTGGCTGACAGTGCCGCTGCTCAATGCCGAGGCCGGCAACCCGCCGCAGCGGATGGGACTCGCGCATCCCTCGATTGCGCCTTACGGCGCCTTTCGTTCCAAAGACGGCAAGGACATCCTGATCTCGATCCAGAGCGAACGCGAATGGAAGAAACTCTGCGCCGAAGTCCTGAGCCAGCCTGAACTGCCCAACGATCCCAGACTTTCCAACATGGTCGAGCGCGTCCGCAACCGCCAGCTGACCGACCAGATCGTCGGCGACTGCTTTGCCGCCATGACCCGTGACGAACTGCTGAAGCGGCTGGCCGACGCCGACATCGCCTTTGCCGAGGTCAACACCATGGCGGATCTTGCCGTGCATCCGCACCTGCGCCGCATCGAGGTCGACACACCGGCGGGGAAAGTCAGTTATCCCGCACCGGCCGCCATTGTCGTCGACGCGCCGCGTCGCTACGGCGCGGTGCCTGCCGTCGGCGAGCGCCCGTCTGAGGCGGAAAACACTCTCAAGGCAGCGAGCCAGTCATGAGCGAGGCCATCGACCTCGGCCATCTCCAGCAATGGGTCGGCCGCACCGAGGAAAAAACCGACGTCGTCACCGCGCATCTGGTGGCCGGATTGCGCTCGGTGCTGTTTCTCGATGTCGGCACACCCAAAGAGGGCGACCCGGCGCCGTTGACGGCGCATTGGTGCCTGACCGTTCCCGTGGTTCCGATGTCGGAAATAGGCCCCGACGGGCATCCCAGGCGCGGCGGTTTCCTGCCGCCGGTGCCATTGCCGCGCCGGATGTGGGCCGGCGGCGAGATCAGCTTCGGCGAGCCGCTGCGCGTCGGCGACGTCGTGACCCGGACGTCGACGATCAAGGGACTGAATCTGAAATCCGGCTCTACCGGCCCACTGTGCTTCGTCGCGGTCGATCATGTTTTCACGACGTCCCGCGGCGTCGCGATCCGCGAGCGCCATGACATCGTCTATCGCGGGATGCCCACCGCCGAAGCGAGCGCGACGCCGGCAAAACCACCGGCCGCGCCGGCCACTGCAAAACATTCCGAACGGCATCTGGCCGATCCGGTGCTGCTGTTTCGCTATTCGGCGCTGACCTTCAACGGCCACCGCATCCATTACGACCGCGACTACGTCACGGGGGTGGAAGGCTATCCCGGCCTCATCGTCCATGGCCCGCTGCAGGCATCGCTGCTGATCGAGATGGCGGCAAAGCTGCATGGCGGCAAGGCGCCCGCGACCTTCGTCTATCGCGGACTGCAGCCGCTGTTCGACGGCAGCGAATTCAGCGTCAATGCCAACGACACCGGCGGCGGCATGGAATTGTGGACCGCGAATGCCCGGGGCGAGCCGACCATGAAGGGCACCGCCGCGTGGTGAGCATCATCGTCATTGCGAGCGAAGCGAAGCAATCCATCCTATCGACAAAGGAAGCATGGATTGCTTCGTCGCGGAGCCTGTCATCGGGCGCGCATTCGCGCGACCCGTTGGCTCCTCGCAATGACGGCCAATATCTGAGGTCACACAACATTGTCCCGTAAACTCACTAAATCAGCAGCCACCTCTGTCACCGTCAAACACGCCACGCTCAATCTGTTGCGGGCGTTCGGAATCAAAAAAGTGTTCGGCAATCCCGGCTCGACGGAATTGCCGTTTCTCGCCGACTGGCCCGACGATATCGATTACGTGCTGGGGCTGCAGGAAGCCACCGTGGTGGGCATGGCCGACGGCTATGCCCAGGCCACCCGCAATGCCGCTTTCGTCAACCTGCATTCCGCCGCCGGCGTCGGCAATGCGCTTGGCAATATCTATACCGCGCACCGCAACCAGACGCCGCTGGTGATCACGGCAGGCCAGCAGGCGCGCAGCATCCTGTCGCTGCAGGCCTTTCTCTACGCCGAGCGCGCGTCGGAATTCCCGCGCCCCTATGTCAAGTTCAGCGTCGAGCCGGCGCGGGCCGAGGATGTGCCAGCGGCAATCGCGCGCGCCTATTACGTGGCGATGCAGCCGCCATGCGGGCCGACCTTCGTGTCGGTGCCGATCGACGACTGGACTCATCCGGCGCAGACCGTGGAGGCGCGCCAGATCAGCCGGGAATTCAGTCCCGATCGCGACGCGATCAAGGCACTCGCCGCGGCGCTTTCGGCCAGCAAGCACCCGGCGCTCGTGGTCGGTCCCGGCGTCGATCGCGCCCGGGCGGTCGACCTGATGGTGCGGCTTGCCGAGAAGGCGCGCGCCGCGGTCTGGGTCAGCCCGTTTTCGGCACGCTGCAGTTTTCCGGAACGGCATCCGCAGTTCGCAGGCTTCCTGCACGCCTCGCCAGCGCAGCTCTCCGACGCCTTGCGCGGTCACGATCTGGTGGTGGTGATCGGCGCGCCGGTGTTCACCTTCCACGTCGAAGGCCACGCGGCGATCTTCGATGGCGCAACCACCATCTTCCAGGTCACCGACGATCCGACCGCCGCCGCGGTCACGCCGGTCGGCACCAGCATCATCGCCACCATGAAGCCGGCGCTGACGATGCTGATCGAGATGCTGCCCGAACAAAAGCGCGCGGCGCCGGCGGGCCGCATCTTGCCGCCGCCGCCGCGCGCGGCCGATCCGGTTCCGGTTGAATTTTTGCTGCACGCCCTGTCATCCGCGATGCCTGATGGCGCAGTTTTGGTCGAGGAAGCGCCGTCACATCGCCCGGCGATGCAAAAATTCATGCCGATGCGCGGGCAGGACAGTTTTTATACCATGGCGAGCGGCGGTCTAGGCTATAGCCTGCCGGCCTCGGTCGGCATCGCGCTCGGCCGGCCCGACATCAGGACAGTGTGCCTGATCGGCGACGGCTCGGCGATGTATTCGATCCAGGCGCTGTGGACCGCGGCACAGCGCAAACTGCCGCTGACGGTGGTGGTGATCAACAACGCCGGCTACGGCGCGATGCGTTCGTTCAGCCAGGTGATGCAGGTGCGCAAGGTGCCCGGCCTCGATCTGCCGGATATCGATTTTGTGAAAATCGCGGAAGGCCTGGGTTGCGACGCCGTGCGGGTGAGCAAGGTCGACGAGCTCGTGCCCGCGCTCAAGCGCGGTCTGGCGCATGACGGCGTCAGCCTGATCGAAGTGATGGTGGATTCGGCGGTGCCGGTGCTTTACGCGCAGAAGCATTAAGAGAAAAACGCCGTCATTGCGAGGAGCGCTTGCGACGAAGCAATCCATTCTTGCTTTGCCGCGCCATGGATTGCTTCGCTTGCGCTCGCAATGACGGCTGAGAGACGAGCGGCCTATTTCCCATATTCTTCCCGCATCTTCGCCTGGATCCTGGCCATACCCGAAATCCAGCGGTCGTAATTTTCCGTCTTCCTGCGCATGTAGCCCAGCACTTGCGGATGCGGCAGGATCAAAAATGTTTCCTGCTCAATGCCATCAAGCGCGTCCTTCGCCACCTGCTCCGGCGAAAGATCGCCGTCCCCGGATTGCGGGCCCTTCGGGATCGCGCGCAGCATGTCGGTATCGACACCCTGCGGACACAGGATCGAAACCTTGATGCCGTCGGCCTTGTGCGAGATCGCGAGGTTTTCGGCGAATCCGACCGCGGCATGCTTGGTGGTCGAATAGGCCGCACTTCCCACCTGCGACAACAGCCCGGCGGCGGAAATCGTGTTGAGGAAATAGCCGCCGCCGCGCGCCTTCATGCGCGGGATCAGGTGCCGCGCGGCATAGATGTGCGCCATGACGTGGATGGCCCAGCTTTTGGCAAATGGCTCGTCCGAACTGCCGCCGGCGTTGACCGACAGCGGGTCGAAGCCGCCGCCGATGCCGGCGTTGGAGCAGAACAGCGCGACGGGGCCGAATTTCCGCTCGGTTTCCTCGATGACGTGGGCGATATCCTCTTCCTGCCCGACGTCGCATTTGAACGCGGCGCCATCGACGGAGCTGGCGACGGCTTGCGCGCCCGCCAAATCGAGGTCGGCGACGATCACCCTGGCGGCGCCGGCGCGGTGAAAGGCCTCGCACAGCGCCCGCCCGATGCCGTTGGCGCCGCCGGTGACGACCACGATCTTGCCGGCCACCTGCATCGTCAAAATCCGCCGGTTTGAAAAGTCGTCAGGCCAGCACGAGATCGAGGATCGCGGTGTAATGGCAGGCCGCGCCGAGCAGCACGAACGAATGCCAGATCACGTTCTGGAAGCGAAGCCGGTGCCAGGCATGGAAAATGATTCCGAAACTGTAGAGCAGGCCGCCCGCGGCGATGAACCAAAGTGTTACGGTCGGCAGCGACGCCACCACGGTGTCGTAGACCATGAAGCCGCTCCAGCCCATCGCCAGGTAAAGACCGACCGCGAGCCGGTCGAAACGGCCCGGCAACACCAGCTTGATCACGATCCCGATAATCGCCACGCACCACACGCCGGTCAACAACGCGATGGCGAAAATAGAGTCCTTCATCTGCGTGATGAACGGGGTGTAGGTCGCCGCGATCAGCACATAGATCGCCGAATGATCAAAGCGGCGCAGAATCCATTTGGCCCGCGAGATCGGCCACAGATTATAGGTCGCCGACAGCACCAGCATCGCCAGCAAGCCCGCGACATAGACCGACACGACAGCGACTTCAAAGGCGGTGGCATAGACCGCGGTGAGGACAACCAGCGCGGTGGCCGCGATCAATCCGAGGATCACGCCGATCGCGTGCACGATGCCGTCAGCGATCATTTCCGCCCGATCGTAATTCCAGCGGATGGCGCCAGCGGCCGCATGAGCAGAGGATGAGGCGAGTTGCTTCAGTTGAAAGACGGTCATGACGGCTCGACGAGATGGATCAGCGAAGCACCAGATATAACACCGGGAAGGACAACGAACCATAAGTACTCGCCGCAAATCGCGTCGTAAGTATGAAAGCTTGATTTTGGCCCGCCAATCGCCACTTTCCGGATAGTTTCGCAAGGATTGCCCTTTTTAATCGAGTTTTACCCGCCGCATGGCCCGCCGTTTTCAAGAGATCGTCGAGGAAGCGCGCCTTTCGGCGCGGGCCTTGCTGGATTACAGCGAGCATTTTTTCAGTCCGACGGTGCGGCTCGGCGTCACCGGGCTGTCACGCGCCGGCAAGACCGTGTTCATTACCGCGCTTATTCACGGCCTCACCCGTGGCGGTCGCTTTCCGGTATTCGAACCCTACGCGACCGGGCGAATTGCCCGCGCCCGGCTCGAGCCGCAGCCGGACGATGCGGTGCCGCGCTTTGACTACGAAAATCATGTCCGCACGCTGATCGAGGAGAGGTGCTGGCCGAATTCGACGGTCGATATCAGCGAATTGCGGCTGGTGATCGACTATCAGCGGCACAATGGCGCCGATCGCACGCTGACACTCGATATCGTCGACTATCCCGGCGAATGGCTGCTCGACCTGCCGCTGCTCAACAAGAGCTACGAGCAATGGTCCGCCGAGAGCCTGGCGTTGTCGCGGGAGCGTGCCCGCGCACCACTCGCGGCACAATGGCACGCGCATCTTGCAACCCTGAATGCCCGGGACCGTGCAGACGAGCAGGCCGCGCTGACTTCGGCGCGGCTATTCACCGAATATTTGCGCGCTTGCCGCGACGAGCAATTCGCCATGAGCCTGCTGCCGCCGGGCCGCTTCCTGATGCCCGGCAATCTTGCCGGCTCGCCGGCACTGACCTTCGCGCCGCTCGAGCTGCCGGCAGAAGGCGCGGCATCCGAGGGATCGCTGTGGGCCATGATGGTCCGGCGCTACGAGGCCTACAAGGACGTGGTGGTCAGGCCGTTTTTTCGCGATCATTTTTCGCGGCTCGATCGTCAGGTCGTGCTGGTCGATGCGCTCGCAGCATTCAACGCCGGACCGGAGGCGCTGGTCGACCTCGAGGCGGCGCTGGCCGGCATTCTCGATTGTTTCAGGATCGGCCGCAGCACGTTGCTCGCGAGCCTGTTTCGGCCCAGGATCGACCGCATCCTGTTTGCCGCCACCAAGGCCGATCATCTGCACCATTCAAGTCACGATCGCCTGGAGGCGGTGTTGCGGCGCACCGTGAGCCGGGCGGTCGCCAGGGCCGAAGGCACCGGTGCTGCGATCGACGTCGTCGCGCTGGCCGCGGTTCGCGCTACCCGCGAGGCGATGGTCGCCCGCGGCCGGGAAAAATTACCCTCCATCCTGGGAACCCCGGCCGAGAACGAGATGGCAGGTGGCGAGGCCCTTGACGGCGCCACCGAGGTCGCGACCTTTCCCGGCGATCTGCCGGCCGATCCGGAAGCGCTGTTCGCCGGCGACGGTGCGTTCCGCGGCCTTTCCAGCGCCACCACCGACAAGACCGATTTTCGCTTTCTTCGCTTCCGGCCGCCGCAACTGGAGAGCCTGGACGCGGAGGGACCGATGCTGCCTCACATCCGCCTTGACCGCGCGCTGCAGTTCCTGATCGGAGACAAGTTGCAATGAGCGAGAAGCGCGAGCCATCTCAACACCGCAGGCCGGCCACCTTCCGGCTCGACGATCCCGGCGTGATTCTGATGGACCCTGACGATGCCAGCCGCCCGTCGCGAGGTACCGTCCATATCACGCCGGAAGCCGACCCGGCGCTGCTGCCGGTCCCGGTCGAGATGCCGGCCCTCGCCCCGCCGCGGGGATTTCGCTGGGGCACTTTATTCTGGGCCGCGGTCGGTGGACTGGTCCTGCTCGGCGCCGGGCTCGGCGTCACCGGTCTGATCGAGGATCTGTTCGCGCGCAGCGAGGGCCTCGGCCTGCTCGGACTGGCCTGCGCTGTCGCCGCCGGGCTTGCGCTGACGGTTGTCGTCGTCCGCGAAGCATTGGGGCTGGCGCGGCTGGCGGAGATCGAAAAGCTGCACCGGCACGCCATCGCCGCGCTGCTCAGTGACGATCACGTAGAAAGCCGGGCCATCCTGGCCGATCTGCTCAAGATCGCGCACCAGAACCCGCAACTGGCGCGGGCGCGCAGCGCGCTGCAGGGCCATGCCGATGACATCATCGACGGCGCCGATCTGATCCGGCTGGCGGAACGCGAGCTGATGACGCCGCTCGATCAGGAAGCGCGCCGCCTGGTGTCGCAGGCCTCGCAGCGCGTCTCCATCGTCACCGCCATCAGTCCGCGCGCATTGATCGACGTGCTGTTCGTATTTGCAGCATCGCTCCGCCTGATCCGGCAGCTGGCGCGGCTCTATGGCGGACGGCCGGGCGCGCTCGGCATGATCCGGCTGACGCGCCATGTCATCGCCCATGTCGCCATTACCGGCGGCATGGCGGCAAGCGACAGCCTGGTGCAGCAGGTGCTCGGCCATGGCATCGCGGCAAAACTGTCGCAGCGCCTCGGCGAAGGCATTCTCAACGGACTATTGACCGCGCGGCTGGGCCTCGCCGCCATCGACGTCACCCGCCCGCTGCCCTTCACCGCCCTGCCCCGCCCCGCACTCGGCGACCTCGCCAGGGATTTGCTGCGCAAGCGCGATGGGGAAGAGTGATATCTACCGCGGCGCCACGATCTTCGTTCGCAGCGACATCAGGCCTTCGAACGCGATCACCATGTCGTCGCCGGGCTTCAGATAAAGCTCCGCGGCGTTGGGCTGGCCGACCGCGACGCCGCTGGGGGCGCCCATCGCGATGAGGTCGCCGGGCTCGAACACCACGTAGCGGGAAAAGTGCTCCAGCACGTCGGCGATTTTATAGAGATAATCGCCGGTGTTGGCGCGCAGCCGGCGCTTGCCGTTGACGTCGCAGGTGACCCAGAGATTGTCGGTGTCGGCAACCTCATCCATGGTCAGGATCAACGGGCCGACCGCGCCAAACCCCGGCATGTTCTTGGCGGTCCAGAACCGGCTGCCCGAGGCGACCTCGCGCTTCTGAATCTCTCGGGCGCTGATGTCGTTGGTCAGCGTGAAGCCCGCGATGTAATCCATCGCCTCGGCCTTCTTGACGCCATGGGCGCGCTTGCCGACGACGTAGCAAAGCTCCGGCTCGTAATCGAGCGTGGTGATGTCATCCGGCTTGACCACCTCGTCGCCATCGCCGGACATCGTCGAGACCAGCTTGATGAAGCCGGTCGGCTCGTTCGGCACTTCGGTCAGCATCTTGTTGGCGGCGAGCTCCTCGCGATGCCGCTTGTTGTTCTTGCCGACGCAAAAGAATTTTGACGGGTCGGGAATTGGCGGCAGGAATTTGAGTCCGGCAAGCGGGCGCAGCAGTTTTGCCTGCTCGGCAGCCGACGCCAGTTCTTCGAGGGCTGCGATGGTCTGGGCGCCGCTGGTGAGTGCGGTCTTGACCGAAATTGCCGGCACCGCGCGATGCAGCGCGTCCGCCACTGCCGCCACATCGACGATATGCCCGCCACGGACGATGCCGAATCGCGCATCATGGCCGCGCGAAGAATCGACAAAGGTTGCAAAACGCATATTCACTTTCCTCCCGGCAATTGCACGTCGTTGTCTTTCACGAGCTTGCTCCATTTGGCAACGTCGGCGTTGATGTAGCGGCCGAATTCTTCCGGTGTTTGCGGCTTGGGTTCGGCGCCGAGCGTTGCCAGATGGTCGCGAAATTCCTGCGTCGCCATCGCCGCCACGATGACGTCGTTGAGCTGTTTGACGATCGCAGCCGGGGTATTCGGCGGCGCCAGCAAGCCGAACCAGCCGACCGATTCGTAGCCGGGCACGGCGTCGGAGACGGACGGGACGTCGGGATAGAATTTGGAACGCTGGGTATCTGTCACGCCCAGCGCCTTGAGCTGGCCCGAGGCCACAAACGGCTGCACCACCGGTCCCGGCGCAAACATCAGGTCGATGCGGCCGCCGAGCAGATCGGTCACGGCCGGACCGGTTCCCTTGTAGGGGACATGCAACATCTTGATCCCGGTCGCATCAGAGAACAACAGACCGGACAGATGCGACGCCGCACCGACGCCCGAGGAGCCGAACGTCAATCCGTCCGGCTTTTGTTTGGCGTAGGCGATCAGCTCGGCCGTCGAGTTGACCGGCAATGTCGGGCTGACGACGAGCAGATAGGGCGGCGCCGCGGCAACCACGATCGGGGAAAGGTACTTGTTGACGTCGAACGGACCGTCACCGTCGGCTCCGGCGGAAACCGCCATCAGCGCACCGGTCGATGCCATCAGCAGCGTGTAGCCATCGGGCGGAGCTTTCATGGCGGCCCGGGTCCCGATCGCGCCCGATGCGCCGGGCTGGTTTTCCACCACTACCGGCTGGCCCCATTTGGCGTTGAGATTCTGCGCGACGATACGCGCCAGCACGTCGGTGCCGCCGCCGGCCGCAAACGGCACGATCATCCGGATGGTGTGGTCAGGGTAATCGGCGGCAGATGCCGGCAGCGCGATCGTACTGAGAGAAAGCATCAGGGCGGCGATTCGCAGAAGCATTGTTGTGATCCTCAGTTGTCCACTTTCGTCATTCCGGAATGGTCCGTAGGACCATCTCCGGAATCTCGAGATTCCGGGTTCGCTTCGCGCCCCGGAATGACAGCGTGCGGAACGCTCATTGCCATCGTTAGAGCCACCACGATAGGCGGCTGGATATCGCCAGCCAGCGACCGCGCGCCATAAAATGGCGAGTTGGGTGGCGGCGAAAGTTCCGGGGTCCAGCCGGTCAGCGTTTGCAGCGTATAGGTGTCCATCACGATCCCGCGCCAGCTTCGCTCCACCCGCTCGAGCGGCTCTCTGACCGCGCTGGTGGCAGACCATAACGCGCTGCTATCGTCCGGTTCGCGCCCGACATACAGGCCAGTGTGGCCTTTGATCAGATCCATGCCGGGATCACGAAAGCCGAGATACCGCTTGCGCTCATTGATCTGGATCACCGGCACCTGCCCCCTGAAAAACCAGCGCAGCATGGCGTAGGTCCGGTAGTCCGTGGTTGCGATCCAGGTCGCGCCGGTCTCGCGCAACTCGACCCGCGCCCGATCCACGACCTGCTCGAAGTTGGCTTCGCCGCCGATCGGATCGGCGCGGCCAATGAAATTCCACGGGCTGGCGACGTAATAGAGAAAAACCATGACGACGAAGACAATGCCGGAGGCCACGGCCGCATTGGCCCAGCGAATGGTGGAAGCGACCATCCATGCCGGAAAGCCCTCGCGCGGCAGCGTCGCGATGTTGATGGCGGCGGCGGCAAACCCGGCAGGCCACATGAACATCGGCCAGGTGTCGCCAACCCTCAGGCTCAGCGATTTCCAGAAGAAATAACCGAGGGGAACGATCACGGCAGTCGACAGCAGGATGGCGACGGGATCCTTGCGGCGATATCCGTGCCAAGCCGTCAACCCCAGCGCCGACAGCACGACCGGCAACAGGATGAAGCCGACCAACCCGAACTGCAGGCCGATGAAATCGCCGACGGTGCGAAACGATATGTCGTGGCTCGCGGTTGCCCGCACCAGCTGGAAGCGGAACGAGGCCCAGTCATGCCCGGCATTCCAGATCAGAACCGGCGAGAAAATAACGATCGCGATCAGCGCCGCAAGCCACGGATAGGGGCTGCGCAGCCAGCGCACGCGCCAGTCCGGCACCAGCGTGAAGGCCGCCACCGCCGGTGCCAGCATCACAGCGGTGAATTTCGAGCACAGCGCCAGCCCGGCGAAGACGCCCGCGGCCAGCCACCAGCGCGGGTTGCCGCTCTCCCAGAGCCGGATCAACGCCCACAGCATCGCGACCGCGAACGGGATCAGCGCCACGTCGGGCGCGACCTTGGCCATCAGCAGGCCGTAATACAGCGCGGCCTCCGGCATCAGCACCGCTAGCACGACGGCGCGGACGTCATGCGTCACGCGCCGCACCATGTCCGCCAGCAACAATTGGGTAACCAGCATCGCAACGATGCCACCGAACCTGACGCCGAAATTGGTGTCGCCGAAAAGCGCGGTGCCGAAGCGGATGAACCATGCGATGGCAGGCGGATGATCGAGAAACGAGAGCACATTCTCCTTCGACCAGGTCCAGTAATAGGCCTCGTCGGTGCGCAGATCGATCACATCGGCATAGATCATCCGCAATGCGGTCATCGCAGCGACCAGCGCGGCAACGTAGAGCCACTGCCTGACGGCAAGACCGTCCGGTTTCGTCCGGTTGCTGTCAGGAGCGGCTGGTGTCACGGCGCTTTCTCCCCGACTCCCCGGCAGGTGTCAACGTGTCGACGCGCCCGGCACTACCCCGTAAACGTCAGGCGAACGCCGGAACGGCGTCAGGAAAGATGGTCGCTGTGGGAATTAAACTCCATTATCATCGATCTCACGTACATGAGCATTCGACTGGACCGCATGGCCCCATTTTCCCGACAGCAGTTCGCAAACCTGATCCGCGGCATCGGCGTGCGGCAGGTCCGCCTCGGCTGCGGACTGGTGCTGTTTACCTATCTGATCAGCCATTTCCTCAACCACGCGCTCGGCAATATCTCGATGGATGCGCTCGCCGCCGGCATCCATTACCACATCCTGTTGTGGCAGTTTCC
>Ga0302320_10005888_pt1 | contig 27349 bp, 24 predicted proteins | sample Bog_T0_3_FD_202130 | JGI IMG/M metagenome (GOLD analysis project Ga0302320, IMG submission 202130) | Peat permafrost microbial communities from Stordalen Mire near Abisko, Sweden - Bog_T0_3 | ecosystem: Environmental > Terrestrial > Soil > Wetlands > Peat | place: Sweden: Abisko, Stordalen Mire...
ATGGACTCCGCCATGGACAGGTAGGATGCGGTGTAGCTCGTGAGTGCATCGGCAAACCCGGCATCGAGTTCCGCGGCTGTGCCGGTGATGCTGAGCGGTGTTTTCAGGCCACCGTCGGCTTTGGCGTCGATGGGTTGTGGAATCACGTTGAGAGTGAGCGCTTCCGCGGATCCGGAGATCGTGAGCAAGAGAGTCGCGTTGTTGAGGAGTGGAATGAGCTGTTGAAACACAGGGGACGTCCTTTCTGATTTGGTGTTTTGGGTGCAGTGGAAAGAGGGGGTTATCGCCCCATTTCTCGGGCAAGGAAGTTGTCCAGGTTCGGGAACTTGGTCGGCCAGAGTTGTTTGGAGAAGTTCCTGAGCCAGCGGCGGGTGGCGCGTTTCTCGGGTCCGCGAGGCTTCCCGATGGCAGTGCGCTTTCGGCGCATGTTGCGGGTGAGGAGGATCGTCGAGGAGGAGACATTCAAGGGTGACATTGGAGTGAGTTCCTTTCGGCCTGCGGCGCCTGAAGTCGGCCTACAAGGCCGTTGTCATGCAGATCGCCTGGGCCTGATCGATGAGGATTCCCTCCGGAGAGAGGAGCCTCAACGTGCCACGACGGAGGTTGGCAGCTTTCTTGTCGAACGTGGCGCGGGCATCGGTAACGGTGCCTGCAAAGAGAACTTGGGAGTCTTTCGTCACGGTCCAGGGCTTCTCGGGAGCTGGGGGAACTTTCGGAACGAAAGCCGGCTGCGCTGCAGCTTCGGGCCGCGCCTGTACTTGCGGCTTGGCAACAGCTCGGGGGGCTTCTCCTGTCGTGAATGCGCAGGGGCTGCCGTCGGCGAAGGAAATCACGCGAATGTACTCCGCGATGACGCGATACCCGTCAACCTGTACCATCTGGCGAGGGAGACCCGCGGGGGCTCTGCGAATCTCCTGGCGCTGCCAGGCCTCGATGGTGCCTTCGATTTGGATCAGGTCGCCCCTATCTAGTCCGGCGACGTCATCGCCGAGCAGGTTATAGGCGCGAATGGCGTGGGTCTCGACCAGCGGCCTTTCGGAGCCCGCTCCGTTTGGGGTGATGGTCCTCACGGTGAGGTCTGTGTACGGTGCACCTGTCGCGGGTTTATTCGAACACGCGTGGCTCGTGAGTTTTCCGATGAGTACTATGTTCAACATTTCGATTTCCTTTCCTGGCTCTCTCGCTCGCCCGTGGAGCACGGGGCCAAGCTCCTCGCGGCACGCCGCAGGCGTGCGGACCGGCGAGGATGATTTGCGCAGCAAATACAGAAGTCGGCGCGGAGGCGCGTCAAGGCCCCAGTGCGTCAGGCGAGAGAGCCAGGAAATGGGAGCAAATGAAGGTGGCGCTCGGTAGGCTCAGCGCCCTGACCGAAGTCCCGCACATTTCGTGAAAAGCAAGCGGTTGCGTGAGTGGGTCGTGTCCTGTTTCTGTGTTGGCCCGCGAAATTAAGGCAAGCCGATTGCTGAGGACGAGGAGTGAAGACCATCGACGCGAGGCGATCACCGTCACGGGCGGCGAGTGGGGGAATCACGCCGATGTCAATGGAGGAGCCGATTGTTATGGATGTGATGAATGAAAGTTTTGACAACTTCGCCGTTGCTCAACTCCTAGAGCGCAAGGACGCCATGGAGCGGCAAAGGCAAATCCAGGGCGAACTTAAGCGGTTAGGGGACTTGCTAAATGGCCTCGCTTCTAGCTTTCGTGGGGATGAACTCAGCTCCGGTCAAGTGCTGCATTACGTGGAAGCCCTACAGGCGCAATCACGCTTAGTTGACGCAGCAGCCCTCGCCGCAGAAAATGAAGACTTCCAAGAACGCAAGCGACGCATCGCCGATCTGAACGCGGCCCTCGCCCAGCTTCTGTAAGCCCACGATTCAATGCGCGGGTTTTAGAACCCAGGCTAAGCCCACGGTGATTGCCAATACGGACAACATCTCCAAGGCAAGGTTCCAAACCTTGATTGAGTCTTGTCTATCAACGAATACAGGGCGCCACATCCTGAGCTTGCTTTCTATCTCTGGATAACCGGCTGCTCCCTGCTCTCTAATCTCCGTAGGCATCCCAAAAAACTTGGCGTCTGCAACAAACATCCGTTTTTCTGCCTGGCAAAAGAGATGCCAGTCGTTGCCGTACCAAACGTAGTAGCCGGTCTGCATTTTCGGGTAGAGAATCGCCAATAGTAGCACGACGCCGCCGAGCCAAATCACCGTCCGTTGCCTGATGTTCAACCCGCGTATCAAATCGACGAACTCCATGGGCATCCCCCAACAGCATCTTACGACAGCTATTCTTCCGATTTCGAGTTGGAGCGCAGCGAAGACCCCTGATGGATCGAATCGATTGATCCGCGTGGGTGTAGACTGGCCGAGGAAAGCGTCATAACGTAATGCCTCAACGGAACCCCTTAGCCATCTTAGCGGCGATACCATTTTTGTTTTCCAATGCCCTAGGCGAGGACAAGCACCCCAAAGCGTACCCACTACACGGCACGGTCACAGCGATGCGAACGGAAACCCATCCTGGCAGTACGCCCGTCTACACTGACCCTTACGGGAAAACTCGTGGAGGCGGCACGGTCATGCACGGCTGGAATGTGTACACAATCCGCACGCCTGATATGGAATACGATGTTTCGGGGCACAGGAAGGACAAGTTCACAATTGGGGAGCAGGTTGATTTTCGCTGCGAACGCGGGAAGGTTTTTGTCAAGGATGGGGATAGAGAGAAGCGGCTTGACTTAGAAGGGCAGAGAATGCGGGATCAGCCCGCAACACCGCAACCTCAGCACTAGGTCCGCTGCGTATGGGCGTGCGGTTGTTAAACCACTTCGCCGCCCTTCTCGACGATCACTTTACCGTTATCCGCAAGCCTGGAACTGACACTGAACCACTGCCTTAACAAGTCGGCACAGCGTGCTACGTCTAGAGTTCGCAAAGTAGCGAGAGCGGATGATCTATCGTGAACCAACTCCGACGACAGCCGACTGAACAGATCAGGATACGGCTGGAGTTGCTGTTGAATGTCGGCACGATTTGCCTTGAGAGTTTCCCGTTCCCTGTACAAATCGGCGAATTCGGAATCTTTTTCTTGCAAGGTCATTCACCTCTCGACAATCGGAATCACGGCAAGCCTGCCAGAAATTCTCTCACTTCCCAGACGTGATCGGAGACGCGCGCCGGGTAGGTTTTAGGGACCCCAGGCAGACCATCTCACCCCCACGCGTTCTTATTCGGACCTATCCCTTGGTGGCCCGCGAATCTTCTACATCATTGGGAAGCCTGTCTTTCTTGAAGCGAAACCTGGTAGCGCGTGAGCCATGGCCCGTGTGCGCCTCGCAGAACCCATCTTGAGCGAGACGCCGAAGTGTGATGTTAACGGAATTCGTTGGGTTATCGGTTTTGAACGGAAACCCGCCGCGTGTCACCAGATACTCGACTTGGCTCTTGTCCAACCATTGCTGATGCGCCTGTGACTTGCCAGCGTAGTTACGAAGCACGGTTAAACAGGCATCTGCGAGTGACATTGAACGGAACGGCTCCGTGCTGATGAACTCGTTCTCTTCATGGCTGTAGATGTTGGGGGAAGCATCGGGCGGTCTCCAACCCGTCGCTGCAAGTGCTGTGGTGATAGCGTCTCGCTCGCGCCGCAATTGCGCTCGCTGTTGATCAATCTCAGCGAGCCGCGCCACCAACTTCTTTGCCGTTGCGTCCATCGTGTCACTTTCTAGCACCCTAAGTGTACACGCTGCGTAATTTGCGCGCAATTCTTTTCTAGGGTCTGTCGCTGCGCTAGCGGGGATTATTTTTCACCCCCGCCCGACCAACACAGAAATAGGACACGACCCGTGAGTGTGGGGGCCGTGATGTGGAGGAAGATCAGGCGGCTTCTTCAGTATCCAGGTCGGGGTCTTCACCGAGACCACCTTCGGCGGCGGCGATGGTCTTGAAGTGCTCGTCAAGTTCCTTGAGGCGGGCACGCTTGGTGTCGAGCTGCTCCTGGTGCGGAAATGCTTTGGAAGCAAGAGTCGCTTCCAGGCTCTCGATGGTACGGATCATGCCGTCGATTTGGGTTTCATCCATGGAAATGGTCGAGCCGATAGAGTTCCAGTGACGGGTAAGCGTTCCGAGGACCGAACCGCTGGAGGTGATGTCGGGATAGAGCGCGTTGAATTCGGGAGACTCGCCGAAATCGGTAGTGAGGCGCGAGTACCTGCCAGGCTTGTTGACGGTGATGGCGAACGGGCCGTAGTGGGCCACGCAGCCACCCTCGGGCTGGTCCTTCGTGGCGCGGATGATGTCGATGGCCTTGGGCTCGGGGACGCCCGGAAGATCGATGGGGGCGAGATCCGGATTTGCCGCGATCCAGCGTTGTTTCTCTTCAAGCAGTCCGCGCTCGAAGGCCAGTTTGCGTTGCCGGTAGATGAGACTCGACCGCAGGTTGAGGAGTTTGGAGCGGTCGTAGTGCTGCTGGTCGGTGTGCGCGGCTTGCAGACCGAGCAGGCGACGGACGTCGATCTCGACGTTGATGCGTTCGCGGATCAGCGGATCGTCGCTGGACAGGGCGGTTGCCTCGGCGGCGGTAAGAACCATCGCGTCCGCATCCTCGATTTCGCGGATGGATAGATCTCCGCTCATGGCCTGCGCGATGAACTTGGCCTTGTTGCCAACGCCCTGCCACATGTAACCGTCGAACGAACCCTGGGAAATGTAGCCAAAGATCATGATCTCGGCGTTCTCGTTGCCCTGGCGGTGGATGCGGCCGTTGCGCTGTTCGAGGTCGGAGGGACGCCACGGGCAATCGAGGTGATGCAGGGCCAGGAGTCGCTTCTGAATGTTGGCGCCGGTGCCCATCTTCTCGGTGGATCCCAGTAGGATGCGGACTTCGCCGCGGTTCATTTGCCCGAAAAGGGCGATCTTGTCGGCGTCGGTTTTGGCCTCGTGGATGAAGCGGATTTCGCCGGCGGGAACGCCGCGCCGGATGAGCTTGCTGCGGATGTCCTCGTAGATGCTGCAGGTGAGAGGGGCTTCGGGGCCATCATCTTCAGTGGTTATCGCCGGCGTGTGGTCGTCTTCGGTGTCAGCGGCAGGCGCGGGCGTGTGGTGCGGAATCGAGAGATCGAGGAACACAACCTGGGTTTTGCGCGTGTCGCGAGAGTCGTCCCAGATCTGGAAGATGTTTTCGACGGCGGTGTTGACCTTGCTGGCCGGGTCGTCGGGGAGTGTGGCATCGATCAGTCTCATATCGAGAGCAGCGATCCGGCCGTGATGGGTGACACGCAGCATGTTGTCGACGCACGAATCGACCTGGCCGCTGCGGATCTTTTCGGCGCGTTCGCCAAGCGACGCTACGAACTCTTTGAGGGCAGCGCTCGGTGCAATGGTGAGGATTTCGAGCGTGCCGGTGCGGATCGATGGGACGGGAATCTTCAGGTCCTGCGGGAGCCTGACGTCCGCGATGTCGCGGAACTGCTTCAGCAGTTCTGGCAGATTGACGAACTTGATGAAGCGGTTGTTGGCGCGGAACCCGCCGCCCTCGGGCTTTAGCTCGACCACGCGGCAGATCTCTCCGTATTGCTGCGCCCAGTTGTCGAAGTTGGCGAGGTCGAGAGCTTTGAGCTTGTCCATGCACAGGTAGCGCATCATGGTCCACAACTCCGCCATGGAGTTGGAGACGGGCGTCGCGGTGGCGAACACGATGCCGCGATTGTTATGGCGCTTGGCCAGATACTGAGTCTTGAGGAACATGTCGAGCGCGCGATTGCTGGCGCTGTTGGACAAGCTGGCGACCCGGCTCATCTTGGTCGTGAATTGCAGGTTCTTGTACATGTGGGCTTCGTCGACAAAGATGAAGTCGATGCCCAGTTCCTCGAAGCGAATGGAGTCGTCGCGCTTCATCGCCAGGCGGTCTTCGAGCTGCTTCTCCAGACGCCGCAGCGCCGCTTCGAGCTGTTTGACGGCGAGGTTCTTGCGGCGGGACTTGGTCCTGATGTTGGGGAGCGTGAACTTGAGACGGTCGAGTTCCTCGCGGATGGCAGCGGTCTCCTGCTCGATGAAGGCTTTGTAAGTCGCGTCGGAGACCGGGAGGTATTCAAAGCTCTTGTGCGACAGGATGATGGCGTCGTAGTCGCCGCTCGCGATCAGGGATGCGGTGATCTGGCGTCTGCCCTTAGAGAAAGTCTCTTTGCCGGCGATCAGGATATTGGCTGCCGGGTATAGGGCCAGAAATTCGTTGCCCCACTGTCGAACGAGGTGATTGGGAACAACATAGAGCGGCTTGCGGACAAGGCCCATGCGCTTCATTTCCATTCCGGCGGCGATCATCTCGTACGTCTTCCCCGCCCCTACCGCGTGCGCGAGTAGTGTTGTGCCGGTTTGGAGGATGCGCCAGACCGCGTTCTTCTGATGCGGATCGAGGTCGCCCGTCCGCAAGACTGAGGGATTGATCCCGGGGAACGTCAAGTGAGACCCGTCGTACTCGCGGAGCCGGAGGCAGTTGTAATTGTCGTTGTAGATCTGGCAGAGGCGTTCTGCGCGTGGAACGTCTTGCCAAAGCCAGCTTGCGAAGGCGTCCTTGATGGATTGCTGGACGTCCATGGCGCGGTTGGTGGCGTTGACGTCAAGGCGCCTGGTGCCGTCGGCAAACTCCTGGTAGATCCTGGGCTGGCGCAGGTTCAGAGCCATCTCGACAAGGGTTGTGCCGATGAGATGGAAGGCCGCCCATTTGGTTGAGTTGGTGGCGTATGTGCGCACGGTGTCGGAGACGGTGACCGACCACTGCCCGACTTGAGGGGCGAAGATCACGGAGAGATTCGGCCCGTAGAGCGTAGCGTTCTCAAGAATGATTTCGTGGATGAAGGACTCGATGATGTCGGTTGGGATCCAGGGAGAACCCAGGCGGGCGGAAATCTGGCTTGGGGTCAGGTCCTTGGGCTGGACTGCGGTAAGCGCGGTGACGTTCCTCTGATAGCTGTGATCGAGCGTGGCCGCCGTCTCGGCGGCGCGGAGCTTTGCTTTGACGTCGCCAGAAAGGTACTCGTCGGCCGTTTCATATCGGTTGGATTCGGGGTTGTGGTAGATCAGGCCGTCGAGTTCCCGAATGATCTCCTGCAACGTGGACTCCGGGCGCAGTTCGGAAATGCGCGCCCAGTCAATACGCCCCTTCTCTCGTAGCGAGACGGAAAGCGCGTCGCTGGCGCTTGTCGCGATGGCCGGAGGTGTGTAGGAAGAGATTGTGCGCTGGAAAAAGACGGCGCGCTTTATTGCTTGGTGCGTGGATGGGTTGTAATCCTCGATGGCGAGAACGACTGGGAAGTCTGGATCGTTCGAGAGCAGTTTGACGTTGGCGGGCGCGTGCAGCGGGCCGAAGGCGGCGAGGAACATTTCGTATTGGCTATTGAGTCGCGCCCGCTTGTCGGCGATGATTCCTTCGTCGAAATCCTGAAGCTGCGCGTTGTAGAGCCCGCGGAGGGTGTCGCGCAGTTGGATGAATTTATGGATGCGTTGGTGGGAGACGGGTGAAAAATCGGGCCGTGTGAGCACGTCGCCGTTGCGAACAACGATGAAACCGTCGACGATGCCGAAGGCATTGTTCTTGATCTGATGCGTGGTGTCCGCGAGCCTTAGCACCTGCTCGGGTTCGGTTTCGCGGATGGAAGCGTCGTAGCGGATGACGTTCTCGGGCAGGTTCTGAATTGCCGAGTCCAGCAAGTCATCGGTGAGGTGGCCCAGCACGGTGAGTTCGTTCTCGCGGTACATGGACCCGGCGAGCGCGAGCCGGCCGAGGACCATGTGCGGGTTGTCGAGGAAGTATTGGTTGATGGTCGCGTCTTGGAAAACGTTGTCTTCGTTCGGCACGCTGGTGCCGCGGGTTTCGAGCCAGGCGGGCGAAACGGCGCCGGTCTCGTCTTCCATGCGCTTGCGCAGGAAGATGATGTCGGTGGTGACTTCCGTGCCGGCGTTCTGGGCGAATGCGCCGTCTTTGCCGCCCGGAAGGCGAATGGCGCCGAGAAATACTGCGTGTTCTTCGAGATGACGGCGGAGGTACTCGTCTTTCTTGTCGAGGGAATAGCGCGAGGTGATGAAGGCCAGGAGTCCACCGGGGCGGATGTGGGCGAGGGCTTTAGCGAAGAAGTAATCGTGGATGGCGCTGCAAAGGCGCGGCTTGGACTTGAACTGAATGTCGTGTACGCCATACTTGCCGAAGGGAACGTTCGAGATAGCCAGGTCGAAGAAATTCAGTGGTAGACCCGGCTGCTGGAAGCCGCATGTGCGAACGGTGGTGTCGGGGTATAGGAGTCTGAGAATCGCAGCGGAAGTCGCATCGATCTCAACGGCAACGCGGGAATTGGATTTGATCTCCTCGGGTTGCAGACCGAGAAAGTGACCAATGCCGGCCGCGGGTTCGAGAATGCGGGACTGAGCCCGGACGCCGAGCCGCCTTGCGGCGCGCCAGATCGCATTGATCACCATCGGGCTGGTGTAGTGGGCGTTAACAGTGGAGGCGCTAGCCTGGGTGTGCTCTTCTTCGGTTAGCAGTTCCTGGAGTTCGCGCTGAAGATCGTGGAACTCGTAGTTGTAGCTGAAGGCCTTCTGAGCAAGGGCGCCCCAGCCGCAGTAGCGAACGAGAGTGCGCTTCTCTTTCGGGCTCGCTTCGATCCGGTTCTCCTGTTCGAGTTGTTTGAGCAGCCGAATCGCGGCGAGGTTGTTCTCGAACTTGGCTTTGAGCCCGCCTGCGCCGATCTCGTCGGCAGCCGTGATCCGGTAGTCGCGGTTGAGTCCTCTCGGAGCTTCGCGCTCGGGCACCACGAGGAATTGGCACCTGGGTTTCTCGGAGATCGGTGGCTGTTCTGGTTGGGTGATCCCTGCGATGATGTCCGGGATGGAGATCTCGGGGAGCGAGTCGTTGGCGAGTGCTTCAATGGTCTCGGCGTCGAGTCCGAGAAGGACGGGCTCCGCTGGAGCCGAAAAGTCGAAAGCGAGTTGAAACTGTGTCATGTTGGCCGTCCCGTGGGCGGGGAATCGCGTTCCCTCTCGCAGAAGCGGAGGGCGCGATTCCTCGCAGGGGCGGCTGCAGGACGGCTCACTCCCGTTCAAGCGCAACGGCCAGAGCGGGGGCGAGACAGGCGGAGTTGCGCCTGGCGCAGCACCTGCGGGCCGTGGAGCTGGTGCCGGCACGGCAGAGCGGGAGTGAGTCGTCCGGCGTTATTGGCGGACGCGTGTGGTTATCGCTCGATCTCGCCAAAACCGGTGCATTCGGAATTGGACTTGGCTGAAGTGTGCGAAGAGGAAACAGTCAACAGCGGGAATTCGCAATGCTGATTGGTGCCTTCGAATCCCTCAAATGGCATCGGAAGGAATCAGCGCAATTCGCGGATCTGCTCGGCCGCATTCATGAGATTGCCGAAGCTATGGCTGTGTGCGCGACCTTGGCCGGTTTCCTGGCCTTCGTGGCGCTGAGCAACTCCTGCTGCGCACGGAGCATGTCCTGCTCTGCGATCTTCATCTCTTCCTCGAGCGCCTGGCCCAGGCGCTGGTCTGCGTACCAGAGGTTCGCTGACAAACGGGAAGCAGTTCTTCGATTTGTTTTCGGGTGTCTGGCAACAACCGCTTGAAAATCAGGACATTCCACGGTAAACTCGACCGAATCGCGACAACTTGATATGGTATCACTTGAGGCACTTTCCGAGTTGCTGGAAGTTCTCTATTCGGCCCCGCTCGATCAGGAACAGTGGGAACGCTTTCTTGTGCTCGTTAGCAAGCACACGCAATCTCAGCTTGGCGCCTTCCTTTGTGCAAACAGTCGGCTAGGCCTCTCGATTCTTGCCCAAGGGGGGGGGACTCCCTTGGCAGCCGCGGATATATCCGTCTACAACGAGCGGCTCGGTCGCAGCGATCCTTTTCGAGCGCCGATTCTTCGGCTCGGTCGTGCCGGGGTCTTCCAAGGCGAGGATCTCTTGCCAAACGAGGGCTTGCTTAGTACCGACCTATATCGCTGCCTTGCCGCTCCCCTTGGCTATCGCTATGTTACGGCGATCGTGTTGACGGTCAGCGTACGCCGATTCGAAGTGATCTCGGTCTGGCGCCGTATCGATCAAGGCCCCATGGGCGATGACGGCAATCGGCTTCTGAACCTGCTCGTCCCACACATCCAGAAGGCGCTCGAAATTCGTCAGATTCTCGGTATCGCACGGCAGCGCCTGGCCGGCGCTGAAGCAATGGCTGACGCGAGTTCCACCGCTACGTTCCTCCTCAATCGGCAGGGGTACGTGATCCACCGTAACGCCGCCGCCGATGCGCTCGTTTCCGACAGGACCGCGTTCGCACTCCAGGACGGCGTTCTTGTCGCTGCGAATGGGCAATCGCGCGACCCGCTGCGCGCGTTGTTCTTGAAGGCAGTTTCGCACGCCTATGCGCCGTCCGTTCCAGCCCCACCCCACGCTCTTTCCCTCCAACGGACCGATGGGCGGCAGCCACTCCAGTTGCTAGCCACACCCCTACCCCATACGCACATCGACCATTCGGGTGCGGATCTGCTGCTACTCGTAACCGACCCGGAGCAATCGTTCTCCTATCCGGACAGCGTGCTTCGCGCTTTGTACGGACTCACACCCGCGGAGACCGAGATCGCCAATGGGTTACTAACGGGTTACTCCCTCCAGGAAATCGCGGCTTTGCGTCGCGTCTCGATAGGCTCTACGCGGAACCAGCTAAAGAGCGTACTGAGCAAGACCTCCGCAGCTCGTCAAAGCGACCTGATGCGCCTCCTGATGGCATTGCCGCGTCCGCCACAGTCCTGTGCTTCGAATTGACCAAATATTTGCGCGCATATCCCATTTGGGAGATGTGGCGACGAGTGAAGTGTTGTTACGATCTCCTCACTCGACCTATCTGGGGCGACCGAAGACGAATTTCTTCTACTTCCTTGAAGCGTGGGGACGGTTCGGATCAATGGCGACTGCGTTTAGCCCCGATAACCACGAGGAGGTCTCTACGCGATTTGCGAAGCTCTTTATATTTGTCGTGGCGCTGGTGCTCACCTGCAGATCAGCTTATACACAAGCGCAGGCCGCATAAACGGCCAATGCGACTGCTTGCATCTCCTCTTTCAAGGGGACATGTTGGTTTCCGACGCCGGGTGTAGGGGCAGTGGGGACAGACTTTACCAATCTTAACGGCGTCCGTCCATCCGCGATTTGTATGCGCCGTCCATAAGCAACCATGTTTCGTGCATACGAGATTCAGTTCAATTCACTTCTGTTACGATATGGGGAGTCGAGTGAAGATGCAAGTACGTCGATCATTCGTATGGCTGACCGTGGGCCTGTTTCTGTTGATTTACTCAAACATGGCCGTAGCGTCTGAGACTTGGAGTGGCTGGACATCCACCGCCCCAGCGAACGCCGAGTACCGTTGGCGCTCAGTTTTCAACGGGTATGTCGGCGAACACAAAGAGATTCAGTTTCGCAATCGCTCGAACGAGGCCCTTGCGTTCAATTGGACTGCGTGGTCCGATAACGGCAAAGGTAGCGATGGATCTTCGATAGCGCTGCAGCCGAACAGTATCTCCGACACGCGCAGTTTTCAACTGAAAGGTGACATCACGTCGGTTTCGACAAACGCACGATAGATGACACCCGAAGGACGGCGGCTTAGGAGATGTCAAATGAGGCAGAACATATGGATAGTTCCAATTTTGCTCGCCATCGCTTTCATGGTTGCTCTACAAGCAGAATCTCAATCCACTATGACCTTAAACGAGACAACCGCGTGGATGAAGAATTATCTGGACAAGCACGGCAGCACGTTGGTGCAAGCACAAAGGCGTGAGGACAATGGAACGCTCGCTGTTTCAGGAAGGCAAACCTACTGTGCGAGCATTAGGGAGTCGAACGAATGTACGTTGACAATCCATTTAGGCTGCGCGGACGATCCGCCTCGTTATCAAGGCGACGGCTCTTTGAATCTTAAAGCCTTTGATCCCTCATCAGCGAAGGCGACAACCTTTCTTGATGGGAAATGGTCCGGAAATTTGGGTAATGCGGTTGAGATGCAGAGTTCCAATGCAACAGGGATTCAGAAAGTCCCGATTGATTCTTCCGAAAGCGCTGGCCACTTCGCCAAGGCTTTAGCGCACGCAACTGAGCTTTGTGGAGGGAAATCAGCGTTCTGATTTGGTATGGTCTGAACGTTCCTGAAGCGATTGTGTTCGGGCGCGTGCGAACGATCTGAGGAAGACAGCTTTGGAAAGTGACGCCGGCTGACTAAGGAGACTCTCTTGCGGAGTACATTGCTGATGGCAACACGGATGGGACAGCAATCTCACTTGAAAAGCGCTGAAGCCGAAAAACAGTATCCGATATGACTATTTCGGGCAAGTCCCTCTTCATCCTGCTTCTTGTTGTTGCGGCGGCACACGATGTCAAATCGCAAGAGTTTACCAGTCCGGTGCCTGAGTGCGTTCGCGAATTTTATGATCCACAGATGTATCACTGGATCTCCTACGAAAATACTTGCACTGGGACGATCAATGTCGCCCTCGTGGGAATTGCAAAGCTGAACTCGGGTGCTTTGACCATAAAGCCCGGACATCATGGTAGTCCCGGGATGAATGCGAAAGAGGTTGAAGCGGTAGGTGGCCTGAAGACCTTTGTTTGTCCCGGAGGGTACCTCCCGGTAAACGCCGATGACAATAAGCTGATTATCACGAAGATACCGAACAGATACGTTTGCAAGAGCACGACCATTGTCGCTTCTGGCAGCAGAATGCCCGGTTCCCAGTCATCAAACGCCGGCACACCTGGCATACAGTTGCTGCTGGCCGCACAAGGATACAAAGGTGCCGTCTACGAGAACGGCATGAGGTGTAGCGATCTGATAATCGCAGCATCCAATGCGATCGGACTACAGATATCGCAAGTTCCTTCTGCCAACGGCGAAACGATGACTGAGAGTTGGTTCCTGCATGGCATGGGTCCAGGATTTCGAGCGATCCTCACGAAAGTTCCGTTGTCGGAAGTCGCACAAAAGGAAGGGAGCGGCGCGATTAATATCCCCATCGGCTCGGTAATCGTCACCGATGGGCACGCCGCGCTCTTCGACGGCGTTGTCAAAGTAGGCGGGAAATGGGAACTGATTACTTTCGATGCAAATAACTCTGTCGGGTGGTCGGTGTCTCTCAGCGGCACGCCCTCCACTACTGATCCGAACGATAAGATGTTGGCGTTCCCCGGCCATCAGGTGGGCGAGCACGTCACGAGGCTTCAGTGGGGTTCCGATAGGATTGTCAGTGTATATCAACCAAGCAGCAATTAGTACCAGTGAATCCATCGTCAGCGCTGAGATCGAAGGCAAGCTGATGCGACGGTCCTGGTTTTACGGGGCGGTTCCAAGAAGTTGGCTTCCTTTGACTGACCCGCGCAGGCAGGACTGTTTCGATTATGGAGTTCCTCTTCGATGAAGTATCTCTTATGCGCCGCCCCACTTCTCGTCTGTTTCTCGCTTCTGCCTGAGATGGGGCTTGCGCAAACTGCGCAGCCCAGTTCGGCGTCATGGCAGGAAACGATAGAATGGCTGGTCCCTAATTTCAATCAGAGCGCAAGCGTAGCTTGGACAACCACATGCGGCGGCTCCTCTCCATCCAACTGGGCATATTCTGAACGCAGCAGTATACGGAAATACTCTTCTTCTCCCTCTGGTGTCACAGACTTGGATGTGCACGTTGCGATCATTAATAACGGCCGGGGATACGTAGATGACTATCACATTGCTCTGGCAGCGCTGAACCCCCATGTATGGGTGGACACAACAAATCTGCAAATTGGTGGTATATGCTACAAAGATCGTTCTGCAAAGTACTCTGTTGTTCTTGCGGTTACGGACATAGAGCCTGGGATCACAGCTCTCGGTGACAACGTCGAGGAGAGGCACCCGGGATATATTGAAATAGGCTTTTCGGACGAATCGATGGCGAAGCGATGTGCATCCGCACTATCCCACCTAATAGTGCTTGCTGGAGGAAAGCCTCCCAAGCCGCCCCCATTTTAGTGACTCGCGAATCGCCATGTGCCAACCGGTCGATCGTACCGATCGGGCCGACTCTGGATGAAAGGTGACGTTTATGAGATATGGGTTGGAGATTGTGATTTGCACATTCTCTGTGGCATCGGGCCCGTTTCTACTAGCCCAAGGTCCGAAGATACAGGCGTGGACTAGCACCCAAACTAAGGCCTTGTGGTTCATCAACACAAAGAACACGACGAGTCGTGTCGTTGTGATTGATGGTGGAACCTTTTCAGATTGCGTAGAGGTCACAAAATGCGACGCATCGTGCTTCTCACCCCGAGTCATACTCAAACTAGGCGACTCCGCATGTGTCGGAGATGCGACTCGCGCAATTTGTACGAACCCCACGGACGGCGACGGTAACGAGATTCACCAGTGCGAAAAACGTCCCCCAACAACATTCAAGTTCCAGGTGTTCGCTAAATGGGCGCCGGGTCAGTCGTCCTCCACGCTAGGGAATCCTGCGCGCACCGCGTGGAAGGTGATGGAGGCAGGATTTGCCCAGGCTCCGGCATCACCTCAGACACAAGCAGTGCCAGATCGTGCAAGCATTGAGGAGTGGATTTCAAGCCAGATCACGTCACAGAATATGGATTCAATCCCGATCAGATATTCCTATAACAGAGATCAAGGGGACTACTCAGAGGATGTGACGGCGGTCGGCTTCATAAGAGTCAATCGCTTTTCACTGAGCAATTGCCAAATGGAAATTGGTATAGATTGGCGCGTAGATTGGACGAAAGTGACGACCACAGAGCGGTTGGGCCGAATGAAAAATCCTGAACGCGCACAGAACGGCACGCCATACTCAGTCAAGGTGGATCTAAAAAATGTTCAGCCAACGACTGTGTCTGAACGCAGGCTTGACTTTACCGGAGCGGAAAGCTGGGAGAAAGACCTCCGCGTTTGCAAGAGCCCGGCTACTGATTGCAAGACAGAATCTGTGAGCGCTACCTCAAAGGGGCAAGACGTTGAGCTCCAATCCAGTACCAACTCAGTCCGTGTACGCGAGCTACAAATTCCACTAAGTACCGCAACAGATGCGCCGCGAATTGTGCGGGCGCTGCATGATGAGGTTATTGCATGCGGAGGAAAAGACGTAAACAAAGCCCTCTACTGAACACTTACGGACGAGTGAGCACCAGGAAGTGGTTGCGATTGAGGTACGAGTCGATCAGTTCGCATTGCATAATGAAGCAGCGCCCTTGATATAACTTCCGACCTCATGCGCCAGATCTTCATCCGGTCCGATCGTTAGCTGCTTTGCACCGCTAACACCAGTGATAGCGTACAAGATTGGCCTCGCGGTCTCGTTGACCACGACGAGATGCAAGTTGTCTGGACTCGTTTGCCGCAAGTTGTAGGTGAAGGTTGTGTGGCGGTTATGCAAGGCACCGTCATACTCACTTTCGGTATCTTGCTCGATGGTCAACACGCACGGACTGGTGACGGATGCCTCATCTTCAACCTTCACTTTCCAGTCGTCGGGCGCAGCCGGACCGGGGAAATAGTGCACATAGTGAAAACTGTGTGTCATTAGCTCTGCAACATGCGAAAGAGTAGCTGCTGCCTGATCCGCAGGAGTCGGTTTCGGCGGCAACGCCTCCGTAATGGTAGAAGGTAGCGGCTGAGTCTGCCTTGGCAGTGCCGCAATCATGCTGTTTCTATCTCTCACGCACAGCGCCCGCCCGTGCTCCCCGTCGTTCATAAAATGTGTATAGGTTGTGGCATTCACGAAATAGAGGACCCAAGCCTCACCAGATGATCGTCCGGCGTTCGCACTCCAAGTGAAGCCTGATAGGCGGATGCCACCTTTGATGCGGTAGTTATGGTCATCGGGAGACGGTCTTGTGAGCGCTTGCAATTCATCAATCGTGGGCAGCCGCCAGCCAGTTTGGCCGCCCAGCGACAGATTATGACAATAATCTGCAGCCTGTTGCCATGTGACGCCAGAGGCGTTGTCCGAGCGTGCCCATATCAATCCTGTCGATGAATCGGACCAGGTCGGGTAATTTGCATAAAGGGCGAATTTGACCATCTTCTGCAACGAAGACGTTACCTCAATCGTCTCGCTGTATTTGGAGAGGCCGTCCATAGAAATCGCCTGCAGCGAATGCTCTCCGACCGAGACTGTGATGGACTTGAGGTCGTCAGTTTTAAGGGCACCTTGTGGTACGCCGTCCAGAGTCCAACTACAGTTTGTGTCGGTACCAACTAGGATTGACGGTGAAGACTGCCCCGACATTACGGACGGATAGATAGCAGAAGCGCAATAAAGACATACGCTTATGGCGGAGAGGCCTCTTGGCAAGCCGAAGGGTTGTTTCATTGCTAAATCCTCTAAGCGGATCACCTACTGAGGAGCGGCTGGAGCATCCTGGCCACCACATGACTTGATCACATTCCGAAAGGACTGTGCGACAGTATTAGCTCGATTCTCGTCATGGAAGGCGAATGCGCTACTCTTTCGCGCCTTTGTTTTATCAAGGCAGTCCGTAACATCATCCCCCTTCTTTTGCGTGCAGCTGAGGGGAGTAACGTCATAGCCGCTGCTGTGCAGTGAGAGTACCGACATGGTGCAATCTCCAGAGCATACGGCATTCTTGATCTGGAGTGTACGGGGTTTCACCTGGGTCGACGCCGGCTGCATTTTACTGAGATCAACACGCCAGACCAATTCTGTAGCACCATCCAGTGTTTCTTGTGAAGTCGTCGTATGGGCATGGGCGGTAAACTTTGTCCTCACCGTCAGGATGCATCCTTCGTGCACTGGGATCGTGACTGATGATGAGTCCTCTGAAAGCGCCTGCACATTTCCTTGAGTCATTGTGGCAACGGTCCTCTGTGGTGGCTCATTGTTGATTGTTGTAACGATCCAGTCAATGGAGGTTTCTAATGATGAGGAGCTTGGTGGCGCTTGCGTTCCGCTGGCTGTCGAAGTGTGGGTTGTGGTTTGCGCCGCGGAACCACGAACTTCGGTGAGTTGTGCAAGGTAATTCCAACTTGTGGCTCCTGGCTGCTGTATTCGAAGCCATTGAGAGTGGGAGCCGTGGGCATCTTGATCGGGTATAAAGAGCCGGAGAGTCGCTGTATCTCCGACAGCAATCACCCCCGTATTTCCGTCCACGCTTGCATGCGCGTCAACTATTCGAGAATGATTGTAGCGTCCGTCCTCATAGATCTCGTTCCACGTGACGGAGGACTCCTGATACCAGTCACGCCTCTGATGCCCTGGCGCATCATATAAGTAGAGCCAATAGAAGTGGCGCAATCCGTGATCATATTTCGCATTTTGTGGACTCACGCCTGTGGCCTGAGCACGCGCCAGCGAGGGGCAAATGACGGCGAGAGTGATTAAGGCTATTGAAAGCAATTTGCGTCTGAGGCCGACTTGGCTGATCATTTCGCCTGTTCCTTATGCGGCGTTCGGGATGCACAAGACCACCCCTTGTTCCTTGGAGTTTTCCAGCAGGTACACGGGATGTCAGGGACGGAGCGAATGGGGACGAGAGCATACTTCCGGCGAAGGTACATGTTACACTGAATCCCTCGAGCGAGACAAGTAAAATGACAGGTTGCTTAACCTCGTGTCTCGGCCCAGGGGTTCACTTCACGCAGCCCTTCCCCCCACCACTGTACGTACGGGTCTCGTGTACGGCGGTTCGGCGGGTTGAGTGACCAGCGAACGGTCAATCTCGGAATCCCGAGCGAGTCGAAGCGTGCATTCGACAGCGCGACGGTGAGAGCAACACTGTTCGCCAGCGTCCACGGACCGTTAGCGCTGGCCGCCGTTTGCCCGGTCAGGTTTTTGCCCACGTTCCGCTTCCGGAGTTCAGTCATCGGCACCAAGCCTCGCTTCCACTGCTTCCAGATCGCAGACCGCAGCCTGCGTCTAGTCCACGCCTCAAAACCTTGCAGCGCGCTCGGCGTTTGGGATTTCTCGAAGTAGCCGATCCAAACCCGCAGATACCGGAATAGGTCCCCAGCCATCCGGTCGATGCTCACGCCCTTCGTCCGGCTCGTCTGTTCCCAAATCCGCTCCTTAACCCGGTCCGCTGCTTTCGGCGCTATCCGCCGCATTGAATCCAGGGACAGCGCAGAGGGATGAAGCTGCCGCTTCACCCGGGAGCATGAAAATGCCCTTTTGCCGCACGCGTGGAATCAACGCTTCTTACGGGCGTGTATATAAGAGAGAGAGTCCACGCACTCACCGTCTTACCGCCAGTCGCAATCCAGTGCCGGACGGATTCGCACGTGCCGCAAGCCGCCTGAGCGGAACTCCATTCGGAGTTCATGTTCAAGTAGCAGTTGATGTCTGCACGAGTGAGGGTTCATTGCGGCGACGAGCATGAAGTCTGACGGAAATGCCGCACCGTCTGCGAGGAAACGACGGTGACACAGCTTTGTTCAGGCGGCTGCCAATTTGCTTTTGGGGTGCGACGTTCCTCGTCTGGCAGGTCGAAAACACTTCGAAGGTCCGGGGGCTTTGAGATTTCACAGTCAGCAGGAGGCCTCCTCTCCGGCTGGCGCAGGCACCTCGCGGATGGCAGTGGTGCTTCATGAATGCGTGCGGCATTGGGAAGATCGCGACGAGGATGTGTTGAGGGCGTGCTTCTGCGCGGCCCAGCGCACGGCGTCCTGAGCAACTTTGAGGAGATGTTCGTTCGAAACATAGGGACCGTCGAGGCGTTCGTCGCGAATGCTGACGAGCAGGGCGAGGATGTTGTTCACCGAGCAGCCGCGCAACGCAACGGTCCCGGCCAGGCTGGTAAGCGCGTGGTGTCGGGTGCCGTAAGGAATGCGCGCCGGGAGTTGAAATGGCACGGAGTGGCCGCGTGGGGCGTGGGCGAGGAGCCACGCGAGTGTGTCGCTATGCTCTTCTAGTACAAAAGGGGCACCATTGAAGGCGCGACCGGTGACGGTGAAGTACCTGGCCTTGGTGTAGATCTCAACGGCGCCATCACCAAGTTGAAATCGCGCCTCCGTGGCGGGAGTACCGGTGACGAAGGCCTTGAGACCTTTGCCCGAAGGGGAGATTTCGAGGTAGGTATTGCAGAGGCGTTCAATGATAGAACGTGCCCAAGGCTTGGGAGTAAGGTCCGTGAGGCAATCGTCGATATCGATGCCCGCGTAGGGATCATCTTCTGCGAAGACGTATCCGATTCCTGACCAACGATCAGGATGTGCTTGCCATTCGCGCAGCACAGAATCGTACGCAGCCCAAGTGGAGCGATCAGTTGTCTTGGCGAAGCGGCCGTTGATCTGGAAAGGGCATTTTCTGACTTCGTGAGGGCGCCAGAGAACCCATTGCGGCAATTCGGTCAGTTGCTGCGGCGCGCGGAACGGCAGCAGGCTAGAAGAGATAGGTGTGGGTGTCATGACTGGAAGTGAGGCGTTTGCGCGTGCCGTGGTTGTGCTCGACCGGTGCGTGGGCAGCGCCTGCTCCCAAGGCGTCGCCGCAGGCGTCGCGTACGGCGAGCAGATTTCCAAGGGAAATAGCGCAGCCGGCGCAGGGCGCGGCGCGAGGGCCCACGCCGAAGGCATGGCCACAGCACGCGCAGGGCGCGTCAGTTGGCTGCATGGGTTGAGCTGCCGGGCGCGTCATAAAGAGGTTGCGGATTGCCGGCATGGTTGGGCGCGCCGGGAGCGGACAGCAGCAGCGGTGAGGCTAACCGAAATGTGAGTTTAGTTTCGGATGCCAGATTGACTTTCTGACCCGGGCGAAGCACCGAAGCAGCAGCGCCGACAACAGCGCCGGAACCAGCTCCGATGGCTGCGCCTCTTCCTCCACCGGCGATTGCGCCAAGGACCGCACCAGCCGCAGCTGTCCCGCCTGTGATCTTGGCTGAAGTGGATCCCCTATTCCCCGAGGCTTCAACAACGTCGGTCGTCGAGACATCATAAGCAGTCCCGCCGACTTCGACTTTGGTTAAAGCGAGAATCAGCGAAGTATTGCCGGTCATGTGACCGGACGCGTTGCGGTCCACGATCTGCACGACGGCGGACGAGTAGGCAGGAATGACGAGGCGGCCACCGCCGTAAATCGGAACATCGACACTTGCCCGGTAGATAGAACCAGGCGCGGCGGTGGCAGAATGGATCGGATCAATCAGGCGAACACTGATCGGGGTGCTTGCCATGATCTGAACCGCGGGCCGTACAGGGCTGGGAACTGGGGCGGTCAAGGGTACGGGAGCTGAGGCTGCGCCGGATGTGAAACGCACAGAATCGACGTCTGCGACGGGGTACGAGGCCACATGGTCATTGGCCTCGAATTTCACGATTCGGGAGTCGCCGCCCAAAAAGATGCCTTCCAGGTGACTGCCGTTTTTCAACACCAGGGTGTCGGCAGTCGCGAAAGAGTAAGTGGTGAGGGCAAGGAGGACAAGCTTAGTCATGGGGTCTCCTGATTGAGTTGGTCTCTTGTGCTGCATCGGCTCAGCACGTTCACGCGGCTGCTAAACGGCCGTCCCAAAAGCGCGTTGGTTGGTGCGGATTTGGATGGCTTGCTCCCGGTAGGTTTGCACTTCTTCCGGCCGGAGGGCCTGGGTTTTGTCTTGCTTCTGTCCCAACGCCTGTGCCAGGCGCTCGGCGTTATCGGTGTAAATCTGGGCATCAGACTCGGCGCGGGATACGGCAACGTAGGCGAATCTCTGGTCGACCAATCTCTGCACTCGGGAATCCTGCGTACTGACGTTCACAAGCACCTTTTCGACAGTCGCGCCTTGCGATGAAAAGCTGGTGACTGCGTAGCCGTAGTCCAGGTGCTTCATTTCGCTCAAGTTGAAGCGGATGCGGCGTTGGTTCTTATCGTCATCGGGCCTCATGGTGGCGTAGCTGTTCGCATCGACGTGCTGCGTTTCTGGCAAGTTGACGCGGTGTTGCGCGTTATCGGCAACGACGTGCTTCATGGCAGCGAGCCTTGTGGAGGCATAGCTTTCTGCGTCAACTTGCTTCACTTCGGGCAAGCTAACACGGAGGCGCTGTTGATCCTGTTCGCCATCGAGTCGCATGGTGACGTTTCCTTTCGCATCAACGCGTTCGAGCGTGCCCATCTGGCGGTTTGCGAGTCCTTTGGACTTCCAGGGGGCGGTGAGCTGCACGCGCTCACCCTCGGCGAAGGTCCGTTCTCCGCGCTCGTAGACCTGAACGCCGTAGGCACGTTCCGGGTTGTACGTTTTAATCTGGGCACCGGCTTGGACGGTGATCAGATTGTTGATTCTGTCCACGGCGATCACCGAGAGATAGTCGCCTTTATCGACGCCGAGGGTCTTATTGCTCTTGTGAAACTTGATCACGTCACCGGCTCTGTAGCCGGCGGCGATCTTGCGGTCCTCGTGGGTCAGGTCCTGCCGGGCAATGAGGATTTGTTGAAGGTACTCCGGCCCACTGAGTTGCAGGTGCTCGCGGACAACCTTATTAATAGCTTGCCGCGATTCATTGTCCGGGGATACGATCAGGGTTCTGCCGGCGCTTGAAGCGTACTCCTTCGCTATGGCTTGGTAGCGGTCGTTCTTGTTGCTGAATTCGTGCACGCGCCCCTGGTCTTGGAGCAGTTCAACGGCAGCGTCGATGTTGCCGGTAGATAGGTTCTCGACGGCCCTTTTCAGCTCCGGGTCTTTCTGGCGGACGATCTGCCGGAGGGTCGTTCCCGCCATGCCCGCTTCGCGCATTTGAGCATAGATCCGCCCTGCCTCGATGGATTCGTGCTGCCTGGTGTCGCCGACGAACAACACGCGATCCTCGGGCTTCAGCTTTTGCATCAACTCATGGACCATTCGAGTGGAAGCGAGACTCGCCTCGTCAACCACGAAGTAGCGCGGCTGCGCACTGGGTTGGTCCTGTACCAACTGAAGCTGGATGGTCCTCGCCTCCAGGCCGGAGGCTTGCATCGCTTTCACCGCCCCGCTGGTCGCCGCCAAGCCGATCACCTCGTAGCCGTGCTGCTCTAACGTTGGCTGGATTGCTTTGAGAGTCGTGGTCTTTCCGACACCGGCCATGCCCCGCATGGAGCCGAAAGCATCGCGGCTGCTGAGCACGTTCGCAACCGTCTCGCGCTGTCCTTGGTTCAGGTGCGGAAACCGCTCGCCTACGTCGCTTGCGCTCCAGTGCTCGAGTTGCGGGCGGGTCTCCTTCGTTCGGATGATGTGGCGCAGGATGTCGCGTTCCATGGCGATGGTCTCGGCTGTGGCATACCTCTTCCCAGGTGCGAACTGGCGCACGTGGTCGATCTTCACCAGGTGCTGTTGTTCCTCCCGCCGCGCAACTTCCTCCTTAATGTCGACGAGACCAAGCTTGCCCTGGCCGTGACGGAGTGCTTCGCGGTAGGTTTGCCATTGGTCGAAGATGGCGGTACGTTCCGAGAGTTTATTCAGCGCAAAATCCACTGATGCCTTGGCTTGGCTTTGCGCTTCCCCGGCGTGCAGGTGAATCCCCTTCCGCGTGAGTGATTGCGCGTGGACTTTGTCGGCCTGGTCACCGAACAGGGCCTGATGTTCGCGGTGCGCGGCGTGCACCTGCTCGGGGGTCCACTTCAGTTTCTTTTCGCGGGCGCTGTGTGCGATCTTCTCTTCGGCTTTGCGGCCTTCGAGACCTTGCGACTCCATTTCCAATTTGATGCGCTGTGTGCGCTGGCTCTCGGCTTCGAGATACTCCTTGCTGAAGCCTTGGATGTCGGGGGCGTGGTTGGTGCCACTAGTCAGTTCATACCCCAGCCCTTTTAGCCGGACGGCGAGTTCGTTCTGGTAAACCGAGGTCAGGTAGGACTGAATCCGAAACATCTCGGCCGGCTGCATGGATCGAACCTGGCCGTTCTCGGTTGGGGTCATGTTGAAGACCACCACATGAGTGTGAAGATGAGGCGCAGGATAGCCGTTTTCCGGTCGTGCGGTATCGTGTTCGAACAGCGCCGCAGCCCACTTGCCGGTGGTCTGCGATGGCTTGTTGCCTCCCATGCGGGCTTGCATGTATTCCTGGCCGGCATCGAGCGCGGCGTGAACGGCCGCGGCGTGCGCCTGGCGCACCCGGTCATCGTGGCCCGGCAGTGCAACCAGGGACACGGTTTTAGGGGCGTTGAAGGTCAGGTCGAACCCCGCGCGGTGCTCTAACTCGGCCCCATTCTGCGTCTTTTTGGTGTTCCGGTGTTGAATCCACTGCTCGCCGGTGGCGGGGTTTTGGCCTTGCGCCATTCGCTCGAACTGCTCTTGCAAGACAGCCCCGGTGAGGCCCAACTCCTCGGCAAATTGGCCGTGCCAGTGGCCTTGCAGCGTTTGCCCTTGCGTGTAGTAGCTGTTGTCCGCGGATGCGTATTCTTGCCGGAAGTAGTTCACGGCTTTACCGGCCGTGAGGGGCTCAGAGATGTGGAGCATATTAGAGGTTTCCCCCGTAGGCGTTATTGATAGATGATGCGGCAGGAGGTTCGGTCGGAGCTGTCTGCGGCGACTCCTCCGGTTGCCCCTGCAGAGGCGGTGCGGCCCAGCGCAACGGGATAGGAGCGGGGAGGTAGGGCGGCGCAATGGTGGTTTTAGGCAGGATCGCGAACTGGAGCGGAACCACCACGTCCTCATAGCGCAGATAACCGTGAAGGTCTGCCAGAGACTGAATCTCCGAGGGCAATACCAACGGCTCTTCCCGGCGCTCTGACGAGTAGTTGTGGCCGCGTCCGTGGGAGAAGAATTCGTGCGCCGGGCGCGTTTCGCGGATGCGCTCCACCTCGACGGACCCGATCAGCTTGCTGGCCCATTCAGCGGCTTGAGACTCGGAGGTACGGAGTAGGATCTTCATCTTGGGTTGGGAGAAGATCGTGTCCGCATCCTTGCCGTAGATACCCTCCAGTTGGCTCTTGCCGTGGAAGCCGACGATAATGGAAAGCTTGGCCTTCCGGTTTTCGGTGATGGCTACTTTGAGCTGCGGCAGGTGCTGGAGCGCGGCTAACTCGTCCAGCACCATCCAGACGAAAGGCAGATCGTTCCTGGCGCCCATGGAGATCACCCTGGCAATGAGCAGATCAAGCCACATGCTTTGCAGGGGCCGGAGAGCGGCGCGGGTTTCCAGTGTGTTGGTCACAAAGATCCAACCGCGCCGCTCCCCGGCCCACTGCTTTGTGCTGAACGCCGGTTTGTCGCCCTGATTAGGCAACAATCGGAACGCTGGGCCAGCTTCGTTGATGGTGCCGATGATGCCGGCTCGCTGCCCCGCGGAATCCTTGGTCAATGTCCGCTCGAACTCCGTTCCCTTGACCTTCTTATCGAGGATGTCGTCGTTCGCCATCCAGTCGCCCAGCTCCCGGCCTGTGGGCCGGTGATAAGCGACGAGGAATGCAAATAAACTGGCGGCCTGGCGCTTAAAAAAGGGTTGGTCCCCAGGCTGAAGCGGGTACAGACTCTGCCCCAACATGAGCGCCTGCGCCTCGTCGCCCTGCTCGACTTCGAAGCCAGGCGACCAAAACGGAAAACGGCTGTCGAGCGGATTCAGAATCACGTCGCCGCGCGAGGGCGAGTAGAACTCCTCGACGAATTCGCGGTGTGGATCGTGAACGATAGCAACGTCCCCGCGGGCTTGCACCTGGTGGAGAACGCCACGCTGAAAAGTGCTCTTGCCGGCGCCGATGTCGCCGATGATGAGTGCGTTCTGGGCCTCATGCTTCCGCTTGATGGAGAGCGGAAACACCTTCGATTTGTCGAACTGGAATTGAGGCGTGATGGTGGACATGTGGGAAGCAACTTTCTATTTGGCATTCGGCTCCAGGAACAGTGCGATACCATCCCCTTTCAGGTATTTCTGCGCCTCGCGCGGATTCATCAAACGCGGTCCCCGGATCAGCACTCCCCGGCGTGCTCTCTCCCGATGCCGTTGATCGAAGAACGCACCGGCGATCATGCCCGCGGCCAGCGAGATTCCGAACACACACAACGTGAGGCGGAATGCGGCGGGGACCGTCCCGGCGTAAATGCTCTTTTCAAAGAAGGGGCGGATTGTGGGTGGCGCGATGCTCGGCGCCTCGAACACTCGGGGCCGCGACAAACCCAGCCGGAGTCCTTCATCAGTGAGCACAAACAGCGTTTGCCTCTGGTGCTGGATCACCTTGATCCAAGGGTCTATTGCCATCACGTAACCACCCACCGCTGCTCGGCTCGCAACACCTTGACCTGCCTTCGTGTGCACCTCGACCAGCTTCAAATGCTGCCGCATCGGCAGCAATGAACTCTTCAGGAACGGAACGAGATAGTAGCGCTGCAAAGGCTGCATCATTTTGATTTGCACGTAAGCGGTGGCGGCTGTCAGACCCAGCGCAAGCACGACCCCGAAGAGCATGCAAATTGGGTAGGTGTGCGGCCATGGAACAGCAGGAAGCCGCTTAAACATGGGCGTCCTTTGTGGGCGTCGTGTGCTTTGCTAATTGCTCGTCGGCCTTGCGGAATTGAACAGCTTCGGCGCGCTCAAGAGCCTGCACAAAGTGCTCTTTCTCAAACGTGATCCGGTCGTTCAACTGCGAGAATAAACCGCCGAATAGGAGCTGCAACATGGCCTCAAGTTTGCAGGCTTTCGCGAGTAGTAAGCGCTCGATTGGGGATGCCTGAGTGGACGATAAAAGGACCTCTCGCGCAAACCCTGAGGGCGTCATGTTGAGCCGCTTCGCGCTCTCAATAAGCAGCGTTTGCTCCTCGGTTGTGAACCGCGCAGTGAGGCGGAAGGGCCGGTTCGAAGTCTTCTTGATCAGGCGTGGCATTTCGGTAACCTCAATGAAGTCAGCGGGTTGGCAAGTGCTGACAAAACCCTCTAAGTAACTGAGATTCCAACAGGTTGGCAGGTGCCAACCCTACAAGGGGTGTCCTATCGAAAATCTGAATGAATCGTCGCGCAGCGACGCAACTCACTCCGCTCATAACGCTAACTCCTCTCTCCCTCCACAAACGCCGAAACCACCCCCCACGCGGCTCTCCGCCGAACCGGACTCTACGCGGTCTCTGAGCCTCCGCTGTGCCTCTTCCCTGCTCCGCTCCTCCCCACCTTCGGCCCTGCCGGATCAGGCTTCAGCGCCTGACTGATGAAAGCCTGGAAGATCTTTCCGGCGACGTAGGATTTGTCGCTGTCGAGCGACTCAGCGTACTTGGTAAGCAACTCGTTCTCCTGGGGTGTGAGCTTGAGCGTCACGGCGACGCTACGCTTGTCTTCCGGGGCGATGGAAAGCAGGGATGATCGTGGCATGAAGTTGGGCTCCTTGGACTGAATCAAGTTAGGCTGGGGTCTGGTCGAGAATTTGGCGTAGCTGTTGGGGTCCAGGTTCAGGGTGATGACCTTCGTGACTCCGTCGCGCCGAACGTAGAGTGCTTCGCGATCCCGGAGGTCCGCCAGCAGGTTCAATTGTTGGCTGTTGAGCTTGAACAAGTCGCCGTAGTACGACTTGTTGAACGTGGCGTCCTGCAAGAACAGGAACGAGGAACACGAGTTCACGATGATGTCCGCGTTCTCGCCCAAGTCGTTGGCGGACTGGCCGATGAGTGTGACACCGCCCAGGTTCTTGCGCACCGTCTTGATGGAGTCCAACGCCCCCTCCAGCAGCTGTCGGTTTTTCATGGAGGAGAAGATTTCCTCGATGAGCAAGTGCTTCGGAACGCCGAGGTTGGCTGGATCGTAAAGCACGTCGTCTATGCGCCGGAGCAGCCAAACCATCAGCGGTTCAATCAGGTCGGCGTAGTTCTTGTTGTTGATCCGCTGGAAATCGAAACACTGAATCCTGGACAGGCTGAGGGTGTCGTCAACGTTGTCGAAGATGTTCTGGTAAACGCCCCTTCCAACCCACTTCGACAAATAGCGGTCGAGATGCTTCGGTAGAAAGACATTGGATAGCCGCCGGTTCTCGCGGTCCAGCAGGTAGACGCCGCGCACGGCCTTGTGGACCACATCATCGTCTTCCGGCTGAAGCTGCGCCCCGCCGTTCACGAGCAGCAGCTTGATGAACGAGTACAGGAACGTCAGATTGTGTTCAGTCGGCTCTAGCGAAAACGGGTTCACTCGGGGCCCGTCAATTCCAACGCGGTCGACGCGTCCGCCGTAGAGCTCGACCGTGCTTTCGTAGCTGCCACCGACATCGAAGATAAAGGTGAAGCCGTTGTATTTCTGTTCAAGGGCGATCATCTGATTGCCGTGAACAGACTTGCCTTTGCCGGTCGGCCCAATCATCAACATGACGCGCACACCGTCCACGTAGGCGTCCTGGAACAGCGGCGTACGCGTGCGCGTCTCAAAAACGTTCAGGTATTCAGCGTCCAGGTCCTCTGAATGCGGAT
>Ga0302320_10005890_pt1 | contig 27348 bp, 24 predicted proteins | sample Bog_T0_3_FD_202130 | JGI IMG/M metagenome (GOLD analysis project Ga0302320, IMG submission 202130) | Peat permafrost microbial communities from Stordalen Mire near Abisko, Sweden - Bog_T0_3 | ecosystem: Environmental > Terrestrial > Soil > Wetlands > Peat | place: Sweden: Abisko, Stordalen Mire...
GCTACTTCGGATTTCATGAATTATCCGGGCTAGCCGCGCGGACCCCTACTCCACGGTAACCGACTTGGCGAGGTTCCTCGGTTGATCCACATCGCAGCCGCGCCGCACCGCAATGTAATAAGCCAGCAACTGCAGCGGCACAATTTCAATCAGCGGGCTCAGCACCTCGATGGTCGCCGGGATAGAGATGACATGCTCCACCAGGCCCCTCAGCGTTGTGTCGCCCTCGGTGGCAATGGCAATCACCCGCCCGCTGCGCGCCGTCACTTCTTGAATATTCGACAACGTCTTCTCGTAGCGCAGCTTGGATGCCGGGTCGTGCTCGTCGCGCGTGGCGAGCACCACCACCGGCAGGGTCTCATCGATCAGCGCGTTCGGCCCATGCTTCATCTCCCCCGCAGGATAGCCCTCGGCGTGAATGTACGAGATCTCCTTCAGCTTCAGTGCGCCTTCCAGGGCAATGGGAAAGTGAATGCCGCGGCCCAAGTAAAGAAAGTCCCGCGCTGTTGAAAAATCCTTCGCCAGTTGCTCGCACTGCGTCGAGGTCGCGCGCAGAATCTCTTCGATCTTTCCGGGAATCCGTCCCAACTGATCGATCAGCTCTACGGATTGCGCCGGATCAATTCGTCCGCGCAGCTTACCCAGCTTCAATGCCAGAAGAAAGAGCGCGGTCAATTGCGCCGTGAATGCCTTCGTCGATGCAACACCAATCTCTGGCCCGGCATGCGTGTAAATGGCTCCATGCGCTTCGCGGGCTACCATCGCATCCACCACGTTGCAGATGGCCACGGTCTTCGATCCAAGGGAAATCATCTCCCGCTGCGCTGCCAGGGTATCCGCCGTCTCACCGGATTGCGTAATCAGCAAGCCGAGTGCGTTGCGGTCGGGAATCGGGTTGCGGTAGCGATACTCACTGGCGTAATCCACGTCCACAGGCAAACGGGCCAGCCTCTCAATCATGTACTTGCCCACGAGCGCCGCATGCCAACTTGTGCCGCACGCGGCAATGTTGATGCTCGAGGCCGCGGCCAGTTCCTCGTCGTCGATCTTCATCTCGCCCAGGTACACCTTGCCCGAGTCGAGAGACACGCGCCCCAGCGTCGTGTCGCGAATGGCGCGGGGCTGCTCCCAGATTTCTTTCAGCATGAAGTGCTTGTAGCCGCCCTTCTCTGCCTGCACCGGGTCCCATTGAATGCGGGTGATCTCGCGATGAATCGGCTTGCCCGCGAAGTCCGTCAACTCCACGCCCGCAAGCGTGAGGATGGCCATGTCGCCGTCGGCAAGGAAATAAATATTGCGCGTGTGGTGCAGTATGCCCGGCACATCGGACGCTACAAACGATTCGCCTTCGCCCACGCCGATCACCACGGGCGGCCCGAAGCGCGCGGCCACAATCTTGTCCGGCTCGGCCGCTGAGAGAACGCCCAGCGCAAATGCGCCGGTCAATCGCTTCACCGCGCGCCGCACGGCCACTTCGAGAGCAATCGGTTCGCCTCCGCCCTCGGCATCCTTCTGCACCTGTTCAATCAGGTGAGCGATGATCTCCGTGTCGGTCTCGGTCACGAACTTGTGCCCCTGCTGGGTCAGCTCATGTTTCAGTTCGAGATAGTTTTCGACGATGCCGTTATGCACCACCACGATGCGCCCTGTGCAGTCGCGATGCGGATGCGCATTTTCTTCCGTCGGCCGCCCATGCGTCGCCCACCGCGTGTGCCCAATGCCGAACGTCCCTTCAACGGGATCCTCGCGCAGCACCTCTTCCAGGTTGGCCAGCTTGCCCGGCGCACGCCGCACTTCCAGGGTCGCCCGTTCCGGGCTGCCCACGGCAATTCCCGCCGAGTCGTATCCGCGATACTCCAGCCGCCGCAAGCCTTCGATGATGACCGGAACCACTTTCTTAGGGCCCACATAACCGACAATTCCGCACATATCTGAATTCTAGTGGATGGGATCTGTCGTCTTCAGCAATTGCCTCGATTGCTGCGCTCAAGGAAAATCAGCCACCTTCCGCGTGCTCCGCGGCTTTGGCACGGCCGGGCCGCCCGCGTCATCGATTACATGCGAGATCTCGCCGAGGTTATCCAGCGCAACCGTGATCATGTGGTGGAACTTTACTCCCGGAGTCTTGGGAACCTCGATCGCGCGCGTGAGCACAACATCGGGATGTCGAAACACCGAGTAAACGCCCAGCCCCCACGCCTCGTGCGTTGTCACTATATCCGCCACCTTGTACGATGCCCAGCCATTTGTGCCTGGCGCGCTCGTGTAGCTCGCCTGGTTCGGCGGATCGTACGGAATTTCCGATTGATAAAAATACGTGCGTCCGCCATTGCCGTTCCACAATACCTGGAATTCTTGATGATGCTCCACAAATAATCCGTAGGCCGTCACGTTGTTTCCGTTCACCACTAAGCCGTTGTCACTAGGGTTCTGGTCCCACTCGACGCCCTTGCCGTGATCCGCCCGCCAAATCCACGTGTGATCGATCACGGTATCGTTGCTGTTGACAATCAGATTCGCCTTGGCTCGGCCCGGCCCCGCTCCGCCCACACGGAAGAACACATCGTGCAGCGAGATCGGGTTGGCTGTGTGTCGAGCGCGGCTCCCCGGCGGCCCCACTTCCAGCAACACCGCCGATGTCTTCGCACCCGCGTCGAAGAGCAGTCCCGCCACGATGATTCCATCCGCGTCCGCGGTTGTCATGGCCGCCGTGCCCTCGGCCGGGCGCAGCGTCGCAAACCCCAGTCCCAGGACCACGGTGTCGGGATGCGTGACGCGAATCGGCTCGCGCATCTCGTAGATCCCTGGCCTCAGCAGCAAATGCTTTCCCGCGGCTAATTGCTCGTTCATCGTCGCCGCCGTATCTTTCCCCGCATGCGCAATGTAAAAATGGCTCAATGGAATCGACTTCCCCGGCGTCGAACCGCTCCGCCACGTGATCCCGCTCGAATCATGAACCAACGCGGGGACGCGCACGCGATACCGTCCCTCCCCATCCACTTCCAAAAATGGCTTCTCGCGAATCACCGGTGTCTCCGCGATCTTGGTAAATGGCGGCTCCGGCCATTCTCCCGCCGGGGCATGCGGCACGCCCACAAACACCATGTTCCAGTTCGCGCCCGTCCAACTGCCCCACTCGCTGTTGCGGCTGATCCACTGTTGCTGCGGGCCTGCGCCCACGTTGCCGTCCACCAGCGAGTCGCTCATCCAGCCCCCGCTGGCCCAGCCACCCTTCTGATGCAGCACCATATTACCCAGCACGTGCATGCGCCGGAAGGGAACTGCCTGCGACACCGCCCATTGCATCGTGCCGTTCACTGCTCCCATCGGGGTCACAGAGAATCCTTCTGCCGCGCGCCAGAATGTACAAGTGGCATTGTTGTTGGGCAAGCTTGCGTCCGAATGCACGTTGCCGGTAATGTGCACGCTGTCCGGTGCCGCGCCCAGGCCCAAAACCTCCGTATAGAAGCCCACCGGCACGTCCACTTTGTAACTGCCCGGCAGAAAGAGTAGCCCGCTCCGCTCCGTGCCAAACTCATTGTGCTGCTGAACCGCGTACACCTCGTCGATCTTGTGTTGGATCTCCGCGGCCGGCATCGCTGGACTGAAGACCATTACGTTCTGCCCAAAATCCGGCGCCGGTACCTTCGCCGTTTCCGCGTAGGCGACGGTGAGCCAGAACATCGCCGGAGCAACCATCATGCCCAACCGGCCGCAACCTTTCCAGCTCCTCGACCCACACAACAATCCGCGCAATGAACCCACCTTTCACTCGTCCGGAGACGTCCGACTGCGAACAGAGGACAGGTCAGTATGCGACTCTCCTCGGGCACCTGTCCATTGAATGCCGGACTGCCGCGGCCCCGCGTTTCTGGACACAAACCCCTTCCGGGAGCGAGAATGGCGGCGAAGCGAAAGCCCGGGAGAATACGAAGTGAATCGATTTTCGATGACGCGACGGGATTTTGTACGCATGGGTGCGGGGGCGGTCGCGGTCACGGCGGCAGCGAAGGCAACCGTGTTGCATCCAGCTGCGTTCGCGGCCGACACCGATCTGGGTCGCCCGATTCGCTTCGCCATCGTCGGTACCGGTATTCGGGGCTGCGACCTGCTGCGTGCTGCGCGCCTGGTTCCCACCGGCATCTGTGTCGGCGCTGCCGATCTCTACGATACCCGCCATGAAGCCGCCAAGGAAGCATGGGGCGGCGACATCCCCACCAGCCGCGACTATCGCGGCTATCTCGACAACAAGGATGTGGACGCGGTGCTCATCGCCACGCCGGATCATCTGCATCGCCGCGTTACGCTTGACGCCGTAGCCGCGGGCAAAGATGTCTACTGCGAAAAGCCTATGTCACACTCTGTCGCCGATGGACAGGCCATGGTGGATGCAGTGCAGAACGGCAAGCGTATCTTTGAGGCCGGGAGCCAGCGCGTCAGCTCCATCCTCTACGCCAAGGCACGCGAACTTTACGCTTCGGGACGCCTCGGTGAAGTCCATTCCATCGACGCCCAATGGAATCGCAACTCGCCCGGCGGCGCGTGGGTCTATCCCGTCCCGTCTGACGCCAGCCCGCAGACGGTCGATTGGGACCGCTTCATCCAGGACGCTCCGCAGCGCGCCTTCGATCCGGTCCGATTCTTTCGGTGGCGTCTCTTTGCCGACTACAGCTCCGGCCTCGGCGGCGATCTGTTTGTCCACATGCTCTCCGGCATCCAAGCCATCACGGGCCTCAATACTGCGCCCCTCCGCGCGTACTCCAGCGGCGGACTCTACCACTACAAGGACGGTCGCGAGTTTCCCGATTTTCTTGAAACCCTGTTCGATTACCCTTCGGACAATGGCCCCATTCAGGTCCATGTGCATTGCAACCAGAACAACAACGACGCCGATGAGCACATCAGCTTCTTTGGTTCGAATGGCACGCTCGTGGTCACTGGGAGCAGCGTCACCTTCACGCCCCAGGACGTAGCCCCGCGCTTTGAACCCTACCCGTGGAACGGCATGACCGAAGCCCAGCGCAAGCAGGCCCAGGATGACTGGCACGCTGCCCATCCTGCCAAGCCGCCCGCCGTCGTCCCCAACAAGGTGGAAAGCTTCACCGTGCCGCTGGGTTACAACGACACTGCCGACCACATCGCTAACTTCTATCACGCCATTGGCACGCGGCAGCATGTGGTCGAAGATGAGGTCTTCGGCCATCACGCCGCCATCGGCTGCCACATGGCCAACCACTCTTACTTTCACCGCACCGTCGCCATCTGGGATGCGGCCACCAACACTATCAAGGGATAAGAACATGGGCAAGCCGCGAGCTTTTCCCAGGGAGAACCAAATGATGAGCACTTCGCGCAGAACCTTCCTTAAAGCCACGGGTGCAGCCGTGGCCGCAACCGCCATCGGCGCCCATCGCGCCGCAGCCGCTTCGCTCGACATGCCTGCCGGCCTGCAACTTTACAGCGTGCGCGACCTGCTGCCCAAGGACTTTGACGGAACCCTGCACAAGGTGGCCGCTGCCGGTTACAATGATGTGGAGGCCGCCGGCTACTACGACCGCACCGCCGCGCAATTCAAGCAGTCCATGGACCAGGCCGGCCTGCGCTGCATCAGCACGCACCATCCCATGAGCGTTCTCAGCCCCCGTCTCGACGAGCTTATCGAGTATGGCCACAACCTTGGCCTCAGCTACATCGTGTGCCCCTCGCCCACGCGCCGCGACCCCAAGGCCAAGGGGGAGCTCAATCTCGACGATTGGCGCTGGGTGGCCGGCGAGCTCAACCGGATCGGCGAAAAGGTGAAGGCCGCCGGCATGACCTTCGGCTATCACAATCACGGACCCGAGTTCGGCAAAGAGAATGGCACCGTCTTTTACGACGAGCTGCTGCGCCTCACCGATCCCAAGCTGGTGGTTTTCGAGATGGATTGCGGCTGGGTGTATGCCGCTGGACGCAACCCCATTGACTACCTCAGCAAGTTCCCCGATCGCTTTCCACTGATCCACGTCAAGGATATGGAGAAGGGAAGCAATGGCGAGATGCACTCGGTCGTTCTCGGCCACGGAGGCATGGACTATGCGCCCATCATCCGCGCCGACACTGGCCTCAAGCACTACTTCGTCGAACAGGAAGACTTCGACCGCGATATTATCGAAGCCCTTCGCCTCGACGCCGAATACATGCGCAAACTGAACGTTTAACGCCCCAGCTTCCATCCCACCAAACCGAACCTTTGCCGCGCCTCCCGTCCCCCCGGCCCAACCCTACAATTGGACCGGGGAGACTCGAAATGTCCGTGCGTTTTCACACCCTGCGTCATGAACAATGGATCCCACGGCCCATCGACGATGTCTTCGCCTTCTTCGCAGATGCGCACAACCTGAAGACCATCACCCCGCCCTGGCTCGGCTTTCGCATCCTCAACGTCAGCACCGATTCCATCGTCCCGGGCACAGAGATTCGGTATCGCCTGAGCCTGCACGGCATGCCTATTCATTGGCTCACCGAAATTCGCATGTGGCATCCGCCTTATCGCTTTGTCGATGTGCAGAGGTCTGGTCCTTACCGCATGTGGCACCACACCCACACCTTCGAGGCCCACGGTGACCGCACCCGCATGACGGATGTCGTTCGTTACACCCTGCCGTTTGGCCCACTTGGCCGCCTGGTCCACCTCCTCAAAGTCCGCCGCGATGTCCAAACCATCTTCAACTATCGCCGCAGGCAGATCGAACACCTGTTCGCCGCTCCGCCCAGCGTCACATTCCGCGCAACAGCGTGAAACAGCCCATTCGTTTACCCTTGCATCATGGACATTTTTGACGAGAAGCGCGCCGAACTGGAGCGCCATGAGTTCATGATGGGCGTCGAGCGCGGCCGCCTCGCCGTCGCCCTCGACCTGCTCACCGACTCCTTGATCATGGTCGGTCAGCACGGCGTCTATTGCGCCTCCACGCGCAACCCCTCCAAGCCGGCTCTCGACCTGCAAGCCGTCCTCGCCGGTATGGAAGGCGCCAAGGCCCTGATCCAATCCGTCATGGAAGAGCTGCGCCAGCAGCGCGAAACCGCCCGCCAGATTTGACGCGCCGCTATGACTGCGCCGGCGTTGGATTTTGTCCGGTGGCCTGAGCGCGCCGCCAATCTCCTCGGATGCGGTATGCTGAAAGAGCGCGCCCGTAGCTCAGCTGGATAGAGCGAACGCCTCCGGAGCGTTAGGTCGGGAGTTCGAATCTCTCCGGGCGCACCAGTCTCCCTTCCAAGGCTTGCCCCCTGCAAGCTATCGCCCCGCCACAGGGTCGCTTCCATTTAAACTACGTGTCAGGTCTTGCGCCTCAACTCAGCGCAAGCCGGACAAGGTACCGATGCATTTGAACTTTCACTTCACCGCGGTCCAGACCCTGTGGACGCTGACTTTTGCCGCGCAGCTTGTGTTGCTGGTGGTCCTACTCGGACGCGATCGCATCAAGCGATTTCCCTTCTTCACGATCAGCATCGCTCTCACCGCCCTGCGCCTGCTCGCCAGCCGCCTGCTTTTCGGCCGCATGGCTCCCGTGGTTCTGAGCGAAATCTTCATCATTGCCGCCGACATCTCGGCAATCGCCGGAATTCTGGTCGTTGTCGAGATGGCTCGCCGCGCGTTCGTAGGCCTGGGCCGGCGCGGCTGGATCCTTGGCACCCTGGTCGTGCTGGCGATCGGCGGCAGCGTCCTTGCGGCCTGGGGACCTTGGCCGCCGCTCAAATCCCTCACGACCGATTCCTCGCTGGCTGTCTTTCGCCTCCTGCAACTGGCCGCGCAAAAGCTCGACACGCTGATCGATCTGCTCTCCATCGAACTCGGCCTCGTAGTGCTCTTCTTGGGCCGCCGCTTCAGCGGTGGATGGCGCACCCACGTGCAGCGCATCGTCATCGGCCTCTTCACCGCCTCTGCTGCCCAACTTGCCATCCAGGCCACATGGCAATTGATCGCCAAATCCGCGGTCCCTCGCTCCCAGGCCGAGTACGACCGCATCCTCGGCCTGCGCGATCATCTTTTCAACTCCAACGGCGCAATTTACATCGCTGTACTGGTTTGGTGGATCGTCTGTCTGTGGGTCGAGGAGCCGCCTGCGTACCAAATTGAGCAGGTTGCGCCGAATTCCGGCTTGGCTGGCTCGACTGCAGCGTCGCCAGCCCTCATCGAGTCTGAAACCGCGGAGTAGCCGCCGCCCAATCAACCGCCACAAATCCATCGCTGAGCGCAGCCAAACGCGAAGAGGCGGTGTTGCCGGATGAGCCGTCGTTGCTCCGCGCCGGTCCTGCGTTTGCCTCTTGCTTGCGATCAGTCGCCGCAGCCTAGGACACGCTCAACTGTCTCACCTTTACCATCGCGAAATGCTGAGCTGATCGACATACACTGAGGCACTACCGGCGCCAAAGCCGTCCACCTGGAAGTTGGTGATCAACTCTCCGCGGCTCCAGCCAAGAGGATAGGCGGAGAACACAGTTCTGTTCACCGCATGGGTCACCCCATCGAAGGTGAATGAATGATAGGTGACATCGCCTGTTGCATTTCGTGAGTAACTGATCTGGAAGTGATGCCAGGTGTTGATCTTCCAATTGTGGACATTGCAGGGAATGCCCGTGTGGATCCAGCCGGTGTAAGGATGTGCGCCGTGCGTGTTGCCCGCGTAATCCCAATCGCCTGCCCAGGTGTCGCATTGGAAGCCGTAGATCACCGTCTTGCCGTTCGCCATCACCTGGTTCATATCCATCTCGATGTTGCTGATCTTCTGCGAGGAGCCGTTGACGAAGATATCGGCGCTATACAGAAAATTTGTTGAAACCGCGTCGTCGCCGAACGTAACCGAAAATCGTTCATCGCCGCTGCCGGAGAAGCTCGAAGCAAACAAACGCGAAGGCCCACTTACGGAAGGCGAAGCCACCAACTTGGTGTATCCGCTCGCGTAGCCCTTGCCCCCGGTATCGTGTGCGGCTCTCCAGTTCCCCAACGTCTCCAGACTGCTATTCGAAACCGTGTCGGGCGAAGCAAGAGGACTGTCCGCGGCCGCCTTTACCGTCACCACCAGGTCAGTTACGCACACGGCGTCCTTCGCCGTCCAAGCCTTCACGTGCACGGTATGCGTGCCCACGCTCGCTTCCACCGCCGTATCCAGCGTGTTGCCCTCAAAAAACTTGCTATCCGCGCTGCTGTCCACCGAGTAACCCACCACGGAAACGTTTTCCCCAGCGCATGTGGCTGCCGTTGCGGAGAGCTTGAAAGGCGATTCAACCTCCGACTTATGCGCTGGATAGTTGATGTTCACGCCCGTCAGAGCGGACGCGGTCACTGCGGTTAGAAACGAGGAAGCGACGATTAGCTTCGAAGCAATGTTCATGAGTCCCCTTTGAATGTGTACGTACACGTTGCTTAGTGCCCTTCGCCTTCTGCATTGCAAAAAGCCCGGGTGCGGTCTCGGTGATAGGCGGGCTGTTGCGAGGGCCCCAAGAAATCGTGCGTCGTTGCGGCTTTCTCTCCAACCTCTACATCTCGGCGTCTGCCATACAGAGAATCCCCAACTGCGGGGCAGACACTGGGCGCAGGTTAAAAAAAGACATTGGACGAATCAAAATTGCAGTAGTCGCGGAACTCCTTGCAATCGATGTTCCATTCCCTAAGTCATCGGATCCTGAACGAACGAGACAACCCGAAATCTGTTCAAAGCATCCTTTCTCAGCGAATTGGCAAAAACAGCGATTTCCCCGCAAGAATCGCGCGGTTCCGCATACTTCGGACATCCCCGGAGCTATTCCTTGCATCACGTAATTTTTGCCGTCGAAGTTGTGTAAGAATTACCCGGCTTTTCGCCGTTTGCAGCGCTCAGCCGCCCTGCGTCAGGAAAATAAGTCCACTTTTCCGACCAGCGCCAGGAAAAGACCGGCCCCGGCAAGGCCCTCATTCGCCCAGTACCCCGGCGCCGCTGCCGATCTTCTACACTATCTTTCATGGAAGTTCTGTATGGCGTGCATCCGGTCGAGGAAGCGCTCAAGGCGGGAAAGCGGCGGTTTGACCACGTGGTCGTAGCCCGCGAGCGGGACGATGTGCGCCTGGAGCGCCTCGTTGCCCTCTGTCGCCAATGCGGCGTCCGCGTGCGGCAGGAGGGGCGTGAACAACTGACCTTGTTGGCCAAAACCCCCGCCCACCAGGGCGTCGTCGCCATGGTTCGCTCCCTGGAGTTCCTTTCGATTGAGGACCTGTTCACCCCTGGCCCCACGTCCGCCCATCGCCTCGTCCTCGCTTTGGACGGCGTCGAAGACCCGCAGAATCTTGGCGCCCTGCTGCGTGTGGCCGATGGCGCGGGCGTCGATGGCGTGGTACTTACCGAGCGTCGTGCCGCCCCTCTCAGCGCCGTAGCCATCAAGGCCAGCGCGGGAGCCGCCGAGCACTTGCGCATTGCCCGCGTCGTCAACCTCGTCCGCGCCCTGGAAGAACTCAAGCGCCAGAATCTTTGGATTATCGGCCTCGACGAGCGGGGAACCGAAGATTACGACCAATTTGACTTCACCGGCGACTGCGTCCTCGTCCTCGGCCGCGAAGGCGCCGGGCTGCACGACCTCGTCCGCCGCACGTGCGACCATCTGCTGCGCATTCCCATGGCCGGCGGCGTCAGTTCCCTCAACGTCTCCGCGGCAGGCGCCGTCGTGCTTTATGAGGCCTTCCGCCAACGCCGCCACGTCGGCCATGCTTCCCACGGCTCCGCAAATCCGTCCAAGCCTCAGTCTGCCAAAGGTCCCAAAAAGCAGAAAGGCCTGGGTTCATGAAGGTTTCACTTGCCGGCATTGTCCTGGCGCTTGCTGCCGGCATATCTGCATCTTCGCAAACCACCCCCGAAACGCCTCGACCGCAGCAACCGCCTCCCCAACCCAGCCAACACAACCCCAAGGTCATCCTCTCCCGCTCCACGGATGAAAACGGCCAGACCAGCACCCAGGGCTCGCCTGCCTCGTCCCCTCCGCCCGGGCAGATGGTCGCGGCGCCGACCGCCGAAGACGCCGAGCGTCAGGCCATTACCTTCACCGACTTCGATCTCGACGTGCACCTTCGCCCCGCGGAAATGCACATCGCCGTCCGCGCACTGCTCACCGTGCGCAACGACGGTCCGACGCCCCTGGCACGCATCCCGCTGCAAATCTCTTCTGCGCTCAACTGGGATCGCATTCGCGTCCATCTCAAGGACGTTGCCTTTCAAGTGGCTACCCTCAACTCCGACACCGACCACACGGGCCAGCTCCATGAAGCCGCCGTGCCCCTGGTCCAGCCCCTGGCTCCCGGTTCCACCCTGCAGCTCGACGTCACCTATTCCGGCCTTATCCCCGCCAGCGCGCAACGCCTCCTCGCCATCGGAACACCGGACGACGTGGCCCTTCATTCCGACTGGGACCAGATCGGGCCCGATTTCACCGGTCTGCGCGGCTTCGGCAACGTGGTCTGGTATCCCGCCTCCAGCGTTCCCGTCATCCTTGGCGACGGCGCCCGCCTCTTCGACCAGATCGGCGAGCAGAAGCTGCGCCTCGCCGGCGCCCGCTTCCGCCTCCGTCTCACCGTCGAATTCCTGCACGGGCAGGCGCCCAGCGTGGCCCTCGTCAATGGCCACCCCACCGCCCTCGCCATCACTTCGGGCGTGGACCCCGCTCCTGCCCCGCAGGCTGCCCCCAACCAGACCGATCAGACCGAACACGATTTCGACATCGTCGGCGTCGCTACGTCCGATTCGGGCGTCGAAACTCTTGGCTTCGAAGCACCCAGCCTTTTCGTCGCCATCCGTGCCGCGCACGCCGCTCCTAATACTGTTCTCTGGGTCCGGCCGGAGGACGAGACTCCTTCCCTGGCTTGGTCAGCCGCCGTCAAGTCTGTCACCCCATTTCTGCAAGGCTGGCTTGGCCAGCAGCCCCGTGCCCAGCTCACCCTGCTGGACTTGCCCGATCCCCAGGACGCCCCCTACGAAACAGGCGCGCTGCTCGCCACTGCCCTCGGGGCGCCTGCGCCTCAGGATCACACCGACCAGCTTGAAGGTGTAGTCGCTCACGCCCTCACCCACGCCTGGGTGCAGTCGCCCCGCGCCTGGCTCAGCGAAGGCATCGCCCATTTCATGGGCACCCTGTGGATTGAAAAACAGCGCGGCCGCGACCAGGCTCTCGGTACGCTGGAAGCCTCGCGCAGCGCACTCGCCCTGATTGAGCCGGAGAGCCCGGGCCAGAGCCTCGGCCAGCCCCTCGCGCAGACTATCTCGCCCGCCTATTACCGCACCAAGGCAGCCTACGTCTTCTGGATGCTGCGCTCCATGGTCGGCGATCAAACCCTCTCCGCCGCCCTGCGCGCCTACGACCCCAAGGCCGATGAGAGCCCTGGATACGGAAAAGACACCGGCCCCAGTCTCTTCCAGAAGCTGATCGAGCAAGCCGGCGCACGCGCCGATCTCTCCTGGTTCTTCGCCGATTGGGTGAACAACGACAAAGGCCTGCCCGACCTCGGCATTGAGAGCGTCTTTCCCACTCCGGAAGCTGCCGGCAACTGGCTCGTCACGGTCAACATTGCCAATAATGGCTATGCCGCCGCCGAAGTCCCGGTCACCGTCCGCTCGGTCAGCAGTTCGGCCACCCAGCGGGTCGTGGTTCCCGCGCGCGGCAAGGCCTCTCCGCACCTGCTCATTCTCGGCAAGCCTACCGAGGTCCAGGTCAATGACGGGACCATTCCCGAAACCCAAGCCAGCGTCCACATCACCAGGATCAACGACTCCCCGGCCGGTGCGCCCACCCCATCCGCCATTCCGCAGCCCTGAACGGTGCGTCGGTTCTGGGACTATCACCGGCTGCAGTGACTCCGCTCACAGCGGAGCTGGATTGAAGGGGCATACGAAAGACACTGACAGGTGTGTCCAATTTCTGCCTCTCCCCCGAGGCAGCCTGTGATAGCGCTCAGAATCTGTTTAAGTTTCTTTAAATATTTCTCTCTTGCCGTTCTGTGGAGCGGACGTAAACGTAGCCGAGAATCCTCCTTTCCTGCGAAGTCAGGCCTGCACAGCCTCCTGCCTCCGCTCGGAATCGCACCTCGTAAAGTTCTCGCACCGACCTCAGACTGGATCACCAGACCGGATCAAGAAGAAGGGGATCATCCATGAATCGACGTCGTTTTCTCCAGTCCACTGCCTTGGTGGGAGCTGGAACACTCATGCTCGGGGGGCGGGCCTGGCCATTTGCCCAGAGCCCAAGAAGAATCAGGAAGTTCATCACCACGCTGCCGGGGGTGGGACCATCGGCCGCCAACAACCTTGGCGAATTCGTCCGCCTGGCCACCAAGACCACATCAAACTTCGCCGGCATGCAAACCGATATGTACCACGTTGGGGTGAGGTCGTTCCGTGAGCGCATGCATCCGGACCTTCCCGGCCCCACCGAACTCAATGGCTATTACGATCTGGCAACCGGAGACCAGGGATATCTGGGCGGCGTCATCGTGGCGAAGCGAGGGACGCCGGTCCTGCTCAACGTCACCAACAATCTGCGAAACCGGGCCCTGATCCCTACAGACCCAACGGTAATGGCGGGGGAGAACGGAATCATGGTCGGCGATCTTCCCTTGAATCGAATCGCGACTCATCTGCATGGAGGCTTCACGCCGTGGTTCAGTGACGGAACCAGCTTTCAGTGGTTCGATCCAAGCGGACTCAAAGGCGAGAGCTTCATGAATGTTCCCGGAACCAAACCACCGCGCGGCACGGCGAATTATTACTATCCCATGGAGCACAGTGCCCGGCTCCTTTGGTACCACGATCACGCGATGGGGATCACGCGGACCAACGCCTACACGGGAATCGCTGCGCCCTTGCTGCTCATCGACGATTTCGAGCTCAAACTGGTGAACTCCGGCCTCCTCCCCGATCTTGTTGGAATCCCGCTCGTTATTCAAGACAAAGGGTTTGTTCCCGAAGATATCCTCGACCACGATCCGGCTTGGCGTTGGGGCAAGCCCGGCGATCTTTGGTACCCCCGCGCCTATGAAGCCGATTCGCTTTCACGAGGTGTTCCTTGTCCGAAGGGGCGCTGGGACTGGGGTCCGATGGAGACGCCGCCCGCGCACGGAACACAACCCCTGCCCACCCCGGTGTCGCTCGTCCCCGAAGCCTTTTTCGACACGATCCTCATCAACGGCGGCGTCTACCCGAAGGCCGCTGTGCCGCCGCGCCGTGTGCGGTTCCGCATACTCAACGGTTCCCAGGCACGCTACTACCACTTGAATCTGTATCGCGAATTGACAACCGAGCCTGGCGAGGCCAACGTCCAGGCTGCGGGTCCGAAGATGTACCAGGTCGGCACCGAGGGTGGATTTTTACCCGCGGTGGCCGTTCATGTGAACGGCGTCTCGTGCCTGGATTTGAAAGAGGATCCGTCGGGAAACACCGCGAAGACGAATGGCCCGCTCAACCTGTTGCTGGCTCCGGCGGAGCGTGCCGATGTGGTGATCGACTTCAACGGAGTGCCGGCCAACACCAAGTTCATCCTCTACAACGACGCACCAGCACCCTTCCCATGTGGCGATTGCCGCAACAACTATTTCACTGGAGCCCCCGACCACACCAAGATCGGCGGAGCACCGTCAACCCTGGTGGGGCACGGACCGAATACGCATACCTTGATGCAAATCGAAGTAGCCGCGGGCAGCGGCGATCGGTTGTCCACACACCATTGGCTTGCGGAAATCAATAGCCAGCTTCAGGCCAACTTCGCAAGCGGAAACCAGCCGGGGTTGCTCTTCAACCAAGGAGTTCCATGGGAGCCGGCCTTTCCGTTCGACGGCGTGGCCGATCGCATCGTGACGCTGAACGAGGATTTCGACGACCACGGACGGTTGATCCAGACATTGGGAACAGATGCGTCGGAGAGCCGCAACAACCAGGGATTGAGAACCTGGGGCCTTGCCTTCATGGATCGGCCCACGGAGACGCCCGCTGCTGGCGCAACTGAGGTTTGGCAAATCATGAACCTCACCGGCGATACCCATCCCATCCACTTTCACCTCGTCAATGTGCAGTTGATCCAACGGCAGCCGTTTGAAGGCAATCCGCGCAAATGGAGCTATACCGGCCATCCGACGCGCCCCGATCCAAACGAAGTGGGCTGGAAGGATACAGTCCGTGTCAACCCGGGTGAGATCGCGACCGTGATCATGCAGTTCAACCTTCCCCGGATCCCCGTTTCCATGGGAGATCCGGTGAGCCCTCGAACCGGCGGTCACGAATACGTCTGGCACTGCCACATCCTGGAGCACGAAGAGCACGATATGATGCGGCCGCTGGTCGTCTCCTAGGCCGAAAACTCTCTCGCGCCGCTCCGCTGTCGTCCCGCCCTTCGGGTTCTTCTGCGAAGGACGGGACAACAGTCTGGCGCTATTCTGCCGTCCCGGCAGGCGCACCCCCTTCCACGTGCGCCCTCTTGTGCCATGACACCAGCGTTTCAATGGGCTCCGTGCCGGCGCAAAGATCCGCCGCGAATCGATTGACTTGGTAAACTGGAAGGACGGCATCAAGGATTCAGCCCCGCCTTGGCACGGCCAAGCTTATCCCCAGTACCTAATTCCGAGTTCCTGGTCGTTCCCATGTTTATCGATGAAGCAAAAATTCGTATCAAAGCCGGCGATGGCGGCAACGGCTGCATGGCATTCCGGCGCGAAAAGTTCGTGCCCCGCGGCGGCCCGTCCGGCGGCGATGGGGGCCGTGGCGGCGACGTGGTCATGGTCAGCTCGCAGCGCCATAACACCCTGATCCACTTCCGCTATAACCCGGAACACAAGGCGCAGCGCGGCGAACACGGCATGGGCTCCAACTGCACCGGGCTCGATGGCAACTCCGTGGTGTTGCAGGTACCGGTGGGTACGGCTCTCTACGATCAGGAAACCGGCGAGCTGATTCACGACTTCGAAACTCCCGACGAGCGCGTGGTCATTGCCAAAGGTGGACGCGGCGGACGCGGCAACCAGCACTTTGCCACCTCCGTCCACCAGGCTCCGCGCGAGCACGAAACCGGCCGCCCCGGCGAGGAGCGCAACTACCGGCTGGTTCTCAAGCTGCTGGCCGACGTGGGCCTGGTGGGCTATCCCAATGCCGGCAAATCCACGCTCATCTCCCGCATCTCTGCCGCCAAGCCGAAGATTGCCGACTATCCCTTCACGACCCTCGAGCCCAACCTGGGCGTCGTCACCGTCGGCGAAGAGCCGGACCAGTTCTCCTACGTGGTCGCCGACATGCCCGGCCTGATTGAGGGCGCGCATCTGGGGTCCGGTCTCGGCACGCAGTTCCTGCGCCACATTGAGCGCACCCGGCTGCTGCTCCACCTCGTCGACGTGTCAGACGCTTCAGGCCGCCCCGATCCGGTGGAAGACTTCAAAGTCATCAACAAGGAACTGGCGAGCTTTTCCGTGACCACCCCCGAGCAGCCCATGGACGAAAACCACGGGCCGACGGTCGAGTTCCCGCTGCTGCACAAGACGATGGTCGTCTGCGCTACCAAAATCGACTCCGCCAACCCGGAGAAGTTGAAAAAGCTGGCCGCGCATTTGAAGCGCAAGAAGCTGGAGTTTCACGCTATTTCGGCGGTAACGGGTGAAGGGATTGACGAGTTGAAGTGGGCGCTGGCTAAACACCTTCAGGCATGAGCCTTCGCGACTCGGGATCGATTTGTGACCGGGCAGGGTCGTTACCTGTTCGGTACCGATGTTCTCAGCAAAACGAGGAAGCCAAGGGCAAATCAAGGCGTCATTGCGTTCGTCCAATCCACGGAACCAACGTCTGCGTTTATCAGCGTCCTGACCATTGGAGAGTTACGCAAAGGCGTCGCCGCCAAGCGGTTCCGGAACCCCGACCTCAATGCCGCGGCACGGCTCTCGGCGTGGGCAGATGGGCTTGAGCTGAGCTTTGCTGACCGGATTTTGGGCATCGACACAGCCACTGCCAGGCTACGGGGAGAATGGTGCGCCGACCGGCCGCGCCCGGCCATCGATACGCTGCTGGCAGCCGCTGCCGTGCTGCATGACCTAACGCTGGTAACGCGAAACCTGCGCGATGTGCAGGGGCTTCCTGTGAAACTGCTCGATCCGTGGACAGAATAGCGAGTCCAGGCCCGCCGGTCCGGCAGTCGTCCCTCCTATGCGCGTCCGGCGAACTCGCGGGTTTCGGTGTAGACCTTTACCTTTTCGCCTTCCTGGATGTAAAGCGGGACCTTGATTTCAAGGCCGGTTTCGAGCCGTCCAAGCTTGGTGACATTGCCGCTGGTGTCTCCGCGCGCGCCAGGCTCGGTGTAAGTGACTTCTAACTCGACCTTGTCGGGTAACTGCAAGCCAATAGGGTTGCCGTTGAACTTATGCAGTTGGATGATCGCCCCTTCGACAAGAAACTCGAGGGCATCGCCGATCATGCTACCGGACAGGGTGAGGGTGTCGAAGGTCTCCTGATCGAGGAAGTAAGACCCATTGGCATCGCTGTAAAGATAGGAAGCCTCGACAGTTTCAAGATCGGGTTCTTTGAACTTGTCGCTGGCTTTGAAGGTCTTGTCGAAGACGGCGCGGGTAAGAAGATTGCGCATTTTAAGGCGAACCAGGGTCTGACCGCCGCGCGCGGTCGGTGTGGAGACTTCCGCTTCAAGGCAGTAATACGGGGTGTTTTCAAATTCGAAGTACATCTTGCGCTTGACGGTAATGGCTTCAATCAGTGCGGCCATGAATTCCTCAGAATAAGCAAAGTCGAGTTGGCCGGATGTCCTTGCGGGGCCGGCCTTCATGATTATAGGTGGGCACGTCGGCTTCGCCCCCGGCGCAAGCGCAGGGATGGTCGAGCATCCCCGGCTCGACCAAACGAAACGGTCGCTGCCCTTCATTTTTCAAGGACAGCGAGCGTTCCGCGTTCGTCTTGGCTGCTCAATACGGGCCGCTAGGCGCGGATCGTTTCTACCAAGCAGAGTTCAAGACCAGGTTGTAAGCATTGACCGTGCCGAGGCCGGTCGCGAAGTCCCAACCAGTGGTGGAGCGATAGGCCGGTTGATAGGAGGAGTCCGACAGGGAGAGAACGCCATTCGTTCCGCTGGGCCGATAGCAGTTGTGCGTTCCCGTGCAATTGACGTCCATATCGCCGGCGGTGATGTCGTGAAATGCGCAGGTCGATTTGATGCCATTGCCCAGGGAGGAATTGCAACTGGAGTTGCCACCCGAGCCGTATTCGGCTTTGGCGATCTTGTAATAGACAGGATTGGGATTGCCCTGGCGTCCCCACTTCTGGTCGACCAGAGCCTGGATGCCGGCGAAGATGGGCGAGGCGAAGCTAGTGCCGCCTGCGCCGGACCAGGCGTCGGGCGCTCCGCTGCAACTGGCGCCGCGCGAAGAATCGCCGTCGCAGTAGGGATAGTAGTGTCCCCAGAGGCCGTTCGCGGCAAACAGAGAGACGTCGGGAATGTCGCGGACTCCGTCATGGGGATTGCCGACTACGGACTGCCAGCTGGGCTTGGGCCACCCCTTGCAACTTCCGCTGTCTACACCCGACGTGGAAGGGGAGCCGGTGGCACAGGCACTTGGCCCCCCGGAACCGCCGGCCACGCCAAGGAAGTCGGTTTCGCCGAGGGAGGTATTGCAAAAGCCTTTGGTGCCATAGGCCACGGTAGAACCGGTCTCGAACTTGGCGAGCAGCGAACTGGCGCAGGAGTCGTTCCAGGGAATCTCGGGGATATAGCTCTTGGCCGATTCAAACGCGGAGGTGTTGCTGGAGTTCCAATACGTGGAGTTCTCGCTCAGAAAGGTATCTTCAAAGTCCGTACCGCCGACCGCGACGTTGTAGGGGGTGGACGCAAAACCGCTCACGGTAATGCCATGGGTCGCGGCCGCGCTTTGAACATCGCAACTTGCCGCATCCTCGTCTCCGGAGGAGACAAAGATGGATACGCCTTCGGTCACCGCTTGCTGGTAGAGGTTGGAGAAGGCCTTGTTGTAGGAAGCGCCGTTGTATTCCTCGCATTCGCCGTAGCTGATGCTGACCAGTGCGGGCGGAGTTTTGCTGTCATTTAACAGGTTCTGGAGAGCGATCTGGCCGCCGAAGGTCGTGTTCGTGTCGGCGCACGAAGCGAGTACGATGGCGGCGTTCGGCGCGGCGGCAGAGGCATATTCGGCGTCGAGGATGGCTTCGCCGTCATTGTCGTTGACGCCGGGATTGGCGCAGTTGTTGGACCCGGACTTGGGCGCAGGATGCACCTGGGTGAAACTGCCGTTGGTGTAGCCGGAGAGTCCGAAGGTCTTGCGGAAGGTGCTCCAGTTTTGGGTCGAATAAACATTGGTGTCTTCGATGACCACAATGGTCTGCCCTTTTCCGGTGTAGCCGGCTTTGAACAGGGGAGCGAGATTATAGATTTTGGCCAGGTCAGCGGGGGTCACCGCTTCCACCGTGTTGCCGCCCGATGAAAAGGTGTATTGCGCCCTGGGCTTGTACATGGGGTGGGGGCGGAAGTCGTTGAGGGAGACGATGCCGGTAACGGCGCCCGCGAGCGCAGCAGGAATTTGCGGGTTGCTGCTATTGGCGATATGACGTACACCCTTCACATCGTAGGCGTGAATTTCGGTGAGGAAGGCCTCGCGGACCTGGGCAGCGGTCCCACTGAAGTCGATGGTGACGCGATCGGGATACACCGTGCCGACCGTCAAGCCATGAAGTTTGAGCCAGCCGGTGACGGCATCGATATCCTCCTGGGCAAGACCGAAGCGGGCGCCAAACTCCGCCGCTGAGAGCCAGTGGTGGTAGTTGGGCGAGCCCTTCTCGGAGAGGCTTTCGGTGTATGCGTCCAGTGCGCGCTGGGTGTCATCGGCACGGTGCAGCAACAACTGCATGTGCTCCAGCGGCAAAGAATCGTCCACCGGGCCGAGGTCGTGTTTCGCATTGGCTTCGGGGCGGATGTTGCCATTGAGGACGACCCGCTGGGTTTCATCGACAGGGGTGACAACTTGGCGCTGGGCAGAGAAAGCCATGAGCGGCGAACACAGGACCACGGCGAGAGCCGCGAGTTCGAAACGACGCACGGGGAGTGGGAGAGTCATCATGATAGGCAAGCATCCTTTTCATCCAGGTCAGGCACGGTAGAGATCCGTCGCATCACCATGGGCACGCGAAGCTGACTTCGGTTAACGCCGGCAGATGAGCTTGGCCGGCAGAGCACTTTGGGAGTGAATCCTTACGTAGTGCGAAGAACGGGGTCCTCAATTCAATGAAGCTGCTCAAGAGAAGCAGCTACGGCGCCGGAGGGAAGACGGGTTAGACAGGGCAACTTCTAAACTTGTGAATCGCTCACACGGCAACTCGTCGAGTTTGCGACGGCACGATATGGGTCTTTATTTGAAGAATCCTTCCGCGTGCCAACCCACAACTCAAAATAACACCGGGAGTGGCGGGCCGGAAATCGGCACTTAACCCTATTGCATTCTGAAATTCTACTCACCGGCCAGGTTGGTGTGTCAAATTACCGAACTTAGTTACTCTCGTACCCAAGGGTGTTTTCGGTTCGGCCCCCAATGCCCTCCGGTGGGTTTGCAATGGGTGGGGCTCACTTGCCAGTCTGGCCCCGGGATAGCGATACTGCCTAAGAGTCCTGCTTGCAGGCTATATCTTTTGAACGAGCGAGAAATGCCCTTGGCCCGCGAGCTTTACACCGCACGTCTTGATCAAAAGCTGTGCATCTCCGAATCGTCCCAGTGCTACCACTTCGGGTTCGTTCTCGACCAGCTTCCAAGCTTCCCCTTTGCAGCCGGGCAATTTATCTCCGCGGTGGCTCCCGATACAGACGGCAAGCAGCAGACGCGTGCCTATTCCATTGCCTCGGCGGCGAAGGAAAACCGCTTTGATCTTTGTGTGAACCGGGTGGAAGGCGGCTTCTTTTCCAACCACCTGGCCGATCTGCCAGATCTGCCGATTGGCGGGACCATCCAGGTGCACGGCCCCCATGGGCACTTTGTTCTGAAGGAACCGGTCACGGATTCCATTTTTGTGGCAACAGGCACCGGGATTGCTCCGATGCGGGGCTTCACGCAGTGGCTTTTTCCCGAAGACGGACCGGACCGCAGCGAAGGCAAAGAGATCTGGCTGGTGTACGGAACGCGCCGCGAGACCGAGATTTACTACCAGGACGAGTTTGAGGCCCTGGCGGCGCGCAAGCCGAACTTTCACTATGTGGTGACGTTGAGCCGCGGCGGCGAAAGCTGGACCGGCAACCGGGGATATGTCCAGGAGTACGTCGCGAAGATTGTGGAGGCACGCGCCCAGCGGTTGGGCATTCCGCTGGTCCAACCCGAGGTGGATCCCTCCATCCCGAAAGCCGACCTGCAATTCGACATCTACTCGTATATCTGCGGGCTGAACAACATGGTGGCGGGAGTGCGCGAGAAGCTGGCAGCTTATGGCTGGCACCGCAAGCAGATTGTGTTTGAGCGCTACGACTAGAGCGGCAAGGCCGCAGCCGCAGGTCCGCAGCTCCGTCATGGGGTGAGAATGAGCCGAAGGAATGCATCGCCGGCCGGCTTCTTGACAGCTCCAGCCTTGGCGGTGCTGCTCGGCGTTTACGCAGTTGCCCGCCTGCTTGAAATCACTCCCACTTCCCTTCCACGCACGGCAATCGTCGCGCTGGATGTGCTCTCCGCCCTGGGTTTTGCCCTGGTGGATGGAGCACGGCACTATCGGCTGCGCGGGATCCTGGTCTTCGCCGCGATCTGCGCCGTGGTGGGCAACATGGTGGAGAATGTGGGCGTGGCGACGGGGTTCCCTTTTGGGCGCTACTCCTTCGCGGATCTGATGGGACCCAAGCTCTTCCACGTGCCGGTGCTGCTGGGGCTGGCCTATATCGGAATGGCGTACGTTTCGTGGACGCTGGGGCGGGTGATTGTGGGGGACCCGGGCAAAACAGCGCGGGGCTCAAGGCTTGTCGCGTTGCCGCTGGCTGCGAGTTTCATTATGGTGGCATGGGACCTGGCGCAGGGCCCGGTGTGGGCAACGGTGCTGCACGGCTGGGTGTGGCAGGACGGCGGGCCTTGGTTCGGCGTGCCGTTGTCAAACTACCTGGGCTGGTTTGGGACGGCCTTCACGATCTACCTCCTGTTCGCAATCTATCTGCACAGGTACCCTCCAACGACGGTCGAGGCGGGGCCCTGGGCATGGCGTCCAGCGCTGTCGTTTTACGGAACGTGTGCGGCGGGGAATGTACTGCAGACGATCCCGGCCACTTTGCCCGCGGTGGTGGCGGACCCAACCGGCAAGGCGTGGCGAACGGCCGATATCACCGGCACTGGTTTCGATCTTCGTGATGGGGGCGTTTGCGGCGTGCGCCTGGATCCGGCTCGGGAAGTTCAGGGAAGAAACTACAAGTTGAAGAGTTCGCGGAGGCGCCGGGTCTGGGCGCGGCTGACGGGGATCTCCGTTTGCTTCTTGTCGGTCATGCGCAGCTGGTAACTGGACTTGAACCAGGGCACGACCTCGCGAATGTGGTTGATGTTGACGACAAAGCCGCGATGGGCACGCCAGAACAGAGATGGGTCCAGCAGATCCAGCAATTCCTCCAGGGTGCGGCATTTGGAGTGGCCCTCAAAGCTCTGGGTGACCACGCGAATCACGCCTTCGTCAATGGCGGCATAGCAGATATCCGCCTGATCGACCAGCAGCAAGCGGCTCTGCGCCTGGACAATGAGGCGGGCCGGATGCCGGACCGACGGGGTCGTGCGAGCACTGGCCTGGGGCTGGTTGAGTAAGCGCAGCAGCGCGTCGAGTTGGGTCTCGATGGGCGTTTCGGCCGGAGCGCCGGACTTGCCCTTTTCAGCAGCGTCGGCGATCCGTGCGCGCACGCGTTCCACCGTCTGCTGGACGCGGGCCCGATCAAAGGGCTTGAGCAAATAGTCCACCGCGTTCACGTCAAAGGCGCGCACGGCGTATTGGTCGAAAGCGGTGGCGAAGACGATCTGCGGCAAGGGGCCAGGTTCCTCGCCGGAGGCTGCCTGAAGCTTCTGCTGGTCCATGAGGCGCTGAATCACGGCGAATCCATCCAGGCCGGGCATCTGGACGTCGAGGAAGACCAGGTCGGGATGGTGCTCCTCAATCAGGTCAACGGCCTCGATACCGTTCTTTCCCTGGGCAAGGACATCGACTCCGCCCACGGAGCCTAGCAGGTAGCGCAGCTCGTCGCGGGCCAGTTGTTCGTCGTCAATGATGAGCGCGGAGATGGACATGAAGGCCGAAGCTCGATTGTAGGAAGGGTGCGGGCTACGGTCAAACGTCCGGAGAGGGCCGGGGCGGGCGAGGCGTGGGAAATCCCGGATTTCCGGATTTATTCGCCGAGAACGCGCAGGCGGGCAGGCATGTGGTCGGTGGCAAGCTCGTGGCCGCAACGGGTACAAAACTGGTCGGTGGCGCGCACCGTGCGGAAGCAGTTGCCGCAACTCGCCATGAGGCGATAGTCGCACTGCGGACAGAAATGAAAGTCGTTTTGCACATGGGTGGAGCAGGCGGGACAGCGCGAAACCACGGGCGAGCGAAGCAGGAAGTAGAGAACGGCCCCGATGCCGCCGGGCATGACGAAGCAGATCACGATCCAGAAGCGCGAACTCATGGCGCGGCGCGGTGCGTCCTTGCTGACGTAACCGACCATGAGGAAGTAAAGCGCCGCCAACAGACCCCAGGAAAGATCGAAGTAGGTCTTCAGGGCCAACGGCATGGGGTGCTTGCTATCGGGCAGCACAAACCAGAAGTAGTACTCCACCAGCCCGAAGGCAATGATGGCGGCCACGATGGACCAGCCCGGAATCAGCTTCTCGGCTTCGTCGATGGTTACGGATTGAGGTTCGCGCATAAGCAATCCCGTGTAAGACAGATTCCCAGACGTTCGAGCGGAGCCCGATGCCTATTCGATGGACGCAGAAAGGAGGAGGTAAGTTGCGTCTAAGATAGCAACGGTTGACGCTTTGCGCGAGGCAAATTTTCTGAAATCCGAGGAATGAGCAGCTCCGGTTCCGGGATCAGGAGCGGTGGCGCACCCAGCCGGCGAGCAGGGCGGAGGCCACCAGGGCGGGGCACAGGATGCAGACCCAAAGAGCGAACTGGCTGGTGACATCGCCCAGATGCTCGTCGGCAATCAGACTGTCCACGGCCCACCAGACAAGGGGGCCCAGGCAAAGGACGACAAGCAGGATAGCGGCCAGGGCCAACGAGCGCATCCGCTTGCGCCCGGCCTTCTGATCCTGCATGACGCCAGCCGATGCATTGACGACCCGGCAGGTGCGGTACGCCAGGGCCGAGTCGCGATGCGCCTGGTGGCCGGCAAGCGCGGAGAGAAGATCGCTGTCCGCAGCGCTTCGCGCGCGCACATCCGTTCCGCGGCCGGGTTGGTGCACGGGTTTCAAACGGCCTCCATGGGACGGGAACCAGAGCGAGCCATCTTGGGCTTGATGGCTGCTAATCCTCGATAAAGTCGCGATTTTACCGTAGACAGAGGCGCGCGCGTAACCTTGGAAATCTCCTCCAGGGACAATTCTTCGTGAAAGCGCAGCACCAGCACCTCGCGGTGCAGGGTGTCGAGTTGCAAAAGTGCCGCGGCGATCCGCTGACGGTCTTCCAGATTCGCAAAGAGCTCAAACGGCGTAGGCTCGTGGTCGGCAACCTCGTAGGCCATGGGGCGATCCTCTTCGCTGCTGCCCTCGAAGAGCTCGTCCAGGCTCGACATGGTGCGCTTCCGGCGCTGGTCGATGACCAGGTTGCGCGCAATGGTGAACAACCACGTGTCGAACCTGGCCTGCCCGTTGAACTGCCCCCCGCGCACCAGAACGCGCATCCAGACCTCTTGAAACAGGTCTTCGGCCATCTCCCGATTGCTGGTCAGATAGAGCAGGTAGCGCAAAAGGCGATGCTGATAGCGAACAATCAGCTCATCAAGCAATCCGGCATCGTGCCGCTTGAGCCCTTGGGCGACGGCCAGGCTTTCCTCCCGGACTTGCTGCTGGTCGACAGCGGCGGGAGAAGAACCATGGGCGCGAAATGGGCGGGCAGACGTGGCGGTGCTCATCTTGTTCCATTAGACGCCGGCGGGTTGACCCAAGTCGCCGAAATTCAGGTTTCGTTACAAATGTTTACAAACGGGGTCGATGCAGACCCGGAATCCCACGGAACTGGCCAATGATTGACTGGCCGGCTGAGCAACCGGTGGCCTGCCGGTGAGGAGTGGACGGCTGAGTCAACGGCTTTGCCGCATCCCGGACCTCGGTTGCTGCGCTCTAAATATGGCAACTCGCCTGGCCGCGCTTCTCCAGGTATTTCTGGTGATATTCCTCGCCGCGCCAGAAGGTTTGCGCGGGTTCCACCTTGGTGACGATGCGCTTGGGCTTGAAGCGGCCTTCGGCGGTGAGCTGTTCGATTTTGGCCAGCGCCTGCGCCTGCTGCTCCGGGGAGTGGAAAAAGATGGCGGAGCGGTATTGCGTGCCCCAATCCGGTCCCTGCCGATTGAGGGTGGTGGGATCGTGCAGGGTGAAGAAAGCGTCGAGAATCTGCTCGTAGCTCACCACCGAGGGATCGAAGTCCAGTTCCACCACTTCGGCGTGGCCGGTGGAGTCGGAGCAGACGTCTTTGTACGTCGGCCGGTCGAGCTGACCGCCCTCATAGCCGACCGCGGTTTGGGTCACGCCTGGGATTGCGGCGAAGGCAACCTCGACACCCCAGAAGCATCCTGCTCCAAATGTCGCTTTTTCTGTACTCATGGCTGTTGAGATGCGCGGAAGGGTCGTTTGGTAACAAAAACTGAGCCTCTCTGGCAGGGCCGCTACACTAATATTCGATGACTGGAAATCTGTTTGCGACTTCGGATGCGGCGGCCGGCGACGGCTGGTACACGGCGCACTGCGATGGTGGCTCGCGGGGCAACCCGGGGCCTTCAGGCTATGGCGCGGTGGTGGAAGGGCCGGACGGCCGGGTGGTGGCGAAACTGGGTGAGTTTCTCGGCATCCAGACCAACAACTTTGCGGAATATTCCGGGCTTCTGGCAGTCCTCCAATGGGCCAGCGAGAATGGCGCGAAGCGGCTGCGCGTGGTGTCGGACTCTGAGCTGATGGTGAAGCAGATGAAGGGCCAGTACAAGGTAGCGAGCCCGGTGCTGCGGCCTCTGTTTGAAGAAGCGAAGCAGCGGGCGCGTCGGCTGGAGAAGTTCGAGATGCGGCACACTCTGCGCGGTGGGAACAAAGAGGCGGACCGGCTGGCGAACGAAGCGATGGACCGCGGCATGGGCAAGCGAACGAGTCCGCCAGCCAGCGGGCCAGCGAGTCCACCGGCGGCACGGCCTTATGGAAAGCTCGAAACTACGCCGCGCCCGATTGCGGCGCCGACGCCGGCGCCTGCAGCCAAGCCGACAAGGCAGGTGTTGGAGGGGTATGTGAAGGGCGGCGTGGTTCACCTGCTGGAAGGGGAGTTGCCGGACGGGATCTTTGTGAAGGTCGTGCGCGAGTAGGCTCTCATGCCGATGTTCATCGCCTGCAAGATTCGGCACGCTCGGCGTGAGATCGACGATCCGGTAGGCTAGACTATCCGCAATGACCGAACTCCAAAAAGGATCACGCAAGCGTTACCATGCGCATGCTTACGCTCGTGCCCTGGCGTTGAACGGGCGTCCGCTGGGGACAGCCTGGCAGAGGCTTCTGGGATACGTGGTCGATCTCATGGTGGCCGTGGTTGTCTGGGCGCCGATCGAGTTTTCATGGCGGCATTTTGTAGAGCATGAAGCCAGCCCGCACATCGTATGGGATTTTCACGAGCCCGGAAATATCGTGGTGATGGTCCTCTATTGGGGTTTGTGCAACTACTTCGGCAATGGGCAAACACCCGGCAAGTGGGTGGCGCGGACGCGCATTGTTTCACTCACCAGCGAGCGCATGGGGCTATGGCAATCGATTGAGCGCGGGCTGGGATACGGAGCGGCGATTCTGGAGTTAGGCCTGGGATTTCTGCAGTTCTTCTGGGATCCCAACCGGATGTGCGCGCAGGATCGGTTGGCAGAAACGGTCGTAGTGGATATCAGGAAGAAGGCAGCAAGAGACTAACTCAGTTGGGCGACCATAAGTTAGCCTCTTCTTGTCTTTCTAAACGGTTGTCGCAGTTACCATGCCACGGATCCATGCGCATTCCCTGCTATTAGCCTTTCTAGCTATCTACTTGACGCCACCAACCCCAACCAGTAGTGTTTTCGGTTGTGGACGAGGATTATCCCAGGACGTTGCTTGAGTTGGAGAAGCGTTTTTCCAGCGAAGAGGCTTGTGCCGAATATTTGGCGGCGCTG
>Ga0302320_10005891_pt1 | contig 27346 bp, 13 predicted proteins | sample Bog_T0_3_FD_202130 | JGI IMG/M metagenome (GOLD analysis project Ga0302320, IMG submission 202130) | Peat permafrost microbial communities from Stordalen Mire near Abisko, Sweden - Bog_T0_3 | ecosystem: Environmental > Terrestrial > Soil > Wetlands > Peat | place: Sweden: Abisko, Stordalen Mire...
CCCCGTTAAGCCAAACGGTCGACGCCGTCATGACCCCTTCAAAATCAACGAACACTCGTCGGCCACGCGTGCCTGCCGGGAGTCGAAAGCGGCGTCGATAGATGGAGACAAACTCGTAAGACTTTTCGTCAAAGCTGTGCCAAGGAACGCGCAGATTGGTGTGGGGCACAACAATTTGTTCGAAGCCGCTATCGTCAAATTCGGGCGCGTGCGCGGCGGGTGTAGTGTGGGGGCTATAGCGCCAGTTTCGATTCAAAGGCAATACGACGCGTCCCGAACTGTTCGCTTCCGTGCTCGATTCCAGGCTTTCTCCTGGCATCGATGGGGCGACTGAAGTAGCTGCAATCAAAGTTCCTGTGGCCTTCAAAAATCGGCGACGATCCATGATGCTCCTTTGAGAAATCGTACAGTGCGATTCAGTTTCTGCGTGATTACGGTCTGGCGGCGGATGAGGACTTTTCCGCATAAACGAACTGCTGCACTTCAGCGCGCTCCTTGTCGACTTCGGCCAGGTGTTGTGCGCGAAGCTTTTGATAGACGTCGAATTCTTTGGCCGCGTCGTCCTTTTTCCCCAAATGAACATAAACCGTGCCTAGCCGGTAATGGGCATCGGAAAGATTCGGGTTCAGTCCAAGCGCGTGCGCATACTCGGGGACCGCCTTGGCGTAGTCGTGCTGGTCTGCATAGAAATTCCCCAGCTGAACATGCGGATCGGGAAGGTCACCATTCAAGGCGATTGACTTCTGCAAAAGCATCTCGACAGACTTCAAATCCAGATTCGCATCTCCCACGCGCTTGCCCTTCCACATACTCATTGCATAGTAAAAGAGCGCTTGCGCGTTTTCAGGCTGAAGCTCGGCATAGCGCTTGAATCGTTGGATTACTTCATCAGCCTGATTGGGAGAGCTGTCGTACGCTTTGGAGAGGAAGACGTAGCAACGTGCGTCAGAGGGGTCCAGGTCCGCGGCAGCGAGCAAGGCCTTCACCGCCTCGTCGTACTTGCCGCGCAGATCCAAAGCCATCCCGAGGCCGATCATCAGCCGCGGCGATTTTGGATATCGCTCAGTGGCAGTTTGAAACACTGCGATGGCTGGATCGTACGTCCGATGAAGAAGCAACTCACTGCCCCAGTCAAAGAGATTCCCTTCGCTCGGGTCCATGTGGGCCGCGGTCTCAAACTCGTTGACAGCATCAATGAACTTCCCATCCTTCTCCTGAATCTGGCCGAGAAGATTATGCAGCTCGCCGGTGTTCTTCATCTGAAGGAGACTCAGAACTGTTCCTTTCGCATCGCCAAGCCGGCCAGTCAGGAAATCGGCCATGGCTAAGTCGTAGCCATTGTCGTAGGACGAAGGATTGAGTTGCTGGGCATGTGCCAGGAGCGGCTGCGCCTCCGTTACCCTCCCTGCCTGGATATAAAACTCCGCCAAATTATGATTGGCATCGAAGTCCTGGGGACCCAGTTGGAGTGCCTTACGAAACTGCTCCCCCGCTTCGCTCGTCCTTCCCGCATGATTGAGGGTGGCGGCCAAACTCGTCCTGGCTGCTAGTGAATCCGGTTTGAGCCGAACCGCGGCCTGGAGGTGTTCAATCGCGTTGGCATCCAGGGACTGCGCGGCTTGCGCCAATCCGAGCAGTTCATGAATCTCGAAGCTATTCGGAGCGTGAGGAAGGAGTTTCTCAAGCTCCGCTGTTGCTTCGGCAAACCTTCCGGCCTCGTATTGGGCGACAGCCGAGCGATATTGGCGGTCCAGTTCTGATTTCTGCCCCTCTTCAGCCCACGAATTCATCGCGATGAAGAGGCAGGGGAAACAAATAAAGATCCCCAACCAGTAAAAATGCTTTTTGCCCAACGCCCACCTCGCAGCTCGCCGCGTGAGCCTAGTGCTACGCAGAGAAAACGCCCCGGAAAGGCGCCCTTGAGGCGCGCCATCCCGGGGCGTCTTCATTCTAGCTTAGTAGTACAGCTTCAGACCAAATTGAATCTGTCGCGGATCGTACGGAGCATCGCGCGTGGATCCAACTTCGCCGAAGTGCGGGTTGGTGAAGTTTCCGGAACCACCGATCGCCACGACTCCGTTTCCGCCGAAGTTAGGCGCGTTGAAGTTCGGGTGGTTGAGTATGTTGAAGAACTCCGCCCGGAACTGAACGGAAATGCGATCACTCACCTGGAAGCCCTTGAACATGGAGTAATCCAGGCGATGGAAGCCCGGCGTCAGAGTCTGGCCTGCTTTGCCTCCCAACACACCAGAACCGGTCTGAACGATACAACCTGCCGGTGAGTCTGCTATTGGGCCGTTTGCACCCAATTGGCACGGCTGATTGAATGCTGCGGCGTTGTTAATCCAGAACGGGTGAGGACCACCATCGATGGTCTTTGTCTTGATACCAAGCTGCTGGCTTTGACCGGCAACCTTGATGTCGTTGCAACTGGTTCCAGATGTGGTTCCGGTTGGGCAGCCGAAGTTAAGGGGCTGTCCGCCTTGAAGCGTAACAATCCAGTTGGTGGACCATCCACCGACTATAGCGTTGAGAGCCTTGCCCTGGTTAAGGAATTTCTTGTCTTTCCCGAGTGGAAGCTCGTAGCCGCCGCTGAAGTGGATGACGTTGCGAATATCGAAGTCGGCAGGAGCGAGATCGAATTTCGGTCCCAGTCCCTTCACGTTGTAGGCGCGCAGTGAACCAGTATTACCGCCATTCAGCAAGTCGCCCGCGTTCGACATCGTCTTTGACCATGTGTAAGCGAGAAGGAACGACAATCCGTTCGAGTACTGCTGTTCGAGTTTGGACTGCAACCCGTTGTACTGGCTTTGGCCGTAGGTTGCCTGATAGCTTCCTCCGCCGAAGTCCGGGAACGGTACGCAACTGTCTCCTGGGAAGTCCGCGTAGGGGCAACCCGCCTTGGTGCTAATACCCGCCGGCAGGATCTGATCGGGATTCTGGTAGCCGACGCCACCCTGGAGGTCCTGACCTTCGGTGAACACATACGAAGCCTGGGCGGAGAGAGTGCGGGTGACCGAATACTGCAGCGTCGCGTTAGCGCTGTAGGTGCGGGGTGTCTGGTAATTGAATTGAAGTCCCTGAAGTCCGAGACCCGTTGCGTTTACAGCGGTTGGCGTCAGCGGAATGCAGGAGAAACCTGACTCAAAGGACGCTGTGCCGCCAGGTCCGGCGGAAGCGCAATTGGCGTAAGGAGAGTTGTAGTTGATGGGCGCAACCTGCGAGGAAACGCTCGGATTCGCCGGATTCGCAGTTGGGAAGTACGAAAGGTTGTAGACGAAGGGGTAGTTCTCCCCGATGTTCGGTCCGTATCCCTGGTTTTCAAAGGAGTTGTAGAACAAGCCGAAGCCACCGCGAATGACGATCTTGGGATCGATCTGATAGGCGATGCCAACGCGCGGAGCGACATTTCCCTTTTGCGTTTGCAGAAGTCCCTGTCCATACTTGTCGGTGCTCAGGAGGGCAATACCGTCCTGCGCCAGCAAATTGACGAGTCCGGTGCAGCCAACGCCAGTACATGTGCTATTCGTCGACAGCGATCGGACATCTTTCCCGGAGGCAGGAATAATGAAAGTTGGTGCACTGATTGGGCCAGCAGGAGCAGGTACAAAGTTGGCTTGTCCACCGTTGGTCTCATTGATCGGTCCGAAGTAATCCCAACGAACGCCGAGGTTGATGGTCAACTTGGGGTTGATCTTCCAATCGTCTTGCAGGTAGCCGGCAAGGTAGATCTTCTCGTCGTAAGTCTTGTTGATGTTGGAGGCGTATACACCGTCAGAGCCGCCAGAATAGCCGAACCCGTTCGGGTTGGGGTTGCCGTTGATGGTGGCGGGCGCCGCGCTCGGTGGAAGAACGAACTGAGCAAGACCGCCGCCCGTGGTGCTCAAGTTTGGAATATCCGTGAAACCACCGTTGTATTGGAATTGGCCACGCGACCATGCTGGCTGCAACGTTGAGAATTGCACGTGCTGCAGTTCAAAGCCTGCCTTGAAACTGTGCTTCCCGTAGATCTTCGTGAAGTCATCGGTGACCTGCAGAGTCGCGCTGACTTCGTCAGAAGGCAGGAAGTTATTGCTGCCCAACGTAGCCAGGTTGCCGATGGAGAAGGCGGGAAGGCCGCCGTTCTCCTGCCCCTGCTGAATATCCTGAATCCCGTACTGGGCGGGAATTCCGCTGGTGGCGCCATCCGGGCCGTAGCGCGTTGTGTGCAAGTGAGCGAAGCCGGCACGAGCCACGTTGATGGTGTTGGGTGTAAACACATGAGTCCAAGCGAGTGCGGCTTGGAGGGACTTCGCGGTCTGAATACCCTGTTGGAACGAGCCACCGTCGGCTACACCGCCGAAGATGCCCGGAATGTACTGCGGGTCATCCGAGTAGCTGAAACGGAGATAGAACTGATCCTTGGTCGTGGGGTTGTAGTCAAAACGCGTGTCAAATGCATTGCGATGCTCATACAGATTTGGGCTGGTTGCGAAGGTCGATAGTCCGCTGTTCGGAGCCGGATAAAGACTCAAGAGCTTGACCGCATTGGCATCGATCCGGTTTGCGGGGAGTTGGTTCAGGCCGCAGGCACTGGCCGAAAAGGTTGTCGTGGAAGGCGAGCACGTGCCGAACGGATCGCGAGCGTACCCAACGATGGTTCCAGTGGCGACACCGGATCCACAGGCTGGCCCAGCAAGACCGCTCACCGGATCGACGGTTCCGCAGGCAATGCCTCGGGTCGTTGACGGGTCGAGAATTGTGCCCGAAGGGATTGAGCGCCCGAGAATGTCGGTGCGAAGTGCGCCACCGGCTTGGCTGAGGATATCGGACAGGTTTGTAAAACCGCTGCTCCGTTCGAGAGTTGTTGGAACCTGGCCGTTTTCGGCCGTACCCTGCACACGCCGAAGGCCTTCATAATCCCCGAAGAAGAAGACCTTGTTCTTGATGATCGGTCCGCCGCCGGACGCACCAAACTGATTCTGACGAAGTTCGCCTTTGGGGATATTGTTGTTGTCTTCGAAGTAGTCCGCTGAATCGAGTTTGTCGTTGCGGAAGAACTCCCACACGGCTCCATGAAGGCTGTTGGTACCAGACTTGATGGTGGCATTCAGGACTGCGCCTGCAGAGCGTCCGAGTTCGGCGCTGAAATCGGCAGTCTGAACCTTGAATTCCTGGATGGCGTCGAGGGGGGGCAGGATGACAAAGTTCGTGCCGTTCAAGAAGTCGACGGCGTTGGAATTGTTATCAATGCCATCCAGCAGGTAGTTGTTCTGCGCGGGGCGGAGGCCGTTCGCTGAAAATGCACCCGAGGCGGCGTTGCCGCGTGTGTCGGCTTGGGGGGTTTGCATTCCGGCGCCAAGTTGCGCAAGGAAGGTAAAGTTGCGGCCGTTGAGCGGAAGGCTATTGACAGATTCCTGGCCGATCACCTGGCCGACTGACGCCTCTTCAGTTTGCAGCAACGGTGGGGCCGTTGAAACTTCGACTGTCTCCGTCGCAGCACCGAGCTTGAGTTGGACATTCACCAGCAGGTGCTGGCCAACCTCGACTGTAATGTTCTGCTGAGTCGTCTTGGAAAAGCCTTTGGCAGTTGCAGAAAGGGTATAGTGCCCAATTCTGACGGGCGAAAAGGTGTATTCCCCGTTTCCGCTAGAGGTGGTTTGGAGGGTGATCCCCTGATCGGTATTCAAAAGGGTCACATGCGCCCCAGGAACAACAGCGCCCGTAGTGTCTTGGATTGTTCCACCAATTGATCCTTCATCCACCTGGGCGACCGCAAACTGGCTCGCAACCAGGGTGAAGAAGAAGCATGTGAGGGTTAGATAGCCAAACTTCTTAAGCCAACTGACGGCATTGCGATCCAGGCCCATCCGAATATCCTCCATCGTTTCTTGCTTTTCTCATGGCGGGGTCAGCACACAGTTAGGGAGCCCACAGTGCGCTGATCCGACGGTGTAAACGATTTCACGCGTTTTTGTAAACGCTTTCTGAAACGTGGAACAGCCTAGTACCGCCGCTAGATGTTTGTCAACCAAAAGTTGGAGATGATTTTTCTTGTGCAACACGGCACTCGACACCACGACCCGGAGCCCAAACCGAGCTTCCCCACCAGTTCGCCTAAGTATCGAGGAATGTGCGTTTTATTGGGCCATCCGGACGATTTGTGTTTGATCGCTTCTTTGGGGGCGGCTATAATCCGCCCAGGATCGGGATCCGAGATTGAGGTTGCAGTCCCCCAGAATTAGTCCGCGAGGTTGGATCATGGACACCGAACTTTGCCCGGGTGCGGAGATGGGTTCCGAGTTGGTGATTGATCCAGGATCCCTCGTAGACGCGTCCAAGCGAAGATTCTTGCATGCAACCGGGATGCTATTGGCAGGCATGCTCGTGCCGAAGATAAGCGCGGGGCAGGAGCCGCATCCGCTTGCTGGATCAGGCCATCGAGTCGTCGTGGTTGTGATCGGAGGAGTGCGCCGCGATGAGACCTTCTCGGCAGAGGGGTTGGTGAACATCCCTCACCTCTCAGCCGACCTTCTTCCCCAGTCCCTGTTTTTTCCCCATGCACGAAATGAAGGAGTCACAGCGCACTTTAATGCAATCTCAAGCATCTTGACGGGGAACTGGCAGCGAGTGGACGACTGGGGGAAACTGGCGCCCACGACACCGACTCTTTTTGAGCAATTTCGAAAGGGACTGCGTGCTGAACGAAGCGACACGTGGGTAGTTGCCAGCAATAAGGCGCTCACCAGCCTCATCGGAGCCAGTTCGGACACAAATTATGGACCGACATACGGCGCGAACGTAGTGTTTCCCAAGCAGCTCATGCTCCAGGCTGTAGTGGATGCCCTGCGCACCGGACGCACGGCCAACATGGCGGATCGAAGCAAAGTTGAGGCAGAACTTGAAAATGCCATGGAGGGAAGCAACTACGAAGGACTCGGATGGAACGTCTTCGATGCATCCAATCAACTTGATCCGCGGGTTCGAGCCACGATTCAAACCGCGATCGCCAATTTTGTGCGCAGCGGCGGACCCACATCAGGCGACGAGTTGACCTTTTTTATGAGCCGGGAGATCATGCGAAAGTTTGCGCCCCAGGTTCTCGTGGTGGCGTTCTCCGATGTGGAAGCTGCGCATTTCGGCTCCTACTCCCTCCACAAGGCCGGGATTCAGACTGCGGACCGATTGACCCACCAGCTTTGGCAGGAAATTCAGAGCAATCCGGATTATCGGAGCAAGACGACCATGGTCGTTTTACCGGAATTCGGGCGGGACCCAGACGGCTCCTCGACCAACGGTTTCTTTAACCACCGCGCAAACGTCGACTCAACAAGAGACACCTGGATGTTGGCGCTTGGATCCGCAGTGGATCGGCCTAAAGTGATTGAACGGCCTATTCGGCACATCGACCTCTGTCCAACATTAGGCAGCTTGCTCGGTTGCCCTGCACTTGAAGCGCAAGGACAGAAGATTGCCGAGTTGCGTGGGTGAACTGCTTCTATTTCGCCTGGCCGACATCGATGGGGCGCAAGGAAAGGGATCATGCGGGCTGAAAGCAAAGTGTCAGGAGACCTTCAGGATGCGCTGAGCAAGGGATTGCTGAAGCGCATTCCGCTGACATTTCAGCCCTTCGTCAACCAGCAGCTGAACCAATGGGACAATCTATTCCCCAACGAACGCCGATCCACGGAACGTCTCCTTCTCTTTGTGGCCAGTTTGAGTTTGGAACAATCTACAGAGTTGTTTCGCAGTGTCGTTGAGATTGAAGAGAAGATGGGGGTTCGTCATTGGCAGTTCTCAACCTCCGAACAAACGATTCAGAATTCCTCGCAACTAGCCAGTTCACCCTATTTCCAGGATTGGCGCCGTGCGGTGCAGTCTGTGTTTGACGCTGCCGATGCGTATGCGTCCAAACTGAATGGAAACGCTGTTCAGTCTGAGCGCAGGCTGGTTCTTCTCCACATCCCCCACAATCTTCCGCTGGATCGTACGACGGTGTGGCGTCGATGGCCGGAGACTCGAAGAACTGTGGACCTTGACCTTTCGCCGATCGGTCCTTCGCAAGATGCCTTGGGGTTGCTTCTGATGGGATCGCCACCCGATGCGCCCACCCGCTTGCGAGGATTGCTTCAAATCGCTCGGGACATGGCGGGAACCTCGCATGCCGATACCTGGGTGGTGGACGCGGGAAGGAGCCTGGTGGATGCGCTTGTCGAGCACGCTCCCTCACCGGAGTCAGAGAGACGCGCCATTTTTCTCAGCAACGGTCGACTCGACCTTTACCGGCAGAACTTCTCGCATGAAATGAACTCAATGCGCAAAGACCTCGCCGATGCGGATGCGGTGTTTGACCGGCTCCGCAAAGTCGACGTCAGCCCGTGGTGCCCACCGGAAGTGAATGCGGACCCGGCCATTCGTGAGTTTGTGCGGTCCCTTTATCTCACGGGTAACGGTGCGGTGATTTTCGGCAACTCGTTTGTTCAGTGGGCATCCTCTGAAGGTTTTCGGCGGGCCCGGCCTCGCTTTCTGGCAGCCCAGTTCGGTGTCCGCAGTAAACCAAAGCCGTTTACGGGGGTCGCAGTTTTCGATAATCCCGATCAAATCAACCCCCTTCCAGCCGTTGACGACCTCCCAGGAAGCGCCACGGACGCGCAAATGCTCGCTCTCTATGTTTGGCTGGCGGCTAACCGATACGAGGAGTACCAGCACTCGACAGTTTGCATCTGCGTGGCGGAAAGCGTATCCCAAGCTTGCGTGGTTGCTCCGCCAGAGTTTTCGCTCGGAGACGAGGCGAAGCCCATCTCTCTGGCACGTCTCGGGAGCGCTCTCGAATCGTGGATCGCCTGAAGTGTGACGCCATTCGTGGCACCAACAAGGGGGATTCCGCAGAGGCAGCCCTCTCAAGGTAGAGCCAGTAAGTCCAGAACCTGGCAGACTGTTTGGCGCTCACCTAGGCAGAATGCTATTCTGCGGGCACATACCGTGCGCCAGGAAAACTCAGGATGAATCGCAGCAACGTAAAGAAGTTTGACTGGTCCCGGCGAGCGATTCTCAAGAGCCTTGGAGCAGTTCCTCTGCTGATGCGGCCTTCCCCATTTTTTGGCTCTCCGCGCTTCCCTGCAGGAACTGGCGGTTTCCCGGATCGCGCTCCAGAGTTTCCATTCGTCGATGTTCGGCTGACTCCTCACTATCCATTGGAATCTCCCTTGGCTGATGTGCTTCGCCTTGTTCCTCCGGGCGCCGATGAATACATAACGGAAAGGTATGCGTCGGACATTGAGTCGCTTTTGAAGAAGTGGAGTGAAGGACTGAGAACATCCGTTCCCGCGCTCGAGTCCTTAGCTGCGTTCATGGATCCGTTGATCCAGGGCGTTCCTCTAGGCAATGCCCGCGAAACCCCCGTGCGTTCCGGGTCTGGCTTGGATGTTGTGCGGCGTCGGTTCGAGGGCGCGCCGATCACCGGCCGCGAGCCACTTCTTCATCAATTCGAAGAGTGGCTTGGTGCAGGGGCTCGAGTTGAGGTTGCCGAGTTTGAAGTTTATGGCATTCATGTGACGGCAGATTCCCCGCTTTCGGTTCATACCCAAGTCCGCTACGACCTCGTCACAAAAAAGAGTAACCATCAATGTGAAGAACGAGTCGGCTCGTGGAGCATTGATTGGGTCAGCGATTCCAATGGCTCTTGGAAGGCGCATCGATGGGCAGCAGGTGAAGAGACTCGCAGCACGACCCATGGGCACGTATTCATTGATGTAACCGCGGAAGCTCTGGGCAGTGAAGATTCCTACAAGAAGCAGATGTTACATGGTGCAGATTATTGGCGGACCGTGCTGGATGGCGCCATTGGCACCGATGTCTACGGGAACAACGGAATCGCGGTAGGTGACTTCGACAACGACGGCTTTGACGATTTTTATGTTTGTCAGGCAGCCGGATTGCCCAACCGACTCTACCGCAACCGGGGCGATGGGACCTTTGAAGATGTGACCGAGCGAGCGGGCGTCGGGGTACTCGACGGTACGGCCTGCGCCCTTTTTGTCGACTTCGATAACCGAGGACTGCAGGATCTCCTTGTGGTGTGCGGAACCGGCCCTCTGCTCTTTAGGAGCCAAGGAGATGGAACGTTCCGTCAAAAGCCGGATGCTTTCAAATTCGCGCGACCGCCTCAAGGCACGTTCACTCATGCAGCCGTAGCCGACTACGATCGCGATGGACGGCTCGACATCTATTTCTGCCTGTACATGTATTACCTGGGACTCGATCAATACCATTACCCGGTTCCCTATTACGATGCACGCAATGGGCCGCCAAACTGTCTGTTTCACAACCAGGGGGACGGGGCCTTTATTGAGCGCACGGAAGAGGCTGGACTCAATGCGGATAATGATCGCTACAGCTTTTCCTGCGCGTGGGGAGACTCGAACGGGAATGGACTTCAAGACCTCTTCGTTGTAAACGATTTCGGTAGTTCCCAGCTTTATCGCAACAACGGCAATGGAACCTTCTCGGTTGTGTCTCATCAGGCCAATGTTGAAGGCGTAGGAGCGGGAATGAGTTGCGCCTGGTGCGATTACGACAATGATGGAAATCAAGACATCTACGTTCCGAGTATGTGGGAAGCCGCCGGGCAGCGAGTCTCTGAGCAAAAACAATTTCACGCGAATGCGCCTGAAACAATTCGCGAACTCTATCAGCGCCATGCTCGCGGAAATGCGCTGTACCGCAACGTTGGCCAAGGAAGGTTTGAGAACGTCGGCCATTCGGCCGGCGTCGAGATGGGACGATGGTCCTGGTCGTCGGATTTCTGGGACTTCGACCATGATGGCTTCTCCGACTTATACGTGGCGAATGGTTATCTCTCTTCCGTCAACCATGAAGATATGGCCAGCTTCTTCTGGCGCCAGGTCGTTGGTAAATCATCCGAAGATGCTACCGGCGCATTGGCCTATGAGCGAGGTTGGAACGCGATAAATGAATTAATCCGCTCCGATCACAGTTGGCATGGCTATGCAAGAAACGTGATGTTTGCGAACAATCACGATGGCTCCTTTTCTGAAGTCTCAGGACCGACAGGATTGGATTTTCCGGAGGATAGTCGAAGTTTTGTCCTTGCCGATCTTGACCACGATGGGCGCCTGGAAGTCATCCTCAAGAACCGCAATGCCCCCCAACTGCGTATCCTGCATAACGTCATGCAGGAGATTGGTCGATCGATTTCATTTCGCCTTCGCGGCCTTAAGAGCAATCGCGACGCAATTGGGACGGCGGTCACCGTTGAAGTTGGAACGCTGAAACAGACGAAGTACCTTCAGGCGGGAGTTGGCTTCTTGGCCCAGCACTCAAAAGAGCTCTTTTTTGGCGTCGGCAAAAGTGAAGACAAGGTCAAGGTGCACATCCGCTGGCCGAATGGACTCACTCAACAATTTGCGGATGTCCCGATGGGCCACCGGATCGACATCGAAGAAGGAGCCGCTTCTTTTACCGCCAAAGCATTCTCCCCTTCCCCGAGTTCTATGGATAAGACTGTGGAGCCGGTCCAAGAATCGTTGCCAACTGAAGTGGGCGTGTGGCTCATCGACCCATTGAAGGCCCCCTTGTTTTCATTGCCCGATTTAGATGGAGAAAGTCACGACCTTCGCTCATTCGAAGGCCGATTTGTTCTTCTCAATTTCTGGGCGAAGACCTCAGACCGTTCCCTGGAGCAATTGAAGGTATTTCGTCTCCACCGCCCTGTGTCGGTTCCGGCTTCGATTCAAGTGCTGGCCGTCAACCTGGATGACCTTGCCACTCGAAGCGCATGCATTTCGTTCGCAAAGCAGGAGAGATTCGGATTCCCAATTCTTTTGGCAACGGATGAAGTGGCTGGAATCTACAACATCATCTATCGTTACCTGTTTGATCGCCGCCGCGACCTTGGTATCCCAACCTCCTTTTTGATCGATCCGTCCGGCATGATCGTCAAGGTCTACGAAGGGCTGTTCGAGTTCAAGAGCGTTGACGAGGACGTCCAGAGAGTCCCCACAACTGCCGGCGAACGCATGAAAGCATCGCTTCCCTTTCCGGGCAGTCTCTACCTCAGCGCATTCCAGCGCAACGACTTTACGTACGGCGTTTCGATGTTTCAGCACGGATACCTCGAGCAAGCTGAGGAATCGTTTCGTCAGGTTCTTGTTTCCAAGCCCGATGATCCAGACGCCTACTACAATTTGGGCACTTTGGCATTGCGCAAGAACGATTTCGGCGATGCGCGCAGCAATCTCGAGCAGAGCTTGAAACTCCGCCCCAACTACCCTGAAGCATGGAACAACCTGGGAATGATCGCGGCGCAAGAGGGACATCCCGATGAGGCGATTCAGAACTTTACAAAGTCGCTGCAACTTCGACCGACCTATTCCATTGCACTTCTAAACCTTGGCAATGTCTATCGCCGCCAGCGGGATTACCCAAGAGCGGAAGAAGCCTTAACGCGCGCACTCAAGCTTCAACCAGATAACCCAGAGATCCACTACAGTCTTGGAATGCTCTATGCACAACAAGATCAGGTGCAAACGGCAGCCGGCTATTTGCAAAGGGCCCTGGAACTCCGGCCAAACTACCCTGAAGCCCTCAGCAACTTGGGGGTTTTGTACGTGAGAACGCGGGACTTGACCAAGGCGGAAGAGCAATTCCGAATTGGCATCCGGTTTGCCCCGAGATATGATCAGTGCTATCTCAATCTTGCTCGCCTTTATGCGATCGAAGGGGATAAGGCTAAAGCGCGCACGGTCCTGCAGCAACTACTCGCTGTTCTGCCCGATAATTCAGTTGCACGGCAGACATTGGATGCACTGCAATGACCAAGACAGCCCGTCATGATGAGACACGCCTGAAGATGCTATCGTTAGCACATGCTCCAAAGCCTCCGGGGACAAAGACGTTGCCATGGCTTATCCTCGCGATTCTCTGCGCATGTCAACCCGGTATGGCGCAGACACGATTTGGAGCCTCATCTCCCGCACTTCAGCAAGTAGAATCACTGATTCGTGAAGGTCATCTCGACGATGCCAAGGCCTCCGTCCTGAGCGAACTCAAGCGGAACCCGGCGAGTGTAGAAGGCTATAACCTGCTTGGGATCATTGAAAGCGACCAATTGGATTACTCAAATGCCCTAGCAGCATTTGAGAAAGCGTTACAACTAGCCCCGAATTCCGCTAAAACGCACAATAACCTGGGAGATTTTTATCTGTCTCAGAGAAAGCCTGAACTCGCCGAAAAGGAATTCCGGACGGTGCTCCGGCTCGACCCCGCGGATCTCGAAGGCAACTATAACCTGGGCGTTTTGCTCATGGCTCGCGGAGCCTACTCCGACGCGATCCCTCGGTTTGAGCGCATCCATCCCGCGAACCAGGCTACGTCATTCAACCTGATCAAGTCGTATTTCCGGTCCAATCGGGTCAAGGATGCTTTGCGAACCGCGACATCTCTCTCTAACCAGAGTCAAGGAAGCGTTCCGGTCCACTTCTCGCTAGGGGTCCTGCTTGCGTCAGAAAAGCAATACAAGATGGCCGTTCTTGAATTCCAAAAGGCGGATGCACTTCAGTCGAATACCTTCGAGACTCTCTATAACTTAGGCGAAGCTCTTTTTCGCGAAGGCGAGTATTCCAATGCAGACCTGGCATTGAACCGAGCACTCAAGTTAAAGCCAGACTCGCCGGAAGCGCAATACTTACTCGCGCTTGTCTACAAGAATGAGGCGCGTCCCCTGGATGCATTGAACCTGTTGATCAGTGCGCGGAAGATCTCTCCGGAGAATCCGGATGTCATCCTGCTGATGGCGCAGATCAGTATGTCACAGGACTATTACGAAGATGCGATTCCACTCTTGGAACAAGGCCTGCGAGTTGCTCCGCAAAGAGCCGATCTTTGTGCAGCCCTGGGACAAAGCTACTTCATGGCCGGGAAAATCGACAATGCTCTGGATCAATTCAAGAAGTTGATTGAGCTCGATCCTTCCGCCCGATCCTATGCGTTTGTAGCCTTGGCATACCGCAATCTCGGCCGGTTCGACGATGCAAAAAGCTATGTACTCAAGGGGTTGAAGCTCGACCCCAGCGACAGTGGGTGCCTATTGAACCTTGGATTCATCGAGGAAGCTCAAGGCGACCAGCAGGCGGCCGAGCTTCAGTTTCAACGGATCCTCGGCTCGAATCCAGACTATCCGGATGCCTTGCTGGAACTTGCCAACCTTCAAATCGCGCAGAAGCGTTACCCCGAGGCTGTTGTGCTTCTGAAACGATACATACGGGTTGGTCACAATCCTGCCACTGGATACTACAAGTTGGCGATGGCGGAAAGGAACCTGCGCTTGACGGCCGATGCCGACCGCGATCTGAAAGAATTCCAGGCGCTTTCAAAGACGGCTTCCATGGGCCCCCTGCCCTTCCAGCACCTGTTCGAAAACATCGACAATCGCTCAAAGCTGGATGAGAAGAGCCGCGATCAACTGGACATTACCGATTTAAACGACCAAATCAGAAGGCATCCGGATCAGCCAGAGGATCTGTATCTTTTGGTGGAAGCCTATCTGAAGTCCGGAAAGATACCGGAAGCACATGAAGCCCTTTCTCAACTCGACAAGTTAAGTTCCGGAGACTATCGAACGCTGACCGCGGCGGGCGTTTTGCTTGCACGATATCATCTTTATACGGAAGCTATTCAACATTTTCAGGCGGCACTCCAAGTCAACCCTGCTTTCAATGAAGCAAGTTTCGATCTCGCAGACGCCTATTTCCGAAGCAGGCAATATGCTCAAGCTTTAGATGCAGCGAACCATGTTTCGGCCGAGGGTCGAACGGACGACGCATATCTTGCTCTACTGGGAGATATCTACGCACACCTCGGCGAAACAACGCAGGCTGCCCAGATCTTCCGCGATGCGATTCAGCGCAATCCCGACAACGATGAGAATTACCTGGCGCTGGCCCTCCTGCTCTTGCGCAATCACCGGGTCAATGAGGCGAAGCAGCTTCTTTCCCAAGGTCAGTCCCGCCTGCCGGGATCGGGAAAGATTTTCTGGGGTCTTGGAATCATTTCGGTGCTCGAAGGAAACACCGAGCTTGCCGCAAAGCAACTCGAGAGCGCAGTCGACTTGTTGCCGGAGTGGCCGGGAAGTTACTCCGTGCTTGGAGTGTTCTATTTCGAGACCGGCCAGATCGACAAGGCTAAGGAAGTCTTGAATCGCTTTCGCAATAGCAATGCGAGTGGAAGTCTGAATGCCGATCGGATTGAACAATTCCTTGCCCAAGCCCCCTCTGGACCTTCTACCGCACATACACCATTGCCGGAGGAGAGCAGAGAGCAACTTCTTGAGCTTGGACTCTCCCTGGCAGATCGGACCCTTTGAGCCATGGATGTTCGTGAGCAAAGTGAATCGCACCGCTCTGGTCAATTTGTCACCGCGATAAGCCCGCAGCCGTTCCTACGCGGATAATCATTGGCTCCCAGCGAACTGGTGCGTGGTTTCCCATCCCGATTCGAGCGCGGTTCACGAAGTGCCCTTCGCACCTGCACACCGCAATCGCTATAATCTCATCACCCATGATCTTGCCACGGCGACACTTCCTTGGTTCCTCGGCACTTTTACTTGGTACAGCGCTGACCGACGCGCTCGCCACTCCGCTTTGGCGATGGAAAAGCCCTCTGGTCTTGGAGCCTTCTCCGTCGGACGCAGAACAGTCTCCAGTTCAATACATTGACGTCGCGCAACAGGCCGGATTGAAGATCCCGAATGTTTGGGGGGAAGTTGATCACAAACGCGTCATCATTGAAACCAAGGGCAGCGGCATTGCGTTTTTCGACTACGACCATGATGGTTGGCTTGATATTTACCTGACAAACGGGAATCGGCTCGGTGCCCATTGGCCCGCCGGGCAAGAACCTACCTCGCATCTCTACAAGAACAATCGCGATGGTACCTTCACCGATGTGACGGAAAAGTCAGGACTAGGACGCGTCGGCTGGCAAACAGGTATTTGTGTTGGGGACTACAACAACGACGGATGGGATGACTTATTCTGCTGCTTCTGGGGACATAACATCCTGTTTCGGAACAACGGCAACGGCACATTTACGGATGTAACTCGCGAAGCTGGACTTTCTCAGCAGAAAGGGCGATGGGGAACGGGCTGTACGTTTCTCGACTACGATCGGGATGGTCACCTCGATCTCTTCGTGTGCAACTTCATCAAGCTCGATCCCGATAAACCCCCTTCACCCGAGGAAATGAGTTTCTGCCAATGGAAGGGAGTGCCGACCATGTGCGGTCCTCGGGGATTACCGGGGGACACGAACCTTCTCTATCGAAACAACGGCGACGGCACTTTTATCGATGTTACCGAGAAGGCAGGGATCCTCAAGCCAGGCCCACGCTATTCGATCACGGCTGTCTCGTACGACTTCGACAACGACGGATGGCCCGACATCTACGTCGCGGTCGACTCTGAGCCGAGTATTCTCTTCAAGAACAACCACGACGGCACGTTTACGGATGTCGCCGTGATGGCCGGCTGCGCATATAACGACGATGGGCACGAACAAGCGGGTATGGGGATCGGGGTGGCCGACTACGACTGCGATGGATGGCTTGATATCTTCAAAACGAATTTTGCCGACGACACGAGCGACCTCTATCACAACAATGGCGATGGCACGTTCAGCGAAGTTTCTTTCAGCTCAGGAGTCGGCATTAATAGTAACTATGTTGCGTGGGGCTGCGGCTTCGTCGACTACGACAACGACGGCTGGGCAGACATAGTTCAAATCAACGGTCACGTCTATCCGGAAATCGATAAATACAATTTTGGCGAGACATTCAAGAACCCGAGGCTGGTGTACCGCAATCTCGGCAACGGCCACTTTAAGGATGTGTCCTCTACCATGGGTCCCGGAATCAGCGCGAGGTTCTCCAGCCGGGGCGCCGCATTTGGCGACTACGATAACGATGGCGGGATGGATGTCTTGATCCTCAATATGAACGACGTGCCGTCGCTGCTCCACAACGTCGGCGGAAACAAGCAGAACTGGATCAAGCTCAAGCTGGTCGGGACTAAGTGCAATCGGACAGCAATCGGTGCACGGGTTCGAGTCACGACAGGCAAGCACATTCAGATGGACGAAGTACACAGCGGGACAAGCGTGATGTCGCAGAGCGACTTGCGGCTGCACTTTGGCCTGGGAAAAGTCGAGGTCGTGGATTTGATCGAAGTAAAATGGCCCACGACACAGAAGACCGAAGTCTTCAAGCAGGTTAAAGCAAATCAGATCCTGACGATTCGCGAAGGAGACGGAATTGTGGCGACCGTTAAGGCACCTTTGAAATAAGCCCATTGCCTGAAGGGATCTTTAAGAGACTCTACTCTGCGCGTTTAGGGATTCGACGTTGGCGTCTTACCACCAGCATCCACGATCAAGAACTGCTTTACCTCGCGTCTCTCCCTTTCCACCTCGAAGGCTTGTGCTTTCTTGATCTCGTCATGGCGTTGAAACTCCTGTTGCGCCAAATCCCGCATGCCGGAGCGGTCATAGGCGACGCCCAGACGGTAATATGCGTCCGACAATTGGGGATTCGCTTCGATTGCTTGTTTGTAAAACACGATTGCAGCTTTGTAGCTAAGACGAGAGGCAGATAGATTTCCCAGTTGAAAATAACCGTCGGCACACTTGGGATCAAGAGTAATTGCTCTGATCAACAGTGCCTCAACCTTCTTGAGTTCAGCTTCGTCCGCAGCCTTTTCCAGCCCCTTCCAGATTGCCATCGCATAAAAAAAGTTCGCCAGGGCATTCTCTGGCTGCTCCTGATGAAAGCGAGCAAGCTTGGCTGGGATACAGGGCAGCGGATTCGGTGCGGCCAGTTCAATCTTCCCCATAAACTCGTATGGAGTAGTCGCGGCCGGATCGAGATCGGATGCCTGGCAGAGGCTATAGGCAGCCTTGTCGTAGAGCGCGCCCGAAAATTGTGCCGCACCCAAAGCCGTCCACATGCGCGAAGACTGCGGGTAGGTCTCGGCGCCCTTTTGAAAGACCTCCTGAGCTTGCCACACGGCGCGATGGACGAAAAGCTCCGTGCCCCAATTGAAGTAGTTTGCCTCACTCGGAAAAAGCAGGGCTGCCCGCTCGTATTCGCGCACGGCGTTCAGTGGGTCATTGAGTTTCTCATCAACCTCTGCCGCAAGACCATGCCATTCTGCCTTCTCACCGCGGGCTAAAAGCCTTTCTGCGTGTTGATGTGCCAGGGATAAGTCGCCCGAATCCTCATATGCGACCGCGAGTTCGTACTCATTGTCGAGGTCTTCGGGTTTACGATCGTATGCAGATTTCAGCAACGGCAGGGCCGCTTTCAGCTTTCCGGATTTGAAATAAAGGTCACCTAGCCGATGATTGGCATCGAACCCACCTGGGTCCGCTGCAAGGGCCTTTCGAAGCGCATCTTCCGTTTCCATCGCTTCGCCGGAAGAGATGCGCTGACCGGTTATGCTCGCGCCTAGCTTGCCCGGCTTCAGCGTAAGGGTCTCATGGACAAGAGCCTCACTGGTTCGGAGGCTGGAATCCGACCCATGCCCACCGGCCGCAGTCCAATCGGTGACACCGGCCACGACGAAGCTGGGCTTATCCGATAACTCCATTTCGTCAGTCGTTGTCGAAGCGCCGCGACTTTTTTCTGATTGTATGTCGGCGCCGACTTCGAGCACGAGGTCTTGTGCACGCGACAAATCCCCGCTTCCAGCCGTAACTGTTTGGGCGCGGCTGTGCGCCCCGTCCGCTTCTGCCGATACCGTATAAACTCCTGCCTTGATTCCAGTAAAGGCAAATCTCCCCGATGCGTCAGTTTTATTATCTGAGATTGCGACTCCATCCTGTTCAAGCCGAACCTCGGCAAGCGCGGCCGGCTTTCCCTTTGAATGAAGGACCATTCCCTCAATCGTGAAAGAAGCTCGCGAAGAGGATTCCAAACTCTGCGCAGGCCCGTGTAGACTTACGAGGCAAATCAAAACTGACATGAAGATCATTCCACGGCATTTGTGAATCATCTCCACGTTGAGGGTCGGGAGCCAGCTTTCTTGGAAGCCGAAAAGGCGTTTCCGCTTTGCTTGCACTTGGATGTGGTCAGTTTGATCCTTCATTCTTTGACCTACCGGCTCGAATCGGCGCTTTCGACCTACCGTACCCGTTTCATCGCAACCCAATTCTACAACTGCGCAACCGCGCCTGGGAGCTCATCTTCAGATGAGACAACAACGAGACCTAAGTTGAGTGAAGAATTCGAAGGCCAAGAGTGGGAAGCCCGCAAAAACCGCGCGTCATCCGGATGTCGAAGCCGCTTTCATTGCGATGGCCATGAAGCCGCGCATGCGCGCGGCCTGCGAAAGTATGAGTTAGGAAGAACTCAATCCCATCTCCCGGAACCAACGTAGCCCGCCCAGTACCAAGGATGCGTGCTCTTGCCCGCGGCGCGGCGATGCAGTAGCAGTTTTCGCGATGAATTCCAGACGGCATCGGCCGTTGTCGCATGGGCGCCAAGTCGTTCTGCATACAACTCGTGCATGAATTGACGCGCGGAGTCGTCATCCACGGGCCAGAGAGTCATGATGACGCTGTGGGCTCCTGCCACCCGGAAAGCGCGCTGCAAACCAAGCACACCTTCGCCATCGAGAAGTTCCCCATTGCCTGTGTTGCACGCAGATAGTACTGCCCAATCGACTCCGCCGAGGTCCAGAGAGGCGATCTGCTGCGCGGTCAAGATGGACTGCGCCGCGCCGTGCCTGCCGCCGGCGAAAACCAATCCTGAGTTGAGCAAGGGATTGCCGCTGCCACAATCCTTATCGAGCAGGAAGGCATGAGTGGCCACATGCAGCACTCGATTCTCGGCGGCGCCGACGAGAAAGGCAGTGAGCGTGGCATCATCCCCGGTCGCCAAGTGAGATGGCTCAGAGACATTCCATTTGCGCCAGGCCGAATCGATGTCCGAGACCTCCAGCGCGGTGCCAGGTAGCGGATCGAATGCGAATCGATTGAATTCCCCACAGCGCGAAGAAGCAAGACGCAAGGGTGAGGGCGGGAGCTCGTTTTCGGCGAGAGAAAAGGATGGGCTGCCAATGGCAAACAAGCCTGTCCTGCGGGTACCTTCAATCGAAGGCACAAGGTCGCGCTCGCTGGAAAGCATATGGATGACTGGAAAATGCTCAACTAGATAGCCGTTGCCGCTGGGAAGCCCGGAAAGGGGGACCAAATTGAGATTGCCATCGCCTACAACCAGTACGAGCCGCGCATTGCCGATTTCCTTTACGAGGGGGTCCCAGACACGCTGACGAATTGCCAAGGCTGCTGCACGATACTCCCGCTCGTTCCTGATCGAGCCGAGTCCGCCGCTTCGCGACTCGGCAAGGGCGGCGGCGCGCGCTTTGAAGATCAATTTGTTCAGCGAGGCTGCTTCACCAAAGCTGAAGAAGTGGATCTGGTTCGAATCCGGATGGAGCACGAAAGCCATATAGGAGGGTACGGTACTGGCAAGCGGATCGACGCCGTCGACCACGCGGCGCTGATATTGGAAGTAGGAAACCAGAACCGACCCCGAAGGCAAATTGTGACGGATATCTTCAACCGTTGCCTGTTGGATACGCTCATCAGCGCGCAAAGTCGAACTGTGCTCAGCCAAAGTGCGTTCAATCCCTTCCATCCGCGCTGTCATTACCTGCAAACGCTCTGGATCACTGGGAAGGCGCGACGATGCATGTTCGGCTGCCAACAGGTCCGAACGCGCCTGATTCAGTTCCTCCAGCAGGTGCGCGGTCTCCGGATCATTGTCGGCATTCAGATTCTTTTGTCTCCGCGCCATTTCGTCGGCCACCAAGGCACGGGAACGCACTCCCTCCTGATAAATCTCCGCGACTGGCGAATCTGGATGCTTGAGAAGAACCGAGATGGCGGTATCGAGGCCGTGAGGACGAGTTGCGTCGTATGCCAATGCCTGGCGTTCCGGCAGAGTTCGGGCTTGCAGCACAAACATCTCCCGGCTCATGCGCGCACTCTCAAGAGCCTCCTGCACAGCATGAGCTGGACTGCCCCCCTGACCGAGCGAGACTGCAAACATGGCATGCGTCGCAGCCGACGAGTCTAACGTCTCGTACGGATTCTTGATCGAGTATTCATAGGCCTTCCATGCTTCCGGGAACTTGCCCATTCGGTTGTAGACGTTTCCCAGATTATGGTGCACTTGCATGGCTAGCGGACTGTCGGGGCCATACGTCTTGCCCATGAGATCGACAGCTCGATTGAGGTGCTCCAGGGACTTGTCTAATCTCTGCAGCCGTATGTAATGTGCCCCCAGGTTATTCTCAATCACTCCAATATGTTCTTCTTGGGGATCGACTCGATAGGCTATGGACAAGGCCTCTTCATCGGCGACGATTGCACCCTTGATGTCACCCATTTTGAATTTCAATCCGCCCAGGTTATTGAGGGGTGAAATGAGGTCCTGGCTTTGGTTGCCACTTAGTTTGCGGGTAATGGCAAGCGACCGCTCGTATGCTTTCAGAGCGCACTCGAAATCGCCCAGCGTGTAGCAAGCAAAGCCCAGATCGTCGGCCGCCGTTGAAGCGTCGTCGGTATTGGGAAACTCCTTTTGTGCAATCGCACTCATCCGCTCCGCGATCGGCCGGGCTTCCGCCGCACGGTTCATGGCAATCAGCACTTCTACCTGAACGCCGAGCGCCTCGAGAAATGTCTTGCTGCGGGCTCCTGTTGCCGCCTCTGCCACGTGGACTTGCCGATTCACCTCTTCCAGCGTTTCCTGAGTCACCACACTGGCGTCAATCTGACTCGATACCAACGCATCCAGAGCATTTGCAACCTCTATCGTGTTCCCGGGATGTTCGGCTTCTGCTTTGCGCAGTACTTCCCTGCTTTCGGCAATCTTCCCGAAATTCGGCTTGGGTGTTTCACGATCCGCGGTTAACTGCGCCTTTTCGCCCTGTTGATTTGCGCCCGCCGGCTGCTGTCCCGCGCCAAGACTCCACGGCATACTCAAGAGCATCAGGCCCATGGCGAATTCGATCACTTGCTTCACCGAGACCTCCGATTGGCGCAGTTACCGGGCATGAGAGCGCCGGGTCAACCCGGGATCCGATTCGGTCCCGCTTGCCCTTGTGTGGAATGGGAATCTGACTTCTATTTCCCGGCGTCCCCTTGGGAGAGATGCACCAGTTGGGCGCGGGCACGGTTTTCAAAGTCACCTCGAATCGAGATCACAAGAGAAAGATTGTGCCGGGCAGTAGGAATATCGTTTTCCGCAAGAGCAATCTGCGCGAGGTAGTAGAGAGCTGCCTCCTGCTGCGGCGAGTCTCCGGCTTCCGCGACACTCCGCAATCTAGTGAAGGCACCAGCAAAGTCTTTTTCCTGCATCAGGCAAACGCCCCGATAGAAGCGCGCGGCCGTCAGGTCTTGATCACCAGCCGGAACCCGCGCAAGATCTCGGATCGCGGCGGGGCAGTTCCGATTGATATAGCCGGTCATTCCGGATTTGAAATCGGGGTTACTGCGCTCACCACGAAGCTGTGGCATTTGAAACGGGGGTAGGGCCAAATCCGCCAATTGGGCCGCGGAGGTCTTGATCGACGGGGATTGGACGCTGGGCATTGAAGCACTTCCCGGTTTTTCCGGAGTACTCCCCCCTGCCGCGATGGAAGGCTGTTGACCTTGGTGCCTGCCGTGGAACGCGAAGGCAACCGCCAGTACCATCGCGGCGATCGCCCCGATGACCGCGAATCGGACAGGCCACGGAATCGGCGCTCGATACAACTGACGAGGCTGCGCACGCAGTTTGAGCTGTACATCCTGCAAAGCCTCTACGCGCGCAAGGCAGCTGGAACAAGCGAAGTAGTGCTCCTCGAATCTCACGGTCTCACTTTCAGGGAGCTCTCCTGACAAGTAATCCAAAAGGAATTGTTCGCCCGGCAGTTCTTTGCAGTCTGTCATGTTCGTCGTCCCGTAGTTAAGTGGACAACAGAACCAGTTTGTGACAATCGATTTACCAAATCGATAATCTTTCGCGTGGCGCGCAGCTTTCGCTGCCGCACGACGTCCGGGTTCAAACCCAGGCGGGTAGCAATCGCTGCCGGTTTAAGCCCATCTACAAGAGTCATTTGCAGTATCGATCGATCCACTGATTCGAGACTTGAAATGGCCTCGATCGCACGGCTCTCCCGTTGCTCTTCCTCCATTGGATCCGCCTCCAGCTTCAGCGCCTGCAAATCTTCGGGTAGTTCCAACGATTCCGGCTGACGTGCCGCTCCGCGGAAATGGCTGTTAAGCACATTGCGTGCCACCGAGGCGACGAAGCCGGGCAGTTTTGCGGGCTCCCTGACTTGCCCTTTACGGAGCGCGGAAATGCTCTCAACCATCACATCTTGAAGGAGATCTGCCGCAATGTCCGGATTGCGCAAACGAGCCAGCAGCATGGCCCTTACGGGGCGCATGAAGCGCAAAGCGAAAGCCTGTTCCGCGTCGCGGTCTCCGGCTGCTATGGAAGCAACCAACCGCTCGTTTTCCTTTGCAGGATCGAGGGCGGCCAAGCTGATCTCTTTGCTAGTGTCGCCAATCATGGCTTCGCACGTCACCGATCTTAGTGGTGCAATTCTCTCATACGCAGTAATTGGCTGGTATCAACAATGTTGACGATTCGAATGCGCCACGGTCAGCTAGCCAACAACGGAATTGTTCCGAGCATACCGGCTACACCCCAGCAAGAACAGTGCCCCCGCCGCATACGAGAGCGCGAAGGGTGGCGCCGCTCCCCAACGGAGATCCCCTTCCATGCCAACCGTCGTGAGAGTGTAAGCATGGATGACGCCAAAGGCAGAAAGCAATGCGGCCGCAGCCATCCATGCCGATGCCGATGCAAACCGCCGATCGATCGCGAGTGCGAGGGTAGCCGCCCACAGCATCGACGTCAGGAGACCGCCTTGCCCAAGCGCCAAAAGCCCACTCAGCGCAAGTTCGGTCCCCATGCGCGGCAAAATCTCCGCCAGTGAACTACCGGCCGCGCGCGCCACGGTGTCGGCCACGCTCGTCGCCCATTGCGCGAGCAAGGGAATCAGGCCTAGCGCGACAGCGAGTGTCTGGGCCTTTGGTACCTCGGCGAACGCTTGTCCAACGGTAACCAGGCCAAACCAGACGATGACCGGGCCGGCAACCTCAAGTGGAACAACTCGCAGGACAAGCGGCAAAAGCCCCGTGGTACACAGCACCAGCGTGACAAGGCCGTTCAAAGCCGAGTAGCCGGAGCGCGCCCCATTGGCTTTGTGCGCCGCGTGACCGACATAGAGTGTGGTCGGAAAAGGGCTGCCAAGCGCGGCAGCGACCAATGTGCCCAGGCCATTCATCAAAAGCGACGGCGTCGTTCGATAGTCGTCCCCGGCAATCTTGACGCTTTCAAGGATCTGCAGAGAAGCGAGCGTGTCCAGCGAGGCCAGAGGGAGGATGACGGAAAGATAGCTCCACCATTCGCGATGACCGAGCATCGCCAGCAGGTTGACTGGGTGAGGCAAATACACTCCCGGTGCAGCGGCGGGCGAAGTGGGGACCCTGTAGATGCCGAGCCCCCCTAAAACTCCAACCAGAGCCGCACCCACGGCGATTGCCACCAGGCCTGGCGGAATCCGCAGGGGAAGCCTGAGACGGGATCCGTAGAGCGTGAAGAGAATGATCATCGGCAGCAGGGCGATTGCTGCCTTCGCAAAGACTCCGAAGATGAATCCGAGGCAGAGGTACGCCAGAGCAAGCCCTGCCAATGGACACAAGAGAGCGGCACGCGGAGTATTGCGGCGAAGCCAGTCGGTGCAAAATGCACCCACGGTTTGCACGCACCCACTGATGAGGCTGGCAAAGATCCCTGCTTGCCAGGCGAGGGTGCCCGAATGAGTCCGGGTATAGACCGGCCCCATGATGAGGAAGACATAAGCAAAAATCGTGGGTGTATTCACCCCAAATGGAATGGCGGTGACATCGTCGCGGCCTGATCGCGAGGCCAATTGGCGTGCCTGCCACGAGTAGAAAAGATTCCCGGCCGCGATGGAAACGGCGACGCCGGGAAGAATCTGGCGAATCACAAAATCGACCGGAAAGCCACATACCGGAGCCAAACCCACAATCAAAAGCAAGTCTGGAAAACCGGAAAAGAACAACCCAAAGAAGCCGTCCACGTCGCCCGGGGTGAACCATGGAAGGCGAGGGTGGCCGGTGCCGGCAATTTTGGCATTGGCTGCACTCATGCGGTCCCGTAGGTGAAACCCGTTTCCCGCAGCCATCTTCGATAGGCAATCGCCATGCGATCGGAGCGAAGGTGAAGCTCAGCCTGCAGATCGAGGGGCAAGAGCTCGGGGCGTTGCGATTCGACAACCACACGATCCTGCTCACTGACGAAGTCCTGGAAGCGGAGCAGTTCTTCATCTGAAGTTTCATCGCCGTAATTCAAGCTCATAACGAGACGCGTCTCGCAATGCTCTTCATCGACTGGGGCCACCTGGGCCAGGATTCCAAAGCGGCGAGAACCTTCAGTCTTCTCAAACGCTGCGGTTAATGGCCCGATCACCCAATAGTGATAGTTCACCAGCGCAGGCACGCCCGTGCCATCGGGATCGGGTTGCCAAATGCGGATTTGCTTTGCTTCCGGACCTCGCTCCTGGCTCCCGGGAATAACGATGTAGTCCTCCACTTCCCCGCGCGCAGGATCGCCGAGCAAGCCGGCATGCACGAACCCAAGATGCGCCACGTCCAGGAGATTCTCGATCAGCCGAGGGCCTTTTGCACGGAATCGATAGGGGCCAGCAAGGACGGTTCGGTAGCCAATCGTCTCGGCAATCGGAAAGTCGGGAAGCGGACCTTGCTGCTCGCCCAGAGCGACCCATACCGCTCCAAAGCGCTCGCGGACAGAAAAGGAATCAACCCGCGCCTTCGCCGGCGGAGTAATCTCAGGGTGCGCCGGAATCCGCACGCACTCGCCTGACGATGCGTATTCCCACGCATGGTAGGGGCAAACCACACAGTCGACGGAGTTCGCCGAAGCACTCGAAAGTTGGTGGCGTGGCGGCGGGCATTCGCGGATCGTGCCGAGGGAAAGCCGAGCCCCCCGGTGAATGCACAAATCTCTCCAGCAGCGAAGGCCTTCGCGCGAACGCCAGAGAACCAAATCCGTACCCATCAAGCTTCGGGCCAGCAGCTTGCCGGGCTCAATCTCGCGCGACCACGCAATGCAGAACCACTCTCGCTTCAGAACCGGGTCGTCCCAAGCTGAGGTCCCGTGAGTCACACTGATTGAAGGTGCGTCCGCTCCCATACGCTGGCGTGGCCTCCGCATCGAAAAACTGGTTGAAGGAAGAGGTTTGTAGTTTCGCTAGTGTACACGAGTCTTTTGCTCAAAGACCTTCATGCAAATGAGCATTAAAGGATGTCATGAAGGTCGAACACTCTCGGTGGGACGGCGTACTGGCCGCAGTCGGACACCGGTTTCAGATCGTTTGGCAGGGAGCGTTGGAAAAACGCCCAAACCCACATGGGTTAATCTCATAAATCTTTCGTTTTATTAAAGATGCATCCTGCAGGTTGACGGGAGAAGTGGGGGGGGAAACAGGATATATCGAGTTTGGGAAAGGATCGGTGGTTGCCCCTCAGGGATTCGAACCGTTGATTTTAAATATATTATTTATACAAACTTCAAGAATACCCCACTTTATACCCCGCCTTGAACCGCTCCCGAGTCAAAGCACTTCATTTACGCTTGACGCCATAAAGTAAATATCCTCCGGCAGAGCCGATACTGCATCTTTGGAATGTGGTAGCGGCGCTGGGCGTTGTACTTGTTCGGCATGAAGGTGCAGCCTCTCCACAACTTCTCTCAGACTAGCGGATCTCTGCCCCATTCGTGCAACAACGCCGATCCACGCCGCACACGTCGAACCGGCTGCGTTCTGAGTCGGAAGCAACCGCCCAGCGTTTAGCTAGTGTAGTGTCCGCGAAATAACTAGGCAGTGGTTTTCTTTGATTTTCTTGTCTTTGGGATCGTGCAGCCGGGCTGAATTTTCTCCAGAGTCTGGCGGCAGTGGGAGAGCTTTTCTGTGATCGATTCGATTGTTGCTGTCCAGACAAATGGTTTCGGATAGTTGTTCCATGCGGATAGGAATGCGTTGATGGCGGTCCTCAATTCGTCCACGCTGCGGAATGCGCCACGCCGGATCGCCTTGGTGTCCAACTCGGCGAACCAACGCTCCACTAAATTCAGCCAACTGGAACTGGTTGGGACAAAGTGGAGCACGAAACGAGGGTGACGCTTCAGCCAGTC
>Ga0302320_10005895_pt1 | contig 27332 bp, 20 predicted proteins | sample Bog_T0_3_FD_202130 | JGI IMG/M metagenome (GOLD analysis project Ga0302320, IMG submission 202130) | Peat permafrost microbial communities from Stordalen Mire near Abisko, Sweden - Bog_T0_3 | ecosystem: Environmental > Terrestrial > Soil > Wetlands > Peat | place: Sweden: Abisko, Stordalen Mire...
TCTCTATTCCGAATAATCGACTCCATTTCGCCCATACTCGGCTTATTGACGGTATATTGTCGATTATCTAAGCACGCGACCGTAAATTCCGCCTATAGACTCCTTGGGGTTCTCTTCGAGGCCTTGCACGTCATGGATCTCCTCTCGGCCGGAACGCCTCCGAAAGGGCCGTCTGCCCGCAGGAAGCCCCGCGAGAATAACCGGGCAAGAATCGCCCATACTTAACGTATTGACATTATTTCGTCGATAATGCGAGTATAGAAGACATATTATTGCCTATAGGCGGCTGTCCATGATTCATCGTCTGGAGATCGAGAACTTCTATTCCATCCGCGAAACGCAGGTGATCGACCTGCGCATCGGCGCCAAGGTCCCAGACGAAGAGGGCCGGTTTGGCCGCCTGCGCGACGGCAGTGATCTGCGGATTCCCAAGACCGTGGCCTTCTTTGGAGCCAATGCTTCGGGGAAATCGAATGTGTTGAGGGCGCTGGCATTCCTGGGGTGGTTCATTGCAGACAGCTTTCAACTTGCACCCGACGATCCTTTGCCGCTCTGGAGATTTGCAGACGGCAATACCGAGCCCGTGAGAATCAAGGTTGAATTCGACAGACTCCCTATCTCCGTCGGGGGAAATAAACCGTATGCAGGTGAACCTAATTTTGCTCGCTATGTTTATGAGGCAAGATTCGCAGGCGCGGGTGGAAGGCCACTATCTGTCCTATCGGAAGAGCTTCGTTTGCAGCCCGTTTCCGGGAAATCCAGCCGTATCTTTGAGCGGAATGAGAAGGGCGAGGTTCGCAGCAGCTCAAGTTTCCCATTGAAGGGGTTCAGCCATGTGCTGGCAAAGCTGCGCGGAAATGTCAGTCTCACCTCGACAATGGCGCAGTTTGCCGAGCATGAACCAGCAGCAGAGTTTGTGTGGTGGTCTAAGAATATAGGCCCAAATTTTCTCACCGTTTCCTCTGACCCATTCGAACGGAAAGTCGAGATTTCTGACCAAAGCGTGTTTCAGTTCTACAAAGAAACACCGCACTTAGTGGATGACTTGAATAGAGTACTAGGGCGGGTAGACCTTGGAATTCGCTCAGTGTCATTTGCCGAGATGGTCCTTCTCGGACCAGTGCTGCAATTCCAGCACGAGGGCCTTGAACAGCCCATTCAGTTTCACTTCGAGAGTGAGGGGACACGCCAGTTCCTTCGGGTCTACCCGCTCATTTGGGATGCCTTGCTGTTTGGCGGAATTGCCGTGCTCGACGAACTCGATTCAACAATTCACCCAGCGTTGTTACCGGAGATATTGCGCTGGTTCCAAGATCCCAAGGAAAACCCCAACAATGCTCAACTCTGGATGAGCGGTCATAACGCCTCATTGCTCGAAGACCTTTGTAAGGAAGAAATCTTCTTCGCAGAGAAAGATCAGCAAGGACGCACGAAGGTCTATGGTCTCAAAGATATTGAGGCAGTTCGCCGCGTAGATAACTTCTACCAAAAGTACCTTGGAGGCGTGTACGGCGCCGTACCGCGGATCGGATGAGCCGGCCAATTCGGCAGCGAAGGCGCATCTATTTGGGCGGTGAAGGCGAAAGCGAGCAGTCGTATGGGAAGCGATTGAATGAGATAGCGGATGCCGCGGGTTTGTTTCTTGCGATGGATTGCGATCTGCTTCAACCTGGTGGCGGCGACCCTCTGGCACTGGTTCAGCTTGCCCTCAGGCATATTCGCGAGAGGATCGGCAAGCGTGGAACGTTTGTTCATTGTGCTGTAATGCTGGACAGGGATAAGCTCGGCCAAGCCCCCGAACGTGATCGGCAAATCCAAGCTCTGGCGAACAAGCACAAACTCATCTTGATCTGGCAGAACCCTTGCCATGAGGCGTTTCTGTTGCGGCACCTTCCCGATCAAGCGGCCAAACAGCCGCAAACTTGCGAGTTGGCGGCCCGGGCGTTGAAAAAGCTCTGGCCGGAATAAAGCAAACCAATGCCGGCCAGAGCCCTTGCAGAGAAGATCGACCGAAGCGCCGTAGAGCGGGCCGCTTCTGTCGAGGAAGACTTTCGCGCACTCCTGCAGAAGGTCGGCCTTGTGAAAAAGGGCTGACTATTTCGCCAGAAACCCCTCCACCGCCTTCTCCCACAGATCCGGCTGGTCCACAAAGTTCATGTGGCCACTGTTGGGCAGGATGACCAGCTCCGAGCCGGCGATCTTCGCGTGCATCTCCTTGCTCAGGCTCGGCTCGCACTCGTCGTGGTCTCCCACCACCACCAGCGCGGGCACATGGAGCGTCGCCAGCCGGTCCACATACTCCACCGACTTCAGATTCCCATCGATCACAAACTCGCCGTGCTCGCCCCACATCGTCCGGTAGAGCTCCCAGCTCGTGCCTGTCTCCTGTCCCATCGGGTCGTAGGTCGGGTCTGGCCGCGCCCCGTAAATAAACGGGTAATACCCCGGCCCCCAGGCCAGCGCCGCATACTCGGCCGGATAGCGCCCATGCTCCCACGCCTCGCCTTTGCCAAACAGGCCCGCAGCTTCCAACTCCTTCAGCCGCTTCAGCTTGTCCGCCGGCATCTGCGCCTTCTCCCGCGCCAGCACCTCGTTCATCTGCTTCGTTGAGGGGAAGGTCGAGTTCAGAATCAGGTGGCTCAGGTTCTGCTGATATTTCAGCGCGTAGGCCTGCGCCAGCACGCCGCCGTAGCTATGCCCCAGCAGCGAAATCTTGCCCAGGTTGAGCGCCACTCGCACGTCTTCCACGTCTTCGACCATGTTCTCGACGGTGTAGAGGTTCGCGTCCTGCAAGCGCTGCGATCGCCCCGACCCGCGCTCGTCGATGAAGATCAGCCGATGCGTCCGCGCCAGCGGCAGCAGGTAGGGCAGGAAGTAGGTGTGATCCGCGCCCGGCCCGCCGTGCACAACCACCAGCGGCGAGCCGTTGCCCAGGGCCAGGTAGTAGATCAGCACGCCATGCGCGTCCACAAAGCCCTCCTGCTGCGGGTAGACGGCGGTTTGGGCGGCGGCGATGGATGCACTCAGCGCAAAAACAATAGTCAGCAGACCCTTCATCATGCACATCATGGTAAGGCATCGAAAGCTGAGCGAGGGGTATAATCAACCCTGAACTTGGGCAAATGGCGTGAAAGTCCGCGACGTACTCAGATTGATTGAGGGTGATGGTTGGTTTCAGGTGGCGCAAAAGGGAAGCCATCGCCAGTTCAAGCATCCGATGAAACCGGGACGGGTCACAGTGGCCGGCCCTCCATCGCAAGAGATGGATAAGGGAACGTTGAACAGCATTCTCAAACAGGCGGGATTGAAATGAAGGAATATGCGACCGTATTTGAGAAGACGGCGAACGGATGGAGCGCCTATGTTCCGGACCTGCCTGGGCTCGGTGTAGCCGCAGCGACATTTGAGGAAACCGAACGGCTGCTCCGCGAAGGCATCGAGTTCCACATCGAGGGAATGCGCGAAGATGGGCTCCCGATTCCCGAGCCGTCCACGCAGGTGATGCGGATGGCGATTCCGGCCTGATTGCCGCGCCCTCATGGCTTGCTGTGCCCTCCGAGCAACAGGCCCGGTAGTTTATTCTGCTCTTTACGCATGACGAACGAAGAGATTCCCAATCTGACGGCATTTGACGAGGCCGCGCTCGGCGCGGCGTTCGGCGCGGTGGAGCAGCGAGCCAGGAACGACGCGGCCTCCATCGACGGTCCCGAGGCGGTCGAGGCTTTCCGCCTGCGCTGGCTGGGCCGCAAGCAGGGCCTGCTCAACGACATCTCCAGCCGCTGGCTAAAGGCTGCCCCTCCCGCGGCCAAAAAGCCGGTCGGCGAGCGATTCAAGACCCTGAAAGAACTGGTCGAGGGCCTGCTGGAGCAGTCCGCCGGCGTCGGCCCAAGCGATGCAGCTCTCGCCGCCGAGGCCATCGACATCACCATTCCTGGCACCCGCCGCCTCATCGGCGCAGAGCACCCCATCACGCGGACACTGAACGAGATCACCAGCGTCTTTGCCGCGCTCGGCTACTCGGTCGGCGTCGGTCCCGAAGTCGAAACCGACTTCTACAACTTCGAGAGCATGAACTTTCCCCCTGGTCACCCGGCGCGCGATACGCAGGACACGCTGGTCGTCGCCGGCCAGGAACGCCGCCCCCAGCGCGACCGCCTGCTGCTGCGCACGCACACCTCTCCGGTGCAAATGCGGACCATGGAGTTGCAGCCGCCGCCGGTGCGTATCGTCATTCCCGGCAAGGTGCACCGCAACGATGCGCAAGACGCCACCCACTCGCCCATTTTCCATCAAGTCGAGGGCCTCTGCGTCGATACCAACATTACTTTCAGCGATCTGAAGGGCACGCTCGACCACGCTATGAAGGCGCTGTTCGGTTCGGCCGTGAAGACGCGCTTTTTCCCGTCGTTTTTTCCCTTCACCGAGCCCTCGGCCGACGTGCAGATTAGTTGCATCTTCTGCGGCGGCAAGGGCTGCCGCAAGTGCAAAGACTCCGGCTGGATCGAGTTGCTCGGTTGCGGCATGGTGGACCCCGCCGTGTTCGCGTTCGCCGCCGAGAAGCAGCCCGGCTACGACCCAAAAAAGATCTCCGGCTTCGCCTTCGGCATGGGCGTGGAGCGCATCGCCATGATGAAATACGGCATTGGCGAAATCGGCCAGTTCTACGCCGGAGATATGCGATTTTTGGGGCAGTTTGTCTAAAGAGAGGAACAGCAGGTTAGCGGCGGAAGTGGAAAGTTGGACCGTAGTGGCACGGACTCGGCTTTTTCGTGACTTACTCGTTTGGCAAAAGGCGATGGAACTGGCTCGTCAGACCTACTTGAAAACGGAAGATTTCCCTAAATCCGAAACATTTGGACTTCGGATGCAAATGCGCCGCTCTGCCGTTGCTGTCGCGAGCCATATTGCCGATGGGCACGGCCGCCTGACCGACGCAGAGTTGCGAAAATCCCTGAGCGCAGCGCGTGGCGCGCTTTATGAGTTTGAGACCCAGAACGACCTGGCGTCCGGTCTAGGTTTTATCGACCAGGAGTCAAGCGGGCAATTGCTCGATCTGGCCACGGAAACCGCAAAGCTGATCAATGGACTTTTGGGATCGTTGAATGCTTGATGAAATAGCCGCGAAACCAGCTAACTTGCTAACTCGCTATGTGCGCAAAGCGCACGCTAACTCGCCAAAGGGTAATCCAGAATGAAGATACTAACCAAATGGCTGAGAGCGTATTTGCCCGGCCTCCCCGTCGACGATGCCCAGCTCGCTGAAGACCTCACCCTCCGCGGCATTGCCGTTGAAGGCATCTACCCGCTCGGCGAAGGCAATGGCTCGCTCTACGAGATGGACATCACCACCAACCGCGTCGACGCCATGAACCACTACGGCGTAACGCGCGAGGCCGCGGCCATCTATGGGCTTGCGCTGCCGGAACTCAGCTACCAGCTTCCGGAGCACCGCCCGGCAGGCCAGGCCTTTCCCGTGAGCATCGAGGCGCAAAACGAGTGCGGCCGTTTCACAGCCCGCGTCCTGCGCGGCATCGCCATCGGCGAATCGCGCGACTGGTTTCCGGGAGCGGACGTCGCAACCTACTTTGCGCTGCTTGACCAGAAGAAAATCTCCAACGCCGTTGACGCCACCAACTACGCCTGGCTCGCCATCGGCCAGCCCACCCACGCCTTCGACCTCGACAAGATCGAGGGCGGCATCGTCGTCCGCCGCGCCCGCAAAGGCGAGCGCCTCAAAACGCTCGATGGCGTAGACCGCATTCTCGACCCCGAAGACCTGATCGTTGCCGACCATGTCAAGCCGCTCGGCCTGGCCGGCGTCATGGGCGGCTGGGACACCATGATTACCCCGCAGACCACCAACGTGCTCGTCGAGGCCGCGTGGTTCGAGCCCATGGCCGTCCGCCGCACCGCGCGCCGTCACGGCCTGCACACCGACGCTAGCCATCGCTTCGAACGCGGCGCAGACTTCAACGCCGCGCCGCTTGCTTCGGCCCTTGTGAGCAGCATCTTGCTGGCCAACGGCGGCTCGGTCGAGGGTGACCTCGTCGATGTGCGCGTGCCCGAGTTTGAAGCGAAGACCGCCAACCGTGCTCCAGTAGCGTTGGCGCTCAGTGAAGTCCATCGCATCCTCGGCAAGACTGTCGACGAGCAGGGAATTACGGCAGCGACGGTCGAGGACGTGCTCAAGGCGCTGGGGTGCGGACTGGCAAGTCAGCAACGCAGCGAGTCGGCGAACTGCGCTTCGTGGCTCGTCACGCTGCCCAGTTGGCGCCTCGATCTCGACCGTGAGATCGACCTCATCGAAGAGGTCGCCCGCGTCTACGGCTACAACGGGTTTGCCAACACGCTGCCCGCATTCGGCGAGGGCGTGCGGGCGCTGCCCTGGGCGGAAAAGGAATCCGAGGTGCGCCACACGCTGCTGGCCGCGGGATTCCACGAGGCCATCGCCAGCACATTCTGTTCTGCGGCAGAGGGCGCGCTCACCGCGCCGCAGCCGGGCCTTGTTGTGCCGCTGGGCAATCCTCTCAGCGAAGAGGCCGGCGTCCTGCGCCCCTCGCTCGTTCCGTGCATGCTCGCCATGGTTGCCGGAAACCTGCACCGCGACGTGAGCGACGTGCGCCTCTTCGAACTGGGCACGGTCTTCAGCGGGACAACGGAAAAGGTGGAAGAGCGTCCGGCCCTCGCTTTTGGCGCAGTCGGCAGCCTTCCGCAGCAGAGCGCGTTGCACTCTGCGCGCGGGATTGACTTCCACGACGTGAAAGGCGTAGTCGAGCAGGTGCTGGCGCGCTTCCAGTCGCGCGCCGTGTACTTCGATCGTTTCCCGGCAGAAGCCGGCATTACGCCCGAGTGGCTCCATCCCTACCGCTCCGCGCGCGTCGCGGTCGATGGCATTACGGTCGGCTGGTTCGGCCAGTTGCATCCACGCGAGGCAACGGCGCGCAAGCTCAAGGAGCCCGTCCTGGTGGGCGAGCTCTATCTCGACCGCCTCTACAAGCTACCCCTGCGCAAGCCCATCGCCAGAGACATCTCGCGCTTCCAGCCCGTGCGCCGCGATTTTTCTCTCGTCCTCGACGAGTCCATCGCCTGGGAACAGATCGATCGGGCAATCAAGGGATTACAAATTCCCGAGTTGGTCGACTGGCGCGTGCGCGAAGTCTTTCGCGATGCAAAGCTCGGCGCGCGCGATTACTCGCTGCTCCTCGGCACAACGTTTCAGGCGCCAGACCGCACGCTCCGCGAGGAAGAGTTGCAGAGCTTCCAGGCCAGCGTTGTTGAAGCCGTGGGCAAAGCCGGAGCCCGCCTGCGCAGTTAGCCGGAGGGCTTGCGGAGGGAGCAGGGGGTTTTAACCCCCTGAAATCTCGGCAAGAAACCTGGCCTTCAGGACCGGAGCAACGCCTCCGCAGCCGAATACAACTGAAGTCTTGGAAACCAAAACGCGCTCGATTGGCGCTATACTTGCACGGTTACAGCGTGAAAATGCGGAGGTCGTTCGATGTCGGAGTTTGCATGGGATACAGAGGTCGCCAAGGAGCCCGAGTCCGGGCCGCAGCAAGAGGTTGAGATCGAGTTTGAGCCCGAGTCCGAACCTGAGCCTGAGCCTGAGGAGAAAGCACAAGCTCCCGCGCCGGGCGCGCTGACCCTGAGCGCGAATGATTTCTCCGCTCTGGAAGAGCGGATCATGCGCGCGGTGGAGGTGGTGCGCCGCGAACGCCTGGCCCGCGCAGAGGCCGAGGAGCGCGCGGCCCAGGCGGAAACGCAGTTGCGCGTGCAGGCCGCGCTGGTGGAGCAGCTGGAAAAGGACGCGCACGCCCTGCGCACCGAGCGCGAGCATGTCCGCGAGCGCGTCGAACGTCTGCTCGGACAACTGGATGCGCTCGAACTCTAACCCGCCTCGGCACAACGCGCGGCCATGAAGGGTACGGGCTTTAGCCCGTACAGAAGGACAGCAAGACCAATCGGGCTTTAGCCCCGAGGGAATGCTGGCTTGACAACGGGCACCTTTGCAGAGATTTCTTAACCCGCGGCACCCGGAAGGAGCGATCCATGGCCGATGAACAGCAAATGAACTCGAACCGCTACGTGACGGTTGAGATCTACGATCAGCTCTATCACCTCTCCGGCCAGAACCCCGACCACATCCGCGAGCTGGCCGCCCGTGTTGACGCCAAGATGCGCGCCGTGGCCGGCCACGGCCGAACCGTGGACTCGCTGCGCGTGGCCGTGCTGGCAGCGTTGAACCTGGCCGACGAACTCACCCAGGCCGGCATCGTCGAAACACAGCCGGGCCATGCGCGCGCGGCCAGTCTGACCGGACTGCTCGACGAAGTGCTTGAGGAAGACCTGAAAACTGGTTCGTAGGCAACAGGTTTCCGTTTTTCGCGTTGCCGTCATAAACAGGGCGCAAGAACGTAGCACACTCTACATGCCTCTCACAAGGCCTTGTATTTTTCCGCGCGGACCCATACTATCCGCAATAGAAACCGGCCTGCAAAGCAGGTGGGTGATCAACGCTGGTTGAACCAATAACCATGAACAGGGGCTCGACTCGATAATCGGTTCTGTGTGCCGTGTCCGCCAGTCCGGAATGCCTAATGAACCGCGGAGAGCTCCACCGTCTTAGGACGGGTTCACCAGCACATCGCTCACGGCCCAGTGGGTCGGGTTCTACTTTCCCGCGCAGCAGTCGCTGCAACGGCTGCTCCCTGAATGCCGTATCCTGACTCAGGTGCATCCAGTCCTCTTTCACATCGGTTCTCTGCTCATCCCGTCCTATGGCGCGGTCTCGGCGCTGGGCGTGTTGCTCGGGCTTGTTCTGGCGCAGCGCACGGCGCGCACCGCAGGCGTCAACACCGCGCAGGTGTGGAACCTCTGCGTGCTGGCGCTGTTTGCCGCGCTGGCCGGCCAGCGCCTTCTCCTGGTTGCCATGAACTGGAGCGATCTGCGCCATCATCCCGCATGGATGCTAGGCCTGGCCATGATTCATCACCCACTGCTTGCGGCTGCCGGAGCCCTGGCAGGCCTCGCGTCTGCCGCAATCTACGCGCGCTGGCAGCGCATGCCCCTCGCAGCCACCGCCGATGCGCTTGCAGCTCCTCTCGCCCTCGGTCTCGCTTGCGAGCAACTCGGCGCGCTGCTCGCCGGCTCTGGCTATGGAACCAGCACAACCGTGCGCTGGGCCGTCACCTACACCGATGTGCTGGCCGCGCGCTGGAGCGGCACACCGCTTGGCATTCCCCTCCATCCCGTGCAGTTGTACGCGGCGCTGGCCTTTCTCACGCTCTCCGTCTTCCTGCTGATATGGTTGCCCGTGCGCCGCCAGCAGGGCGACGTGGCCGGACTCTGGCTCGCCGGAACAGGCGTGGCCGTCTATATGACCGAGCTAGGTCGCGATACCGAGGGCCGCGGCACTCTGCTCAAGGGCGCGCTCGATGGGCCGCAGGCCGTGGCCATTTTCTTTGTGCTGGCCGGGGCCGTCGTTCTGCTGGAGCGCAAACCGGCGAACGCGGATACGCATCGAACTAATCTGGACCAGGAAGACGAGGCGCAGCATGGCTGAAGCCGAAGACGCAGTGACGAAGACGATCGAAGTGCCGGCTGAATCTGCCGGCCAGCGGCTCGACCAGTTTCTGGCCGCGCAGTTGGAAGGCGTGAGCCGCTCCCGCGTGCAGTTGCTCATGGAGCAGGGAAGCGTGCTGGTCGATGGCGAGCGCGAGAAGGCCTCCATGAAGCTGCGCGGCGGCGAGCAGATCGCCATTACCGGCGAGCCGCGCCCCGAGCCGCTCAAAGCCACCGCCGAGGACATTCCTCTCGATGTCGTCTACGAGGACGCCGACCTGGCAGTGGTCAACAAGCCGGCCGGCATGATGGTCCACGCCGGCTCTGGACAAAACGAGGACGCGCGCAGCAAGGGTACGCTGGTCAACGCGCTGCTCTATCGCTTCAAGAAGCTCTCCTCCACCGGCGGCGATCTGCGCCCCGGCATCGTGCACCGGCTCGACAAGGACACCAGCGGCCTGATCGTCGTCGCCAAAAACGACCGCGCTCACGCCGCGCTGGGTGAAATGTTCTCCAGCCGCCAGATCAAGAAGACATACATCGCTCTCGTGCAGGGAGAGGTGGAGCGCGCGCGTGGCACCATCAACGCCCCCGTGGCGCGCGACCCCGTCCGCCGCACCCGCATGACCACCCAGCCCCAGGACAACGCGCGTTCCGCCGTCTCTCACTACGAGGTCGTTCGCCGCTTCGTCAATCGCTTCGGCAAGTTCACGCTCGTTCGCGTCCGTATCGAGACCGGCCGCACCCACCAGATTCGCGTCCACATGGCCTCCATCGGGCACCCGGTTGTCGGCGACACCCTCTACGGCGGTGCGGGCCAGTTGACCGACCAGGTGGCCGCGCAAGCCGCACAGTCCAAAGCCGCCCGCCGCCGGGCCGATCCAGAGAGGCTCCGCCTGGGCCGGAACTTTCTTCACGCCGCAAAGCTTGAGTTTCCCCACCCCAAAACCGGCAAGCTGCTGCAACTGGAGGCGCCTCTGCCCCGGGAACTGGAGAGCTTTCTGGCCAGCCTGGAAGCAGACGGAACCCCTGCCGCCGGCGTCTAAAACATGCCCCCCAGCCAGGCCTATGCGGCCGGGCGGGTGCGATTGCTAAAATGAGGAAGCTATGAACAGAAAGATCATTGGTCTCGTGCTTGCGGCGGCCTTTTGCCACGTCGCGGCCCCGGCGCAGCAACCCGCAACCGCCCCTGCGGCTCCGACAACCCAGCAGTTGCCCCCCGCTCCCGCCGGTCAGACGCAGAGTGAAGAGACCCCCACCATCGTTCACCTCGGCGTCAACGAGGTCAACCTCATCTTCACCGTCACCGACAAGCACGGCCATTACATCCCCAACCTCCAGCAGAGCGACTTCGCGCTGCTCGACGACCAGAAGGCGCCGGAAAGGGTGAACTCTTTTCACCAGCAGATCAACCTGCCCCTGCGCGTCGGTCTCGTCATCGACGCCAGCACCTCCATCCGCTCCCGCTTCCAGTTCGAGCAGCAGTCGGCAACCGAGTTCCTCCTGGAAGTCCTCAAGGCCCGCAGCGACCGCGCCTTCGTCATGGGCTTCGACGTGACCCCCTCCGTCACCCAGGACTGGACCAACAACATCGACGCGCTGGAGACAGGCGTCAATCGCCTCCGTCCCGGCGGCGGCACCGCGCTCTTTGACGCGGTCTACACCGCCTGCCGCGACAAGCTGCTCGATGCCTCCCGCGGCGTCGAACCCGTGCGCAAAGCCATCGTGCTCATCTCCGACGGCGACGACAACCAGAGCCGCGTCCATCCCGACGAGGTCATCAAGGAGTGCGAGCGCGCCGAGACCATCATTTACGCCATCAGCACCAACTGGACCCCCAGCCGCGGCAAGGGCGACTCCGTGCTCACCCAGATGGCCGAGTCCACCGGCGGACGCGTCTTCTTCCCGCCCTCGGTCGAAGAAATGTCCAACAGCTTCAAAGACATTGAAGAAGAGCTGCGCAGCCAGTACGCGCTCACCTACACGCCGGCCGACTTCAAGTACGACGGCGCGTTCCGCAGCATCTATCTCTACTGCAACGACCGCCGCTATATGGCCCGCGCCAAAAAAGGCTACTTCGCCCCACGGCAGTAGCGCCCTGTTCGCGGCAGGCAGGCATTGTTTCGCCCGCTCCGCTCGAAGCTCCCGGAGGGAGCGGTTGAGAATAGCCCAGGGCAAGCGAAGCGCCGCCCTGGGAGACCAGCCAATCTTGATGGGACAAGCCCTGGAGGGGCGCTCGAAACACGCCCCTCAAAAAGTCTACGCGTATTCCGACTGGCGCCATCCCTGAAACTCTCCCCGACGCAAACCGGCTTCCACTCCTTCCTCTTTTTCTCTCCAAATCTGAGATCCTCTGTTCCAATTCAGGACGCACTTTCCCAGCCCTGTTCAGATTCGACGCATTGCGGGATTCTTCCCCCTCCCCCCTCATCCATCCACAGGAATGCGCGATGAAATGGGGGTAGGCGTACCCAAGGGATTTCCAATTGGGGCGCCCTCCCGGCTCGCGGCGTCCGATTCCGGCTGCCGCCGAGCGCCAAAACGATGTGCGGAAACAAGAACAACCGCGGAAAGACTGCGCGGACTGGGGGAAATGCGGTGATCCGGCAGGCAATATCGTGCGACATCTGCGCAACGGAGAAGAAGCAGACCAACCACTGGTTTGTGGCCTCGGAGCAGGCAGGCGAGCTGCGCGTCAGCGGCTGGAACTCCCGCAACCGCCTCCGCCCTGGCATGAAACACCTGTGCGGCCAAACCTGCCTGCACAAGCTGGTCGACGAGTTCATGGCCAGGACTCTGGCCGCCCGCCTCGCCGTGGAGCCTGCGGAAGAGGTGGTAGAGCGCCAAGCCCCGGCCACCGACGCCAGCCTCACCTCCGACGCTGCTTACGAGCCCATCGAGTCCTCCGCGCGCCTGCTCACGCCGGTTGCGCCACCCGCGCCCATCCGGCCGCCTCTGCTCAGGCCGCAGGCCGAGCTGGTAGCCATGCCCTCCAGGCCCTCCGCCGACCCCCCGGCATTGCCGGTTGACCCGCCCCGCTACTCCTCGCGCAACTGGCGTGCCGAAGCCTGGGACCGCGAGCGCGAGCGCGAACTCCGCTCCGTCGAGCGCCGCCCAGACACCGGCGTCCGCCGCCGCGCCGGCTCGTGAAACCCTGCACACCTGGAGAAAAATGCCGTGTGGATGGATTTGTTCTTTCTTGTTGCGATCGTGTCTCCGCTCGTCCCTTTCGACAAAATCGGCACGCGCCGCGCGCGCAATCCTCACTCCCGGCAGCGGGAAGCTCATCCCTGAACTTCAGCTTGCGGAGCTGCTAGCAGCGCCAGCAACTCCGCCTCATCGAGCACCGGCACGTTCAGCGCGCGCGCCTTGTCCAGCTTTGAACCGGCTTCCTCGCCGGCCACCACGTAGCTGGTCTTCTTGCTCACCGACCCGGCCGTCTTGCCCCCGGCGTCTTCGATCCGTCTCTTCGCCTCGTCGCGCGTCAGCATCGGCAGCGTCCCGGTCAGCACAAAGGTCAACCCCGCCAGTTGCGTCGACCGCACCTTCTTCTCAGCCGTCATGTTCACGCCGGCATCCTTCAGGCTTTGCACCAGAGCTACGTTGGCTGGCTGCGCAAAGAACTCCAGAATCGCCTGCGAGATGCGCGGGCCAACTTCCTCCACCCGCTCCAGCTCTTCCGCGGTGGCCTTCTCCAGGGCCTCAATGGTGCCGAACTCTTCCGCCAGCAGTTCCGCCGTTCGCTCGCCCACAAATCGAATGCCCAGCCCCATCAGCGCACGCGCCAGGCCCGCATTCTTCGATCCCCGAATCTCCTCGAGAAGCGCCCCCGCCGACTTCTCCGCGAAGCGGTCGAGCGCCGTGAGCTGTTCCTCGGTCAGCGAGTAGAGGTCGGCCACGCCATGGACCAGCCCGCGGTCGAGCAACTGCTGCACCACCGCTTCTCCCAGCCCCTCGATGTTCATCACCTCGCGCCGCCCAAAGTGCAGCAGGCTCTCCCGCAGCTTGGCCGGGCAGTTCGCATTCACGCAGCGGAAATCGACCTCGCCTTCCACGCGGACCACATGCGAGTGGCACTCCGGGCACTCCGTCGGAAACGCAAACTTCGCTGTTCCTCTGGAATGTTCACTGTCCGCGACAACTTCCACCACCTTGGGAATCACGTCGCCGCCGCGCTCCACTTTGACCGAGTCACCCACCAGCAGCCCCAGCCGCTCAATAAAGTCCGCATTGTGCAGCGTGGCGCGGCTCACCGTCGTGCCGCCCACAAACACCGGCGCAAGCTCGGCCACCGGCGTCAGTTTCCCCGTGCGCCCCACCTGCACCGTAATGTCGCGAACCACCGTGACCGCCGACTGCGCCGTGAACTTGAAAGCGATGGCCCACCGCGGCGCTCGTCCCGTATACCCCAGCCGCTGCTGCGTCGCCTGCGCGTCCACCTTGAACACCACGCCGTCGATCTCGTATCCCAGCCCGGCGCGGCTCGCCTCGGTCCGCTCGATGAAGGCCGTCATCTCCTCGACCGACTCGACCAGCTTGCGGTGAGAGTTGACCCGAAACCCCAGCGCCGCCAGCGCGTCCAGTGTCGCCCTCTGCCCCTGCGGCCAATACTCGCCCTCCACCAGCAGAAAGTAGGCAAAGAAAACCAGCCGCCGGTTCGCCACAATGCTCGGCTCCAGCGTGCGCAGCGTCCCTGCCGCTGCATTCCGCGGATTCACCGCCGGAGCCAGTCCCTGCTGCTCCCGCTCCTCGTTCAAGCGCTGGAAAGCCGCTTGGGGCAAAACCACCTCGCCGCGCACCTCAAATGCCTGCGGCAGGCCGGCCTTCTCCAGCAAAGTGCCGGATACGGCCAGCGGCACGCTGCGGATGGTCCTCACATTCGAGGTCACATCTTCGCCCGTCTCGCCGTCGCCGCGCGTCAGGCCGCTCAGCAGGCGCGCCCCTCCGCCGTCGGCAGGCCCATACTGGAGCGCCACGCTCAGCCCGTCCATCTTCAACTCGGCCATGTACTCCACCGGCAGCAGCCCGGCCAACTCGTGCACCCGCCGGTCCCAGTCGCCCAGTTCCTCCGCCGAGTACGCATTATCCAGGCTCAGCATGGGCCGCGAGTGCCGCACCTTCTTGAACCCCTCCGCCGGCTTTCCTCCTACCCGTTCCGTAGGCGAATCCGCCGAACGCAGATCCGGGTGCTCGGCCTCCAGGCGCTTCAGCTCGTTCATCAACGCGTCGTACTCGGCGTCGCTGACCTCCGGCGCGTCCAAGACGTAGTAAAGGTGCTCATGCCGGCGCAGCGTGGCGCGCAGTTCTTCCGCACGCTCGGAGGGGCGCTCGGCCGGAGATGGATTGGGGTTTGCAGGTTCGCCCATGGGCTGAATTATAGGAGACGAGCGGGTCAGCATCCCACGAGTTCGTGCTGCGTGTGCCGGTTCTCAGGGTTCGGGCAGTCTCGCCCTTCCTGCCAACTCCCAAGGCGCGCAGAGAATTGGTTGACAGGCCTCAATACCCCGCCGCCTTGCCGTAATGGCGGCGGTGATCCTGCCCGCCTTCCAACTCGCCCGCCTTGGGGTCGACGGCAATGCACTCGCCGTTGGACCAGTGCCCGTCTTTGATGCTCAGCGTATAGCCCATCTTGCGCAGCGCGGCCAACGTCTCCGGCTTGAAGCCGGGCTCCAGGTAGAGCTTGTCCGGCTGGTACTGGTGGTGGAAGCGCGGCGCGTCCACTGCCTGCTGGATATTGAGGCCGCCTCCGGCCGCCGAAAGAAAGATATTGGCCACCGTAGTGATGATCCGCGCCCCGCCGGGAGAGCCCAGCACATAGCGCAGTTTGCCGTCTTCCAAAACAATGGTCGGCGTCATCGAGCTCAGCGGCCGCTTGCCGGGGGCGATGGCGTTGGCCGGCCCCTGGATCAGCCCGAACATGTTCGGCACACCCATCTTCGAGGCAAAGTCGTCCATCTCGTCATTCAGCAGGAAGCCCAGCACGCCAGCGGTCACATGCGATCCAAAGCTGTCGTTCAGGGTGGTGGTCACGGAAACGGCGTTTCCCTCCGCATCGACCACCGAGTAGTGCGTCGTATCGTGCGACTCGGGCTTTCGCCGTCCGGCGGTCTTCGGCGCGGGAGGCAGAAAACCGGCCGGGCGAACCAGCGAAGCAGAAGGCGTTGCCGCGTTGGCGTCGATCGAAGCGCGCCACGCCTCCGCGTAAGGCTTCGCCGTCAACTGCGCCGTGGGAATGTCGTTGTAGTCCGGGTCGCCCAGGTAGTCGGAGCGGTCCATGTAGGCGCGCCGATAGGCCTCCGTAATCAGGTGCATGGCCTGCGCGGAGCCATCTCCCACCTTCTTCAGGTCGTAGCCTGCCAGAATATTCAGGGCGCTCAAAAGAACAATGCCTCCCGACGAGGGCGGCGGCGCGCTGAGAACGGTGAAGTTGTGAAACGTGCCACTCACGGGTGCACGCTCCACCACGTCGTACTGCGCCAGGTCGTCGAGCGTCAGCAGCGCCCCGCCCTTGTGCAACTCGTCGATCAGCTCATGCGCCATCTTGCCCCGGTAGAACTCGTCTGGATCGGCGGCGATGCGCTCCAGCGTGTGCGCCAGCTCGGGCTGGCTAAAGGTCTCCCCTTCCTTGTACAAGTGGCCGTTGCGCTGAAAGATCCGCTTCGAATCGGCGAACTTCGCCAGGTCGGAGTCGCTCAATTCGCTTGCCTCTTCGGCGGAAAGCACAAAGCCTTCCGCGGCCAGCTTGATCGCCGGCGCCATCACCCGCGCCAGTCCCAGCTTGCCGTACTTGCGCTCGGCATAGGCCATGCCCGCCACCGAACCCGGCGTAGCGATCGAGCGGTAGCCGATCACGCTCGACTCCAGACTGGTCTCTGGAAGGATGTTGCCCTTGGCGTCCTGGTACATGGTTTCCGTCGCTGCCAGCGGCGCCTTCTCGCGATAGTCGATGAACGTGGAGTGCCCGTCGTGCGTGTGCAGCAGCAGAAAGCCGCCCCCGCCCAGGTTGCCGGCCGCGGGGTGAACCACCGCCAGCGCAAACCCGGTGGCCACCGCCGCATCCACCGCGTTGCCGCCCGCCTGCAAAACCTCAACGCCCGCGTCGCTCGCCAGATGATGCACGCTCACCACCATCCCGTGCGCAGCGCGAACAGGTTGCTCGTCGAGATAAGGGATCGTGTTCTTCGTCCCTTCCTGGGCAGCGGCCGAGAAGCGGGCGAGCGCAAGAGCGGCGCAGGTGGCAAGGGCCAGATTGGGGAAAGCGTTCCGTCGCGTCATGGTGTTTTGACAGAATAACCCGCCGGAACGAGGTTCGATACCAAAGTTCCGACCGCCCTAATGCTGCCGAATGGCGGTCATCGGATCGGTCCGCATGGCCTTGAGAGCGGGAACATAGCTGGCCGCAATGCCCACCAGCAGCAGCAAGCCGGTGACGCAGAGAATCGTCAGCGGGTCTGTCGCCGACACGCCAAAAAGCAGCCCCCGCACTGCGCGCGTCAGCAGCAGCGACATCGAGAGCCCCAGCGCTAGGCCAACCGCCGTCAGCCGCAACCCTTGCAGCAGAACCATCCGCAGCACATTGGTGCGCGAAGCGCCCAGCGCCACACGGATGCCGATCTCATGCGTGCGCAGTTGCGTCCGGTAAGCCATCACTCCATAGATGCCCGAAGCGGCCAAAATGAGGGCCAGAGCTGCGAACGCGCTGGCAAAGGTGGACTCGATGACTTCGAACATGTTTCCCGTGCGCGTGCTGTCTTCCAGTGAGCGCACATCGAACACCGGCAGCTTGCCATTGATCTCGTGGACGGCCTTTTCCAGAGCCGGCGCCAGCATGTTCGGATCGCCCCTGGTGCGCAGTTGGAAGATCGCCTGCGGCCCGGCAAACTGAAAGTAGGAGAGATAAAGAAGCGGCTCCGGAGCTTCGTTCATACGCTGGTGGCTACAGTTCTTCGCCACGCCCACCACCGTGAACCAGTTGCCGAAGGCGCGTACCCGCTTGCCGATGGCGCGCTGCCCCGGCCAGAACTGGTTCGCCATGGTCTGATCCACAATCGCAACCATGGGCGCATCCCTGCCATCCTGCCCCGTGAACTCCCGGCCCTCGGCCAGTGGAATCTTCATGGTCTGGAAATACCCCGCGGTCACCGAAGCGTTGCGCACTTCCATCGACTCGTGCGGCTTGGGCACGTAGCCCTCCGGAATCGCGTCAGTCGACCCGCGGCTCAGGCTCAGCGGCACCCAATCGGACAACGCCACTGAAGTTACTCCCGGCAAAACCTCGAGCTTCGCGAGGAGACGGCGATCGAAAGCCTGTGTGTCGGCATAGGAGTATCCCGCGGCGCGAAGATCCACCGAGCCCAGCAGCACATGCGTGCGATCGAATCCCAGGTCCGTCTCGGTGGTCTTCTTGAGCGTGCGCAGGAACAGCCCCGCCGTAATCAGCAGGGTCAGCGACAACGCAATCTGCGCCACCACCAGCCCGCTCAGCAGGTATTGGTTATGAGAGCTTGCGGACACGCTGCCCGCTTCCTCCTTGAGCACCTCGGCCGTGGAAACTCCAGACGATCTCCACGCCGGCAGCGCGCCGCACAGAATGCTCGAGAAAATGGCCAGCGCCATCATCGCCACCGTCACGCGCGTGTCGAGAAGCCCGTTGATCGCGATGGGACTGCTGTTTGGCGGAATGAAGCCGGCCAGCGTCTTTGCGGTCCACGAGGTCAGCAAAACGGCCACCGCGCCACCGCCGAGCGAAAGCAGCAGGCCCTCCAGAATCATCTGCCGCATCAGTTGAATCCGGTTGGCTCCCAGCGACTGCCGAATCGCAATCTCCCGCCGCCGGGAGATGAATCGAACCAGCATCAGCGTCGCGATGTTGGCGCAGGTCAGCAGCAGCACCACCCCGGCAATGGCCAGAAGAATGGGCAGCGACGAAGCCATGTACCCGTTAGCGCCAAACGGAGAGCGCCAGAGCGGGTCAAGGAAGATGGTGTTCACGCCCAGGTGATCGTTGGGATAGGCGGTCACCAACTGGCGCATCTGCAAGTCCAGGTCCTGCGTGGCGCTGGCGCGACTGACACCGGGGCGCAGGCGGCCCATTACGTTGAGCCACGGGCTGCTGCGTCCTTCGAGCTGCCAACTGAAGCCTTCCTGGCGAATCGGCGAAAGCGGCGCCCACGCGTCCACGCGTATGCCCGGCATGGCGCCGATGAACCCCTTCGGCGCAACGCCGATGACGGTAAGGGACCGCTGATTGATCTCGACAGGTTTTCCCACGATGTTTGGGTCCGCGCCGAAGCGCGTCTGCCATAGGTCGTATCCCAGCACCAGGTACGGCGCGCCGCCCGGATTCGCCTCTTCGTCCATCCGGAAGAAGCGGCCCATGTAGGGCTTGATCCCCAGCACCTCAAAATAATTTCCCGACGCGTTGGCCGCGTAAATGCACTGGGGCGTGTCGCCGCCGGTCAGCGCCGCCCAGTCGGCGTGGTAGCCCAGCATCCCACTGAAGCTATGGTTCATCGCCCGCAGGTCGCGATAGTCCGGATAGGAGAGCGGCGGCGAGGGCGAGTCGTTCCACGCTCCGCGCAGCAGCGTCACCAGGTCGCCGGTCTCTGTCGCGCCCGGAATCGGGTTCAGCAGCGTCGCGTTGATCCAACTGAAAACCGTGCCGTTGGCGCAGATTCCCAGTGCGAGCATGGAGATCGTGGCCAATGTAAACCAGGGACTCTTGAGGAGTTGCCGCCCTGCAAACCGTACATCCCGGAGCAATCCAGTCATACGCGTGCCTTCTTTCAGACTATGCGCTTCTCAGGAAACATGCGCAATGGAGATTGCACCTTGAGCGCCAAACAGGGATAATCTTGCAGATTATTGATTTGCAAATAGTTAGGCGAAAGAAACGGGCCTCTTCAGTCGCCGCCCCCTTGTCCGGTTCCGCGTCGGACTGGCCGGAATCGGACACTTTCCCCTTCCGCGGAGCGGGCAGTTGACCGCCCTCGATGGAGGGGGACTTCGGGCTCGCTTCCATCAATTCCCGCGCAGCACCTGCATCGGCTCAACCTGCGAAGCGCGCCGGCTCGGCACAATTGTTGCAACAATCGCGATCGCCAGCACGCACAGAATGGCAATGCCGTAGGCCGCCGGATCGAACGCCGGAAATTTGCCCAGGACATTGCCAAGCACCTGCAACAGAGCCAGCGTCAGGGCAACGCCAATGCCAATGCCCACCGCCGCCACCGCGATCCCGTGCCGCAACGTCATGGTCACAATCTGGCTGCGCTGCGCGCCCAGGGCAAAGCGCAGCGCAAACTCGAACCGGCGCTGCGCCACGGTGTAAGCCGTCACGCCGTACATTCCCATCGCGGCCAGCAGGATGCCGACCGCCGCAAACGCGCCGAACAGCAGCGTGCGGAAGCGCTGCGCCCGCGATGACTCGCCGATGGCCTCGCGCATGGTCGTCGAACTCACCGCGACCTGCGGATAGTTCTTCTTGAGCATCGGTGTTAACGTCGTGGCCATGACTGCCGGATCAAGCCCGGTCCGCACCACGATCTGCATGTCGCTGGCGCGCGAGGAATTCTGCGCTACCGGCACGTACATCGTCTGCGCAAAAGGTGAGGCAGGCGAATCTTCGCGGATATCCCCCACCACGCCCACGATCGTCATCCAGCTCGGCTTCATCCCGTAGCCGGTCATCACCTGCTGGCCGATGGGGTTCTGACCGGGAAAGTTCTTTTGCGCCATCTCCCGGCTCACCAGCACTACAGGCGCCGCGTTCTCGTTGTCGTCGTTGGTCAGCAAACGGCCTTGCAGCAGCGGAATGCCCATGGTCTGGAAGTAAGCCGGCGAGACGGGCTGAATATCGGCCCAGGGCAACTCGGCTCCAGGCTTGAACTCCGTGCGCCCGCGCACCGCAAAAGCCACATTGGTGTCGCCCTGGCCCATGGGCACGCCCTGGTCGGCAGCCACGCCCTTTACGCCGGGAACTTTGGCAATGGTGTCCAGCACACCGCGCAGCGTGGCCAGGGCAGCCGGAGAGTCTTCAAAGTCTTTCACCGGTTCCGTGGCGATCGTATGGGTGTCCATCACCAGCAGATGGTCGGGCACAAAGCCCAGATCCTGGCGCGACTGGGCAATCATCTGCCGCGCCAGCAGCACGGAAGCCACGCTGAGCGTCAGCGTCAGCGCCACTTCCCCCACAATCAGCGCGTCGCGCAACTGGCGCGATTTGCGGCTCTCGCTGCTCCCCACTTGTTCCGCCTTCAGCACCGCTGCCGGGCTCGCCGTCACCGAGCGCCACGCCGGGAGCAGCGCGGTCACGATCATCGTGGCCAGGCTCATCAGAAACGAAAACAGCAGCACATCGCGATTCAGGCGCACATCGGCCAGCCGTGGAATCTGGTCCTGCGCCATCACGGTCAACACATGCAGGGCGGGCTGAGCGATCACCAGCGCCAGCGCGCAGCCGGCCGCGGCCAGCACCAGCGACTCCAGCACCGCGCGCCGCGCAATGGCGGTGGGCGTGGCGCCCAGCGCGGTGCGGATGGTGGCGTCGCGGCGCATCTGCGTCGAGCGCACCAGTTGCAAATGCCCGATGTTGGCGCACACAATCAGCAGCACCACCAGCACCGAGCCCATCAGCAGCCGCAGCACTGGCCGGATCGAACCCACAATCTGCTCCTGGAGCGGGACCGCTTTGAGAGCCTTGAAACGGTCCTCGGGATAGGCGGCCTGCAGTTGCCGGGAGAGCGTGGCCATCTCGGCATTCAGTTGCTCCGCCGTTACGCCCGCCCTCGCCTTGGCGATGGCCTTCTGGTTGTAGCCCGTGCGGCTGGCAACTTCGGGGCGCGGCGGCGTCTCCATCCACACCACGGTCTTTCCGGGGAATGAGAATCCAGCGGGCAACACGCCCACAATGGTACGGGTGCGGCCGTTGTAGCGAACCGCCTTGCCCAGCGCGGCCTGCGCGGAGCCGAAGTGCTGCTCGGCAAAGGAACTGGCGACCAGGGCATCCGAGCCGTCCGCTTCGTCCTGAAACAGGCGGCCGGCAACCGGCGCGATGCCCATCACGCTGCCGAACCGCGGGCTCACGCTGGCGATGTCGAGATAGAGGGACTGCCCATCGAGCAGCAAGCCATCCTGGTACGCGCTGTAATAGGCCGTGGATTCGAGCGACTTCACGTTGCCCGCCACGTCCATGTAATCGTCGCCGCCGACACGGGGAATCGAGCGATTCTCCGTGATGAAGCGCGTATCGATCCCGTAGATGCGGCTGGCGTCGCGATAGCCCAGCGGCCGCAGCAGCACGCAGTCCACGATAGTGAAGATGGCTGCATTGAGGCCGATGCCGACAGCAAGCGTGAGCACCACTGCCCAAGTGAACGAGCCGGAGCGGCGAAGCTGCCGCAGCGCATATCGCAGATCTTGCATCCAGAGTGCCATCATCGTTCTTCTCCAGGGCCGTGCATCTGGCAAAAGGGGTTTCCGGCTTCAAGCATAGCAAGCCGCGTACCAAAGCGCTGGCCCCTGCCGCGTTGAAGAGGAAAGGCTTAGGCGCCGTCCGTGGCTCTCCGGCGCTGGCCGTGTGTTCATGCGCGCGAAACGGTGTTCGGATCTGGACAGGCCTCGCCGCTTCTTGAAAGAACGGAGAAATAGGAGGGATGGCCTCAGATGAGTGAACAGCAAATCGCCGCCCGCCGCGTCCAAGGGTCTGCAGGGAGCTTCCCGGTTCGGGAAAGCCCCGAACAAGCAAGCCAAATTCCACCACCATCATCTCTCAGACTGTGAGGACATCATGCATAGGATTCGGTTGCAGGCCACCCTTCTTACCATCGCATTCGGCGCGGCATCGAGCGCCGCGCTCTGCGCGCAAGCCAATGTGGCCAAGGCCATTTCGCAGACCGATGTTTCCGCGAGCGTCTACGGCGCGTTCAGCGGAACCACCACCGGCAACGGCATGACCCAGAGCCCTTCCAACGCTGCAGGCGGCATCGTCGAGGTGCGCCACATCGCCAACCCGTTCATGGGCTTTGAAGGAACCTACTCCTTCAATCGCGCCAACCAGAAATACACCTCCCTGGTTTGTCCCGCCACCGGTGTTGTCCCAGGGTGCGACCCACCCAGGTCGGTCTCCGCCGACGCGCACGAAGTCACAGGCGACTGGATCGTCTCGGCAAAGATCGTCAACCTCCGGCCCTTCGCCCTGGCCGGCGGCGGCATCCTCTTCAACCAGCCCAGCGGCGGGCAATCGGAAACGTCCAGCTCCACCGAAGGCGTCTTTGTCTATGGAGCCGGGCTCGATTGGGGCCTGTTGCCGCACATCGGCTTGCGCCTCCAATACCGCGGCAATCTCTACCGCGCGCCAGACCTGACCAAAGTCTACGGATCGAGCGGAGCCTTCACCCACACCGCCGAACCCATGATCGGAATTTACTTCCGGCTGTAGCAGGAGCACTTCCCTTAAGCCATCCGCACGAGCGCGCCGCTCGATCTGTCCAATCCTGCTCAGCGTAACTGCCCCCGCAGCGCCGAATATTGCTGCCGCACCGCAACTTTCATCCCAAGGCGGTGTCAAACAATCAGGTGCAATCCGCGAAGAGTACCGGGGAACCACCCCGGACCCCGCTGCCACAGGCGCGTCGGACCTCCTGCAAGCCTTCCTCTGCCCCTGCCATCAGTTTTTTACCCTTGGCTGTGCCTCGAACCGACACCGCCCAGAAGGGCGCTCGCGTCTGATCCATTAAACTTTCTCTTGAAGAAGGATGGCAATGAAAACATTCGCCGCTAACACACTGCGAAACTCTCTCGGGATGTGCGGGCTCCTCGCCGCGCTTTCCCTCGCGATTCCGTCCGCAACCGCGCAACAGCCCGCTGCGCGCATCGCCTCGGAAATCGTCATCTCCGAGCAGTCGCCCTTGAAGAACTCGCTGCACCCCATGGCGCAGGCCCGCTTTGATTCCGGCCGCATGGCATCGGACAAGCGGCTCAACGGCATCGGCCTGGTCTTCAACCGCTCCGCCGCGCAGGAAGCGGACCTGCAAGCGCTGCTCGCCGCCCAGCAGAACCCCGCCTCGCCGCTCTACCACCAATGGCTCACCCCGGACACATTTGCCGCGCGCTTCGGCATGTCCGCCGCGGATCTTGCCAAGGTGCAGAGCTGGCTGGAGCAGCAGGGCTTCGCCATCGACCGCGTGGCGCGCAGCCGCAACGCCATCTACTTCTCCGGCACTGTCCGCCAGGTAGAAGCCGCCTTCCAGACAGAGATGCATCTCTACAAGATCGATGGAACGCAGCACTTCGCGCCCTCCTCGGACCTCAGTGTCCCCGCCGCCATCGCGCCCACGGTACTCGCCATCCGCAACCTCGACGATTTCCGGCCGCGCCCCCACGTTGTGCTGTCCCGGACCGGACGCGCCAAGCCCCAGTTCACCTCGGCGCAGTCGGGGAGCGTCTTTTTTGCCCCAGGCGACATCGCCACCATTTACGACATCCAGCCCCTCTATAACTCCAGCATTAACGGCGCGGGGCAATCCATCACCGTCGTCGGCCAGTCGGCCGTCGTCTTCAGCGACATCGAGGCCTTTCAGTCCGCAGCCGGACTCACAACCAAAGACCCCACCCTCTACATGGTGCCCAACTCCGGCGATTCAACCGTTCAAGCGACTGGAGACGAGGCAGAGTCCGATCTCGACCTCGAGTGGTCTGGCGCCATCGCCCGAGGCGCCACCATCAACTTTGTCTACACCGGCAACTACTCAAACTACGGCACCTTCGACTCGATCCAATACGCCATCGACCAGAACATCGGCACCATCGTCAGCAACAGTTATGGCGAATGCGAAGTAGCCCTGGGCGGCCAGACACTGGAGTCGAGCTTTGAGCAGGCCGCCGCGCAGGGACAAACCGTCATCGCCGCCGCCGGCGATTCCGGTTCCACCGACTGCTATGGCATCACCAGCTTTACCACCGCGCAGCGGGAAGCCCTGGCCGTGGATTACCCCGCCAGCAGCCCCTATGTCACCGGAATGGGCGGCACCGAGATCTCCTCCGCCAACTCTGCCTACGACACCGCTGGAACGGCCTACTGGTCCGATGCCAGCGGATCCTCCGACGTGGTTAGCTCGGCCCTCCAGTACATCCCTGAGGTCGCCTGGAACGACGATTCGTCAAGCTGCACCTCCAACTGTCTGAGTTCGACCGGCGGCGGAGCCAGCTCGCTCTTCACCAAGCCGAGCTGGCAGAAGGGCGTGACCGGTATTCCCTCCGACGGGAAGCGCGATGTCCCCGATCTCGCGCTCTTCGCCTCCCCCGATCTTCCCGGCTTCCTCTATTGCACCAGCGATTCCAGTTCGTGGGGCACCTCGCAGTCGGGCAGTTGCGCCTCCGGCTTCCGCGACTCCAGCGACGTCTACCTCACTCTGGCGGGCGGCACCAGCTTCGACGCCCCCATCTTCTCCGGCATTCTGGCGCTGATCAGTCAGAAGCAGGGATACACAACCGGTCAGGGCCTTATCAATCCCACCCTCTATACGCTGGCCGCCAACAGCGCCACCTACGCATCGGCCTTCCACGACATCACCTCCGGCAGCAACGATTGCAACGCCAGCTCGACCTTTTGCAGCGGCGCCATCGGCTTCTCCGCCGGAACCGGCTACGACCAGGTCACCGGCCTTGGCTCGCTCGACGTCAGCAACCTGGCCGCCGCATGGCCGGCCAGTTCCACGACCTCCACCCTCATCGCCACCACCACCACGGTCACTGCCTCCAGCAGCGCGCCCAACACCGGCGTCTCTGACACCTTCACCATCACCGTCGCTGCGGCCTCCGGCACCCCCTCCGGCACAGTCAATCTGACCGTCGATGGCGGAACCGCCGTCTCGGAGACGCTCGACAAAAACGGCACGTACGTCTACACCACCTCATTCTCCACCGCCGGCGCGCACACCGTCTTCGCGGCTTACGTGGCCAACTCCACCTACGCGGCCTCCACCGGCAGCGTTACCGTAAGCGTTGCTGCCACCAGCTCGGGGAGCGGCACAATCACCCTCGCCGCAGCGCCCAGCACGCTCACCGTGGCCCAGGGCAGCTCCGGAAACGAGACCATCACCGTCACCCCCGGAAGCAGCTACACCGGAACCGTCCTTCTGGTCTTCAGCAGTTCGAATGACACCGCCCTGCAAAACCTCTGCTACAACTGGACCAACATCAACACCGCCGGCGACGGAACCGTAGCCATCACCGGAACAGCCGCCGTCACAACCCAACTCACGCTGGACGCGAATGCCTCCGATTGCTCCAGCACTGGCTCGATCCGCAAAACCGGCAAACAGCCCCTGCACAGGTTCAATTCGTCGAACTCGGCCGGCAACACCGGGGGCAATCCCGTACCGTTGACCGTGGCCTTCGCCGGCCTGTTGCTGGCCGGCTTCCTCGGGCGCGGCTCGCGTAAACTGCGCGCTCTCGCCGGCCTCATCGTCCTCGCCGCCACCGGCCTCGCCGTCACGGCTTGCAGCAGCAGCGTGAGCACCACCGTCTCCAATCCGCCCAAGGGCACCTACACCATCACGGTGACCGGCCAGGACTCGAACACGGCCACCATCACCGATACCAAGACGTTTACATTGACCATCGACTAACCGCAAAGAGCCGGACAGGAAAGGGGCGGGCATCCGAACAGGACGCCCGCCCCTTTCGGCGCTTGCGGCAAACTGTTCCCGATTGCTCAATCTCCGGCCCGAGCGGCGTGTATGATCTCTCCCAAGTGGACGTACTCGCAAGTGCGCCCGTCGTACGGACCGGGGGCCGCGCATGTATGCTCGCTGTTTACTCTTCTGGTTCCACCGCTGCCCATTCGCCGGAGCTGAACGCGCGAGTCACCGCCTGTTCAACTTGCCCCGCTATGCTGCGCCCATGAACTCCCCACTGCGCATACCACTCTATCTGGCGGTAGTCTTCGCTTTCGCGGCAGTGCCGGCCTGGGCACAAACCACGGGCGAATCCGTGCCCGCAAACCCCAGCGCGGCCCAGATCGTTTACCAAATGCAGCAGCACAACCAGGCGCAGTCCGCTGGCCTGAAAGCCTATGTGGCCCTGCGCCACTACCAGGTCGAGTACCACGGCTTCGCCGCCAGGGTTGCGGCAAAAATGGACGTCGAAGTTCATTACGACGCTGCAACTGGCAAAAGCTTCCGCGTCGTCTCCCAGAGCGGTTCCGGCATGCTCTGCGACAAGGTGCTCAAGCGCGCCGTCGATAGCGAAAAAGAGGCCGCGCAGGATAAGGCATCGAGCGCGCTCACCGAGAAGAACTACCGCTTTCAGCTCGCCGGCAGCGAGCCCGTGGCTGGCCGCCCCGCCTACATCCTCGGCGTCGAGCCCATCAAAGACAGCAAGTTCCTCTTTCGTGGAAAAGTCTGGGTCGACGCCGCCGACTTCGCCGTCGTGAAGATGGAAACCGAGCCGGCCAAAAGCCCCTCTTTCTGGATCGCCCGCACGCTCATCCACTACACCGGCGCAAAAACCAGCGGCTTCTGGCTGCCGGAGCAGGTGCGCAGCGAAACGAAGGTGCGGGTGGGCGGCACCGCCGTCATGACCATCAACTACGGAACCTATGAGGTAGAGCCGGAGACCGCCCTTCGCGCTGCGGCCTTCTAAGCTGCCCCCTTCCGCGGCCGGGCACAAAAGTCCCATTCTTCCTAAATCGGGGAGCCTCGCCCGCAGTCGGCTCGCCCCGTGACCTGAGCCTGCCGCCTGGCCCGCCGTGCTGTGTTACCGTTGCAATACGG